>Ga0326728_10000753_pt1 | contig 122963 bp, 91 predicted proteins | sample MB3enrmetagenome_FD_207602 | JGI IMG/M metagenome (GOLD analysis project Ga0326728, IMG submission 207602) | Lab enriched peat soil microbial communities from McLean, Ithaca, NY, United States - MB31MN | ecosystem: Environmental > Terrestrial > Soil > Wetlands > Peat | place: USA: New York... | reverse complement strand
GCTGACTGGCTTGGGCAAGGCATACGAAGCAGCGCGAACTGCAGTGCGGATGGAAGCGATCACGTTTTTGATGCGGCTGCCCGGCCTTGCGAAATTGCAGTTCTCCGATGGCTTGCCCTTTGCTGACAACTCAACCCAGCGCTGGATTTCAAAAGACCTGTTTCCTGCACAGGCCGTCACCGCTGCAGCATCGCTGAGTCCGGGAGCGGGCGAGGATTCATTAGCAGCTTTGCGCGAAAGTTACAGAAAACTCACCAGCGAGGGCAAACAGACTGAGGCCATCACACTCGTTCAGGATGCAATCAAGACAATGCCAAGCGAGCGGGCAAGGTTTCTCGCGCATTTGGAATTAGCCACACTTTGCCTTGAAGCGGGACAACTGAAGCCTGCATTAGCCCGACTGGAAGTCCTGGATGAGCAGATCCGCAGGTTTTCGCTCGAGGCATGGGAACCGGATCTTTGCGTGGAGGTACTTCGACTTTATTGGGAAGCACTGAACGAGCTTGCGCGGGCATCCCGGCAACTTTCCCCGGAGATGATGCGACAGGCTGATGTCGTCTACAACCGCCTCTGCAATCTGGATGTGCTGGCGGGGTTACAAGTGGTACAGGCAATGAGGAGATAACCATGGCAAAGGAATCGTCTGTCGCTCCAAAAGAGCGCGTCAACATCGTCTACAGACCTGCGACCGGCGGAGTCCAGGAAGACAAGGAGCTGCCGCTGAAGCTGTTGGTCTTAGGAGATTTCACCCTGAAGGAAGATGACACTTCCCTGGAAGATCGAAAACCGGTGAGCATCGACAAGGACAACTTCAATGATGTGATGGCGAGTCAGGGGCTGTCACTTACATTGAAAGTTCCCAACAAACTGGCGGAAAAGAAAGCTGGCGAAGAGGAAGGTCGCCTCGCGGTCGAGCTCGACTTCAAGTCAATGAAGGATTTCCGCCCGGAGTCCGTGGCTGAGAAGGTGCCAGAACTGAACCAACTTATGCAATTGAGGGCGGCGCTCCAGGCGCTAAAAGGTCCGCTCGGCAACGTTCCCGCGTTTCGCAAAAGGATCGAGAGCCTCATCTCTGATGTATCAGCCCGAGAAAGAATACTGGGCGAGTTGGGCGCCAGCAAGGAGGAATGAAGATGGTTGAAGTGAAGGAACAAACCAGCGCACAGAATGTCAAAGGCGAAGAAGCGCAGCTTTCCCTCCTGGACCAAATACTTGAGGAGACGAGGATCAAACCCACCGATGAAGGCTACGATACTGCGCGTCGCGGCGTGCAAGCGTTTCTAGCGGAATTGCTCACACCGGAACGCGAGGGTGCAAAAGTCCAGGTCGGTCTCGTAAATGAGATGATCACCGAGATTGACCGTAAACTGAGCGCTCAAGTTGATGCGATTCTTCACCACGATGACTTTCAGAAGCTCGAGTCCGCCTGGACCGGATTGAAGTTTCTGATCGACAAGTCAAATTTTCGCGAGAATATCAAGCTGGAAATGCTTAGCGTTTCAAAAGACGCATTGTTAGAGGATTTTGAGGACTCTCCAGAGGTAGCAAAGTCAGGGCTCTATAAGCATGTCTACTCGGCGGAGTACGGACAATTCGGCGGCGAGCCTTATGGGGCACTGATCAGTAACTACGAGTTTGGCCCGGGCGCACGCGATATCAAACTGCTCCAGTACGTCGCCAGCGTTGGAACCATGTCTCACGCACCGTTTATTGCATCGGCAGGCGCTCAATTCTTCGGTCAGGATACTTTTCTTTCGCTGCCGAACCTGAAGGATATGAAATCGCTTCTGGAGGGTCCTCAATACGCCAAATGGCATGCATTCCGCGAGTCGGAAGATGCGCGCAGCGTGGGGTTAACACTGCCCAGATTCCTTCTTCGGTTGCCGTACGGAGCAGAGTCGAACCCGGTCAAGTCGTTCAATTACGCCGAGAAGACTGAGGACCATGAAAACTACCTGTGGGGCAACGCATCGTTCGCCTTCGCCACACGCCTCACCGACAGCTTCGCCAAGTATCGTTGGTGTCCGAATATTATCGGCCCTGCGGGGGGCGGCACCGTCGAAGATCTTCCAGTACACACATTCGAATCGATGGGAGCTATTGAAGCGAAGATACCTACCGAGGTATTGCTATCGGAGCGTCGCGAATTCGAACTGGCGGAAGAGGGTTTTATCGGATTGACGATGCGAAAAGGAAGCGATAACGCCTGCTTCTTCTCCGCGAATTCCTGCCAGAAGCCGAAGTATTTCGGTCAGAGCCAGGAAGGCAAAGAGGCGGAGTTGAACTATAAGCTCGGCACGCAGCTGCCCTATGTGTTCATAGTGAACAGGCTGGCCCACTATCTCAAGGTGCTGCAACGCGAGCAGATTGGCAATTGGAAGGAGCGTGTGGACCTTGAAAGAGAGCTGAACACCTGGATCCGCCAGTATGTTGCCGACCAGGAAATCATAGATGCGAGCGTTCGCGGCAGAAGGCCGCTGCGCAAAGCAGAGATAACCGTCAGCGATGTACAGGGTGAACCCGGATGGTATCGCGTCGATCTCAAGGTGCGCCCTCACTTCAAGTACATGGGTGCATTTTTCACACTCTCATTGGTTGGAAAGCTGGATAAGGAATGAAGCCGTAACCGCGGGCCGCCGGCGGTCCGTTTGCCTTGAAGTGCCCGCCGGAGAATGTAAGAACTCACGTTTAGCCCAGATTCAGGCAAGGAGGGGAAATGGCATTACCGGCTTATCTCACTCTCACAGGAGAGAGGCAAGGTGTAATCAACGGGTCTTGCAAACAGAAGGGGAGAGAAAACACGATTCTGGTGCAGGCCGTTGAACATGAGGTGACAATACCTCGCGATCCACAGACAGGGCTTGCAACCGGCAAGAGAATCCACCACCCGCTAACAATTCTGAAGGCTGTTGACAGATCGTCGCCGCTTCTGTACATGGCACTCACCAGTGGCGAACACATGAAGACGGTGGAAATCAAGTGGTATCAGATCAACGAAAAGGGGCAGGAGGAGAATTACTTCACCACCAAATTGGAGGACGCGCTTATCGTATCCATCAAAGAATGGAAAAAGAACTGTTTGGATCCGGCATTGGCGTATCTAACCGATATGGAAGAAGTCTCCTTCACTTATCGCAGAATTATCTGGCGATCGATGAAGGAGGGAGTGGAATCGGAGGACGATTGGAGTTCGCCGAAATAGGAGGTGATCTGTGGGGCGCTATCGGACTCTGTTGGAGCGGCTGGCGGATCCTGAGCGTGAAGGACGGCGCACCATAAGCGAGGACACACAGACAGCTGTACATTCCGTCATGCGAAATCTGCAGAGACTTCTGAATAGCCGGCGAGGTCAAGCATTAATCCAACCTGACTACGGGCTACCCGACATTACCGATTGCGTCGAGAATGCTCCCGAGGCATTGGATCGCGTGAGCCGAGCCATCAAGAGCACGATCGAGGTGTTCGAACCCCGACTTCGTCGAGTAAGAATTACGCATTTTCCCGTTGCCAATGACCTCAATCTGCATTTTGGCATCAGTGGGGAGATCATTACGGAAACGGAACAGATTCCAGTTCATTTCAACACGACTGTCAATCCAACCGGTAGCGCTGTGATTGCGGCAGGTGAGGATTTCGCGGAACTTGAAGTCGGTGACCACGTGAAATCTTATGGTTGAGAAAATGCCGCTCCGCGGACACGAACGCAATGACCTGGTGAATGTAGCGTAAAGCATCCTTTGTGCTGAAGAGTTGCGGGCTTGGAATCAGCTTCGGCTTCATCGGCCGCAATGAACAACTCGTTATGACGCAACATCGCAGACAATAGGGTTCTTTGCAAGAGGCTCAAATGAGTTTCAACAAGTATTACCAGGATGAGTTGCACTTTCTGCGTGAGATGGGGCACGAGTTTTCCCAGGCGCACCCGGAGGTTGCTCACTTTCTGGCAGAGGGCGGAGCCGACCCAGATGTGGAGAGGCTGCTCGAGGGTTTCGCTTTCCTTACAGGCAGAATTCGCCAGAAGCTCGACGACGAGTTTCCCGAAGTGGTTCATGCCCTGGTCAGTCTCTTGATGCCTCACTACCTGAGGCCAATTCCCCCAATTTCTCTCATCGAATTCCAACCAATCCGCGGAATGGTGCGGAGACCCTATCGAGTCGCAAAGGGGACAGAGATCGCTTCCGTTCCTGTTGATGGCACCTCCTGCCATTTTCACACTTGCTTTGATGTGGACTTGTATCCATTCCGCATCGACTCCGCATCTCTTCAAACTCCTGTGGGTGGAAAACCGGAGCTGCAACTGCGGTTTGTGCTAGAGTCGGGTTGCTCGGTTTCGTGGGCGGAGGTCAATAAATTGCGCTTCTTTCTTTCTGGAGGCCCAGCGGACACCCTCTATCTTTACCTTCGTCGCAATTTGGCGAGAATCCGGATCGCGCCCGTTCCCTGCCAACGATCAGCTGACGATATCTACCTCGATCCTAAGGCAGTTCAGGTTGCGGGATTCAAAGATGACGAATCACTTCTGCCTTACCCTAAGCACGCCTCGGATGTCTATCGGGTTCTGCAGGAATATTTCATCTTTCCGGAGAAGTTTCTGTTCTTTAATCTGCTTGGTCTTGAGTCCGTCCAACGGTTCAACGGTAGTGCCTTCGAGATTGATTTCATCTTTTCGCGCCCTCTTGACTCCTCTCTCGAAATCACCTCAGAAAACGTCCGCCTCTATTGCACACCAGCGGTGAATCTCGTCAAGACAGAATCCGAGCCCATCCGCTTTGATCAATATCGAACTGAATATCGCATCCTGCCCGCAGGACAACTCCCTCATCACTATGAAATCTACTCAATTGACCGTGCTACTGGATGGGAACAAGGCACCACAAAGGAAATTGAGTACGAGCCGTTCTATTCGTTCCGGTTTGGGGTGGCGGATTCCGGAATTAGGAAGGCTTTCTATCATCCCCGGATGCGGGAAGCAGTGTCGCACGACGGCATCGACGTCTATGTTTCGTTTGTCGATGCCAATCAAAACGTGATCTATCCCGCAACAGAGACCGTTGTCTTTCAACTGACCTGCACCAATCGAATCCTTTGCGAAAAACTAAGAGTCGGTGACCTTCAGGTCATGACGGAAAACGCCCCCACCGTTGCCCACTTTCAGAACATCACCAGAGTCACTCCCGGGATTCGACCTCCCCTCGACGGTGATCTCTATTGGAAGCTAATTTCCCATCTCGCGTTAAGCTCGGTATCGCTTTCAAGCGCAGCGGCAATGCGAGACGTGCTCGAGCTTTATAACTTCCCAGCACTTCAAAAACTCCGGGCAGGTAAGGCTAACCAACTCCGATTGGAAGGCATTGTAGATGTGCAGCGCACACCTGAGCAGCTCCTCTTCCGAGGAGTTCCGGTTCAAGGGACGACCTCGCGCATAACACTTGAGGAAAGCTGCTTCAACAATGAAGGTGACATGATTCTTTTTGCTTCAATCCTAGATGAGTTTCTGTCACGCCAAGTCGCCGTGAATTCCTTTAGCCGGTTGATCGTGAAAGGAAATGCAAAAGGAGAGGTGTTTGAGTGGCCTCCAAGGATTGGAAAGATGACAATCGCTTAGCCGAGACCCTTGGGGAAAGAGTCAGAATCTTCTCCTTTTTCCAACTGGTCCGGCTCTTAGAAAAGTGCTCGCACTCAGCAGTACGTGTGGGCGGCGCCGGGCCCGCGGCAGGCGAGCATCTGCGCTTCCGGCCGGATACTTCCCTGGGATTCCCGGCCAGCGACGTCGTTTCCATCGAACAGACACCCGCATCTTTGGATGGTTCCTCCCGGCTGCGCATTACGACATCCTTTCTCGGTTTGTATGGTTCAACTTCCCCTCTTCCGATTTGCTATGGCGAGGAGATTCTGCTGGAAGATACCGATTGCGCTCGAGTACGTGATTTTCTTGATATCTTCCATCATCGTTTGATCTCACTGCTCTATCGGTGCTGGTGCAAGTACCGATATCCAATCGAATTTGAGCATGGGAAAGACGATCCGATTACGGCACGGTTGTTTGCTGTCATCGGTCTCGGCTCGCCAGCGCTAGTGCAGGCAACTGGAATCTCCGACCCGTGGCGCCTTCTCCACTTTGCAGGCCTGTTTCACCATCACCCGCATTCTGCTTCCAATCTGGAACGATTCCTTACGGATTACTTTGACGGGCTTCCAGTCGAGGTAGAAGAGTGCACAGGCTGGTGGGTCCCCATCCGAAAGGAGCAGATCGCTACGCTCGGTCACAAGAACTGCAGCCTCGGTGACGATTGCGGCATTGGAGAACGGGTTTATGGCCGAATGGCCAGTTTCCGAATCTGGATTGGCCCTTGTGAGTACGATCGTATGCTTGATTTCCTTCCTGACCAGAACGAGTATGCCACATTAAGGCGGCTTGTTGATCTCTTTGTCGGCAGTCGTTTGAACTTTGATATCGGTCTTCGAGTGCGGAATCTGCCGCGTGCGCAATTGACGTCGCGAGTATCTTCGCGGGTAGCTCCAAAACTGGGGTGGAACACCTGGCTTTTTTCGGATCTTCCTGAAAAGGACAGACAGGGGGCAGTAATTTTCGGAGGTTGCGGCGATACGAATTGAAGGGCCCCATAGCTACATGAATCACTGGCTGGATGAACGTCCGGCGGGAAGGAGGCCACGATGATTGCTGTAGACGCAAAATCGCTGCTCAGCCGTCTCAATCGTTTCTGCACTCGGTCTCTGGAGGCTGCCGCAGGTCACTGCATTTCGCGGGGACACTACGAGGTTTGCATCGAGCACCTTTTTCTGCAGTTACTCGAAGATCCAGGAACCGACATCCCGGCGATTCTGAAACATTTCGAGATCGATGCACCCAGAGTGCAAAAGGCGCTGCAACGAATCCTGGAAGGCTTTAAATCAGGAAACACCGGCAGACCCGTCTTTTCTCCGACGCTACTGGAGTGGATCCAGGAGAGTTGGCTGATCGGATCCGTTGATCTGAATCTTGCGGAGATTCGATCCGGAGTCATGCTGATCGCCCTTTTGCGAAATCCCGCACGGTACTTTGGGCGCGATACACTGCAGCCGCTGGACTCGATCCGTGTCGAAGAATTGAGTCGCCGGTTCTACGAGATTACCGCAACCTCGTCGGAAGTGAAGACACCGGTGCAGGAAAAGGTGACCGCGCCTCGCAGGGAAGGGGCAGCAGAAGATACCGCACTCGGGAAATTCACTTTGAATTTCACAGCGCGAGCCCGTGCTGGCGATATCGACCCGGTGTTCGGCAGAGATCGCGAAATCCGCCAGATGATTGATATTCTGGCGCGCCGCCGCAAGAACAATCCAATCGTTGTTGGTGAGGCGGGTGTTGGCAAGACAGCCGCCGTGGAAGGACTCGCACTCCGAATTGCCCAAGATGATGTTCCGCCTGTATTGAAGGATGTAAGCCTCATAAGTCTGGATCTGGGACTGCTGCAAGCAGGCGCAGGAGTCCGCGGGGAATTTGAGAACCGTCTCAAATCGGTAATTGCCGAAGTCAAAGCATCCCCCAAACCGATTATCCTCTTCATCGACGAGGCGCATACGCTCATCGGCGCCGGTGGCACTCCGGGCGGCGGTGATGCCGCAAATTTGTTGAAGCCGGCATTGGCCCGTGGGGAATTGCGCACAATCGCAGCAACGACCTGGTCGGAGTACAAAAAGTACTTCGAGAAAGATGCAGCACTAGCCAGACGTTTCCAGCCAGTCGTGCTCGAAGAGCCTTCTGCTGAGGACGCCGTCACGATTCTGCGCGGCCTACGGGAGAAATACGAAGAGGCCCACAAAGTCCACATCCTCGATGAAGCGATCGTAGCCGCAGCACACCTGTCGAGCCGCTATATCTCGGGCCGTCAACTTCCTGACAAGGCGGTGGACCTGCTCGACACCGCAGCCGCGCGAGTCAAGATTGGCCTAGGGAGCCAGCCGGATGAGCTCGAATTCAAATCGGTCGCCGTTCACACGCTCGAGCGCGAACGCGATGCATTGGAGCGTGACCTGAAAGCTGGAGCCGATGTCGACCCCGAGCAACTGCACCTACTGGACTCAAGGATTGCTGCCGAAACTGTGGAGTATCAAAAGACCGAAGAGCGCTGGAAAGCGGAGCGAGACGCGGCGGAACGAGTCGTACATCTCCGCGAGCAGATCAAGGAATCGAAAAGCGATCAAGACTCCGCAAAGCTGAAGGCAGAACTGCGAGACGCAAGGGTGCAGCTCGAGAGTGCTCGCAAAGGCAATCCACTGATCAGCCTTGAAGTGAATCCAGACGTTATTGCCAAGGTCGTCGCAGATTGGACCGGAATCCCGGTCGGCAAGATGATCAAGGACGAAGCCCGCACGATCCTGAATCTCAAGGATCGCTTGGCAGAGCGCATTAAGGGACAGGATCCGGCCTTGGAAATGCTGGCGCGCGGCATCAGGGCCTCAAAAGCCGGGCTCGCCAATCCATCAACACCCATCGGGGTGTTTCTATTCGTCGGTCCCAGTGGGGTCGGCAAAACAGAAGCTGGCCTCGCCCTGGCCGACACATTGTTCGGCGGCGAGCGATTCACCGTCATCATCAACATGTCAGAGTTTCAGGAGAAGCACACCGTGTCGCGCCTTATCGGATCTCCGCCGGGATACGTGGGGTTTGGCGAAGGCGGTGTACTCACTGAAGCTGTGCGCCAGCGGCCGTATTCGGTGGTGCTCATGGATGAAGTCGAAAAGGCAGATCCGGAGGTCATGAACCTTTTCTATCAGGTTTTCGACAAGGGAATGCTCAGTGACGGCGAGGGACGTGTCATCGATTTCAAAAACACTGTCATCATCATGACCAGCAATCTTGCTTCCGATCTCATAACGAGCATCGGCATGCACGAACCGCGGCCCTCGACGGAGGAATTGACCGCCCTGATCAGGCCAGTTCTAAGCCAGCATTTCAGGCCGGCATTACTGGCCCGCATGACCATTGTGCCGTTTTATCCCATCAGCGAAGAATCGATGAAAGAGATTGTGGAACTGAAACTGGGCCAGCTTAAGAAGCGGCTGATGGAGAACCACGCGATCCTCCTCGAGTATCCGCGGCAGGTCGTGGAACAGATCGCGCTCCGCTGTACGGAAGTGGAAACCGGCGCACGAAACATCGATCACATCATGCAGGGCACGCTGCTTCCGGGAGTTTCCAGCGAGATTCTGCAGAAGATGGCCGAGGGTGCGCTTCCGGAGCGACTGGAAATCACCATCGATGACAGCGGGGAATTTCAAATTCAGTTTCTGGAAAAGCAAGCACTTCCGGCATCAAGTCCTGCGGTAGCCGTTCAAGCAGATTGAGTCCGTAAAAGATCGCCCTTCGAAAGGGTTCGAGCAACTGGTGAGGCGCATCATGAAGACATATCAGGAAAGAAAGAACTTTACCTTCGTTTCAAAAGGTCTGGCGGAGGATGCCTTCGAAGTTGTGAGATTCAGCGGCACGGAAGCCATTTCCCGGCCATACGAATTCACCGTCACCCTAAGCGCCAAAGATGCGGATATCGATCTCAAAGGCGTGCTGCGGAATCCCGCAACGCTGACCATCGTACGCGACGAGGAAAAGATACCGATCCATGGAGTGCTGGCGGCGTTTGAGCAGTTGCACGAAGCGAATCAGCGAATCTTCTATCGTGCTGTCCTGGTGCCGAAGCTCTGGTATATGGGTTTGTCTCGCGAAAACCGTCTTTTCCTCGACAAATCTGTGCCGCAGATGATCGAAGAGGTCCTCAAGCAGGGCGGGCTGACCACGCAGGACTACGAACTGAAAACCACGCGGAGTTATCCAGCATGGGAGTACGTTTGCCAGTACCGGGAGAGCAACCTGGATTTCATATCGCGGTGGATGGAGCGTGAAGGCATTTACTACTTCTTCAAGCAAGCGGAAGCCGGCGAGAAGCTGGTCATCACAGACAGCTCGACGGTACATGAAAACATTCACGGAGAGTCGACGATTCCCTATTCCCCAGCCGCCGGGCTGATACCCGAGGACGAGGAGATTGTGACCGGATTCGTTTGCAGGCAAAACGTGTTGCCCAAGAAAGTCATCGTGAAGGACTACAACTATCGCAAACCTACTCTGGAAGAAAAGGCCGAGGCCGACGTCGACCCTAACGGGCGGCAGGAGGTTTACATTTACGGCGAACATTTCAAAGATCCGAGTCAGGGTAAGGAACTCGCAAGCATTAGAGCCGGAGAATTCCTCTGCCGCGAGACCATCTACTACGGGGAAGCCACGTCGCCCCGGCTGGCGCCGGGATTCCTCTTTCAGCTAGCGAAGCACTACCGCGGGAGCTCGAACAGGAGATTCCTTGTGACGGAAGTGGAACACCGCGGAGTTGGCGCCGGAGTTCTGCTTTCGGGAATGTCGCAGGACCAGGCGCAGGGTGAGATGGAGCCAGGCTACTCCAACCACTTTGTCTGTATTCCAGCCGAGGTTCAGTTCCGTCCCGAGCGCAAAACACCCAAGCCCCGCTTCAACGGCACCATGAACGCGGTTGTCGATGCGGCAGGAGACGGCAGCACCGCACAACTCGACGATCAGGGACGCTACAAGGTGATTCTGCCCTTCGACCTGAGTGGCCGGAAGAGCGGCAAGGCCTCGCGCTGGATCCGCATGGCTCAGCCCTATTCCGGATCGGACTACGGAACGCATTTCCCTCTGCACAAGGGATCGGAGGTCCTGCTCACCTTCATCGACGGCGACATCGACCGCCCCATCATCTCCTCCGCTGCCCCCAATCCGCACACAAAAAGTCCCGTCACCAGCGCCAATGAAACACAAAGTGTCATTCGCGACAACTTCGGCAACGAAATTGTCATGGACGCCACGCCAGGCGATGAACACATCCTCCTGCATAGTCCCCACCACGGGTCCTCGATTCAAATCGGGAGGAGTGTTGCGACAAGGACCGACAGCGACCAGTTTCGAGCCACGATGGGAAATCAAATCGAAGCAATGGTAGGAGTGGATCTATCAGCCGTCCTCGGGTCGAACATCGATGCTGTGATCGGAAGTTCCGGCGAGCTGACTCTGGGGCAAAAGTACACCGCTGCCTTGGGTGGTACACACGAATTCTCCTGGGGCTACGACTGGTTAGTTTCCAAGGGACCAAAGAGAGACATAGCAGATGAGGATATGAATCTGATCTCGGAAAAGGACAACATCGTAAGTGCAGACGGGGTACTCTGCCTGATCGGCGGCGCTGGCGAGAGCAAAGAAGCGGGCGCGCCCAAAGAAGCGGGCGCGCCCAAAGAAGCGGGCGTGCTCAAAGAAGTGGAGGGCAGCACCTCCGTTATTCGCGCTGCCGAGCACGCGATCTCCCTGACCATCGGACACAAAGCACCTCCGCTTGGTCGAGCCGCCTCGCGCGAATTGCATATCCTGGCAGGGTTGGCCGGGGCATTTGCCCTCGCCTCTGCCACACTTGTTGCCCTTGCCACCTCTAAAGTCGCCAACGACAGAGTGGAGAAGGCTTGGGGCGAGAAGTTCGGCCGAGGTGCGATGGCGGCTTTTCTCATGCAGACAGTCACGATGGCATGGCTCAAACGGAGAATGGAACATCCCGACAATGCTCCGAAAGCTGTCAGCCATCAAACTACGGCCGCACGAATCGAAATGGGGAGAGAGGGATACATCGACATCAATTCAAACGGCAAGATAAAGCAGACCGTTCTCAGTGTTGGGGACTATATCCGCGAGTTGGAAGGCAAGGATGAGAAGGAGGTAAGGGAGAAGAAGCTTGCAACGAAAAGGGATTACGCAACGAAGGTTGCTCTGCAGCAGCCCTATGAGGGAATAGCTAACATCTGCATCAAGTGCCACGGATCGCAAATCGTAGTCGAGGAAAGCAAAGTAACTATCCAAGGGGAAAGAATCAACATCGAATCAAGGGGGGAACTAACCCTGCAAAGCACAAGACTTGGCTCCAAGCTCACATTGCAGGCAAACGGAACGATCAGTGGCAACACAAATCTTGCAATTAAGCGGTAATGAATCGTAGCCCACGTGCGCACACAGGTCCAAATCCGAATCCATCGTCAACTCCAGGGCCCTCGCCTGCCCCGGAACGTAAGGACGCCGCTGCCACCCCAGGGTCAAACACAACCCCAAAAATCAGAACCCAATATCCACAGAGGCTGACGTGAAACTGATCAACAACACGGACTTCTCCTTCGCATGCATGCCTGGAAGGATGAACTATCCGGGTCATTCCCTCACCCTGATTGTTAAAGGGACCTTCGCGCTTTCTCCCGGCCAAAAAGCGACTCTCGCCAAAGAGCAGGATTATCCAACAGGCGAAGAATATTATCCCGATGACGAAGATATGCTCGGCTCGCCGCGCTATGAGTCCGACTTCGCCTGCTTCAAACCCCATGCCGATCTGCTGTTGGTGGGCAAGTGCTACGTCCCCGATGGAAAGCAGGCCCAATCCTGCGCGGCAACCTTTCAGGTGGGCAACAAGTCAGCCTCCGTTGTTGTGTTTGGAAACAGGCATTGGAAGAGAAATGCGTTGGGATTCCGCTACGCGACGGACCCCGAGCCGTTCACATCCCTCGACTTGCGCTACGAGAACAGTTTCGGCGGGGCCGGTGACGACCAAAACCCGATCGGCAAAGGCCGCGTAAAAGTGACGGATGAGAGCGGGGTCGTGTTCCTGCCTCTTCCAAATATTGAGAACCCGCTGAGATTGATTGACTCGCCGCACACTCACCCTGAGCCTGCCGGTTTCGGTCCCATTCGCCGTGACTGGGAGCAACGCCGCGCAAAGATGGGAACCTATCGCCGTGGCTATGCTAAGGAGCGCTGGCCGTGGTTTCCCGACGATTTCGATTGGACGCACTTCAACGCCGCTCCGCCCGAGATGCAGTTAGAGGGATATCTCCGCGGTGATGAATCGCTTTGCTTCGAAAACCTGCATCCGGCTCACGCCAAATATGAGTCGCAACTGCCCGGCCTGCGCGTGCGATGCTTCGTGAACAAATCCATCGATCCGGCGAACAACCCCGCTGATTTTGTCGAGGTACCAATGAACCTCGATACGCTCTGGGTTGACATGGAGTCGGAGAAAATGGTCCTGGTGTGGCGGGGATGGATAGAAACCGCGTCGGAAGAGCACGAAGACATCCAGCATGTCTTCATTACGTCAGAGCAGCTTGATGCCCCCGCAGAACCCGTCAGCACGTGCCATCAACAGTTCCTGGCTGCTCTCGTGGAGGAGGGTCTTCTGCCGGAGGCCGAGGTTGAGCAACCGGAAGCGGCGTCCGAGGCGCAGAGCGAAGCCGCCAAAGAGATGGATCGTCCCGAGCCGCAGAAGTCTGACGCGGCAGAGACCGAAAAGGAAGAACAGGAACGACGTGAACTCGCCCAGCAAATCGAGTCCCAGACTGCCAAGCTTCTTTCGCAGGCCGGCATCAGTATAGAAGCACTGCCCAGCGAACTCAAACAGAAGCTGGCTGAGCAGCAGTCGCGGATGATCGGAATCCTGACAAACAAGAATCCGGCAGCGCGTGCGGCGGAAGAGGAGGCGAAGCAAAAGGCAGAGCTATCGAAGGCCTTCAGTCAACTCGGGCTGGACCCAAACCATCTTCCCGCTATGAGCGAGAAGGCCAGGTCTGAACAGCTCCGGTTCATGAAGGAGCTTGGTTTGGAAAGCTCTCCCCTGGCCGGCAATCAGGAATTCCTGGAATTCTCCACCATGATGGCCGCGATTTTGCCGAAGGCCGGTATCGATCCGGAGAACCTGGATCCGTTGATAGCGGAGGTCAAAAAGCACAAGCTGCGTATTGAAGAACATCCCAGCGCTGCAGACAGCCAGAAGGGCGAGAAAGAGAATGCGGCCGAGGAACCGGCGCCGGTCTCCGGACCGTTGACCAGAGAGCTTGTACAGGAAAGGGCCGAACGCGGCGAGTCTTTCGCAGGCGAGGATCTGAGGAACCTGGATCTCTCAGGGTTGCAATTGAATGGGCTCGATTTTTCCGGGGCGGTCCTTGCAGGCACTTCTCTCAAGAGAGCCTTTCTGGAGGATGCAAATCTTACCGAGGCAAATCTCGAAGGCGCTGATCTCTCCGGTGCTCGGTTGAACCGGGCCATTCTGGTCAAAGCGAATCTCACGAACTCCAATGTTTCCGCAGCTTCACTGGAGGAGATCGATGCGACTGAGGCTGCGTTCGACGATTCGAACCTCGAAGGCTCAGCAATCGGCAATGCAGTTTTCGAAAGAGCAAAGATGACCAACGCGCGTCTAGATGGGGCGAAAGGTAATGGCGCGATTTTTGCGGAAGCCGATTTGAGCGGTTCAAGCTTCAGAGGAAGCGCGCTCCCTCAGGCGGACTTTTCCAGAACCGTCTTGCATAACTGTGATTTTCAGGATGCCGATCTCACCGATTCCAACATCGAGGCAGCCACCGGCAGAAAAGCCAATTTCCGCAAAGCCACTCTCTCCGGATTGCGTGCGTCCGAAGGATGCGATTTCTCTGAGGCTTGTTTTACAAGAGTATCGGCGCCAGGCGCCTATTGGGAAAACGCAACATTGCAGGGTGCTGATTTCTCCTACGCACTGCTGGAGAGCGCAAACTTTTGCGGAGCTTCGCTGCAAGGGGCCAATTTCTGCGCAGCCAATGCAAAATTCGGTCGCTTCATGAAGGCGAACCTTGCCGGCGCAGTGCTTGTCCAGATGAATCTCTTTGAGGGCACGCTTGAAAAGGCCAATCTGACTGAGACAGATCTGAGCGGATCGAACTTGTACGGCGCCGAGTTTCTCAATTGCCATCTCGAGCGGACAAAGCTTGATAACGCGAATTTGAAGATGACCAAGCTTGAGAAAGGCTGAACGGAGCCTGATGGATTTCGAAGGCATCAACCTCGGAGAACTTCTCAACTTCGACAAGATCCTGTCTCGCGACCAGGTGCTTGAAAAAGTAAAGGCTGGCGAATCGCTAGCCGGTGCCAAGCTGTTTGGTTTGGATTTGACGGGAGTAGATCTGCGTGGCGTGAACCTGGAATCGGCCTGGCTTTTCAAGACAAGCCTCAGGTCGGCCTGTTTGCGCAATGCCAACCTTGCAATGTGCCGAATCAACGAAGTGGATCTTGCAGACGCAGACTTGTCGCAGGCCGATCTTTCGTCGGGTCATCTGACGAATACCTCCTGCCCCGCCGCCAAGTTCGCCGGTGCTAATTTATCGAACTTCAAGATCGAATCGATGTTGATGTTGATGAGGGACCCGCAGGAAATAAGACCTTCGCCACGCGCCCAGGAACTCATGAAGCAAGACCCATCGTCTATCGATCCCAACACAGTTGATCTAGGTCTGGAAGATTTGGGGATATCGATGGACGATTTCCAGGAGGGCGTATGCAATCTTGCGGGGGCGGATTTCTCGCAAGCCAATCTTGCCGGAGCACAGTTTTCGCGCGCAACGCTGGACAATAGCTGCTTCTCAGATGCGAATCTCTCCAAAGCCAAGGTCGAAAACTGCTCCATGAGCCACACCACTTTTGAGCGAGCACAACTTCAAGAGGCGAGATTTGAGAACAGTCCGTGTCGTTTCTCTTCACTTGTTGGCGCTGTCCTTCATGGCGCTATATTTGAAAATGTCGACTTTGCTGGCTCTGATTTTAATGGTGTCGAGTTCGACGCCACGAAAATCACCGGAGCTGACTTGTCGACAGCGGCCCACTTCCCGAAAAACGCCCCCCATTGTGTTTTTGTCGATTGTCGGATGCCCGGCCGGGATTTCCGCAGCGGAAGCCTGAAGGGCGTAGAGTTCACCAAGACAGATCTTTCCGGTTCTTCGTTGCAGCAAGCGGATGCGAGTAATGCAAGGTTCATCAGTTCGGATCTTTCCAAAAGCGACTTTGGCCGCTCCTACTTGGATGGGGTGGAAATCGAAGACGCCAACTGTGCCGAATCGAGTCTGAAAGAAGCGCAAATCAACGGTGCAAGAATTGTGCGATCGGACTTTTCGGCCTGCGATCTTTCCGGTTCAGTTCTGAAGAACAGCGTTGTCTCCGAAGCCATCCTCAGGAGAACTTCATTAAGAAGCGCCGTTTTGAATGGGGCCAGATTAGCCAAATGTAACTTGATGGCTGCAGATCTATTCGGCTGCAATCTGTGCGAAACGTCCTTCTCAGAATGTGACTTGAAGGAAGCCTCTTTCAGGGATACGACACTCAAAGGAGCTTCATTCCCAGGTTGTGATTTAGACCACGCCGATTTCAGCGGCAACGATCTCAGCGGCGCAGACTTTGCGCATGCGGCGCTCTTCGGCGCCAGATTCACCGGCTGCGACCTGACCGATGCTGACTTTTCCGAGGCGAATCTCGAAATGGACGACTTCTCCGGCGCACTACTCGTGAATACGATCTTTTCAAAAGCCGATTTGAACGGTGCCGACTTCTCCAGGGCACGATTGCATTCTTGCGAGATGTCGGGTTGCGCAACAGAGAAGCTGCGTCTTCGTTCCACGTCCGTAGAGAAAACGGATCTGGAAGGAATTGACTTTACCAACGTGCTTTTGGAGTCAACTGACTTCAAGCTCTGTACCTTGGCTAAGGCGCGCTTTGAAAGTCTTGATCTTTCCGGGTGCGATTTCACTGATTCAGACCTGATGGGTGCGGATTTGAGGAACACGAACCTCGACCGCTGCAACTGTGTGCAGGTCAGCTTTGCCAGAGCGGATCTTTCCGGCTGCACAATGAGAGGCGCCAACTGTAAAGCAGCGGATTTCTCCGAAGCGATACTTGCCGGCGCCGATCTGTCCGAAACCGATCTGAGTTGTTCCCGGTTTGAAAATGCAGCGCTTACCGAGGTCAACCTCACCGGTTCGCGGCTCAACCGGGCAGGATTCGCCTCGGCAAACTGCCGAGGCGCGATCTTCCGAGATGCACAAGTGCGCTATGCGGATTTTTCACACGCCAATCTGGCCGGCGCCGACTTCTCAAGAGCAAATCTCATGCAGTCAAACTTGCACAGGGTGGATGACTCGGGCGCTGTGTGGCATCGAGCCAACCTGAAACATGTGAAGTACACAGACACAGACCGTGCCGAAGCAGAAGATTGGCTACCTCCGTCTCCGCCGGGAGATGGGTAATGCGATGTCCTTTGCGCGACCGTGAAAACTGTGAACGAACCTGGAGGGTCATCATGTCGGATTCCGTTATTGAGCAGTTCAATTGCATTGGTGAGAACAGGTATTTGGGACCCGCTGAGATCCTCGAGGTTGACTTAGCCGAGCGGCGGGTTCGGCTCCGCCTTGGCGGCAGCGAAGACGATATTGGGGTCTGGGCACGGATCGCTATTGCGTCCGCAGACCTTGAGATTTGCGAGCACGACCAGGCGCTCGTCATCTGTGATGATCCCCGTGAATTGTATGTGATCGGCATTCTGCGCAAAGCAAAGGATGCTGCCGGTTCCCCTAAGAAAGTGGCACATAGTCGCGGGGCCGTTGCTACGGCTTCCGGGCTACCAAATGAGCAGACTTTGCGCGTGTTCTCGAGCCGTAATGAACTCCTGTTCGAATACGACGAGGCAAACCATCGGGCACGCGTCAACGTCGAGAGCGGCGACCTCGAATTCGTCACCAGGAATGGAAACATTACTTTTACTGCGGAACACGACGTTCTGGTTCAGGGCCAATCGGTATGTCTCTGTAGCGTCGCTACAGACAAGCTGGATCCGAAGTGTGCGAGCGGAGAACCGAGTTCTCGCGGCATAGAGATACGCGGGCCGGCTCTGCGTGTGTCCGCCGAACGCGGGAACATTCAAATTGCAGAGGCAGCACTCACAGGGAGTCGTATCCTCGCGAATTTTCGCGAGGGCAAGCTGATCGTCGACCGGTTCGAATCGGTCTTTCAGACGCTGACGGAGAAAGCAAAAAACGCATTCCGAACGGTCGAACAGTTAACTCAGCTCAGGGCAGCACGGATTAGAACCCTCGTCGAATCAACTTACTTCTTCAGAGCGCGAAAGGCATTCATCAAGTCAGAGGAAGACTACAAGATCAGGGCCGGAAAAATTCATCTCGGATAGAGAGCGAGGCGCATGCATGTCGGCGATATTCCCAGCGTCAACGAAACAGGGTGGCGTTTGTTTCGGCTTTCCTGATGTCTGCAAGACGCCCGCACCGCCAGGACCACCGGTGCCCCTGCCGTATCCGAACTTCGGGATGTTGAACCAGGCAACCAAAGCTTCGACCAAGGTCAAGTTCGCAGGAAAGCCTGCCATCACGATCAGGTCCGAGATCCCACGCTCTTCAGGAGACGAGGCGGGCACAGGTGGCGGCGTCATCTCCAATCGAAATATGGATAAGGTGACGTTTAAGAGTGGCAGCACCAAGGTCAAAGTTGAAGGTCAACCATGTGTGTACCTGACGTCTACAACCTCACACAACGGCATCAATGCAAACGCGCCCCAGGGCCTTGTGATTGCACCCAGCCAGATAAAAGTCATTATTTCCCCCTGAGATTTGGGTTGTTCGTTGAAAGGGACTCTCGCTTTCGCAATCTGTGAATCAGTTTGATTCTTCACATTGTTTAGCGGTCAAAGAGTCTCTGTCCAAATTGGGTTCGGTGGGCAATCCTCGCGTCACTGACCGTGCGGAGAGAGAGTCATCATCTAAAGGTCTTGGCTGCTCAGCAAGGCCACGTCGCGCTCGATCAATGATCCGGTGTTGGACGAAGATTCGATTGTGTTCGCGCCAACGAAATCACCCTGGAAGTGCCTCAGGTAGCCGGGACTGCGAGTGAGATAATAGTCAGTCCATGGTCTTCTGGAGACACTTCGATTCCCGACGCACAAAGGAAGCACGAGGTAATGCAAGCATCCTTGTACAGAATCCGATTAGTTTAACCATGCCGTCGGGTTCTACGCATTGGGATCATGTGCATGCCATCGCGAACGGAGCTCTACGCCCCTTTCAAGTGAAGTTCGTCTCTGAACGGTTGAAAGAGGATCGGTCTATTCGTGGTCGCGTCTACTTTGGACATGCAGGCGATCAGATCCAGCAGATTTTGATGAACTACCCGACACTGCGTTGGTGGATGGAGGCAGGCGGGCTTGTCATCGACGAGCCTGCCGCAGAAATGGGGCCACTGGACCTATTCGACAGCTCTGCTGGCGAACTCGTGATCTCCAAGTGGACGGAAAAGGGGCTGCCTCTAGCCGAACTTGTGGAGATCGCCAAGCAGCTCGATGCAAAAGGCTTCGAGTTGAAGGCATGCTTACAGCCGGCGCAGTGGAAGCCGATTTCAGACCATAACCAGAAGTTTGCGCGCAAGGCGATCCGGACATTTGAAGCAGCCGCGCAAGATAAGAGATTTGTCCGCGGCATTCGCAAGCGTCTATACCTCTCACGCGATCGATACCGGAAGGCTCAAAGGCCTGTACAACCCATACTTTTTGAGTTTTAGAGTGTCCACGCCTATGCCTTGGACAACTTTCGCTTGAGTGTGAATCAGCCCTGCCTCAAAGGCGATTCTCTTCAAATTCTGTCCAACGGCTATTCAGGAACTGGTTAAACGATTGTCGCTCAGACATGAGCTAGGGGATTCTTACTGCAGAGTTCGGCGATTGAAAATGCCGATGACTCCGGGAGAATCGCCGATGCAATATGGCAAACAGCACGAACTAAAGATTGACCTCAAACCACTTCAGAGTCTCCACCCCCATTCGCGAAATGCCCGGACACACTCGAAGCACCAGATCCGCCAAATTGCCGAGAGCATCCGCGTCTTCGGCTTTACGAATCCAGTGCTGGTTGATGCCGAGAATCAGATCGTCGCCGGCCATGGCCGCGTGGAAGCAGCGAAGCTGCTCGGCATGGAGGAGGTATCCGCCCTCGTGCGTTGTGAAGAATCTCGGTCGCTGCAACCGGGCGGGCGAAGTGATGTTCTACGGCGCATTCAACCAGTTCGTCTCATGCATTCAAGAACTATCCTTGCAGCCTGGCGATCTCTTCGCACTTTCGGCTTGGCTCACAACAGCGCCAATGATGTTTAACCACCTCGGGTTTAGTACCGAGACATTAACCAGATTCAATGCGATGCGTGAGCTTCCCTATTTCTCGAATCCAGAAAGTGGCACGGATCGAAATTGGTTTATCCGACAGTGGCAGGCAAGAGTCTTTACCAAGCGAGTGCCGGTTGGGCAGGAACACTTCTACAGGCTCCCGATTGCGCTCAAAGAAGCGGCTCTCTGGCCGATTGGTCGAGCGAATCCCCGAGGAATCGAAAAACTGTCGGGAGTTATCTATCCATCGGTTGCCACTGCGACCCTCGGTGACAACGTCGCCATCCTTCCATCAGAGGTGGATAAGAAGATGGCTCTCGTGGAAGTCAACTTCCTTACGGTGGATTCAGCGCGCATGATCACTGGCAGAGGAACAAGCACTGCCGCCGAGATGCGGGTCATAGCGTATGACTGCGCTCGGGCGACGGACGAGGGCTACCTGGTGTGGGGGCAGAAGAGCCAGATACTTCCAAGGGGCAACGACGGGATGGACCTATCCGATCTGCGAGTCCTTCCGCCAGATGGCGGGTGGTGCAAGAATGAACCTTCCTCATAAACATCCTCTGCACCTGGGGGGATGCGACATCTCCGTTTAAGGCAAACGCGGCGAGCAGCGGAGCATTCCAGATGACCGCTTCCGACGGGCCGACTCACGGGTGGGCGATTCTCCGCTTCTTGGCGAGCGCCTCGGCGATCTTTGCGAGGACTAATCCTGAAAAGGGCGTAAGGGAATGAGATGGGGAAATGGCTCATCGATCGAAAGGGATCCGCCTGATTCGAGTTCAGAGAATCACGGGGAGTTATGGGGAAACTCAAGCAGGCAGAGAATTCTCTCCGACATCCTTTACGCGCAGAGATCCAGAAATTCGGCCGGAAATGCGAGCCTGGCTGGAAAGTAAACGATAAATTATTGATTCTAAAGACTCTATGGCGGCCCGGGCGGGATTCGAACCCGCAGCCTCCCTTCAGGGAAGCGACGAAGTATCCGTTACGACCACCACCGGTCTTTTTCTGGTTTTGGGCCCGTGCATCAGCGATACAGAAACCGGGGAACAAACGACAACAGAACATAAGCGAATGTCCTGCCGTTGGACGACACGATCCAAGACCGCGGCGGGATTCGAACCCGCATCCTCCGCTCCCGAAGTAACCGTTGCCTACACCACCGGTTCTTTTCCTGGTTTTGGACGAGAGTTTCGTCAGTTAGAAATTCAAGCCGGGGAACAAACGGTTGCGGACTTTTTCGGCGTTCTGCCACTAAACCACCGGAGATTGCTCTCCGGGCGGGGATCGAACCCGCGTCTCCGGCTTAACAGGCGAAGTAACCGCCCCCTACGCCACCGGCCAAACGAAATTTCAAACAACAGCCCACGCGAAAAGTTGCGCCGGGGAACCATCGAAAAGAGTTGGACAACGAAATCGCTGCTCCCCGGTGTTTTTTGCTTCGAGGCTACGCCTCGACCCCGCAAAGTCATCGGTTCCGGCAGAGTTTCAACCCTGCTCGTCCTTCTTTGGAGGAAGTAACTCTCTTCTTTCACCACCGGTGCAACAAGTTACTAAGTTCCCAGTTAGGAACAAAAATCTCCCCATGACGCCGCGTGAGTTATCACGGCGCCAACTTACAAAATGGCGCTTGGAGCGTGGCCCAATTTCCCCCGAGGGAATAAACGAAGACAGCGTGACGTTTTCAAGGCGATGAAGCTGGCTTCTACGCCACTCGGGAAAGCCTTGTGTTCATTCGGGACGCGCAGGAGGCGGACCGCAACGGGTTACCGATGATAGAGAAACCACGCCCGGCGGCCGGATGGTTCCAGCCTACGCATCGAGATTTGCGTTTTATTTGTCATCGGGCATTCTCCTACGCAGAAGATACTTTGCCATAAGTAATGAGTAAATGCAAGTGATTTGAAGAAAAAATTCAAGAGATTCGAGCGAAGTTAGTTGGGAATCTACTTTATAAAGTAGCTAATCGGCCGTGGATTATACGATCAGATTGTCGCGATAAAGCGCAGACGCACATAATCCGCTGTCCAGTTGCCTTCTTCATCGCGCAAGGCCGGCGCGAGCAGCGCAACGGTTTGCGCGACAGCGGTTTCCCGCAGATCCTCAGGCAGAGCATCGAGCGCGCCGCGGCAGAATGTGTTCAACCAGGCAGTCATGCCGCCTGCGCCGAGCGGGGTGGGGCGGGGAAAGAACATCATGCGCGCGACGGTGAAGCCATGGGACGTGAGACGTTGCGTGTAGGCGTCGGGAGTGGGATAGTAATTGCCGCGTTCGCCCAAGGCCGCGTAGCCGAGGCGCGCAAGCACGGCAGCGAAGGCAACGCGGATGGCGGCGATATTACCGTGACCACCCATCTCGGCGACAAAACGCCCGCCGGGACGCAGCACGCGGCGCACTTCGGTCATCATCGCGTCCTGTCCGCGCACCCAATGCAAAACCGCATTGGAAAACACCGCGTCGAAGGAGTGATCGGCGCAGGGCAACGACTCTGCGGAGCCTTGCTCGGCGGCAATGCCGCGAGCGCGCGCCGCGGCGACCATCGTTGGCGAGGCGTCAATGCCGGTCACGCTTGCTCCTGCAGCAGCGATGCGTTCCGTCAGTTGCCCGTCACCGCAACCGAGGTCGAGGATGCGCTCGCCAGCTTGCGGAGCGAGCCACTCCAGCACGCCACTGCCGAGCTGGGGAACGAATGCCGCGTCGCGGCTGTAGGTTTCAGGGTTCCAGGTTTGCGGCATAGACTGACTGCCAGTCTACGGCATCTTTGGGGCCGCATTGTGAACAGAGCGTTTCCGAAAATCCCCTCGTGCCGCTCAAGCCTGGCGCATTCGCAAGATGCAGAGCAATGAGCGGCCACGACGCTTGATGGGCAGGTGGCAGAGCAAAGAACCGAAAGTCCCGGCAGGATTTAAAGTTTCTCATGGTTGCGGGGCTTGAATCTTGATCGATCAATCGACTATGAGGCGAAGGCCGGAAGCTCGGGAAACGAGTGCGGTGAACCTCCCGCTCTCGAGTTGGCCGGAATTCGCCGCTCGCGTGATGTGAGCTTCACGGCTCTGGACGGACGGTGCATGCAACGTCTCGATCTCCACCGCTTCCGATTTGGCTGCGCGAAAATCCAGGCGAAGGGCAAGATCGTTTTCCATGTCTTTGTTCAAAACGATGACCGACTTTTGTCCGTTCGCGAGCATTGCGGCATAGGCGGTAGCATTGATGCCGGCGGCCTGAAGCTGCGAAGAGAGATCGGCCTGGATGAATGAACCGCTACTGAACGAACCGGCGAACTTGAGGCCGTAAGCAACCGGTTCCAGGTTGTAGTCCGAGCCGAACGATGCAATCGGTGCGTAAAACGGATGCGGATGGGAGGCAATCTCTTCCGGTGTTGCGCCTTGATCTTTGAGGAGCTGATCGCCGGGCAGGAACCCGCCAAGGCCGCTGGCAATCACCATTCCTGTGCCGCCGTGGAGGTTAATCCCGGAGTAATTGTTGCTGGCGAGAAGAAGCGAGTAGTCCGCTGCCCAGAGAGCAGCCGCAAAAACGTCGGAAACTCCGGGCTTGCCGCCGCGATAGCAGGTGTTGCCCTCGGTCATGCGGTGGCGGACGCCCATTTTTGCGGCGGAGGCGGCGGCCATATCGGCCATGCCCTGTACCTTGATCATTGCCGCGGGCTTGAGCAGGTTGGGGATGTTGACGTCAGGGTTCGTGGCCGGCCCGCCGAAGTAGTAGTGGTGCGTAAGCGTCGTGACGTGTGGAGGGCTCTCGACTGAACCCCACACATCAGCGATCTGCGGCAGCCAAGACATGTTGGAGGCGATGTCAGGCATCCCGAAGCTGGCCTGCGGCACGCGGGCGGCTATGGCGCGAGCGAGCGCAAGCCACTCGGTCAGGTAGGTTTTGGCGGACCAGGTTTGAGGATCGCGCAAGTGGCGGCCAAACAAGTCAACTTCATTCCCGATCTGAAAGTATTGCAGACGCGCCCCAAGGGTTTTGGCGGCAAATTCAGCTTCTTCGGCGGCGCGGGCGGGGGTGTTCGTTCCCATGTTGATGCCGTACAGGCAGGTCCAGCCGGTCTCTTCGAGAAAGGCCGCCAGGTTGCGAACGGCCTCGGGTGTCACGGCATAGTACTGAGCCTTGGGCTCGCCCACGACCTCGCGAGTTTGCGGGTGCTCAGGCTCGGGAGAGTCGGGAGTGGATTTCCACCAGGCGAATTCGCCAGTGTTGCCGCCCAGGCGCAAGACGCCTCGTGAGGAAATTGCTTTGAACGCGCGAATCAACGCTGCGTTCTTCGCAGAGAAGAAAGTCGGATCCGCAAGCTGTTCCACCTCGTAGGAGAGGCCGACAAAGTCTGCGGGCATGTGCGCGCCCGTGGTCTCGGATGGAATGTCGAGATTGACCTGGATCTGTTTTCGGTTCTGCGCACAAAGACGCGTGGCGGCAAGAGACAAAGCGGTAGTCGTAAGGAATTGGCGGCGGCTGATTTTCATGATTCGATGTGGAGTTCCTCTCGAACAATGCCGCTATCCATTCTAGATGGACTGGACGGGCAGGAGGGTGAGATCGTCCACCAGGCCGACTTCTTTCTGCACGAACGGCTCGCCGTAACGGACGCCGGCCAGCAGGCCGTAGTGGCGTGCTTCGGCAAAGGTACGCTCGCGAATCTCCTCCTCAGGAACGAAGAGGCCGCTGCCGACCGACTGGTTCGTGTATTGCGAGCGGTAAGCCATCAGCGCCTGATGCCGCTGCTCGATAAACGGCGTGATGTCAACGATGAAACTGGGCCGCACGTCGGCGTAGAGGCTGGCGTAGACGATCTTGAAGGGCCGATGCGGTTCGGCGCCGGTCTCCCACCCTACGGACGAAGACTTGTCCGTGGGGACCCCGGTATCGATCCTTTTGAGGCCCGCGAGGAAGCAGGCGTCGTAACCGAGCGTCGCGGTGACGGCGTGATCGGGATGGCGAGCCTGCCAGTAGGGAAGAATGACGACACGCGGACGGAGCCGGCGAAGAACGCCCACGATGGCAATGCGATTTTCAAGCGTGTTCTCGATGCCGCCATCGGGAAGGGTGAGCGCCTGCCGCCAGCCAACGCCCAGGATGCGCGCGGCCTCTTCGGCCTCGCGGGCGCGCTCCTCGGCGCTGCCGCGGGTTCCGGCCTCGCCCTGAGTGAGATCCAGAATGGCAGTGCGCAGGCCGCGCGCCGCCATGCGCAGCAATGTTCCGCCGCAGGTCTGCTCCACGTCGTCGCGGTGTGCGGCGATGGCCAGGACGTCGGTGCGGAAGTCGATGGCCTCAGTGGGCATCGGAGTTAGTAAACGGTGTTGTCGGCGTCGGTGATCGCGTCGATGTAGGCCACGTCGTACGCAGTTCCGGTCACAGTCACGTACTCGTTGTTGATTGACGAGCCATCGACGGTGGAATAAATGTACACCTGCCCGCCTTCGGCCGCGTAAAGCTTGTGCAGGCCCGTAACCGCGGCAATGCCGGTCGCATCGCCAATGTACGGCTCAATCAGCACCACCTTGTTGGTGGAGGTGTTGTACATGGTCAGGCAGCCGTAGCCGCTGGACGGATTGGTCGCGTAACGCACGCCGGTGGTGCAGTTGGTCATGGCGATCCACAGGGTATTGTCGTCGGCCTGGAGGATGCGGCTCATGGCGCCGGGTTGACCGTCGCTGATCGCAGTGCTGCTCGAAATGGTATTGTTGGCCAGATTCACCACGGTCAGGTTGCCGCCGAAGAGCGTTTGTCCGTTGATCACCTGTGGCTTTTGCCCCACCACGTACATTGTGGTGGAGTCGACCAGCGCGTTGCTGGCCCCGCCCGGAATGGGGACAGTGGCGCTGGCGAGAGCGCTGGTGGTGGGCAGAAGCCCCGACGATTGGCCCTGAAGAAAGATCATGGGCGCGATGGGAACCCGCGTGTAGGCCGCGGTGGCGCCTCCGCACTCCGGCCCGCAGCTCAGGATGTACGCCGTGCTGCCGTCGGACGAAAAGACGGCCTTAATCGGGTGATCGAAGGTGAGCGGCGCGCCGTAGTAATTGCCCGTCGAGTCCACATGATCGGGACTCTGCATCTGCAACAGGCACCAGTAGGGGGCATTCTGCGGCTCGCAGTCGACCGCGGCCTTGGGCCACGTGGAAGGGCCGCCGGAGTAGCTGACCGTTTGCGCGGCGGTGAGCTCGCGCGGGTAGTAGACGTAAGGGGAGTTCTCGACGAAGGCCAGCGCAACAGATCCGCCGGGATTGACACTGACGCGGTACACGTTGGGAAGTCCGAGGCCGATGGAGGAGCCAGCGGATTGATTCACGATGGTGAACTGATGCGACGACTGGCTGGCCGCGAAAACGAACTCCTTGTTCCGGGTAATAAAGACGCTGGACGAGAGGCCGTTGAGGCCGCTTACGGTGCCAGAGGTCTTTTCGCCTGCGTAATCGGCGATAGTGAGACTTCCGTCGCCCGAGCCAAAGACCGCGCCGAACTGCTCTTCGGGCATGCTTTGGATGGTGGTGGGCAGCGCGCCGCCGAATCCGGCAATGGAAAATGAGCCCGGCGTACCGTTGTAACCGCTGCGTTCGTCGTAGTAGGCGTCGACAATCTGCAGCGCCCCTTTGGAGAGGACGCCTGGGTTCTGGATTGCGATCACAACGCGGTTGACCAGCCCGCTGGGCGGCAATACACGGCCGTCAAAATAAGAGGTGCTGCCGCAACCTGCCAGCGCGACGGCTGCCGCCAAAGCTGCACTGGCACTGATCCAAAGGCTTTTCTTCTTCAAAATCCCAACCCTCGATTGATGGAGCGGCGCAATGGGCCGCGTCGACAAAGAAATGGCAATGCGTGCACACGGAAATCGTTCAAATTGCAATGGCCTGAAGCGATTTCCACGCAGGTTATGACTCCCGAAGTATAACAAAGCCACCCGGCTCCTTGCGGCCCCGGAGCGGTCCAAGCCAGGGGACTGCCTCCGGGTCTTGTTCCCGCGGTGGAAACAGGAGCAAGCACCGCCAGGCAAGGCCCGTCAGACCGCGGCCAACCCCGGCAGGAACCGCGGTGAGATTGCATACAATTCCGCCGGCAATGCGGTAGCATGACAACAGAATGACCCGCTTTTTCGAGCTTTTTGCCGACCGCCCCGTGCTTGCCGACGGCGCCATGGGCACGGTGCTCTACGCGCGCGGCATCTTCGTCAACCGCTGCTACGACGAGCTGAACCTTTCGGACCCCAATCTCATCTTCGGGGTGCATGAAGAGTATTTGCAGGCAGGTGCGGAGATTCTTGAAACCAATACCTTCGGCGCCAACCGCTTCCGGCTGGCGCGTCACGGCCTGGCAGGAAAGATGGCCGAGATCAACGCCGCGGGCGTGCGCCTGGCGCGGCAGGCGGTGGAGCGTTTGAAGGAAAAGCAGGCGGCCAACACGGAAATTGCCGCGTGGGTTGCGGGCTCGGTTGGCCCGCTGGGCGTGCGCCTGGAGCCGCTGGGCAAAACCGGATTGGATGAAGCGCGCGCGGCATTTGCCGAGCAGATCGGCATCCTGGCCGAAAATGGCGTTGACCTGCTGATCATTGAGACCATGCCGGCTTTGAACGAGGCGCATGAGGCGCTGGAAGCCGCAAAGACCGTGGCCCCGGATCTGCCCGTGCTGGTGATGGTAACGGTAGACGATGAAAGCGAGTGCCTGGATGGCGCTTCGCCCGCGCAGGCGGCGGCTTTGCTCACCGAGTGGGGCGCCGACGCCGTGGGCGTGAACTGCTCCACCGGGCCGGCCACGGTGCTGACGGCCGTCGAGGCCATGCGCGCGGCGACGGCGCTGCCGCTAGCGGCCATGCCCAATGCAGGTGTGCCGCGGGCCGTGGAAGGCCGCAATATCTATCTCTGCTCGCCGGAATACATGGCCAGCTTTGCGCGCAAGGCCGTTGCTGCGGGCGTGCAGATTGTGGGCGGGTGCTGCGGTACCACCCCAAATCACATTCGCGCCATGCGCTCGGCCATCCGGGCCATGGACGAGCAAACGCGCGTGACGGTGACCGGCGCGGCGCCGGAGGCGAGCAAGGAGACGCCCCCGGCAACCCTTGGGCAGCGCTCGCGGCTGGGCGCACTGCTCGCCGAGGGAAAGTTCATCAAGCTGGTGGAGTTCGTGCCGCCGCGGGGCATCGACTGCTCGAAAGAGATCGAGGGCGCGCAATTGCTGGGGCAGCTGGGCATCGACGCCATCGACGTGTACGACGCGGCCCAGGCCTCGGCGCGCATGAGCGGACAAAGTCTCTGCATCCAGATTCAGCAGCATACCGGGATGGAGACGATCCTGCATTACACCTGCCGCGACCGCAATCTGCTTTCGATTCAGTCGGATCTGCTGGGGGCGTCGTCCATCGGTCTGCGCAACATCCTCTGCGTGACCGGCGAACCGCCCAAGCAGGGGGATTATCCTGACGCTTCTCAAGTCTTTGACGTAGACTCCATCGGTTTGGTGAACGTCGCCAACCGGCTGAATCACGGGCTCGATATCGGTTCGAACTCCATCGGCGCGAGCACGAACTTTACCATCGGCGTGGCCGCCAATCCCGGCGTGCCGGAGATCGAGAACGAACTGCGCCGGTTTGCCTACAAGGTGGACGCCGGGGCGGAGTACGCCATCACGCAGGCGGTCTTCGATCTGCGGTTGCTGGAAGAGTTCCTGGAACGGGTTAAGGACCACCGCATTCCGATCATTGCCGGCATCTGGCCGCTCACCAGCCTGCGCAACGCCGAGTATATGAAGAACGACCTGCGGATCGCCATGCCGGAGGAGATCATGCTGCGCATGGCGCAGGCAGATAGGCCCGAGGCCGCGCGGGCGGAGGGGATCAAGATTGCCCAGGAGATGATGGAGGCGGTGCGTCCGTACGTGCAGGGCGTGCAGGTGAGCGCACCGTACGGTCATTACGATGTAGCGGCCGAGGTCATCGCCGGCGCGCTGCCGCAGGGAAAATAGCAGCAAGGGGTGAACGCCATGCCTTCCTTTGAAGAATCGCTCAAGAAGCTCGAAAGCATCGTGGAACAACTGGAGAAGGGCGATTTGGCGCTCGAGGATTCGCTCAAGCTCTTCGAAGAAGGCGTGAACCTGTCGGCCGCCTGCAAGCAGGAGCTGGAAGCGGCCGAGGGCAAGGTGCAGATGCTCGTGAAGCAGCGCGATGGGTCCGTGAAGCCCGAGCCGTTCCTGACGGAAAAGGCGTTCTAAATTCAAACTCCCGAGCTGAGATCATTCAGGTTTCTGAAGCCGCCTTTCTGCGCGCGCCGATTTGTGCGGCCAGCGCCAGGAGCGGCTCGTCGAAACCACGTGCAGCAGCCAGTTGCATGCCGCCGTGGGCGCAGGGGATGGCAACTGCGGGTACGCCGCCCAGGCTGAAGGGCGTTGTGTAGCGCAGCAGACGGCTGCGCGTCTGGCTGTGGTCGGCGCCGGCTACGAGGCGCGCCACGGGAGCGCAGGGCAGCAGAATGAACTGGTGCACGGCGAAGAGCTCGTCCATGCGCGCGCGGTAATCGGCGTGACGCTGCCGCAGGACAGCAACCTGATCCGCCGAAAAGCTCGCGCCCCACCTCAGGCGGTCGCGAATGGCCGGCTCGCAGCGGTCGAAGTTGCCCGCGTGCACCAGCGCAGCCTCTGATGCCTGCAAAGGCGCGAAGATCTCGATCGAATCCTTCCACCACTCCGGATTGATGGATTCGGCATCGAGCCCCAACGCCTGCAGTTCGCCAATCACGCGGCGAAAGCCTTCCATCACCTCCGGTTCGCAATCGTGGAGGAATTTGTCGCCGAGAAAAGCGAATTTTTCCTGGTTTTGGAGGAAAACACAGGGAAAACCGAACAGCGGCGCATCTTCAAGGTCGCGGAAGAGCCAACCCATAGTGTCGAAGGAGACGGCCAGGTGCGCGCCGCCGCGCCAGTCGCCGCGGCCGATGGTGGCGCGATATCCAACCAGTCCGCCGAGCGCCGCGGGTGCGCGCACGGAGCCTCCGGTGTCGGTGCCGATGGCAGCCACGGCGGAACCCTCCTGCACGCTCGAGACGGCGCCGCTTGAAGATCCGCCTGTGAGCGCGCCGGAATCGCGTGGCTGCACGCAATCACCAAACTCCGGGTTCTCGCCGGTGATTCCATAGGCCAGCGGATGAAGGTGGGTTTTGCCCACGATCACGGCGCCGGCGGAGCGCAGTTGCTCCACCAGCCATGAGTCGCGTGTGGCCGTGCCGTTCAGATCGCGATAAAAGCGCACGCCGCACGTCGTCGGCGAACCGGCGAGGTCAAAGCAGTCCTTCACCGAGATCGGCAGACCCCACAGTGCAGGGCGCCCATCGCCGAACGGGCCGCCACTCGAACGTGGCATGGCTTCAACGCGCGCCGCTTCCGCTCGGGTCCATGCAGCATCCTGCCAAAGGTACGTGTTGTGGCCCGCGTTCTGGTTTGAGCGCGAGAGGGCAACTTCTGCCACCTGCGAAGGCCGTAAAGCGCCGGTTGCGAGGAGATGGCGAAGAGCGCGGAGGGTCCACGGCGCAGCGGTCATAGAGAGATTGTAGGGCTGCCGGTTTCAAAGACGCGCGGCCGGGAATGAGCCCGCACGAGCGCGACGAAAAGGGCGGCTCCGTGAAGAGCCGCCCTGTGGGAGTTGACGAGTTAAGTACATCAGAAATCGAAATGCAGCGCCATCTGAATCTGGCGCGGGCTGCCGATGGTGTGCTTGGTGATACCAAGACCGCCCGGACAATTGTAGAGCCCGCCGGAGACGGGATTGGATGTGCCGCAACCGGTGGGCAGGGCCTCCGCAGTGGACCCGACCTCGACGGGAACGTTGTTAAATGCCTGGTTCTGGTTCACGTTGTTCTGTGGAATGTCGAAGCTGGCGGTATTGGTAATGTTGTACACGTCGAAGCTGTAGCGCAGCGTGTAGCGGTCGTGGATGGGAAGGTCTTTGGTCAAAGATGCATCGGCGCGGCGCTGCCAGGACTGGCGGAAGATGTTGCGCTCGCCGGAGACGAAGTTGGTTTCGAAGTCGTCGCCGTTCGGTACGCCCATGGTGCCGGGCTGCAGGATGGGAACGTCGAAGCAGGTGGCCTTCAATGCCGCGCCCGCTCCGGTGTTGACGTTATAGAAGGCGCCATTCGCGCCGGTGAGGGCGTTCTTCCGGTTGCACCCGGGAGCCAGCGGAACAATGGGGTTGGTAATGCCGTTGAAGGTGCTGTAGAAGATGCTGCCCACAGCGCCCGAGTAATCGATGACGCTGTACGGCTGACCGCTCTGAACAGTGGCCACACCGTGCAGCGCCCAGCTATCCAGCGCCTTACCCGCGAGGGTGTCTGTGGCGAAGAACTTTGGCGATGTGAAGCCGTAGGTGAAGTTGAGAACGTGCGTGCGGTCGAAATCGGATGAGCCATAGCCGCTGCGCAGATTGGTTGGATTGTCGCCGTTGTAAAAGAGACCCAGGCCGCTTTGTTCATCGGTGGCGTGGGAGAAGGTGTAGGAAACTCCGGCCTCGAGGCCGTGGCTGAGCCGCTTTTCGAGATGCGAAGTGAGCGCGTGGTAGGCCGCGATGCCGGCCGCGGTGTAGGACTCGGACTCTGAGGAGTAACCGATGTAGGGCACGCGAAGATCGACGTTGCCGCCCTCGTAGTTGTTCAGCATCGGGCCGTAGGTGCAGCTGGAGGCCCCCGGCTGATTCACGCACATGGGGAAGTAACCCTGCGTTGGGTCGAGCACTGTGTAGCCGTAGCTGTAATACTGCGTGGCCAGCCCGCCGGGATGGGTGGGACTGCCAGGGGTCGCGATCTGGGCCTGGTTGAAGGGCACCGGAATTACCTGGTGACGGCCCAGGTTCCCTACGTATCCAATCTCAATCATGAGATCGTTGCGCGGCTGGTACTGGATGTTCAGCGTGAAGTTGATGCTGTAGGGCAGCTTGTTGGCGCGGTTGTAAACACCGAGAATGAAGGGTTGCTGCGCGTTGCCTCCGGAGGCGACAGTGCCACCCGTTACCGTGCCGTCGATAATATGAGTGGCGTTGGGGAGATAGTTGGTAACGTCGGAGGCTTTGGGATTGGATGGACCGGGCCCCAGCGATGTGCCCCAGGGGGTTGCCAGCGTATAGGTTGCGCCCGGCCCGGGAAGAGAGAAATCGTCTCCGCTGCAGATCGGGATGTAGGCCAGATAAAGGAAGGTCGGGTCGTTGGCGTTGTAGGAAGAAGAATACGGGCAATGCTGCTGGGTCACGAACGGAGGCGTCTGCATAATGCCAAATGGGCCGCCCTCCACTTCGCCGGCCGCATATCCCGGAGAGAGATAGGTGAAGAGCTCGCCGCGGTCGTAGTAGAAGCCGCTGCCGCCGCGCACCACGAATTTGGAGTGGAAGCTGGAGGGCTGCCAGGCAAAGCCGAGGCGCGGCGCGATGCCCCACTGGCGGCCGGTCAGAGTGGTCTTGCTCACGCCGGAGGTCCCATTCTTGTTGTTGCCGGCGATGATGAAACCGGAGCTTGTAATGGTGTCGGTGGCGACGCTGTAGCTGTATTTCGAAGGATCGAAGTTGAAGAGATTGCCGTTCTTCTCCGTCAGGCCGCCATTCCAGTCGTAGCGAACGCCGGCCGTGATGCTCAGGGTCGGTGTCACCTGGAACTTGTCCTGCGCGAATAGACCAGTCTCGTTGGCGCGGTAATAACGATTGGCGTTGCCTTGCAGGTACGTGGATGCAGTAAAGTTCTGCGTGGAGTAAGGCGTGACCCAGTTATCGAGGAAAGCGACAAAGTCGGGCGAGGCGACGCTGCCCGTGCCTGTGCGGCGATCGCGCAAATTCAACTGCGTATAGGACCAGCTGCCGCCGAAGCTAAGCGAATGACGACCCTTGGTCCAGATGGCCGTGCCCGAGGGCATAATACGGTTCTGAAAGACTCCGGTGTTTTCGGCCTGGTACTCCGCATCCGGGCCAATGGAAAGCGACGGAGCCACGCCGCCGTAGAGCGGGCCGTTCGACGCGTCGTATGCATCGCCAATGGCGTCATTGATGGTGAAACCAGGGAAATACGATCCGAACGCTGATGGGATCCCGACGGATTGGGCCGAGAAAGGTTGATCGTTGGTGGCGTATACCTTCTCGCGGAGAACGCCAACGGTCTCAGAGATACTCAGGCTCGAACCGATGGTTTGCACGTTGTTGAGCGAACCCAGCTGGGAGCCGGTATCCATATGGCCGGTGAAGCCGGGCACATTGGAGTAAGCGTAAGGCGAGCTCGAGGGATCGTGCTGGTAGTAGTACTTGACCGCAAGAATGTCCTTGGAGCTCACATTCCAGTCAAGATCGGCAACGCCCTGGTCGGAAATGAAACGGGACGTGCCGGGAAGGAATGCGTTGTAGGGCGAATAGACGTTGGGGCTGGCGCTGGGAAGTGGGCTCGGAACCAGGTAATTTCCCGGCTCGCCCGGGAGGGCCTTTGCGGTCAACAGGTTGTAGGCGACCCCCGAGGAGTTGAGGTTATTGAAGGTGCCGCCATAGGTAGGATCGAAACCAAGAACGTTCTGTTCGTAACCGATATTTGAAGTCCAGTTGTTCTCGGCGACCGAGATCAGGTTCGATACGCCGCGGTTTGTCGCGCTCAGTCCAGGCGGGACGTCGAGAAGCTCGTCGCCGGTTTCCTGGTCGGAGATGTGCAGGTGCTGATAGCCGACGAAGCCGAAGAGCTTGTCTTTGATGATGGGTCCGCCGATGTCGCCGCCCAGAATGTAGCGGTGCAGCTGCGGGTTCTTGTCGCTAGCTGGAATATTGTTGTCCTTCTTGAAGAAGAACGGCGCGGCGTTGATCCAGTTGGTGCCGCGATGGGCGTAAACCCCGCCATGAAACTGGTTGGTGCCCGACTTGGTGCTCATGTCGATGTGCGCGCCGCTGTCGGAGCCCTGTTGGGCGTCGTACATGGAGGCATTGACGCGCACTTCCGCAATGGTCTCGGGCGCGGGCGTGGGGATGGCGTTGCCGATGGACAGATAGACCGAAGCGGCACTGGGCACCACGCCGCCAGCGGCATTGTTGGCCTGGCCGGTATTGTTGGAGACGCGGAACGAATCCACCTGGCTGGTGCTCTTGCCGTTGAAGAGGTTGCTGGCGTCGACACCGTTCACAAGAAATGCGTTGGACGTATCGCGCTGGCCGTTGGCCCAGATGGGCGCGTTGCCTAGGCCGGAGTTGGCGCCGGTGCCGCCGGGCAGCTCCGCGTCCACGCCGGGCGAGAGAATCGCGAGGCCAGTGAAGCTGCCGGTCGGCAAGGGCACGGAGTCAATCTGCTGGGTCTCCATCACGTAGCCGTTGGTGGTGTCCACGGCGTTCATCAGCGGCGCGGCTTCCACTTCCACCGTAGTGCTGGCCTGGCCCACCTTCAGGGAAGCGTTCACCGTGGCCGTGCGGTCGGCCTGCACCGTGATGTGTGGAGTCTTCTGTGCCTGGTAGCCATTGGCCGAATAGGTGAGCGTGTAGACGCCGATGGGCAGGTTGACGAAGCTGTAACTGCCCGAGCCATTGGTTTTGGTGGCGCGAGTGAGCGAGGTCTGCTCCTCGGTCACCGTAACGCTCACGTTGGGAATCACGCCGCCCGAGGCGTCGGTCACCTCGCCGGTAATTCCGCCGAGAGTTTGCTGGGCGTTGAGCGGGTTGGTCGAGAACACCGCGGCGGCGACGATCATCAGGAGAACAGCGATACACAAGGAGCATGTGCGCATGGAGTGCCTCAAAGAACTGACCTCGAAATAGAGATTTCCCGTATAAGGATCTGGGATTTCAAAAAAAGAAGCTGAGGTTAATGTGAGTTCCGGCGTTTGAGTGCGTGCAACTTCCAAACTGAAAAGAGTTATGGTTTCGAACGGAGACCGTTCAAAGACTTGGACCTGCGACCGCGCGGGTTAGTGGCAGGGTAATGTCTGCAGCATAAAGTTCATGTAAGGATTTGTTGTAAATCGCGCCCTTGGGGATACGTTTTCCACAATTCGTCAACGATTTGCACACCTCGCCCGCCTTACTCCGTACCAGCCTAGCCCTGCGGCAATGTAGACGAGATAAAGATAGGGAATGCGCGCGTGAACCGTGTCGGCTGCGGAGTTGAGGTCGAAGATTGCGATCAGAACCACGATGGCGACGGTGAGTACGCTGACCGCGGCAAGCACGTGAGAATGCCTGCCCAGCGCGCGCCGCGCGAAGGGAAGCGCCACGGCCACCAGCGCGTAGGCAGTGAGAAAACCGAAGACCGAGAGCGAGCCGAGCAGGTCGTACATGGTCGAACCGGTGGCGCCGCGCAGGGCGAAGCCTGCCGTGGCCGCGAACATGAGCAAGGTCGAAAGCGTGATCGCAGTTCCCGGAGTTTTGTGCCGCTGATTGGTGCGTTCCAGCGCAGCAGGCAAAAGCCCGTCGTGCGCCATACGCAGCAGCACGCGCGCGGCGGCTGTGGAGCAGGCGAGCACGCACGCAAACATGCTGATGAATGCGCCGCAGTCGATGGCAACCCCGAGCGGCGAAACGCCGGCCTTTGCGGAAAGAAGGTGCAGCGGACTGGTGGTATCGCTGAGCGCCGTGGATTCGCCGCGGAAGCCGACGACCTCAGAGTAGGCACAGAGCATGAAAAATACGCCGGCGAGCAACGCGCATTGCAGCACGGCGCGGGGAATCGTCTTGAGGGGCTCGCGGGCCTCGCCACCCAACGTGGTGGCGCTTTCAAAGCCGGCAAAACTGAAGATCGAAAGCACGACTGCCGGTCCCAGCCCTTTGAACGAGGCGCCTTGCAGCCGGAATTGGCTGGTATCGATCTGCAGTCCCACATGGACGGGCAGGAGAATGAGCACAATCACGATGAGGCTGACCGAGGCCGCTTCAATCCACAGCATCACCTCGGCTGACAGCTTGACGTCGCGGTAGGCAATAGAGCCGGCAACCAGGCAGACCGCCACAAGCGTGGGGATGGCCTGCGGCGCCCAATGGAAAAACTGCTGGCAGAGCACGGTCGCGTAGTAAAGAGCTCCGCCGGCAACCGATGCACCCGTGGCGAGATAGGCGAGCAGCAATCCCCACGCGGCTGCCACGCCAAACGCGGGCGGCAACGTATCTGCCGTGTAGCTGTAGAGCGATCCCGGCGAGGCAGAGAGCTTTGCAAATCGGCTGACGCAAAATCCCACAAGCAGCATGGCGCCTGTGGCCAGCAGATAGACAAACCACGTGGCGTTACCGGCCAGCGCAAAGACCAGCGGAATGGTGAGCGACGCCGAAGTGCTGGGCGCCATGGCCGAGACGGACTGCGCCAGCGTTTCTACCGGGCCCAGCACACCCGCGCGCAGTCCGTAGCTTTCCGCTGCGCCTTCCTGCGCATACACCTGGCCTTTTGTGGTCGTTGTGCCGGTCACGTGTTTGCCTTTTGCTGGTTGTGCGTGAATTACCGCTCGACGGTGGCCTCGATGGTACCATGCGGTTCGTCGATGGGCACGAAAATGTGATTCGGATTGTCGAGGCCAAAGGGGCTCAGCTCGGCAAGCAGATGGTGCAGGTTGGGCATGGAGAGACGAATGCGCACGATCTCCGGCGCGCGGGCGAGCGCGGCTTTGCCCATGTCGAAGAGCGTGTGCTGCACGCTCATGCTGTCATGCCCTGCAAACTCCTTCAGCAGTGCGGCCAGAATTCGCGCGCGCACCTCGGCATAATCCGGCGCCGCTGCCGTGTATTCCCATGTCACTGTGACGCGCGTGCCGAAGATGCGGTCAGTGGCCGGCTTGAGCGTTGTCAACTTGTCCCTGATGTAGCCGGTAAACGCCGACTTCGTCGTCTTGAGAATTGTTAATCCATCCACGCCCGAGGTCACGTTCCACGCGCTTCCTCTTTCGCGCTCGGCGTGCACCGTCTGCTCCTCCGGTCCGCCCATCTTGAAGGTCGTGGCCTGCGGTGAGTCGTCAACGATCATGCGCTGCCAAGCCTTTTCCTGGACTTCAATGCTGACCTTTGCAACCTGCGGCTGATGATCGAGGAAGTAGTCGCCCAGCTCGCAGGCAAAAGCCTCAATGGTCTCCGCTTTCGAGCCGCGCGCCACGTAATACACGGTGTTTTTCATCGTGTCAGTGGGCAGAACCGTACTATTGTCCGCCTGCGTGTAACTAGTTTCGAAGTCGCCGTACAGCATCACGTGCACGGTCCACTCGTTGAACTCATGACGATCGTTGAGGCGTGTGATGCGCGACAAGCGCACGCGCGATTTTCCGTAGCGGTTTTCACCCAGTTTTGCCATTAGTTAGCTTCCTCGATAGGTGGTGTAGCTGTTGTCGCTGAGCAGAAGCGGCAGATGATAGTGCCCCTTGCCGTCGCAGGTGAAGGTGATTGCAATCTCGGGGTAGATGCTGACACGACCCTGGCGCTTGAGGTAACTGCCGGTCTCGAATGTGAGCCGGTAATCGCCAGCCGGAGCATCGGCGGCAAGGTCGCGGCAGCGGCCATCGGCGTCGGTGGCGCTTGCCGCAACTTCAATCCAGTCGCACGGCGCGTCGCGCACGCGCACGGGCGGTTCGCCCTCCATCACTTCCATGTCCGGCACTTCAAACCAGCCCCCGCCGTCCAGTTTCTCGAGGCGCACCGCAATGCCCGCCGCGGGCTTGCCCAGAACCGTATCCAATACGTGTGTTGTGATTGTGCTCATTCGATCAACCACTTTCCTAAACGAATCTGCATGATTTGCCGCTGCTGCTCGGCGGCTTCACGTAATTCGATTTCGCGCGTCGACCCCAGCCGCCGATTGAGAATTGCCAGCATCTCTTCCGCGCTTTTTCCCGTAGCGCACACGATGTAGGTGAACCCGAACCGCTCTTCGTATTTCTGGTTTCCCGCGGCGATTTCGGCCAGCACATTTTCGCTCGCTGCATTCGTCTGCGACTGCTCAGCCCGAGACCACGCGGCGGACCGCGCGCCCGCGTGCGCCGACACGTTCCGTTCACCGATCCCTTTCCGTTCGCCAATCCTGGGATGGCAGGCAAAGGCTTCAAGCCAGTCGGCTTCCTGCATCGCTCCCCACACACGGTCTACCGCTTCGCTCAGCGCAGCTACACTCGTAATCGGGCGCAGCGCTACCATCGCATCGGCCCACCGCTTCGATCCGCAGCAGGCCAGCATGGCATTCCGGGCTTCCGTTGCACCGGCCGCATTCCAGGCCGCAAGCGTGACATTCACGGCCGCGATCCCTCCCGGCGCAGCTCGAGCAAAAACTCCTCAAGCACATTCACGGCCACGCGCCGCCGGTACTCGGCCGTGGAGCGAATGTCGTCGATGGGCTGCACTTCGGCGAGCAGCGCGCGCCGCGCTGCCAACACGGCTTCACGCGTGAGCGCCTGGCCCAGCAGCGCCGCTTCGGTTTGCCTAAGCCGCGTAGGATAGGGCGCCAGGCTTGCTGCGCCGAGCCGAATCTCGCGAATCACGCCTTGCTCGAGCAGGGCAGTGGCTCCCAGCGCCACCTTGGCGATCGCCATGGCGCGCCGCGTTCCCACCTTGCGCAGGTATTGCCGGTGCCGCGCGAATCGTCTCGGCAAATGAATTGCGTAAAGCAGCTCATCCGCGGCGAGCACATTGCGCTTGTAGCCGGTGTGAAACTCGGAGTAGGGAAGCCTTCGCCGGCCGCGCACGGAGATGGTCTCAATCTCAGCATCGTAGGCCAGCAGCGCGGGCGAAGAATCCGCGGCGGGCGAGCCGTTCACCAGATTTCCGCCGAGCGTGGCTCGGCTCTGGTTGGCAATGGATCCGATCCAGCTTGCGGCTTTGGCGAGCAGCGGCAGCTCCGCGTTGATGACGGCGTGCTTGCGCAGATCGAGAAACGTCGCCGCCGCGCCAATGGCAACGCCCTGCGGCGTCAACTCGATGGTGCGCAGATCGGGAATGCCCCAGAGGCTGACGAGCTTATGCGCGTCAAGATGCCCGGCGGAAAATGCCACCATCAATTCCGTGCCGCCCGCGATCGGCGTCCATTGGCCCGGCTCGGCGGCAAGCAGATCGAGCACTGCGCCCAGGCTGCCTGGCGCAACAAGTTCGTGCATTTCCGCATTACCGCGCATGGTACGTCTGCTCCAACTCCGATTCTTTGGCCGGTTCTTTCGCTGGCTCCGCGTCCGATGCGTCGGCCGCGGCCGCGACGGACTCGAAGATGCGCACGAATCCCGTGCAGCGGCACAAATTGCCTGCCAGTCCCTCGCGAATCTCCGCGTCGCTGGGATGTGGGCTGTGCGCGAGAAGCTGAGCCGCGGCCATCAACATGCCGGGCGTACAAATGCCGCATTGCGCGCCGCCATTGTGCAAAAAAGCCTCCTGCAAGGGATGAAGCTCTCCGTCGAGCGCCAGCCCTTCCACGGTTTGAATCTCGGCGCCCTCGGCCTGCAGCACGGGCACAAGGCAGCTGTTTACCAGCTCGCCATTCATGCGCACCGAGCAAGAGCCGCACTCGCCCTCGCCACAGCCCTCCTTCGTCCCGGTCAGATGCAGGTCCTCGCGCAGCACGTCGAGCAGCCGCTTCATGGGCGGCACGCGCACCGAGCGGCTCTCGCCATTCACCGTAAAACGGATCGTCGGCCAGCGTGCGACCGTCTTGAGCTTTCCGTTGGCGCTCATGGCAAAGCCGGCTCCTCCACCGGTTGGTTCGCGGCGAGCCCTGCATAAAGATCCTCGGGCAGAAGCGGAATGGAGTTAAAGGCGACGCCGGTCGCGTCGCGGATGGCATTCAGAATTGCAGGTGCCGGCCCGTCATGCGGCAACTCGCCGAGGCCCTTCGCGCCAAATCCGCCGTACCGAAAAGGAATCTGCTCGAAGTACACGTGAATCGGCGGCACATCCTCAGCCGTCGGCATGATGTAGTTCGTCATCTGGTTGTTGGCCATGCGGCCGTCCTCCAGGACGACCTTTTCGTAGAGCGCGTAGCCGATGCCTTGCGCGATGCCGCCCTCAATCTGTCCTGCGGCCAGCACGGGATGCAGCACCCGGCCCACCTCCTGCACTGCCCAGAAGTCCTCCACCTCGGCCGAGTAAGTCACCGCGTCCACCGCGACCTGCGCCACATAAACCGCCCACGCATACGCGCCGTACGCCTCGCCATGATACTTCTGGTCGTCCCAATAGATGCCCGGCGGGGCTTCATAGCGGCACAAGGACGAAAGATCGCCATGCGCGGCACGATAGCCCTCACAGGCGGCAAGGAACTCTTCGCGCGTGTGCGTCGCGCCGAGACCTGCGTGTTCGCGCAACAGGGCAATGAGCTGCAGGCAGGCGCGCTCAATCAAGCGGCCCACCACCATGGAGGTGCGCGAGGCCACCGTAGGTCCGCTATTCGGCACCATATCGGTATCCGGCGCGGCCATGGTTACGTCGCTGTATTCGATGCCAAGCGCCTCGGCGGCAATCTGCGTGAGAATTGTATTCGTTCCCTGGCCGAATTCAGTATTCGACACGAGAACCCGCACTTCACCCTCCGGCGTAACGTCTACGCCGGCCAGCGAATTCAGATACACCTCGCCCGAGCCCGTGAATCCGGAGCCGTGATAAAACGCGGCCAGCCCCATCCCGCGCTTGATGGGATTCTCGGCATTCTCACGCGCAAATTGCGTACGTTTGGCGTAATAATCACTCTCTTTCAACGCGCGATCGAGCAACTGATCCAGGATCATTGGTTCGCGCATCAGTTGTTCCGTCGCGTTCGTATCGCCCTGGTGCAGAAAATTTCTGCGCCGCAGTTCGACCGGATCCAAACTGAGCGCCGCGGCAATCTCGTCCATATGCCGCTCCATCGCGAAGACCGCTTGCGGCGCTCCGAAGCCGCGAAACGCGCCGTAAGGCACGTGATTCGTCGCCCAGGAACGCGCGCGGACGCGTACATTGGGGCAGAGATACGGGCCGGTGGAGTGTAGCGTGGCACGCGAAAGCACCGTGGAAGAAAGCGTGGCGTACGCGCCGCCGTCGGTGTCGAGATGGATCTCCATCGCCAGCAGCTTGCCATCCTTATCGAGCGCGGTGCGATGGCGCACGCGCGCGGGATGGCGCTTGGTGGTGGCCACTAGATCCTCCATGCGGTCGTAGACCATCTTTACCGGATGACCGCTCTTCCTGGCCAGCAGTGCCGCGTGGCAGGCAAGAACGGACGGATAATCTTCTTTGCCGCCGAACGCGCCTCCGGTTTCGGTCTGGACCACGCGCACCTTGTCTTCAGGTAGATCGAAGACGCCGCGCAGCGCTTTGAAAACGTAGTAGGGGCATTGCAGCGAGCCCCACACCGTGACTCCGTCTTCCGCGCTGTACTCGGCAATGATGCCCTGGTTCTCGATATACAGATGTTCCTGCGCGCCGGTGCGATATTCGCCTTCAACGATGTGCGCGGCGCGGGCCCACGCGGAGTCCACATCGCCCTTTTCGAGCAGAAAACTCTTGAGCAGATTGTCTGCGCCCCACACGATCAGATCCTGCCGCTCGCTTTCCTCGATGGTGAAGACGGGCGGCAGCGGATCGTATTCGATCTTCACCGCGCCGAGCGCTTCGCGCAACTTGTGCTTATCGGGATGCGCGAGGAGAAGAATCGGCTCCTCGCAATGATTCACCTTGCCGTCGGCGAGGCAGGGCTGATCCGCAACGATGAGCTGAACGATATTTTCGCCGGGAATGTCCGCAGTGGTGACGACGGTGAACTCGCTCCAGTCGATGCGGCGGTCGAAGGCGATGGAGCGGATGAGCCCGCGCGGAATGGTGCTGCGCACCGTGGCTCCGTACCACATGCCCTCGCGTTCCATGTCGTCGACGTAGCAGGCGCGGCCCACCAGCTTATCCACGCCCTCTTTTCGGGGAACGGGGGCGCCAACGATGCGGGTTGTCGCATGCGTGCTCATGGTTGCCGGCAGTGCCGTACGGGTTGAGGGATAGCATACAACAGTTGACAGTGAAGCGTGAACAGCGGCCGGGGAAGAGTTCACAGTTCGTAGTTCGCAGTTTTGAGACGATGACTCATGCGAGTAAGAACCATCGTTCCGCAGCAGCGGGCCTGTGCACTGTGAACTATGAACTGAGAACTATTCTGCCAAACGCGCCAGGGTGCGCGACAGCACGTGCACGCCGCTTCCGATCCACTCGGGCGAAGCGTATTCGTCGGGCCGATGGCTCACGCCGCCACGGCAGGGAATAAATAACATGGCCACGGGCGCAATGCACGACACGAACGATGAATCGTGGTAGGCGCGTGCCACCATTCTCTTGTATTTCTTGCCGGCCGCGACGGCGGATTCTTCGAGGGCAGCTAAAATCGCCGGATCGCACGTGGTCGGTGGATCGGCGTTGATCAATTCCGTGGTGATTTTCACACCGCGGCGTGCGCTCACCTCGTTGGCCGCCTCGGCCAGCGCCACTAGAACGCGGTCGCGGCGCGCGCCATCGATGTCGCGCACATCGGTGGTGAGCTCGACGCGCGAGGGAATGCTGTTCACGGCTCCGGGAAACACGTCGCACACGCCCACGGTGCCCACGGTATCGATGGCGCCCGTCGATTTCGCCGCCGATTCCAGAGCCAGAATCAATTCCGCTGCGGCGGCCAGCGCATCCTTGCGGCCCGGCATCAATTTGCCGCCGGCGTGGCCGCCTTCGCCTTCAATCACAATGCGCTGGCTGGCCGGTGCGGCAATGTGCGTCACTAGGCCCACATCGAGTCCCTCCTGCTCGAGGTACGGCCCCTGCTCGATATGCAACTCAACGAATTTATGGAAACGCCCTTTGGGAACAGCCACAGATTCGAGCGGACCGGTGAACCCTGCTTGCGCACGCCACTCTTCCAGGCCGCGGCCTTCCTTGTCGCGCAGGGTTAGCGCCTGCTTTGGAGTGAGCACATTGGCCATCATGCGGCTGCCCAGGCAGCCGATGCCGAAACGCGTGGGCTCCTCGGCGGTAAAGATCACGAGCTCGATCGAGCGGCGCGGCTTGAATCCGAGTTTTTTGAGAACGCGAATCGCTTCGAGACCGCCCAGCACGCCCACGCATCCGTCATAGAGGCCTGCATTGGGAATGGCGTCGATATGCGAACCGGTGCCGATCGGCGGGAGCGCAGGATCGCTGCCTTCCCATCGCGCAAAGGTGTTGCCGATTGCGTCCTGCGTGATGCTGAGGCCCGCCTTCGCGCACAGGCCCTTCACGTACGCGCGGGCGCGCATGTCCGCCTCGCCAAAGACCACGCGCGTCACCACCGGCGGTTCAGCTTCAGAAATTTGCGCCAGGGCCATCAGCTCTGCGATGAGACCGTCGATCGATAAATTGGGCCGCTCTATCGTCATGCGCGCTCTCCGAGAGGATGCCGGCGCCAATCTTTGTAGATCAGGTATTTCGCCGGCTTCTTGCCCAGCGCGCCGAACCACTGTGGGCAATAGGCGCGCATCCAGATGAAGTCGCCGGCCTGCACGGGATACCACGAGTCGCCAAGGCGGTAGATGCCGCCGCCCTCGAGCATCAGCAGGCCGTGTTCCATCACGTGAACTTCCACCATGCTGAGCGCCGCGCCGGGATCGTAGGTCATGTTGTTCACGGCAAAGTCGTACGCCGGGCCGTCGGGCATGAGCGCACGCACGCGCAGCGCACGGTCGCCCATGAGCGCGACGGGAGCCACGTCGCCTTCATCGCCGATCAGGATTTCCGGAGCAGCCGTGCCGGCCAACGGCTCGTAGGGCTTCTCAATGACTGCGACGCGCGCAATGCCCGGCGCGCGCACCGTGTGCGGAGCGCCTTGCGGCAGGTACGCATAGCCGCCCGGCCTGAGGACGTGCCGCCTTCCACCGGCTTTGAGCTCGATTTTGCCGTCGAGAACGTAGAGGAAGCGCTGCGCCGGCGGGGACCCAAGCGATCCTCCGGCGACAAACTCCGCCGTCATCTGCGTAAAGCGCGCGCCAAGTTGCGGCGCGGCGTGAATGATGAACTCCACGCCGTCAGCGCCGGCGAGTGGCGAGCGAATGAAAGTGTCTGGTGTCTGCAGCAAATGGTCTGCCTTCAGGCTGCTGCGTGTGGATCCCAATTGATGCACGTGCGACCTCTTGCAAGGGAAATCGGAAACGTCGAATCCAGCAAAATCCGTTGCTCGATTTTATCTGACTTCAGCCGCTAAGCGCTCCAGAAATTTGCAGCACACTCCCAGAGCAGCAGCAACGTCCTCTTCGAGCACCGTTTCATCGGGATGGTGGCTGATGCCGCCGGGACTGCGCAAGAAAAGCATGGCCGTGGGCACGCGCGCGGCCATTACCATGGCGTCGTGACCGGCGCCGCTTGGCATGCGCTTCACGGGCAACCCTGCGGCCTCAATGGCTTCTGCCACAAATGCCGTCAGGCGCTCATCCATGGGCACGGCCGGTTGGTCCATCTGGCGTGTGCATTGCATTGCCAGCCCGCGCCGCGCGGCGATGGCTTCGGCCTGCGCGAGCAGAGATTCCACTGCGCCGTTGCGTTCGCTATCGTGGGCATGACGAACGTCAAGGCTCACACGCACCGCGCCCGCGATCACATTGCCCGCATTCGGTTCCACATCCACATGGCCCACCGTGGCCACGAGCCCTTCAGTGCGTTGCGCGAGAGACTCCACCGCAATGATCCACTCCGCCGCACCAGCCAGCGCATCGCGGCGCAGGTGCATTGGCGTGGTGCCGGCATGGTTGGCGTGTCCTGTCCACGTCAGAGTGTGTCGAGACTGACCGACAATCGCAGTCACAGCGGCGACCGGCAGATCCTCCGCCTCAAGAACCGGCCCCTGTTCGATGTGGATTTCTACGAAACCCAGTGCGGCCGCATCGATGGCGGCATTTCCGATTTGCCCCGGATCGAGCCCGAAGGCTCGGATCGCGTCCTCCAGCGTCACGCCCTCCGCGTCCTTCAGCTTGAGCAGTGCAGGGTCGAATCGCCCGGCCACCGCGCGGCTACCGATAAACGGCACGCCAAAGCGCACGCCTTCTTCTTCGCTGAAGGCAATGATTTCGATGGGCAGGGGGAGCTTGAGCTCCTGTGCGATCTCAACGCATTCAAGTGCCAGGGTGACGCCGAGGATGCCATCGAAGGCGCCGGCATTGGGCACGGTGTCGATATGCGAGCCGAGAATCAAGCGCTTACTCTGCGGCCCCGGAGGTTGCCACAGGCCGCGCAGGTTGCCGGCCGCGTCTATGCGCACCGTCATGCCCAGCGCTTCCATGCGCCCGCGCAGCAATGCATGCACCGCGCGCACGGGAGGCGTCAGAAATCTGCGCGTTGTGCGATCCGTCTCCTCGCTTAGGTCGGCGATGCGGCGGCATTCGGCAATGGCGCGCCGGGCGCGCTCTGGCATTGCACGTGCGCTCATGAGCGCACCTGCTCTTTGCCGCGTGCCTGCCCGACGAATGCTCCGGCGCGAAAGACGGGCGCGCCGCGCAACCAGGTTTCGAGCACACGTCCCTGCAGTTCGGCGCCTAGGTACGGCGAGATCTTATGTCGAAAGCGCAGGTCGGAAGGCGCGACGGTCCACTTGGATTCGGGATCGAAGATGGCAAAGTCCGCGTCGGCGCCAGTCGCAATCACTCCCTTGCGCCCGCTCATTCCTGCCAGCCTGGCAGGCGCAGCCGCCATCCACTCTCCAATCCGCTCCAGCCCGATGCCGCGTTGTCTCATCCCAGTCCACAGCACCGGCAGGGCCAGCCCAAGGCTTGCGATGCCGCCCCACGACCGATCCCAGCGGGCAATTTCGCCTTGGGGTCCGCGGTGCTTCATCTCCGGCGGGCAAGGGGAGTGGTCGGTGATCACCATTTCAATGAGGCCTTCGCTGAGCGCACTCCACAGCGCCTCGCGATTCCCGGCGTCGCGGATCGGCGGCGCGCATTTCAACTCGGTGGCGCCGTCAGGAATCTCCGCCGCGTCGAACCAGAGATAGTGTGCGCAAGTTTCTACAGTCACGGGCACGCCGCGCTGACGCGCGTCCCTGAGCAATGGCAGCGCCTGCGCGCTGGAGAGATGCACGATGTGGATGGGGGTCTGGAACTCTTCGGCCAGGCGGATGAGCAATGCAATGGCCTCAATCTCGGCATCGTCGGGACGAGAGCGCAGATAGGTGGAATACTTGCGCCAGTCGGCACTCATTCTGTCCAGCGCCTGAGTGGCCGCACCTACCGGACCGGCCACTTCAGCGTGTGCCAGCAACGGCAGTCCGGTGCCGCGCAGTTTCGTGAGGGCCGCGCGCAGGTCCGTTTCATCCACCCAGGCAAAGCCGTCGATTCCAGAGTGAATGAGAAAGCACTTGAATCCGGGAACGCCCGCGCGGGCGAGTGAGGGCAGCGATTGGGCGCTGCCGCGGTCGAACTCGCGCACGAGGCCGCCCCATGCCGCCCAGTCCACCCACGCTTTGCCTTGTGCCGCAGCGCGCTTGGCCTCGAGGGCCGGCACGTCGATCGTTTCCGGAACGCAATTCAGCGGCATATCGACCAGCGTGGTCACGCCGCCTGCCGCCGCGGCTTGGGTCGCGGTCTCAAAGCCTTCCCACTCCGTGCGGCCGGGCTCATTGATGTGCACGTGCGAGTCCACCAGGCCGGGCAGCAGCACATGGTCGCCGAAATCAACGAGCTCCGCGCCTGCCGGCACTTGATTCCAGCCATCCAGCGCGGTGATCCGCTCGTGGTCTACAATCACTGCGGCGGGTGCGATGCCATCGGGCGTCAAGACGCGCGTTGAACGAAGTGCTTTTGCCATCCTTTGATTACTTTCGCCGCTGGGGGATGCTGATAGCAAGCGCAAGGATTTCCGGCGGTCGCAGGTCCGGCGCTTGAGAAGACAGCGGGCGCCTTTACACCTTTATGGGAGGGAGTTCGGTGAGTTTCTGGGACGTTGTGATCATTACGGCCTCGTCGGAGCGGCAAGCGGAGCTTTACCGCGAGGAGATTCAGCGGCGGAACTCATCGGGACTGTTGCCCAGGGAGACGAAATTCCTTGTCGTACCCGATCCCGGCGGCCAAAGAGTGGGCAGCGGCGGCGCGACCATCAATGCGCTGGGCATTCTGGGCAAAGACCGCGCGTGGTGGAGCGAACACCGCGTGCTCCTTGTGCACTCCGGTGGCGATTCGCGACGGCTGCCGCAATATTCTCCCGGCGGGAAGCTGTTCGGCATCCTGCCTTCGCGCACCCAACCACGCGCCACCACCACGGTCTTCGATGAAACCATGTCGCTTTCGTCGGCGTGGGCAGAGAAGATGCGCAGCGGACTCCTGGTGGCTTCAGGCGATGTGGTGCCGCGCTTCGACGCCAATCAGGTGCAGTGGAATCGACCCGGCGTTACTGGCGTTGCCATGCGGCTCGAAATGGAGCAGGCCGTGCATCACGGCGTCTACGCGGTGGGCGCCGGCGACCAGGTGTACACCTTTCTGCAAAAGCCCTCGCCCGCGGAGGTGAAAGCCGCAGGAGGTTTGCTGGAAGATGGCCGCGTGGCCGTCGATATCGGACTGCTGCGCTTTGATGCCGACCTGACGGCTGCACTGACGGAGCTGGCTGGATTCAGAACCCTGCCGGCTGTGGATCTTTACGACCAGATGACGCGCATGCTCACGGGCCAGTGGAGACCGGATGCGGGCGCAGGACTCTTCTGGCGTGAGCTCGAAAGGATTTTGCGCGGCGCCGAGCAGCCTGTGGAGTTTCATTGCTCGGTGGTCGACGGTGAGTTCATTCATGCGGGCACTACGCGTTCTTTCCGCGCCCTGGCAGCGGGCTCGGGAGGAATCCTCGACAGCATCGTTGCGCGTGAGTGTAAGGTCGGACACGAAACCGTGGTTCTGGAATGCGATCTCGAAGGGCCGGTCTACGCCAGCCGCGGAGCGATTCTGCACGGGCTCACCGGTCTGTCCGGATCCATTGAAGTTCCCGAAGACACCGTAGTCCACCAGCTTCCGGTCGATTTTGAGTGTGGGGGCGAATGCGGCACAGGCTGCGTGATCCGCGCGTATGGCGTCGAAGACGATCCGAAGCAGCTCTTCGAAAACGCAACCTGGTTTAACCGGCCGATTACGGAGACGCTGGAGAGGCTTGGACTGCGCAGCGAAGAGATTTGGAAGGCGGGCGAGCCGCGCAACCTGTGGAGCGCTACGCTTTTTCCCGTGACCACACCCGACGAAGCCTGGGCGTGCGCGCGCTGGATGATGGGATACGCGAGCAGCTTCGACGCCGAGCAATGGCGCCAGCGGACGCGCACATCCCTGGCCGAGAGCGCGCGCTGCGCCGACGGAAAAGCGCTGGCCGACGCGCGCAATCACCGCTTGCAGGGCATTTGGCAGGAGACGGCGGTGGATCTCGCCAAGGCGGGATCGGATCTGCGCCCACTGCTCGCGAATCTGCCCGGCCTGGGTCCCGCCGCGGCTGCCGGTCGCGCGCTGCGCGCGTACGCCGATGGGTTGCGCACGGGCTCGGCCGATCACTTCACGCTTGCCGCCAGCCATCTGATGCAGGCCGCGCGCCTGCTCAGCCGCGCAGGGCGCGAAGCGGAGGCCGTGGCCGCCGAGGCGGATGCCTTTACCTGCATTCAGGATGCGGTGCGCGCGGGCTCTACCGCTGGCGACGGATGCGCGCCGTCTCCGTGGCAATTCGAACGCGTTCAGGTCTCCGCGCCGCCGCGCATCGATCTCGGCGGGGGCTGGTCCGACACTCCGCCCTTTTGTTTTGACTGGGGCGGCACGGTGCTCAACTGCGCCCTCGAAATCGATGGAACCTATCCAATCGAAACCGAGATCCGGCGCATCGATGAGCCCGTCATTCGTTGCTTTGCGGGCGGCGAGGACGCGCCGGCTGAATATCGCCGCGCCGAGGAATTGCGCGAGCCTTGCGAGCCGGGGTCGGTGTACTCCATTCCGCGCGCGGCTTTGCATCTTCATGGCATTCCCGTTGAAGGCGAGTCGCTGGAAGACACGCTGCGCCGGTTGGCCGGCGGTCTTGAAATCCGCTGCCGCGTGCAGTTGCCCATTGGCTCCGGCCTTGGAACCAGCAGCATTCTGGGAGCAACAGTGATGCGCGCACTGGCCGTCATCTCGGGAAGAGAACTCGACAATCATGCGCTCTCTGAGGCGGTCTTCCAGTTGGAGCAGCACATGACCACCGGCGGCGGATGGCAGGATCAGGCGGGCGGCATCTTTCCCGGCGTCAAGCTGCTCATCACCGGGCCGGGCCTGCATCAGCGCATTCGCGTGCAGCCGGTGCCGTGGAGCGAGCAGCGGCGCGATGAGTTCTGCGCGCACATGGTGCTCTACAACACCGGCCTGCAGCGCGTGGCAAAGGATCTTCTGCGCCAGGTGGTGGCGCGTTACCTGGCGCGCGAGACGGCCGCCGTGCAGGTGCTGCACAGCATCAAGACGCTGGCCGTGGAAATGTCGTATGCCACGGCGGAAGGCGATTGGAAGCACATGGGCGAATTGCTCGACCGGCATTGGCAGTTGAACCAGGTGCTCGATCCCAATACGGCCAACGCGCCGATCAATGCGTTGCTCGACCGTGCGCGACCTTATATTTACGGAGCCAAGCTGGCCGGCGCCGGCGGCGGCGGATTTCTCATGCTGCTGGCGCGCGATCCGGAAGCGGCCGCAGAGTTGCGCGCGGCTCTCGGTCAGGAAGCATCGCACCGCGGCGCGCCGGTTTCGTACCGGATCGCCGTAGATGGACTGCGCGTCCGCACCTGGGACAAGGCCGCGATGAGCGACGTCGCCGCAGAAGCCGGCGACCCGGCTTACGCTCGAATCAAAAACTGATCCGTTTCCGAAAAATGCAAGAGGCGACGATGCACGTGGCCACACTCCGTGCGCGTTTGGTCGCATGCGCGGTAGCGTTCGAAATTCTGCGGCAGTTTTTGGAGCTACTTCCGCAACCGCGCCAGCAGATCCTGCGGATGGACAGGTTTCGCGAGGATGTCGAACTCGTAGCCGTCTTTGCGCGCCTTTTCCAGCAGATCGGCCGTGGCGGCCTGGCCGGAAAACAGCAGTATCTTGATCCCCGGCAGCAATGCGCGAATGCGAATGGCCGCATCGATTCCGTTCAGGTCGGCCATGATCACGTCGGAGATGAGCATGTCCGGCTGAAACGATTCGGCCAGCTCCAGGGCTTTCTCGCCGGAATACACGGCGCGCGCCTCAAAGCCGCTCTGGTTCAGAATCATCGCCAGCGTATCGGCAATCACGCGCTCGTCATCCGCTACCAGAACTCTCGGTTTTTCGGTGGTCGTGGGCATACTCTCCTCGGCGCCGGGGGATGGGAAATCATGACGGGCCGTTGTCACACGTCATGGTCTACCGCGCCTATCGCGGCCTTCCCAGCCATACATTTTCCTTACAGCAGGAATGGTACGCTTAAGTAGTGTAATGCACTTGGGCTTGTCATCATGTTCTCAGGCCGTAGCGTTGCGAGCGAAAATCGGGCCAGACGAGACCCACCCCATCGACGAAGACCTTTCGATGGGGACCCCGGGGGCGGAGGACGAAGGCTTTGGTGATTCCAAGGCGAGGACGACAACGAAGTATGGCCCGATTTTCTCCGCAACCCTGGGCCCCAAACGCGCCGCTTCTGCGCGTTTGGGTAGAAGTCGAAGGGACGGGGCCGATTTTTCCGATTTCGTTGTCGCTCGTCGCTTCAGTAACCGGTTACAGTGCGCTCCTCGCTCCTAGAACTCGGAAAAATCGGCTGCCCGTCGCTATCGCCCTGAGAACATGATGACAGGCCCTGAGCTCCTTGTGCATCGAGAGCCATGGAGGAAGCTAGGGGGCCAACCAGCGGCAGTTTTCCCGGCTGCCCGGGACGCATTCACTTCGCATCAAATCTTCACCCTTATACTGGCAGCAACTGGCCGCGAACCGGCCAGCAGTTCCCCAGCGGAGAACCGGAGATGCAGGAAACGGTCACCCCGAACCAGACTCTCGAGGCCCCTGCGGCCACGGATGCGATCATTCGCGCGGAGAAGATTGAGAAGTACTACGCGCAGCCGAGCCAGAATCGCATTCAGGTGATTTCGGCGACCGATTTGAGCATCGTGCCCGGAGAGATTCTGGCCTTGCTGGGCCCCTCCGGATCGGGGAAATCCACCATGCTGCGCATGCTCACCGGGCTCTCCACGCCGACGGCGGGGCAGGTGTACTGGCACGGCAAGCCGATCGCCGATTCCGAGATCAACGTCTCCATCGTTTTTCAGAGTTTCGCGCTCTTTCCCTGGCTCACCGTGCTCGAGAATGTTGAAGCGCCGCTGCAGGCACGCGGGGTGACGCCCGCAGCGCGCCGCGAACGCAGCATGAAGATGCTCGACATGGTCGGTCTCGACGGTTTTGAAGCGGCCTATCCCAAGGAGCTCTCCGGCGGCATGCGGCAACGCGTGGGTTTTGCCCGCGCCCTGGTGGTCGAGCCGGAAGTTCTCTTCATGGACGAGCCTTTTTCCGCGCTCGACGTGCTGACCGCCGAGAACCTGCGCAGCGAACTGCTGGAGCTGTGGGCCAAGAAGACCATGCCTACCAAGGCGGTCTTCCTGGTCACGCACAACATTGAAGAGGCCGTGCTGCTGGCCGACCGCATTATCGTGCTGGGGCGCAATCCCGGCCACATCCGCACCGACTTCCGTGTTCAGCTTTCCCAGCCGCGCGATCGCAAGTCGGAGGCCTTCACGCAACTGGTGGACTACATCTACAAAGTCCTCACCCGGCCCGACACAGAACCGGCCCAAGCACCCGGCCAAATCGCGCCTGCCGTGCGCGACCAGCGCCAGATGCACTACCAGATGCTGCCACACGCACGGCCCGGCGGCATCGCCGGCCTGCTCGAACTGCTCCTCGACAAGGGCGGACGCGACGACATCTACCGCTTGGCCGACGACCTTGCCTTCGAGATCGACGATCTGCTGCCCATCGTCGACGCCGCACAACTACTGGGCTTCCTCAAAGTCGAGGAAGGCGACGCCGCGATCACTCCCAGCGGCGAGGAGTTTGCCAACTCCGAGATTCTGCGCCAGAAGGAGCTCTTCCGCAACGCGGCAATCGAGAATGTTCTACTGTTGCGCCAGATTCGCCGCGCGCTCGACGCGAAAAGCGACCACACCGTTCCGGAAGACTTCTTCCTCGACATGCTCGACGAGCAATTCAGCGAAGAGGAAGGCCAGCGACAGATGGAAACCGCCGTCACTTGGGGCCGCTACGCGGAGCTGTTCGACTTCGATGCCGCGCGCCGCCGCTTTGTGCTGCCCGATGCGCTGGAAGAGGAGATTGCCCCGAGCGAGGACAGAAAGTGAACCTCCAGCGTCCCCTTGCACGCACTCTCGTTACCGCTCGCACCACGCCCTTCATCATCGATCTGGGCGTGGCAGCCTGCGCCCTGGCGGTTTTCTTCGCCGTCGTCAGCACCGGCGTCTATTGGCTGCAGAAGCCCATTCCGGTGGTGCCCATATCGAGCTCCATCGGCGCCCTGCCGGTCTACGCTTTCTACTCCATCGTGCGCATGACCATCGCCTACATGTTCAGCCTGGCCTTCGCCGTCACCTACGGATACGTCGCCGCCTACAACGCGCGCATCGAGCCGTGGATGGTCGCGGTCCTCGACATTCTGCAGTCGATCCCGGTGCTCAGCTTTCTGCCTCCCGTCGTGCTGGCCATGGTTTCGCTCATTCCCGGCCATCAGCTCGGCATCGAGATGGGCGTCATCCTGCTCATCTTCACGGGCCAGGTGTGGAATCTCGCCTTCAGCTTCTATTCCTCGCTCAAAACCATTCCGCGCGAGATGCTGGAGGCGTCGCGCATTTTTCGCTATTCCGGCTGGCAACGCTTCTGGCAACTCGAAATGCCTTTCTCAGCCATCGGCCTGGTGTGGAATTCGATCGTCTCCGTAGCAGGCGGCTGGTTCGCGCTCATCTTTTGCGAAACCTTCACCATGGGCGATCGCAACTTTCAGCTCCCCGGCCTGGGCAGCTACATCCAGACCGCAACCTACGCCGGCGACGTGCGCGCATTACTGGCCGGCATCGCAACCGTGATTCTGATTGTTGTTGCCACCGATCAGCTAGTCTGGCGTCCGCTCATTGCCTGGAGCGACAAATTCAAATTCGAGCAGGTGGAATCCGCCGACCAGGTCACTTCGCCGATCCTCGAACTCATTCGCCGCTCCAAGATCTGTCAAACTCTCCCCGGCCGCATCTGGGACCGCGTGGAGGAGCCGGTCTACCGGCATCTTGCGCAAAGCAAGGAATGCCGCGTGGTAAAACCACTCGACGAGGCGGGATCCGGCAAAGTTTCTCCGGTGTTCTGGGCGGTGGCGGCGACTGGCGCAATGGCTGTCTGTTGGGCCGCGGCGCAGGCCGTGCTCATGCTCCGGGACGTCACCTGGGCCGACCTGCGCCTGTTGCTCGAGGGCGCGGGTGCAACCTTTTTGCGCGTGAACGTGGCGCTACTCCTCTCTGCCGCGTGGACGATTCCTGTCGGCGTGGCCATCGGCCTCAATCCCAGGCTCGCACGCGTCGTGCAGCCCATCGCACAGATACTGGCTTCGGTGCCGGCTACGGCGTTCTTCCCGATCATTCTCATGGCGCTGGTGCGCATCGGTGGCGGCCTGGACATCGGGTCAATTGCATTGATGTTACTGGGCACGCAATGGTACATCCTCTTCAACGTGATCGCCGGCGCCATTTCAATTCCCTCTGACCTGCGCGAGGTTGCCTCGCTCTATCACTTCACGCGCTGGCAGCGCTGGACCAAGCTCATCCTTCCCGGCATCTTTCCGTACCTAATCACCGGAATGGTCACGGCCTCCGGCGGCGCGTGGAACGCCTCGGTCATGGCCGAGTATTCCCACGTAAAAGGCCACACTCTTTCGACCATCGGCCTGGGCGCACAAATTGACGCGGCCACCGACAGCGGCCGTTTCTCCATGTTGTTGCTGGCCACCATCTTCATCTCGCTTATGGTGGTCACCATGAACCGGCTGGTGTGGCGGCGGCTTTACCATCTGGCAGAAACCCGGTTTAAACTCGATGGCTAGAAACGAGCGGCGCTAGTTGAGTTAGTGGGGTGAGCGGAGCTAGTTGGAAAGGAAGGGTTCAATGATTCGCGTGGGTTTGGTGGGTTTTGGCATGGCGGGCCGCGTCTTTCACGGTCCGCTGATTTCGTCGGTCGAGGGGCTGGAGCTGGCCGCGGTCATGGAGCGCAGCACCAACAAGGCCGCCGAGCGCTATCCGGGCATCACGGTGTACCGCTCGCTCGAGGCCATCCTGGCCGACAGCTCACTCGGGCTCTTCGTCGTGGCCACACCGAATGGAACCCACTACGAACTCGCCAAGCAGATCTTGAGCGCGGGCGAGAACGTCGTCGTCGACAAGCCGATGACCCTCACCTCGGCCGAAGCCGCGGAATTGATCGGCCTCGCCCAAAAGCACAAAGTGCTGCTTGCGCCGTTTCATAACCGTCGCTGGGACAGTGACTTCCTGACGGTTCAGAAACTATTGCATGAAGGTGCGCTGGGCCGGCTGGTTGCCTTCGAATCCCGCTTTGACCGCTGGCGCCCGGCTCGGCTGACAGAGCGGCTGTGGAAAGAAGGGGTTGATTCCGGCGGCATGCTGCAAGACTTGGGGCCGCACTTGGCCGATCAGGCGCTGGCGCTTTTCGGGCTGCCGGAGGCGGTCAGCGCCGAAGTGCTGCGCGAAAGAGATGGAACAGGACCAAACGATTCGTTTACCATCCGCTTGCGCTACCCCGGCCTCATCGTCACGCTTGCCTCCAATCTGCTCTCGCTTAAGGCCGGACCGCGCTATCGCTTGCGCGGGACACGCGGAGGGTACGTGAAGAAAGGTGTAGATCCCCAGGAGGCCGCGCTCACCAAAATCACGCGCATCGCCGATGCGGCGTGGGGCCAGGAACCTTCGTCGGCGTGGGGATTGTTGTATGTGGATATCGACGGCGGCTCGGTCAGCCGACCCGTTCCGGCAGTCACAGGCGACTACCGGCTCTACTACGCGGGGATTCGCGATGCGCTGTTAGGGAAGGCCGCCGCTCCGGTCACGGGTGTGGACGGTTGGCGCGTGGCGCGGCTACTCGAATGGGCTGTCGAGAGCTCCGAAAAACGCCGCGAGATTGTGTGCGACTGGAGCCAGGAGCCGGAATAGCGCAGCTCCCACCCTGTCTCTCGCTTCCGCTCGAGACAAGGGTGGGGCAACAGCAACAGCAAGAAACGCCGAAAGGATGGGGCAACGGTATTCTTGCGGGCCGGATCAATCAGGACCCCGGCTCACGTATCGATCACTGCCGGCTCGGCTCTTTCTCAATCAGCGGTACCCAGAAACGAAAGCGCGCGCCGCCGCCGGGAATGTTGGAAGCTTCGATGCTTCCGCCGTGGGCGTTCAGGATGGCGCGGGTAATGGCCAAGCCCATGCCCGATCCTTTGCGCTGGCCGGTGCGGTGCTTGCCGCGGTAGAACTTCTCAAAGATCAGTGGCAGGTCAAGGGCGTCGATGCCGGGGCCGTTATCCTCAACGCAAAACTCGAGCCGATCGTCGGTGCGCTTGCAGCTCAGGGTCACGCGGCTGCCGGGCGGCGTGTAGCCGGCGACATTTTCGAGCAGGTGGCGCAAGACCCGGCCCAGCAGGTGCGGATCGATCCATACCGACCCTCCTGAGGCCGTTTCACTGCCGCCGGGCAGGTTTTCTTCCTCCACCACGATGCTCACCTTATGCGAGGCCAAAGTTTTGCGCGATTCCTCCACGGCCTGGTCGAGCAGCGCACGGGGATTTTGCGGTGACATTTTCACTTTCACCACGTTGGCGTCGATCTCGGCCATTTCCACAGCCTCGCCGATCAACAGATCGAGCCGCGCCGCCTCTTCGTCGATGATGCGCGCCATATCGGAGCGTGCGGCTTCGTCCAGGCCTTCGCTCTCCACCAGCGTTGTGGAAGCGGCGCGGATCGAGGTCAGCGGAGTACGCAATTCGTGGGTGAGGGAATCGATGAGCGCTGTGCGCAGCCGCTCGCCTTCGCGGGCTGCTTCCACTCGGGCCGTGGTCTCGATGGCGATGGAGCGGGCCACCGCGATCGCAACTTGGGCGCTGATGGCCGCGGAGACTTCGCGCGAAAGCGACTCCGGCCGCCAGGCCAGCGCACCCACGGATCTCATTCCCAGCATCAGCGATGTGGAATGGTAGCCGGCCAGCGGAGCCAGCGTAGGGCTCAGACCTTCCGTCAAGGCCTGCATGTGCGCACGTATGGTGGCTGGCGCTTCGCCGCGCGAAGAATAGAAACGGTCGTGGTCGCAAACGTACAGAATGACGCCATCGAGCGCGAAGATGCGGTCGATTAGCCCGGGCAGGTCGCGGACGAGCCGGTCGGCATCCTCAATCAGCATCATCTCCTGGCTGAGGGCGTAAAGCCGTCCCACATCTGCCTGTCGTTGCTCGGCCTGCATGGCCTGTTGCCGCGCCCGCTCGGCCAGACGGCTTACCACGACGCAGCCCAGTGCGAACGAGATCATCTCGACCCAGGCCTGCGCGCCCACCAGTCGAAGAGTGTGGACGGGAGGCAGAAAGAAATAGTCGAAGGAGAGCGCGCACAGAACCGCCATGTACAACGAAAGGGCCATTCCAGCCTGGCTCGCCGACCACACCACCAGCACCAGAAAGACCATTCCCGCAGTGGTGGAATTGGCGCCCAGCCAAACCAGCAGAGATGTGGTGAACATGGCCGCGGCGGTGGCCAGAAACCAACGAAGAATGTGTCCGGAATAGGCGCGTGCGCGCATCGCTTTCCCCTCCGGAATCATAGTCGTCTTTCGCGGTTTGTAAAATGGCGTGCCCAGGGTCTGCTCACACTATTGGGGTGGATGGCGTTCTGCCCCAGTGCGCAAAGACCGCGCACCGGGGACCCCAAGCGAGCGAAAATTCGGCCAGACACCGGGGTGGAGATGAGGCGACGGCCGAAGGCTGTGGCAGGCCCCACTGTCGAGGCCGGTAACGAAGTATGGCCGAATTTGCGCCACAACCCGAAGGGACGGGGCCAGTTTTCCCGATTTCGTTGTCGCTCGTCGCTCCAGTGATTCACCACAGCGCGCTCCTCGCTTCTAGAACTCGGAAAAACTGGCTCCCGTCGCCACCATCCCAATAGTGTGAGCAGACCCTAGTGATGTAATCTTCGGTGGAAAGAAGAAGAGGATGCCTGGACGAATTCTGGTGATCGACGACGAATCGCAGATTACGCGGGTGCTGCGCGCCGCGCTCTCTGCGCAAGGTTACGACGTGCGCACGGCCAACGATCCCGAAGAAGGCTTGCGCGTCTTCCGCGACTGGTTACCCGATCTTGTGATTACCGACCTGATGATGCCGGGGATGAGCGGGGTAGACGTCTGCCGCTTGATCCGCACGCGGGGCTCCACGCCGATACTCGTCCTGTCGGTCCGCGAGCACGAGCGTTCGAAGGTGGAGGCGCTCGACGCCGGCGCCGACGACTATGTCACCAAGCCCTTCAGCATTCAGGAGTTGCTGGCGCGTGTGCGAGCGCATCTGCGACGCGCTCCTGAGCGCACCACGGCCGCCATCGAGGTAGGGGACTTTGTGGTCGACTCCCAGGCGCACACCATCACCGTGCAGGGAAAGCCCATCCACCTCACGCCCAAGGAGTTCGATCTGCTGCTGCATTTGGCGCGCAACGCCGGCAAGGTGATGACGCACCGCGCCCTCCTGACCGTCGTTTGGGGCGCGCAATCGGCCCACCAGCCCGAGTACCTGCGCGTCTTTGTGGGTCAGTTGCGCAAGAAACTCGAAACCCAGACCGGCCGCCAATACATTCAGACCGAGCCCTGGGTGGGTTACCGCTTTATTCCCGAGGGCTGGACTGGCAACGAGGAGTAGCTGAGGGCACGCCGCCTGTATCGCATTGCGGTCCAGGGCGCGCTGCGTTCGCTGATTTTGCAGAGTTTATCGCCGTTCGGCTCAAATCCTTACGGTTTATTTAGGAACTCTTTTCGATACTCAAACCTGTCGGAAGACAGAATGTATTTCGGTTCAGCCGATAGGCGAGGCCAGGGCCGCATCGCAGTGCGTGTTCCTGTGCCCACCCCGGCGAAACCGCTGCACAGTGAACGAAATCGACTTTTGCAGCCATCCGGCCAACGCCGTGCCGGCCGAAACAGGGAGATCCCGCATGCAAGACGCAGTCATGCTGCTGTTCACCGCCGTTTTCTTCGCCCTGGCGTTTCTCTACGTCAAGGCATGCCAGAAGTTGAGGTAGCCCATGCACATGGATTGGATTTCAGCATCGGGTCTGGTGCTTTCGGTTCTCTTGCTGGCTTATCTCACCATCTCGCTGCTTTTTCCGGAGAAATTCTGAAATGTCCGCCAACGGCTGGCTGCAATTTGCCATCTTCTCGATCGTCCTGCTGGCAACCGTTCGGCCAGTGGGCATCTATCTTACCCGCGTGCTCGAGGGCGAGCGCACCTGGCTCGATCCAGTGTTGCGCCCGCTTGAACGGCTCATCTACAAACTCTGCGCGGTGAACGCAGACAAGGAGATGAACTGGCGCGAGTACGCTTACGCCGTGCTCGGGTTCTCGGCGGTGACGCTGGTGCTCACCTATGCCATCGAGCGTTTGCAGGCCGTGCTCCCGTGGAATCCTCAGCATCTGGCCGCGGTTGGCCCTGACCTGGCATGGAACACAGCGGTCAGCTTCACCACCAACACCAACTGGCAGTCCTACACGCCCGAGTCCACGATGAGCTACGTGACCCAGATGGTAGGCCTGGCGACACACAACTTCTGGTCGGCGGCGATGGGTATCTGCGTGGCTGTCGTGTTCATTCGCGGCATCAAGCGTACCGTGTCGAGCACCATCGGCAACTTCTGGGTCGATATGACGCGCACGCTGCTTTACGTGCTCGCGCCGGCCTGCATCATCTACGCACTGCTGCTGGTCTGGCAGGGAGTTCCTCAGAATCTCCATCCCTACACCGTCGCGCATACCATCGAAGGCAGCGCGCAGACCATCGGGCAGGGACCGGTGGCCTCGCAGGAAGCCATCAAGATGCTGGGCACCAATGGCGGCGGCTTCTTCAACGCCAACAGCGCCCACCCCTATGAGAACCCGACACCGCTTTCGAATTACCTCCAGATTCTGTCGATCTTCATCATTCCTGCCGGCCTCACTTTTACCCTGGGCCGCATGACCGGCTCGCCTGGCCACGGATGGGCGGTGTTTGGCGCCATGTTCGTGCTCTTCGCGGCAGGATTTGGGGTTTGTTACTGGGCCGAGTCGCAGCCGCATCCACTGATTCACGGGGCCGCACAGGTTCGCACTGTGTCCGCGCCCGGCGGCAACATGGAGGGCAAGGAGGTGCGCAACGGCATCGCCGAGAGCGCGCTCTTCGCCACCATCACTACCGACGCCAGTTGCGGCGCCGTGAACGGCATGCATGACAGCTTCACGCCGTTGGGCGGCATGGTCCCGCTCGCCAACATCATGCTCGGCGAGGTGGTCTTCGGCGGCGTAGGCTCGGGTCTGTACGGCATGTTGATTTTTGTCGTCCTGTCGGTCTTCATCGCGGGACTCATGGTGGGCCGCACTCCCGAGTATCTGGGCAAAAAGATCGAGTCCTACGACGTAAAGATGGCCATGCTCTACACGCTCATCTTTACCTTCATTGTCCTCACTTTCACCGCGGTCTTTGTACTCCTGCCCAATGTGGGACTTTCCGCGCTCACCAACCAGGGCCCGCACGGATTCAGCGAGATCCTCTACGCGTTCACCTCGGGCGCGGGCAACAATGGCTCGGCCTTTGCGGGTCTGAACATCCCTGTCAATTCGACAACGCAGTGGTGGTACAACGTCTGCCTGGGCTGGGACATGCTCGTCGGGCGCTTCCTCATGATGATTCCGGTACTGGCCCTCGCCGGCAGCCTGGCGCAGAAGAAGAGTGTTCCACCGTCGCCCGGCACCTTCCCGGTGAACTCAACGCTTTTTGCCACCTTGCTCGTCGGCGTGGTATTGATCGTCGGCGCGCTCACGTTCTTTCCGGCGCTGAGCCTGGGACCGATCCTGGAACACCTGCTGCTGCACGCGCACCCTGGAACGTTGTTCTAACCCGAAGCGATACCGCATCTGGACAAGGCAAAACAGACTGTCATGGCAGAAAAAATAAGTATTTGGGATACAAAGATCATTGGCCCGGCCATCGTGGACAGCTTGCGCAAGCTCGATCCGCGCTGGATGGTGAAGAACCCGGTGATGTTTGTGGTGGAAGTGGGCAGTGTGCTGACTTCGGCGCTGCTCGTCGACAACATCCTCCATCATCGCGTGGCCTTTGCTTTCAACCTGCAAATCACGCTCTGGCTGTGGTTCACGGTGCTCTTCGCCAACTTTGCCGAAGCCATGGCGGAAGGCCGCGGCAAGGCGCAGGCCGACACGCTGCGCAAGGCCAAGGGCGAGACCATCGCTAAGCGCTACAAGGACGACGGCAGTTTTGAGGAAGTCGTGAGCGGATCGCTCCGCGCCGGAGACGTGATTTACGTTGCGGCCGGGAACTACATCGCGGGCGACGGCGAAGTGATCGAAGGCGTGGCGTCGGTCGACGAATCGGCAATTACCGGCGAGTCGGCTCCCGTCATCCGCGAAGCCGGCGGAGACCGCTCGGCCGTGACCGGCGGCACCAAGGTGCTGTCGGACTGGATCAAGGTGAAGATTACCTCCAATCCCGGCGAAACCTTTCTCGATCGCATGATCGCGCTCGTCGAAGGCGCTACACGCCAGAAGACGCCCAACGAGATCGCCCTCAGCATTCTGCTCTCCGGCCTCACCATCATCTTTCTGCTGGCGGTGGTCACGCTGCAGCCGTTCGCAATCTACTCCCACGCACCGCAAACCGTCTTCGTGCTGGTTTCGCTGCTGGTGTGTCTCATTCCCACCACCATCGGCGGATTGCTTTCGGCCATCGGCATCGCCGGCATGGACCGCCTGGTGCAATACAACGTGCTGGCCATGAGCGGTCGCGCCGTGGAAGCCGCCGGCGATGTGAACACGCTATTGCTCGACAAGACAGGAACCATCACCCTGGGCAATCGCCAGGCTACGGAATTCATTCCCGCGCCCGACGTGAGCCAAGAGCGGCTGGCCAATGCAGCGCAACTGGCCTCGCTCTCCGACGAAACCCCCGAAGGCCGTTCGATTGTGGTGCTGGCCAAGGAGAAATACAACCTGCGCGGCCGTGATTTGGGCGGTATTCATGCCGAATTTGTGCCTTTCACCGCGCAAACCCGCATGAGCGGCGTTAATCTGCCGGGCACGCGCATCCGCAAGGGCTCGGTCGACGCTATCGCGCGCTTCCTTGAGGAGCAAGGGGCGGTGCTGCCGCAAAAGGTCCGCGAGAATGTGGAAGAAATCGCCCGCCTGGGCGGTACGCCTCTCGTTGTCGCCGAAAATTCCTCGGCCCTCGGCGTCATTTATTTGAAGGACGTGGTGAAGGGCGGCCTCAAGGATCGTCTTGCGCGTCTCCGCGCCATGGGCATCCGCACTATCATGATCACCGGCGACAACCCGCTGACCGCGGCCGTGATCGCGCGCGAAGCGGGCGTGGACGACTTCCTTGCCGAAGCCAAGCCCAAGGACAAGATGGACCTGATCAAGCGCGAGCAGGGCAAGGGAAAGCTGGTGGCGATGACCGGCGATGGCACCAACGACGCGCCCGCGCTGGCGCAGGCCGACGTGGGCGTGGCCATGAACTCCGGCACACAGGCGGCAAAAGAAGCCGGAAACATGGTGGATCTGGATTCGAACCCCACCAAGCTCATTGAGATCGTGGAGATCGGCAAGCAGCTTCTGATGACGCGTGGCGCTCTGACTACGTTCTCCATCGCCAACGACGTGGCCAAGTACTTCGCCATCATCCCGGCCATGTTCATGGCCTTTCCGAATCTGAAAGTACTCAAGGCTCTGAACATCATGTATCTGCATTCGCCGCAATCGGCGATTCTTTCGGCAGTCATCTTCAACGCGATCATTATTGTGGCGCTGATCCCGCTGGCGTTGAAAGGCGTGAAGTACGAGCCCAAGCCGGCCGACATCCTGCTGCGCAATAATCTGCTGATCTACGGCGTGGGCGGCATCATTATTCCGTTTATCGGCATCAAGGCCATCGATCTGTGCCTGGTTGCGCTGCATTTGGCGTAGGTGCTTTGTATCAGGGCATGATTTCAGTCATGCCGCAGAGGCGGTAGGGAAGGGTCGGGGCTTTAGCCCCTGCTCAAAAGGTTTGAGGAGATCTAAAGTGCACTCGGTTTGGAAGACATCCATTCTCTTTACGCTCATCACCGCGGTTGTGTTCGGCCTGGGATATCCGCTGCTGATGACAGGACTCGCCAGCGTCCTCTTTCACCATCAGGCCGCGGGCAGCCTGATTTTGAATAACGGCCAGGTCATCGGCTCGGAGCTGATCGCGCAGAGCTTCACGTCGGACAAGTATTTCCATCCGCGCCCCCCGGCTGCAGGGAACGGCTATGACGCCACGGCCTCCGGCGGCACCAATCTGGCCCAGTCGAACAAGGCGCTGGTGACGCGCATTCAGGGCGACATCGACAAGCTGGCCGCGCAGAACCAGGGCAAGCCCGTGCCCATCGACATGGTGACAACTTCGGGTTCGGGTCTCGATCCCGACATTACGCCCGACAATGCTTACTACCAGGTCGCGCGTGTTGCCCAGGCGCGCGGCATCGATCAAGATCGGCTGCGCAAACTCATCGCGGACCACACCACCTCGCGCCAGCTCGGCTTTCTCGGTGAGCCACGTGTGAACGTGCTGGAGTTGAATCTCGCCCTCGATCAGTTGTCGAAATAGTTTGAACGAAGCGGCTTCTCAAGCCATGAGCATGAGGGAAGGGCCATCGTGCTCTTCCCACTTTCTTATCAAGGTTGCGATTGAATCGAATTTCCCAGAGCCTCTTCCCAGCGCACAATCCGAATCGCAAATAGACACGCAGCAACGGTCAGCAAGACTGCGACGGCGAATGTTGCCACCAGCGCGCCGATGAGCCCCCAGTATGGGTGCCCAAGTAGTCCTTCGGCGTAGCCGCCTGCAAGAGGTGCAATTGCGAATGCCACAAACAGAGAAACCGGCGTGACTGCTCCAAAAGCAAACGCCGCGGCACGTGCGATGCGCCGGGAATACGTCTGCTGCATTTTCTTAAATAGCCACCACGCCAACGCTGCGGCCGGAACGATGACCCATGCTAGAAATCCGATCCATTGGGCTCCATGGGGCTCTCGCCTTACGACAATGGGAGCAACCGCAAGGACTATGAAGATGGTGCTCAAGTAGCATGTCACGGCAATCGCCGACGTTGTCAGGAGAACAACAATAAGTGAGCGTGTCTTGGTCATGGAACTCCGCTCGGCACGGGAGATTTAGCCGGAGCTAGTCTACACCTCCCTGCGCCCCTCGATGGCGCGCGCCATCGTCACCTCATCGGCGTATTCAATGTCGCTTCCGGCAGGGACGCCAGTCGCGATGCGCGTGATTTTCACAGAGAAGTTGCGCAACGCAGTGGCCAGCCAGCTTGCCGTGGCCTCGCCTTCAAGTGTGGGGCTGGTGGCAAGAATGACCTCGTCCACCTCGCCGCGCTCGACGCGGCCAATCAGAGTTCCTGCGCGTAACTGATCGGGACCCACGCCGTGCAGCGGAGAGAGTGTGCCGTGCAGCACGTGATAGACGCCCTGGTAGGTCTGCGTGCGCTCCACAGCCTCGATATTCGTAGGTTCTTCCACCACACAGACCAGCCGCTGATTCCGCGATGGGCTTGCGCAATAAGCGCAGGGATCAACGTCGGTGACGTTGTTGCAGAGGGAGCAGAGGCGCAGACTGGCCTTCAATCCGCGCACAGCGTCGGCCAGGGCGGCTGCGTCCTCGTCGCTCGCGCGCAGCAAGTGAAAGGCGTAGCGTTGCGCGCTCTTGGTACCCACGCCGGGTAGTTTCTTCAGTTCCTCAATGAGCCGGGCCATCGGCTCGGCATAGCGTGACACAACGTCCACCTTTCGCTTCGAAAGAGCACGGCTTTAGCCGTGCCGCAAGTCTCCACAACAAGAAGGTGAGCTTTAGCCCCTGAGGGGTGGTTTTCCGCCGGTTTTCAATTCCCTCAGCGGCTAAAGCCGCCCCACAATCTAAATCCATTCTCGGACGGCACGACTGAAGTCGTGCCCTTTCAAAACTTCACGAACCCAGAATCCTCGGCACGAGTAAAATCGTGCCCTTTCAAGACTTCACGAGTTGAGTCCTGGAATCTTCAGTCCGCCCAGCATGCCCTGCACGCTCGACTTGATGGCCTCATCGGCCTTGCGCCCGGCCTCGTTTACCGCGGCCACAATCAAATCCTCCAGCATCTCCACATCGGGCTGGCTGCCGCTCAGGCTCATTACTGCCGAAGGATCGATGCGGATCTTGAGCAGTTCTTTCTTGCCGTTCATGGTTGCGGTCACCGCGCCGCCACCGCTCGAGGCCTCTACCACGGTCTCTCCCAGCTTGCGCTGAACCTCTTCCTGCATTTCGCCGGCCTTGGAAAGCATCTCCGAAATTTTGAGCGGATTAATCATTCTGTGTACCCCTCTTAGATAACATCCTCGTGCTTCTGGGTTTCTGGTTTGTAGGCTCTGACCGTCCTCGCTTTACCATCAAAGTTCGCCCGACCACGAAAAAGCTAAAAGCTAAAAGCTAAAAGCTAACAGCTAACAGCTAACAGCTAACAGCTGTCTTATCACTTCTTTCGCAAATCGACCACACTGCGGACCTCGGCCCGGAAAATTTCCTGGGCGCGCTTGACGATTGGATTTTGGAGCGCCGCCTCCTGCACGCTGCCCACGGGCGCAATGGGAGCGGCAACTACGGTCGGAGTGGATCCCTCGCCGGCGGACACGAGAAAGCGCGAGGGCGCGCCCAGCCGCTGCAGTTCCTGGCGAACGATCTTCTCCGCGGCGGCATTCACCGTCAGGCTGAGCATTTTCTTGCCCATTCCCGGCACGGAAACATGCACGCTCGTGCTCTCCAGCCGCCACGTGCCATTGCCCAGCAGTTGCGCGGCTGAGCCGTGCCCGGCGGTGGCCAGCGCGGTCACAATGTCCTGGCGGAGCGATTCAACGCTCGACCCTTCGCCGGTCGCTTTGGCGGTTTCAGGCGCCTTAGCCAGCGCACCCTCGGTGAGCGTTTCAGTCGATGCATACCCCGCGGCCTGCGCAGCCACGGCAGGGAAGGGTGAAAGTTCGCGCGCCACCGTGTTCCCCGCCATCGTGGACTCGGCTGCCGCGGCCGATCTGCCCATGGTCACGGCAGCTTCCGGCCCGGTGTTCTGCTTCGGGGGCGGTGCTGCATTCCAGCCACTCGGTTCGCGTGCCGGCGCGGCTGTTGAAATCACAGACGCAACTGCCGGCTGTGCCACGCTTGCACTCGCGCGCGGCGCACTGCTTGCGGTCGCAGTCCTCGTGCCCGCTACTTGGCTTAGCAGCTCCTCGATCGGCAGCAGCCGCTGGGCATGGATCAGCTTGAGCAGTCCCAACTCCAGGTGGAAACGCTGTTCCTGGCGGTAATTCAAATCGTCGAAGGTGCGCAGCACAATCTGCAGGTTGCGCGCCAGCTCTTCTTCGCTGAAAAGCAGCGCCGTACGCGCCGCGCGCGCGCGCTCGTCGGCAGAGATCTGCAGCAACTCCGTGTGCTCGCCGCCCAGTTTGGCCATGAGCGTATTGCGCAGGTAGCGCACCATCTGCCGCGCCAGCGACAACGGGCTGTGCCCGGCATTCAGCAGCACGTTCAGCTGCTCCATCAGCGGGGCGCTCTGCGCCGCGGCCACGGCTTCGAGCAGTTTCTCAAACACCGTGCTCGGTACCGACCCCATCAGCTCGCGAATCTGCTCTGTCGAAAGCTTCGGCCGGCCCTCCCCTTGGACAATTTCGAGCGGCGCCGACGCAATCGCCTGATCCATGATGGAGAGCGCGTCGCGCATCGAGCCATCGCCTGCCTCGGCCAGCAGAGCCAGTGCTTCCTCATCGGCCGCAACCTTTTCCTCGGCAGCGATCATCTTCAACTGCGCCAGAATGTCGTCGAACTTGACCGCGTGAAAGCTGAAGTGCTGGCAACGCGAGCGGATGGTCTGCGGAATGTTCTCGGGCTCCGTCGTCGCCATCATGAAGATGACGTGCGCCGGGGGTTCTTCCAGCGTCTTCAGCAGCGCGTTAAACGCAGCTTCGGTAATCTGGTGCGCCTCGTCGAGGATGTAAATCTTGTATCGGTCGCGCGCCGGCGAGTAGCGCGCCGCATCGCGCAATTCGCGAATCTCGTCGATGCCGCGGTTGGTAGCGGCGTCGATCTCGATCACGTCCACCGCGTTGCCCTGGCGAATCTCCGTGCAGGCGTCGCACACGCCACAAGGCTCCTGCGTGGGCCGCTCGGCGGAGCCCACCTCGGTCCGGCAGTTCAGCGCCATGGCCAGAATGCGGGCGATGGTTGTCTTCCCGATGCCGCGATGCCCTGAGAAAATGTACCCGTGCGCGATGCGGTTCTGCTCCAGCGCATTCAGCAGGGTGCGCGTTACGTGGTCCTGGCCGGCCACGTCGGCAAAGCGCTGCGGCCGGTATTTGCGAGCCAGAACCTGATAACCCATGCGAACACCCGCTCCTTCGGCCCGTCCTGGAACACAGGCGGCCTAGAGGGGATTGTATCGTTCCGGGCTGGGAGATTGCCCGCCTCTCCGGCGCGGGGTTGTGGGTCAGTTTGAAGAGCGCTGCATTCCATCAGCGCTGCCGGCCAGCACAGAGAACTAATGCGACGCTGTGCTTCTGAACGTGTCCGGACTGGCTGTGAGGGTTCGCACGTCTACGAGAGCTTCCGCTTGATGCACCTCACTCTCGGCAGAGGCTGCGGCCTCTGTCTGGCCAGTCTTTCGCAGAAACTTCGCATACTGCCTCACTGCATTCACATAAATGGCGTGCCCCCATCCGAGATCGACTTTCATGCGTGCGATTCCCCGTCCCATCCACTCTGCCGCGTCATTCATGTCGCCATTTTGCCAATACACGTATCCCAGCAGGTACTCGTCAATTCCCACCGGCAAACTATCCACTCCGAAGCTGCTCTTCGACAGTTCAATCGCATCCTTCAGGAGCGAGATCGCCTTCTCGCAATTCCCGACGCCGCACAACGCAAGCGCCAGCGTTTGGCGAACGGCAATACGATCAGATGCGCTCACGTCCGGGCGATCCGCAAGAACGCCCAGAGCCCTCTGCGCATAGTCCAACGCCTTCTTGTACTGCCGTTTTTTGAAATACAGATCTGCTAAGTCGTTCCAGATGAGTGCGATTCCCACTTGATCTCCTACGCGCTCGCGAATCGCGAGCGCCTGCATCTGATTTTTCTCGGCCTCGCGCAGCTCACCCATTGCGAGATGCAGACCTGCCAGATGGCCTATCTCTTCCGCCAGCTCGTCCTGTGGCCCCTCCCTCAGCAGCGATGTCGCTCGGAGCATGGCATTCTCTGCCTCGGGGTACATGGCCGCGTCCTCGTACAAGCCGCCGAGATTCGCATAGATCTTCGCCAGGTTCTCACCATCCGTGTGCGCGGCCTCTGCCTTCCTGGCTGCTGCCTCATACAACTCGATCTGCCGTAGCAACTCCGGCTTGCCGCGAAACTCGGCTTTGCTTTGTGGCACAACTGCTGCTGCCGGGACGGTTGCTCCATCCGGTTGACCATTCACTAACGTGCCGGCAAACGCAAACATGAATATTGCGATCAGAGAACGGATCATCAGAATCTCCCTGGCGGCCCGTGTAATTGCTTTGTCATATAAACGTCCGTTGCCGACCGCGGTTAACACTCTTGCCCTGCTCAATTCTTCAATAGGCAGAAACGGGCACATTGAAATGCAAAAACAATGCGTCTCTTGATCTCTGATTTCTCCGCTGAAAAGGCAATGCCGATGGAGGCAAAACTCCACGACGCCTGAGCGGCGCTTCTGCCACAGGCGTACGAAACGTCCACTCTATTTGGAGTGTGCTGGTGCGGCCACAGAGACTTTCTCGACCTGCATCGAGATTCTGGCCAAGGTTAGAATCGGCTTTATCGCAGCCTTCTTGCAGCCTTTGTTCAAAGCCTTCCCGACCGCGGCCCTCAATGACCATCCAACCGTCGGTGAGTCCAATGAGATGGATCTTGCCAGCGGGGGGGGAAGGGAGCGGATGAAATCACCTACGCAAATATGCGATCCTTTTATAGGACGCAGGCTTTCCATGGATGGCCGATGTGCAGGCCGGCAAAGCGGGGTTCGCGTTAAAGAGGCGAGGGGTTTTGAGATGAGGGCGGCATTTTCGACGGCGCTGTTTCTGGCGTGCCTTGTAGCAGCGGGGCCGCGGCTACTGGCCCAGGCTGCAAACGGTTCCAATGCAGGTCAAAGCCAGCCCGCTGCCGGTTCGCAAAACTCTCCTGACGCACAAACGCCTTCTCGCGTGCAAACGCAGTCGAACCAGAATCCGTTTCCTGAAGACACCAGCAATATTCCCGTCATACCGTCGAGAAACTCGCCCGGCACGATTCCCGGGGACAGCGACGAATCCGGGGCCGGCCGCATCTCCATGCCTGCCGACGACGTTGATCCGGTGCGCAGTCCGGAAGACGCGGGAGCTGCGGCCGAGAGTCAGCAGCAGAGTTCCAGTTCAAGCCAAGCGGGGATGCGCGACCTGCTTCCTCCGGCTGACGACGATGCGCAACCGGGAAAACACCATCGCAAGGGCGAGGAGATCGTGCCCGAGCATCATGAAACGGCGACGGAGGACGAAAGTGTCGGCAATTATTATCTCGACAACAAAAATTGGAGGGCCGCGCTGTCGCGCTTCCAGTCCGCCCTGGTGCTCGATCCCGATAATCCCGATGTGTATTGGGGCCTGGCCGAGGCCGAGCGTCACCTGGGCGACTTTGCCGATGCCCGCGCGAATTACCAGAAGGTGATGGAGTACGATCCCGGCAGCCACCACGCCAAAGAGGCCCACAAGGCGCTTCAGGATCCTGCCATCGCGAACGCCAAGCCGCCGCAACCCTCCGCGACGCAGCAATAAGCCGGCCGAAACCGCGTCAGAAACCGGCCCAGCGCTGATAGAGAGCGACCAGGGGCACGCCCCAAAAGGCGCTCACCGTCGCGCCGATGCAAAGGAATATTCCGAAGGGAAGCTTCTTCAGTCTCCAGGGTTCGTTGCTGGTGCGTGCCGACGATGGAACGAGGGCCAAGAGTGCGAAAAGTGCGCCGAGAATGACAGCGATTCCGAAGGCGAGCACAGCGCAACGGACGCCAAGCCACCCGCCGATCATAGCCACCAGTTTGACGTCGCCCATGCCGATCCCCTCCTGGCCGCGGATCATGATGTAAACCCAGCGGATGACCAGAATTCCTCCTGCGGAGGCGACAGCACCGATAAACCAATAAAAGATGGACAGGGAGACGTAGTGTTCCCATTCGTCGAACCCGCCGCCGAAGAGCATCGACGCGACAAGTCCGCCGCGCGCAAACGCCAGCGCAAATGCCAGGGCGATGCCGGACAGCGTAAGCCGATCGGGCAACCACAGATTCTCTACGTCGATCACCGCCAGGGCGACCAGAATCCACAGAAAGATGATGCGGGCGATTCCGTTCGTCAGGCAGGTCGCTGCGTTGTACGTAAAGTTCCCGGTGCTGAGTTCAGGGGCCTCAAGGAAGGTGTGCCAGACGGAAAACGCCCAAAGGGCGCCTACGGCCAGTTCAGCCAGCGGATACCGCCAGCCGATCCACGCCTTGCAGGTCCGGCAGTGCCCGCGCAATGCCAGCCAGCTTGCCAGCGGTATGTTTTCCCACCATGCCAGGGTGCGGCCGCAGGTGCGGCAATGCGAGCGACCCTTGGCGATGCTCTCTTCTTCGGGCCATCGGGTCGCGCAAACGTTCAGAAAACTCCCGAACGCCAGCCCCAAGACCCCCGCAAGTGCTGTTACAAGTATCGGGATCATGCACTTGAGAGTATAGAGGCGAATGACCAGTCACGCCACGTCCACGGGAAGGCTAGCTTCTGAGGGAGCCGCCGGCAGGGTGAAATGAAATGTCGCGCCACGCCCGGCGTTGCCGTTGGCCCATATGCGTCCACCGTGCGATTCGACGATGGATTTGCTGATCGCCAGGCCCATGCCGCTGCCATGCGGCTTGGTAGTAAAGAACGCATCGAAGATCCGGTCGGCATTCCCGGGCGGCAGCCCGGGCCCTGTGTCGTTTACAGAAATCACAATTTGGCCGTGCTCCTTCAGTTGCGATTTGACGGTAAGAACACCACCGATGTCGCTCATCGCCTCGATGCCATTCAGCATCAGGTTCATGAGCACCTGCTGGATTTGCACGCGGTCTCCAAGGACGATGGGGAGGCTGTCAGCGAGATCCGCACGGACAGAAACCGCGTGCCGCATAGCTTCACCGCGCAGCAGCACGACCATCTCGCCGATCACCTCGTTGATCGTGACCGGCTCCCGTTTGGGCGGCTCTTTCTTATAAAGCGAGCGCAGACGGTCGATGATCTCCGACGCCAGTTCGCCCATTTCGATGATTTGCGCCGTCCATTTACGAATTTGCGCCAGGTCCGGCGAGTCGCGCTCAAGCCATTGCAACACCAGGCTGGCGTTCAGGATCGAGGCAGCGATGGGCTGATTCAACTCGTGCGAAATGGAGGCTGCCAGCTCTCCCAGCATATTCACTCGATGGACGTGCGCGAGATCCGCCTCAAGCTGGCGCAGCCGCTCGCGTTCTTGCTCGGCGCGCTTGCGCTCGGTAATGTCCATGTGAGTTCCGATCACTTCGGTCAGCTCTCCGTTCGCGCCCAAAACGGGATGTCCTAACCCACGAATGTATTTGATTGCTCCATCGGGCAGCACAATTCTGAACTCGCATTCGAAGTCTGTTTTGGCTTGCAATGCATTTTGACGAATTCTGAACGTCCTGTCGCGATCCTCCGGGTGTATCCGTTGTCGCAAAATTTCGGCGTCCGGAGGACCCTCTTTTGGATTGAAGCCCCAAATTCTGAACAACTCCTCAGACCAGTAAGATGGTTTGTCCGTACCAAGCTTGTAGGCCCAACTGCCGATATGGCTCAACCGTTGTGCTTCGGTCAGGTAAGCTTCACTGCGCCTCAGGGCTTCCTCGGCGCGCTTGCGCTCGGTAATATCTATCGACGTACCGACGTATTCAAGAAGGTTGCCGGCGCTATCGAACACAGGATGGCCGATCACTCGAAGATCCCTGACCTCGCCGCTCGGACGTATGATCCGGTATTCGGTTTCGTAATTAGTCTTTTCGCCGGCGACTCTCTGCAATCGCTCCCGCAATTGTGACCGGTCCTCTGGATGGACTGCCTCCAGAAATCGTTGGAGGCGCGGCACACCTTCGGCTAGATCGAAACCCATAATCCCGTAGCATTCCGTGGACCAGTATTGGATACCGCTGTTGGGATTCCAGGCCCAAGTGCCCGTATGGTTTATCCTCTCCGCCTCCGCCAGATACGTTTCACTCTGCCGCAGAGCTTTCTCGCTTTCACGCAGGCTGCGGAACATCAACAGGCTGGTGAGCGAGTCCTCCAGCCGCCGGGCGATCTCCGCCAGCAGCTTCCTTTCGTCTGGCGTCCAGACACGCGGGTAAGAGCACTGCTGCATCGCTAAAACCCACGGCTTGCCCGTTTTCGGATATAAGGCGATCCCAATTGAGGACTTGTGGCCGGAACGCTTCGTGAAGTCTCCTATCAAGGGGTGGTCGCATCCGGGACCAAATGTTACAACCCCGCTTGACGTCCGAACTATTTGAAAGCCCCTAGCCGTATCCGGGGTCATGGGAATTACGCCTCTTGCTTCCGGAAATCCCGGTCGGGTCCGCTCCATGACCACCTCAAATGAAGGGGCATCCGGATCGCACGGGTAGTACAAAAACGCCCGGTCGCAATCGAAAATGGACCGCATGGCATCGATGGCATCGCTCATCATCTGTTCGAGATCGTTCGTGCCCTGCATCGCCCGGTTGATGAGGTCCATGCTTTCCAGGAAGCAGACTCTCGCTATGCGCTCCTCCTCGGCGCGCTTGATGTCTTCGATGTCGGTGGCTGAGAAATACCAGCGCGTGATACGCCCTTCTTCGTCTCGCACGGGATTGTCGCGGAATAAAAACCACCTGTAAGTCCCATCGCTTTTCCGGAACCGCGCTTCGAACTCATGTGGAGTTTCGTCTCCGGTGTACGCATCTCTCGCTATGCGTTCCCGGTCATCCGGATGATAGAACCAGAGAGGATTGGGGTTGTTCGTCCATTCCTCAAGCGTCACGCCCAAGTAATCGAGCGTGGGCCGGTTGGCATAGAAGCGTTCCCTGTCGGGTCCGAATACAGCGACCAATAGCGGGGTGAGATCCAGAACTTGTCTCAGCTCCATCTCGTGACGGCGGACTGTTTCTTCAGCCTCTTTGCGCGCGGCTCGGGAACGCAGGGTGACGATGCCGAACGCCATGTCGCCAGCCAGTTCTTCGAGAAGGCGAATCTCTTCCGGCGTGAAAGTGTTGGGTTGTCCGGAATGAATGGTAAGACTGCCAAAGGCGCTGCCGCCTTCGTCCTTGAGCGGAAGGGCAATACCGGAAAGAAAACCGCGCTGCAGAAGGCCTTCCCGCCAGGGCGCGAGTCGAGGATCCGTTGCGAAATCCTGGATGCAGCACGTTTTCCCGCTCCGGATGGCCGTTCCGGTGGGGCCGCGTCCACGCTCCGTGTCGGCCCAGGTAAGGCCGGCAGAGGCGAGATATCCTTCCTCAGCCCCGGTCCACGCGACCGGGCGCACGCTTTTGGCCTCGTCGTGTTCGGTAAAGGATACATACGCCATCCGGTAGCCAGCCTCTTCGCAGACAATCCGGCAGATTTTATCCAGCAAGCTCTGCTCATCGGTGGCTCGCAGGAGGGTCTGGTTGCAGTTGCTGATCGCTCGCAGTTCGCGATTCAAGCGACGCAACGCCTCCTCTGCGCGCTTGCGCTCGGTGATGTCATTGTTGGTCTCCAGGATCGCAAGCGGCGCACCTCGCTCGTCTCGCACCAATGACCAGCGGCTCGCCACCACCAGATGGGTGCCGTCTTTCCTGGTGTGCCGCAGCTCGCCTTCCCAGCGGCCAGTGCGCGTAATTTCAGCTTTCAGCTCTTCAAGCGGCACCGGGAAAACCGTCTCCAGCAGCCCGTGAACGAATCTACCCACTGCTTGCTCTGCGGTCCAGCCGTACTGCTCCACGGCGCCACGATTCCAGTACTTGATCACCCCCTCCATATCCATCACAAAGACGGTGTCGTGCGTCAGATCCAGGAGAGCCGCCCGCTCGCGCAGACCGGCCTCCACGCGGCGCCGGACTGCACCGAACCACGACAGCAGCGAAGCGAATGCTACAAAGGTGACAAAGTGCGGGATCTCGGACGGATAGATGTAAATGGTGCGGACCGGCTCCACGAAGTACCAGTAGTAGGCGGCAGTGGAAAGAATCCCCGCCATTACGCCGGGGCCTCGCCCTCCATACCAGGAAGCGATGGCTACCGCCAACAGCAGCAGAAGCGTCGCAGGGGACCGAAAATGGAAGTGCTCAATGAGTAATGCCACTCCCAATGCGATGCCGACAGAAACAAGCGCAAGCCCATATCGTGAGAGGGAACGATGGAGCACGAACTCATCTGCCGACGGTCTCATTTAGCCCTCCGGCGCCGATGGGGGCAACGGGCCGTGAATGTCGGGCTAGCTCACCTTGTTCTTAAAAGAGCGGCTTTGGCTTACGGAGGCATTGTACCAAATCGGGATTTCCGGGTAGTGGGTCAGTTGGGATTTCCATAGCCAATGAGAGGGAGCGTATGGGCCGGTTCTGTATCTCACCAATTGCGTATTCACCTCCGGAACATCTTCATCGCGTTCGCAACCTTCTCAACATCGACGATTGCGACGATCGGAGGATTCAGATTTGCGGCTCAAAATGGAAATGTGGGGTAAACGCCGCTCCCTGTCTCAAGATGTGGTTCCGCACGGCATCCATGAGACGCACGCATCCTCGCCGCCGCTCGCCGCAAGGTAAACTAGAGGTGCATGGATCTTCCGCCGGCAGCTTCCAGCGCAAAGGATTCCACGCCGCAAACGAGCACCGACCCGGCGCGGGCGGCTGCGTTGTTTGAGCAGTCCGCGGCCATCATGGCCCGCCTTCGCGCTCCCGGCGGCTGTCCCTGGGACCGCGAGCAATCCTTCGATTCCATCCGCAAATACACACTCGAAGAGGCTTACGAGGTCTTTGACGCCATCGAGCGCCGCGACTTTGCGCATCTCTCTGAAGAACTCGGCGATCTCCTGCTGCAGGTGCTGTTTTATGCGGAAATGGCCGCCAACGAGGGCCATTTCACTATCGCCGATGTGCTCGACTCTCTGAATCGCAAGCTGGTGCGCCGCCATCCGCACGTCTTTGGCGACGAGGCTGCACGCGCCGCCGGCAATCGCGCCGAGGTTGACGCAAATGTTGAAGGCTCGGCCGATGCCGTCCTGCACAACTGGGAGGAGATCAAAGCCGCGGAAAAAGCATTGCATGCAGCGGACGCGCCTTCGGCGCAGTACCCGCCAGCTTCCCGCCTCGATAGCGTTCTCCGTGCGGTGCCGGCACTGGCTGAAGCCGCCAAACTTGGCGCCAAGGCGCAGAAATCCGGCTTCGACTGGCCGACCTGGCGCGATCTGCTGCCCAAAATCGTCGAGGAGACCGCCGAGCTGGAAGCCGAAGCCGCTTCGGCCGATCCCGCACGCAAGCCGGCCGTCGAAGCCGAGCTGGGCGACCTGCTATTTACTGTCGTCAACCTCGGCCGCCATCTCGGCGTGGATGCGGAGATGGCTTTGCGCGAGTGCAATCTCCGTTTCCGGCAACGCTTCCGCGAGATGGAGCTGGCCGCTCCGCGCCCCCTCGAGGAACTGTCGCCGAACGAGTTGGAAGCGCTTTGGGTGCAGGCCAAGCGGAAGCTCGCGGCCGATGCCGCATCCTCTCAACCCGAGGGGAGGGCGCAGCCATGATCGTTCAATACCGTTCTTGCAACGGCCTCGACGAAATGGAGGCCTGTGCCCGGATACAAATTGCGACCTGGGGCTACGATGAGTCCGACGCAGTTCCGCGAAAGACATTTCTGCTGGCACAAAAGATCGGTGGGCAGGTGATCGGCGCCTTTGATTTCAGCTACTCAAACGGATTCGCCCAAGGCGCCGCTGGGAGTCTCGTTGGTTTCGCCATGTCTTTGCCTGGCATCAAAACCATCGAAGGACGGCCGCATCCATATCTTCACTCTCACATGCTGGCCGTTCTCGAATCCCACCGGAACCATGGCCTTGGCGCGCAACTCAAATGGGAACAACGGCGTGAGGCGCTTTCCCGCGGCATCCGGCATGTGGAGTGGACCTTTGATCCGCTGGAAATCAAAAACGCTTTCCTCAATATCCACAGGCTGGGCGCTATCTCCCGCGAATACCGCGTGAATTTCTATGGTGTATCCTCATCTCGACTGCAGGGTGGTCTGCCAACCGACAGACTTTTGGCCGAGTGGGAGCTGGATTCCCCGCGAGTTGAGGCCCTTCTTGCTGAGCGCCCGGCAGCCGCACGCACCATCGAAGAGCACATTCTGGTTCCGGCCTCCATCGACCAGTGGAAAGCCAGCGAAGCAACCCGCAAACGGGCTTTCGATGTTCAGTTAGAGAATCAACAGAAGTTTCAACAGGCTTTTTCCAGAGGTCTGGCGGTACTAGGTTTCTCTCTCGATGCCGAAGGAAATGGTGTCTACGAACTGGGCTCTCTCTCTCAACGCTGACTTACGATGAGGAACGAATGAGAATTGATGCAATCATCCTGCGCGAAGTGCACATGCCGCTGGTGCGTCCGTTTGAAACCAGCTTTGGGGTCACCCGCAACCGAAGGATCGTGCTTGCCGAGGTACAGTCCGAAGGGCTGACCGGCTGGGGCGAGTGCACCGCGGGCGAGCGGCCGTTCTTCTCGGGCGAGTCCACCGACACCGCCTGGCAGGTGATGGTGAATGAACTAGGTCCCATGCTGGCCGCCGAATCGCCGGACCACGGTGGCGAGTGCCCGCGCATCTTCCGCGCCGTGCGCGGCAATCCCATGGCCAAGGCAGCTCTTGAAAACGCCATCTGGGATCTCGAAGCGCAACGCGAAGGCATCTCTCTTTCCAGCCTCCTCGGCGGCGTCCGCGAAAGCATTGTCTGCGGCGTTTCTATCGGCATCCAGTCCTCGATTCCCGAGCTGCTCTCGATCATCGAGCGCGAGCTGGACGCCGGCTATCAGCGCATCAAGCTTAAGTGCAAGGCCGGCTGGGATGTAGAAGTCTTTGAGCGCGTGCGCAGCCGCTGGCCCGGGATCCTGCTCAGTTGCGACGCCAACTCCGCCTACCGCTTGCGCGATCAGGACCACCTCGAGTCCTTCGATGCTTTCGACCTGCTCATGATCGAGCAGCCGCTCTGGCACGACGATTTCTACTTCCACTCCATGCTGCAGAAACGCCTCAACACGCCCATCTGCCTCGACGAATCCATCCGTAACCGCCGCGACGCGCTGGCCGCGATCGAGATGGGATCGTGCAAAATCATCAACATCAAGCTGGGCCGCGTAGGCGGATTCTCTGAAGCCATCGCCGTGCACAACGCCGCGCTCGAGCGTGGCATTCCTGTTTGGTGCGGTGGAATGCTCGAGTCCGGCATCGGCCGCGCGCACAACATCGCGCTTTCGACACTGGAAGGCTTTACGCTGCCCGGCGACGTCTCCGCCTCGGCGCGCTATTGGACGGAGGACATCATCGAGCCCGAAGTTACAGTCTCGGCGGAAGGTGAGATTGCCGTTCCCGATACGCCCGGCCGCGGCTATGAGGCGCGAACCGACCTGATCGAAAAACTGACCGTGCGCAAGGAAACCATCCGCGCCATGGCGCTGGTGGCGTAGGCGCTAAATCTCAAGACCGCGGCCCGGCGCGCCGGGCCCGTTGGTTCCGCGCCACCCCCGATTGGCCCCGGCTTTTCGCGGGAACCGTTTTCTTCCATCTGCGTATTGTTCTCTGGCCGGGTACAGCCGCCGGCCATTACACTCAAACATTGAATGTTGAGGTCAATCGAATGAATCGACTTAGTCGAATCGCACTCTTCGGTCTAATGGGCGCAGTCGCCCTCGCGCCTCGGGTGGCCGTTGTTCATGCGCAGGCCACGAACTCCACGGCAAGCAGCGCTCCCCAAAAGGTTGAGCTTCTGCCCGGTCTCGACAAGCAGTTGATCGATACCAGCGCAGACCCTTGCGTCAACTTCTACCAGTACGCCTGCGGAAACTTCAGCAAGCTCTACCCGATTCCGCCGGATAAGTCGTCGTACGGAGGGTTCGCCATTGTCTACGACTACACGCAGGGCATTTTGAAGGGCCTGTTCGATCAGGTAGCTCAAAAAAGCGGGCAGCATACCGCCAACGAACAGAAGGTCGGCGATTACTACGCGAGCTGCATGGATGAAGACGCGATTGATGCTAAAGGCCTGCAGCCGTTGCAGCCCGAATTCGACCGCATCGCGGTATTGAGCAGCAAGAAGGAATTGACCGCCCTCCTTGCGCACTACGAGATGATCAATGTGGGTGCGTTCTTCAGCTACAGCGAGCAGCAGGATTTCGCAGACGCGCGCAAGCAGATTGCCATGGTCGATCAGGGCGGGCTGGGTCTTCCGGAGCGCGATTATTACTTCCGCACCGGTGACGAAGCCGAGAAGACGCGCAAGGAATACGTGGAGCACGTGGCGAAGATGCTGGAGTCGCTGGGCGAGCCCGCAGCTCAGGCTTCGTCCGATGCGCAAAAGATCATGGCGCTCGAAACGGCATTGGCCAAGGTGTCGATGGACGTCACTTCGCGCCGTCAGCCCGAAAACATTTATCACCTGTTGCCTACGGCCAAGCTGACCGAGCTGACGCCGACGATCGACTGGCCCAAGCTCTTTGCCGATACCGGCGTGCCCGGAATCGCGGAGTTGAATGTGGCCAATCCCGATTTCTTCAAAGGGTTGCAGGCCGTCTTCGAATCGACCGATCTCGACACCATCAAAACCTACCTGCGCTGGCAGCTTATCAACTCCATTCCGGAGTATACGCTGCCCAAGGCGCTGAGCCAGGAGGATTTCAACTTTAACAACCATGAGCTGGAGGGGCAGCCGGAGCAGCGAGCGCGCTGGAAGCGCTGCGCCGCGGCCACGGACGGCGCCATGGGCGAGGCGGTCGGCCAGGTCTACGTGGCGGAGAACTTTCCTGCCGCAAGCAAGGCCTATACGCTGCAGATGGTCCATGACATTGAAACCGCGATGGGCACGGAACTGGAAACGCAAACGTGGATGAGCGATCCGACCACGCGCACCGCTGAAGCCAAGCTGCACCTGGTAGCCGACAAGATCGGCTATCCCGATCATTGGCGCGATTATTCGACGTTGACGATCGTCCGCGGCGACGCGGTGGGCAACGCCCTGCGCGCGGCGGACTTTGAGAACAAGCGCGAGCTCAACAAGATCGGCAAGCCTGTGGATCGGGGCGAATGGATTATGAGTCCGGCAACCGTGAATGCTTACTACAACCCCTCGATGAACGACATCAACTTTCCCGCCGGAATTCTGCAGGCGCCCTTTTACGATCCGCACGCAACCGACGCGGAAATCTACGGTCACATTGGCGCCATTGTCGGACACGAGCTGACCCACGGCTTCGACGATCAAGGGAGCCAATTCGATGGCTATGGCAATCTTTCGGGCTGGTGGTCGGCCGACGATCGCAAGAAGTTTGACGCCATGACGGATTGCGAAGTGCAGGAATACGGCAACTTCACGGCAGTGGGAGATGTGAAACTCAACGGCAAGCTGACATTGGGCGAGAACACAGCCGATAACGGCGGGTTGCGTCTGGCGTATAGCGCGTTCCTGGCCGACGCAAAACGCAAAGGCATCGATTTGAACGCAAAGCAGGACGGGTATACGCCGCTGCAGCAGTTCTTCCTGGCTTTCGGACAGAATTGGTGCGCCAACATCCGGCCGGAGGAAATCCGGCTGCGCGTACAGACCGATCCGCACTCTCCGGACGAATTCCGCGCCAACGGTGTGGTGCAGAATCTGCCTGCATTTGGCGAGGCCTTCGGCTGCAAAGTGGGCCAGCCCATGATGCCGGTCAACGCCTGCCATATCTGGTGACGTTATCCCACTGCGTCGTACGGCGCCGAGACAGCACGCTGCGCGGCGCTATTGCTTCTGTTTACCCCAATCGAACCGCCGGCCCACGATGCCTTTCACGATCCAGTGGTCGGTGGCCGATGTGGGCCCGACACCGACGCCGAAGTTGATCTCCCACTTCGGCGACACGTTCAGATCGATGGCAGGGAAGAACTGTTGCTGCTGATCGCGCAGGCTGGCAATGTTCGTGATGCTGCCGTAATCGGCGTAGTATTCCAGACCGCCGGTGATCTGCTTCGTAAAGTCGTAGCTGATCTTCGCGGCCGGCGAAAAGCCGATGCCTTGATTCACATCGGGCCCGTGCCAGGTGCGCTCCAGCGCCGGATTCACGGCAAAGTACCATCGCCCCGTCGTCTTATCGACGATCGGCCGGATCTCCCACGTCCACGTGTCGGGTGAGAAGAGCGCGCGCTGGTAGCCGACCTCCGTCGACAGGCTCACGCCCACCGGCCAGCGCCACTTCTCCGGCACCCGCACGCGCGGCCGGATGTGGTCGCCCACCCACTCGACGCCCAGTCCGCTCTGCTCGCTGGTAAAAATGTAAAAACCGACCTCGGACCAGTCGTTGATCCCCTGCGTGATCTCGACGGTCTCGTGCTCGGCATGATTGGTGGCCGCCACGCCGCCCATTGCCGGATGGCCTTCGGCCGTGAAATTCGAGTGCAGCTCCACCATGGTGCTGCGCGGAGCCACCGTGTCCGCGCCGTAGACCTGGATTTCGTAGTTGCCCTGGGCGTGCGCCGCCGCCGCGCACACGCCGCATGCCATCAGGAGGAAAGATAAAAGCTTCAAGCAAACCTCTTCGAAAAATGCAGTCGTCGTTCTCAGGATCGAAGATCACGCGTACCGGAACAGCGCCATGAATCCCATGTCCATGTGGTCCTGCTGGTGGCAGTGGAAGAGCGTGTTGCCGGGATTCGACGCCACCAGGTCGGCCTCAACCTTGGTTCCCGCCTCCACGATGACCACGTCCTTGTGCACGCCGCTCGTTGCCGCTCCGCGAATCGAGACCAGCTCGAAGTTGTGCCGGTGCAGGTGAATCGGATGGTCGTCCGTGCTGCGGTTGTCGAAAACCAGCCGGTGCCGCAATCCCTCGCGCACAACAATCGGATCGGTATGGGGCCAGGACTTGCCATTGATCATCCACTCATCAAGCGCGCCATGGCCCTTGAAGCGCGAGGTAAAGACCATGGGAATCGTCACGTCCGGTGTGCGCGCTGCAGGCGTCGCATCGCCAAACATGCGATAGTCCCACGCCGGTTTTTCTGCGCCCGGCTCCTGCGGCTTTCCCGCGCGTCCTGCATACTCAATCACCACGCCCATGCCTGCGTCGCGAAAGGCCTTTTGCGCCTCGCCCAGCACCCACACGCCGGGCGCATTCATGGTTACGAGAGCCGTGATGCGCTCCGCCGGCCCCAGCCGCAGCGTTTCTACTGTTGCCTGCGTCGCCACCGGCGCTCCGTCCATCGCCAGCACCTGAAACTTGTGTCCCGGCAATGCCAGCCAGTGCACTTCTGTAGCGCTGGCGTTTAAGATCTGCATCAACACCCGCTCACCCTCGCGCACGCGAATCGGCTCGCCGTGCCCGAGCATGCGGCCATTCACCGATCCGCACGCGTAGCTCACCATCATGGAGCCGTCGTTGCTGGCGGTATAGTAAGGCTCCCAATCGTGCAGCACGATGAACTGCTCCTGATCGTATTGGCCGGGGTCGCCGCTCGCCGGGTCCACGTGCAACACGCCAAACTGCCCGCTATACAGTCCCCGCGTCAGGTCGCGGTGCGCCATGGCGTGCGTGTGGTACCAGTGCAGGCCTGCTGGTCTTGGCGAGAACTGGATCAGCGTTCTGCCCCCCGCAGGGATCATCGGCGAGCCTTCTTCCATCGCGCCATCCACAGGCACGGGAATCCATTGCCCGTGCCAGTGCACGATCTCTTCGCGGTCCAGCCGGTTCACGATTTCAATGCTCACCGGCTTGCCCTCGGTCACGCGTAGCAGCGGACCCGGAATCTGTCCGTTGTACGCCGTGGTGCGAATTTTCTTTTTTGGCGCAAGCTCCCATTCAATCTCTGAAATTTCGAGCGTGGTATCCGGCTTGGCGCCGGGCTCGGCCGCGGACAGGGCAGCGCCCGCCATCATCTGCGTCCAAGTGAACGGGCCGCGGGCCAGCAAAGCGCCGGCAACCAGCGACGTGTTCCGCAAAAACGCGCGCCGGCTTGCCGTGCTGTCACGCACACCGCCCTCCGGCCTCAGCTGGATCGTCAGCTTCATCGATGCTTTGTATTGTCGCTCAATTCCGGCTGGGAAGCAGCGACCCTTGCTGCGCATCCACGACGCAGCGGAATCCCACCCCGCCCGAGCGGTCGTAGCCGGGCGCCATCAGCAGCAGCTTCCCGTGCTCGTTATTCCTGAAGGCCGCAGGGAAATACCAGATGGAGCCTTGCGGCCGGTAGTATTCACCGCCGCGCACAATGGCCGCGCGTGTGTGCTCGTCGGCGAACTCATCGGTCCACTGCCACACGTTGCCGGTCATGTCCATCACGCCGTAAGGGCTCGCGCCCTGCGGATGCGCATTCACCGGATCCGGTCCTCGCATGGTGCGCCCTGTATCGGGCACGGGCATGTTCGCCGCCTGCCACAGGTCACCCCACGGATACGCGCGCCCATCCGTGCCCTGCGCTGCCATCTGCCACTCCCACTCGTGCGGCAGCCGCTTGCCTGCCCACGCCGCATAGGCCCGTGCATCTTCCAGCGAAACCCACGTTACCGGCCGGTTCTCCCAGCCCTGCGGGAATGTTCCGTTCTTCCAGTCGCGCAAAAAGTTGATGGCATCCCGGGGCGCGAAGTGCGTAGCGTCAAGGAACTCCTTGAACTGCGCGTTCGTCACGGGATATTTGTCGATGTAAAACGGAGCCACCTGCATCACGTGCTCGTGGAAGCGCCGCGGCGAATCCTCCCACGGATATTGCACGTCGAGTCCCGGATACGCGCCGCCTTCAATCTCGACCCCGTCCACCTTGAAGCTGAACACGCCGCCGGGAATGCGCACCATGCCTTCGGGCGCTTCTGTCGCGGGCTTTGTCGGCGCAATTTCAACCATGTGCTGCGGCAAAACCACCGGCTCATGCGTAAAAGCCGTCAGCGGTTTTGTCGTCATCGCCGCCATGTGCTGCATTAGATCCTTCATCGCCGCGCTTGGCTCACCCGGCGTGGACAGAATCGCGCCGTAGCCGTTGGCTTCGATGGAAAAGCTCAGCACCGCGTTTTCTCTGTCGACTGCGGGCCTCAGCTCCACGCCATGGTAGAGGTCGAAGTAGCGCATCCCGGGCGTCAGCGGCACCGTCATCTGTTCGCCACTCAGGTCATACGAGGCGCGGTTCACAATGGTCCACACCGTCTGCTGGCCAAGCGGCCAGCGGCTGGCGTACACGCCGTAGTTGAGCATGGGATACAGCGGCTCCCAGTCGGGACTGACCAGAAACTGCGCCACGCCGCGCTCCAGCGTCGCCATGCGCCGCGTGGCTTCGGCATCGCGGGGGTTGATCCCGTTCCAGATGCCCCACACATTTTCCCAGCTCTCCCACCCCACGCCGTTGAAGAACGCGTATTGCAAATCGCTGGTCTTGTCCTGCGCCCAGCGATCGCTGATGTTCACCATGTGGCGCGTCTCCAGCCACTTGTACCGGTCCACCATGGGAATGAAGGGAAAGTTGTACTGGCCCCAGTTCATCACGTCCCAGCTCAGATCCTCGTCGCTCGGGCTCGATTCGGGCTCAAACGCCAGCGGATGCCCGATGGCCTCCGCGGCCAGCGAAAACCCCAGCGGCACGCCGTCTTGAGTGTCCCCGTTGACGCCGTCCGCGCCAATCTCCTTCATGAGCGCGGCAATCGCCTGCGGCCACGGCTGCGCCGGCGGATGCGTCCCTTCGTCCCACATCATCATGGGAAACAGCACGCGCACGCCGCGGCGATGAAAGTCCGCCACCATCTGTCGCACGCCATCGATCCCGCCCGGCATCGACTCCACCATCTGCAACTGGTTGCGGTCATCGATCCCCATGTTGGGATATGTTCCCCACACCAGCACCGCGTCGATTCCGCCGTAGCGTTGCTCCAAGTCGTCCAGATAGCGGTCCACAGTGTAGCGGCCTGCCAAAGGATCGTAGAAATATCGATCCTGCACCATCATTTGCGGCTGGATAAAGCTCGATTGTGTCCATTCAAGCGCAGGCGACTCGTAGCGCGACGGATCGAAGGCGACGCGAATGCGGCGTTCGGCGCGCCAGTGCTGCAAATCCTTGAGCCAGCGGTCGTGCGCACCCGGCTGGCACGCCGGCTGCAACACGTTCTCCCATGCAAAATGCAGATTCATGCATTCTGGTGCGGGAATCTGCTGCCCGCGGGCCGGGTATTGTGTATCCTGCGCCGCCGCGGCCAGCGCAACCGCTCCCAAAAGAGCTCCAAGGCATACGTCGCGAAACATGCCGCGTCTTCTCCTTCTCCCGCCGAAATGGATTTCCAAGGACGACGTTCGCCCCGTCTAACTGCGTTTTGCCAGGAACTCGTCCACCTCGGCGCGCCACGGCATCGAGGCCTGTGCGCCCTTGCGCGTCACGCTGATGGCCGAGGCGGCATTGGCAAACCGCGCCGCCGCCCACGGGTCCTTGCTCTCCTCGAGCGCCACGGCAAACGCGCCATTGAAGCAGTCACCCGCGCCCACGGTATCGATGGCATCCACCTTGAACGGCTTGACCCACTCCGATCTTCCGCCCGCAACCGAAACAAATGCTCCCTCGGCGCCGCGCTTCAACACTACGCCGCGCAGGCCTTTCGCATGCAACCGCTTCGCAGTGTCCTCCACATCGGTCCCGTCGCCCACATAAAACTCCGCCTCGGTCTCGTTGGGAGTAAACCACGCCACCTGATTCCACACCGCATCGGGCAAAGCGGCAGCCGGCGCCGGATCGAGCATCACCGGCACTTGCGCCTTGGCACAAAAATCCAGCGTGTAGCTCAACGTGTCCATGGGAATCTCAAGTTGGCACAGCACCATGCCCGCCGAGCGAATGAGTTCCGCGTGGCTGTCCACCGCCGCGCGATCCATCTTGCCATTCGCGCCCGGAACCACAACGATGGCATTCTGCCCGTCCTCGGCGACAAACATTGGCGCCAGGCCCGAGGAGCCGGTGGTCTGGGTCATCGCCGCCGTATCCACGCCCGCGCGCTTCAGATTCTCGAGCAGCACTGGCCCGAAGGTGTCGTTGCCCACCTTGGCCACCATCGCCACGCGATAGCCCAGGCGCGCCGCGGCCACTGCCTGGTTCGCGCCCTTGCCTCCGGGCGTGGTCTCAAATCCCGTTCCGATCAGCGTTTGCCCGATCGCGGGAATCCGCGGCGTCCGCGTGACTAGATCCATCGTGATGCTGCCGACGATCACAATCGGTTTGCGTGTGTCGCTCATTCCATCAGTCCTCAAAAATACCGGATCGTGCACCGTTGATCGTGGATCGTGGTCAACTGACGGGCCGCCACGGCCCACGGTTCACGGTCCACGGTCTGGTTCAATACAACGGCGCGATCGCCACCGATCCCAGCCCCACCAGAAAACACAAAAACATCAACACAAGAAGCACTGTGGCCGCGCGCGGCGCGCCGGCAAACTCGCGCCACACAAATACGCCCCAGCACGCCGACACCATGGTCGCGCCCTGACCAATGCTATATGAGACCGCCGGGCCCACCAGGTGCGCGCCCGACGCCAGAAAATTCGCCACGCCGCCCGTGCACCAGATAGCTCCGCCCAGTGTTCCTGCCAGGTGCCAGCTGAAGGGCGCGCGCCAGTAGTCGCGGCCGTCGACAAGCGCCTTGCCATCCAGCGGCTTCTTCATCAGCAGCCAGTTTGCCGGCACGGTCGAGATCAGTAGCCCGATGGTGAAAAACAACGTCACGGCATAGGCCCCCGGCGCCGGTTGCCCGGGCGCGCCGTTCAGCGCTCGCGCCACAAAGGGATAAAAGCAGCCCATGAGCACGCCGCACGCCAGGCTGAGGACAATGCCACGCACGGTGGTCGACTTGGCCGTGGCTTCGCGCTTGCTGTAGGCCGCCGCGTCCAGCACAATCGCCACCACCACAAGGGCCACGCCGCCAAACAGCAGCACAGGATTGCCCACCGGTTTGATCACGTAATTCGAGATTGCGCCGATCACCAGCGCCAGCCCAATCCCCACCGGAAAAGCCACCGCCATCCCGGCCACATCGATCGCGGCCACCAGCAGCAGGTTGGCCACGTTGAAAATGGCGCCGCCCGCCATCGCGTAAAGCATGGGCGCGACCGGCGTCTGCGCCACATCGTGCAGGAACGGCGCTCCCACGTGGCCCAGGCTCCCCGCGGTCAATCCCCAGAAGATTGTCCCCACCGCCATGCCGATCGCGTAATCCCAGTAGAAAAGCTGGAAGCGGTAGCCGGGGCACAGTTTCAGTGTGTTCGCCCACGATCCCCAGCACAGCATGGTCAGGATCGTGAGGCTCAATGCGGCCAGATACGTCTCGGGAGCTAGCATCGTGAATTCCCTCCGTTCACACGCCGGCTTGCGGCAAACAAGGAACCATAACGCATTGGAGTTGCCGTTGTATACAGCGCAACATGAATGTGATTGTTTTAATGCTTGTACGCACCGCCCGTGCGCGCATGCCGTCGAGTCGAGCGGCTCACTGCCTCGCCGCCTTCACCGCCTCCGTCAGCGCCGGAACCACCTCGAACAGATCGCCGACAATTCCGTAATCGGCTACCTCGAAGATGGGCGCGTCAGGATCCTTGTTGATGGCCACAATGCACTGCGAGCCTTTCATGCCGACGAGGTGTTGAATGGCCCCCGAAATTCCGACGGCCATATACAGCTTCGGCGCGACCGTCTGCCCGGAGCTGCCCACCTGCCGCTCCATGGGCAGCCAGCCGTTGTCGCAGATGGGGCGCGAGGCGGCCAGCTCCGCATTCAACGCCCCGGCGAGTGCCTCGATGAGTGGCATATTTGCCGCGTCCTTGATCCCCCGGCCCACGCTCACAATTCGTTGCGCCCACCCGAGATCGACCGTCTGCGCCGATTCGCGAAACGGCTCGCCAGGCGCGGTGCGAATCTGCGCGGGCTCGATCTCGGGGATGAACTCGGCAATAGGCATGACTTCCCCGTTCGCCGCATCAGCCCGAAAGGCGCCGTTCTGAACGGATACAAAGCAAGGTCCGCCGCCCTCGTGCCGAACTGTCGCGTTCATCCGTCCCTGGAAGAGCTGACGCTCAAACAAAGGCCCGTCTTCAATCGCCGTGACATCGCCGATGAGCACCTGGCCGAACTTTGTCGCAAGGCGAGGAACAAAATCGCGCACCTGGTAGCTGTGCGGAAAGAGAACGTATTGAGGCTCGAGTTTGCGGATCAGTTGCTCGAACGCAAGCACGTAGCCGTCCGCCGTGTACGTCTCAAGCAACGGATGCCGAATCGCATGCCCGGCGCGAGGCGCCGGCCCAGAGATTTGAAGAAAGATGTTTCTGTTCGAGTCGCCAACGCCCGCTGCTTCCAACGTCAGGCCCGTCAAGCTGGCCAGCTTGCGGCCGGCGGCCAGAGTTTCCTGAAAAATCCGGGCGCTCCCATCGCGCCGCGCTTCCTCGACAACCAAAATGCCACTCATAATACCCGTGCCTCCGTCTTCAGCTTGTCTACCAGCGCCGCCGCGGCCTCTTTCGCCGATCCCGAGAGAATCTGCGTCGACTTTTGCTTCTTCGGCGCTGCAATCTGTTCGAGCGTCACCGTCGGCGCTGCCTCCACGCCCAGTTCCGCAGCGCTCACCGCGCGCAGCTCCTTGGTCTTTGCGCGCTTGATGCCCATCAGCGTGGCATACCGCAGCTTGTTCCCGCCCGACTGCATGGTGAGCACCGCGGGCAACGGCATCTCGATGAACTGATACCACCCCTCTTCGAGCTCGCGCTTCACCTTGAGGCCCGCGTCGGTCTTCTCCACGTGCAGAATCAGCGTGGCGTGCGGCAGCCCCAGCAGCTCCGCCAGAATCACGCCGGTCTGGCCCAATCCCAGATCCTCCGACTGCAATCCGGTCAACACCAGGTCAGGATTTTCCGGCTTGATGGCCGCCGCGAGCAATCGTGCAACACCCAAAGCATCGCGCGCGCCCAGGTCGTCGCAGAGAATGTGAATGGCGCGGTCCGCGCCCTTGGCGAGGGCCTCGCGAATCGTCGAGCCCACGCGCTCCGGCCCGACGCTTACCACGATGACCTCGCCGCCGTGTTTTTCTTTGAGCTGCAATGCCTCTTCGAGCGCGTAGGCATCCGGCTCGTTCATCGCCCATTGCAGGTCGGACTCGTCGATCCACTTGCCGCCCGAGGCAATGCGTACCGGCGCATCGCGGTCGGGCACTTGTTTGATAGCTACAACGATCTTCATTCGAACTCCGGCTCCCTATGACAAGTAAGCAACAAATGCTAATTAGGTCTGCGACTGATATTCATTTGAACCAACGCATCCACTGGAATCATAAGATGCTGGCAGTCGGCACCCTTCGGACACTTTGCGTTCGATTGCGAAAACGGCGCCATGATGACCTTCTCTACGCCTGCGATTTGGAGAGTGAAGCCGTGCTCTTCAAAAACCTCGTTCCATTTCTTATAGGCTCCGCTTTCATTCACAAAAGTAGTGACGAGGGGGTAGATCGTAGCTGCACTATGGGATTTCAATGCGGGTCTCCAGGCAGAGGAGAGCGCAGCAAGTTGCGCTACGGCAGAAATGGCCTCGGGCTCATTCAATCGAAAGGAGATCCAACTAAGCGTTTCAGGTTTGATCCCTTCCTTCGGGAGATCACTCAAAACAATCGCAAGAAAGTCCGCCTCCTCGCTCGTTGATCTTGGCGCTCCATCCAATGAATAGATTGCGAGGCTAGCATATCGGTCCCCTGTAGACTTCGAGAACGAGGTGACCCTCACTCCGACCGCGCCACTCCGGCCCTGAAACGTCCAGGTCTTTTCAAATTCCTGGTGGCTGTCCTGCGAAAGACACACTGCACTACAAATCAACATGATGCCCGGTAAGACGTGTACCTGTCGCATAGCAACACCTCAAGAAATCTGGTCAGGCGTATTATTCTTACCCTACCAATCCTCGCGCCACCAGCTGCGCAATATCCATCAACTCCGGCGCGCCGTCACCGCGCGTCGCGAGTGCATCACGAAACATCGTATTGCAGAAGGGGCAGGCCGCGGCAACTACGCCCGCGCCCGTCGCAATCAGTTCCTCCGCGCGCACCTGGCTCACGCGTTCGCCTTTTTCCTCGCCGAGAAACGCCAGCCCTCCGCCGGCGCCGCAGCAAAAACTCCGCTCCCGCGAGCGCGGCGCTTCCACCAGTTCGCCGGCCAGCGCCACCACCTGCCGCGGCTCGTCGTACACTCGACGATAGCGCCCCAGATAACACGGATCGTGAAACACGATTTTCTCGTTGCGAGATTGCTCAGGGGCTAAAGCCCCGTCCGTTTTTTCGGTGTTTTCGGCACGACTAAAGTCGTGCCCTGATACAAGACCGCCTACCGATGGAATTCTCTCCGTGCGTGATGAGTCGTGGCCTGATACAAAGCTCAATTCACCAAGGTGGCGTGCCAGAAACTCGCTGTGATGTTCAACCGCGGGCGGCGCGCCGAACTCCTTCCAATCCTCCTGAATGGTGCGCACGCAATGCGGGCAGATGGTGATGATCTTCTTCACCTGGTTCTGCCTGAGAGCTTCCAGGTTCGCCTCTGCCAGTTGTTGAAAAACCAGATCGTTGCCCAGCCGGCGGACCGGATCGCCCGTGCACTTTTCCTTGCGCAGTACGCCGAAGCTCGCGCCCAGATGCCGCATAATTCGCACCAGCGCCAGCACAGTCTCGCGCCCGCGCGGATCGTATGCGCCCATGCAGCCCAGCCACAGGCAGTACTCCTGCGTTCCGTCGAAGATGGGCAGCGCATGTTTCTCCACAAACTTGTCGCGCTCGGCAGCGGCCATGCCCAGCGCATTGCTTCCGCGCTCCAGCGCCAGGAACAGTTTCGCTCCGTGATCATCCTCCCATGCCCCCGTGTTCACCGCGCCGCGCCGCAGCCCCACCAGGATCGGCACATGCTCGATGCCCACCGGGCACTGGAACTCGCAGGCCCCGCAGGTGGTGCACTCGAATGCCGCCTCCTGCGTGTTGTACTTGCCGAGCAGCGGCTCCTCCGACCGGGGTCCGAACTCGTTCAGGTACCCGCGCAACCCCAGCACAATCTCTTTTGGGTTTAGCTGCTTGCCGGTCGAGTTGGCCGGGCAATGTTCCATGCACCGCCCGCACTCCACGCACGAGTACGCCTGCAGGCTCACCAACCGCGTCAGGTCTCTTCCCGCAACCAACCCGAAATCCTCGTCGCCACTGAGTGGAGGAATGTGCGCGAACGCGCCGCGCGAGAAAAACACGGTGAACGGGCTCAACACCAGATGCAGATGCTTGGTGTGCGGAATCAGCGGCAGAAACGCGAGCAACGTGAGGGTGTGCGCCCACCACAGCGCCTGCACCGCGCCGCCCGGGCGCGTCACGAAGAACGCCGCGAGATACGTCGCCATGAGCACAAAGATCAGCAGCGCAATCAGGCCCGACTGCCACGAAAGTTCGCCCAGCCACTTGGGCCGCACCAGAAATCGCCGCACAAACAGCCCGAGAATGCCGATCGCGCAGCCGATGGCAAAGATCGCCGCAAAATCAAAGTACAGTCGCCCCATGCGGCCCGCGGGATCGAGGAAGCCAAGGCCGAAAGCTGTCGCGCAGTGGTTCAGTGTAACCAGCGCGAAGGCGCAGAACGCCCAGAAGACCAGTGCATGAGCCACACCGGCGAGAGGCCGCTCGCGAATCACCTTCGCCTGCAACAGCACTTCCCAGACAAAATCGCGCACGCGTTTGGCAATCGGGAAGAGTCGAAAATCGGGATCCTTTTTCGATTGGAGAATGTTGCTGAGGATGGGCCCGAAGCGCCGCCAGAATCCGTAGACGGACGCGCCGGCGAGCACGACGAACACCCCTCGCTCCCAGAGCGCAAAGTGCCGGGGCTCGGCCAGGGTTGGCAGCAGATCCATCATGGTTGCACCAAGCCACGATACACGATGGGCTCAGGCTTTTGGTGCCGGATCGGCCGGCCCCGAAACGCGGGATCCATACAAACCCTAGCAGCGCACAATTTTCGGCGAGTCGATTCCATGCGTCGCGTTCCGCGTATCGATCACAAGCTGCGCCTGCTCCACAATTCGGGCGTAGTTGTAACTCGAGTGGTCAGTCACGATCACCACCGCGTCGTACTGCTCCAAATGATCCAGCGGCACGCAGGTCATGTTCAGGTCGTACTTGCGTCCGCGGCCCACAGTAGGGAAGTACGGGTCGTTGTACGCGACCACCGCGCCGCGCTTGCGCAGCAGTTCAATAATCGTCAGCGAAGGCGACTCGCGCAGATCGTCGATATCGCGCTTGTAGGCGAGGCCCAGAACCAGCACCTTGGAACCTCGCAGAGGTTTTGCGTGCAGATTAAGCGCCACGCCAATCTGATCGAGCACAAAGTAGGGCATGGCCATGTTGACCTCGCCGGCCAGCTCGATAAAGCGCGTGCGGAAGTCGAACTCCCGCGCCTTCCACGAAAGATAGAAAGGATCAATCGGAATGCAATGGCCGCCCAGCCCGGGCCCAGGATAAAAAGCCTGAAAACCGAAGGGCTTGGTCCTGGCCGCCTCAATCACCTCGTGAATGTCGATGCCCATGCGCATGCACAGCCGTTTGAGCTCGTTCACCAGGGCAATGTTCACGCAGCGATAGATGTTCTCGAGCAGTTTGGTCATCTCCGCAACCGCAGGGGTGCTCACCGGAACAACCCTGCGGAAGATGGCGCCGTACATGACCGTGGCCAGCTCCACAGCCGCCGTACTGCAGCCGCCCACCACCTTGGGAACGTCGCGCCGGTTGACGGCATCGTTGCCGGGATCTTCGCGCTCCGGCGAAAACACTACATGCACGCCGCTCTCTTCCGCGCCGCGCGCCACCTTCAGGCCGTGCGGGTTGCCGCCTTCGAGCAGCGGCACCACCACTTCCTCCGTCGTGCCGGGGTAGGTGGTGCTTTCAAGCGCAATCAGCTGTCCCTGGTGAATATACGGCGCAATCGCCTTCACCGTGCCTGTCACAAAACTCATGTCGGGCTCGTGGTGCTCGTCGAGAGGTGTGGGCACGCAAATGATGACCGCGTCCATCGCGGCAATCTCGGAGTAGTCCGTGGTGGCGCGAAAGCCGGCCCGTTGCGCCTCGCGAATGGCCTCAGGCTGGATGCGCACAATATACGATCCGCCCGCGTTGAGCCGGGCCACTTTATCTGTGGCGATATCGAAACCTGTCACGCGGAAGCGTTCTCCGGCAAAAAGCAGCGCCAGCGGCAGTCCAACGTAGCCCATCCCGACGATCCCGATGCGGGCCTCGCGGGATTCCATTTTTTGCTTGAGGTTGGAGAGGGGGTTCCCGGTAGCAAACGTCATGCAGTCGATTGTAAGGCCTCTTAGGGGCACCCCCGATTGGCGTCACACTTCGAACGGGCGCCGTCGGCCCATCCGGCCCGGAATGTATTCAGATAGGGGACGAACTTGTCCAGATATCTTGTTACCGGCGTTGCCGGATTCATTGGCCGCTCTCGACCAGTCCCCGCCCTCCTGCGCCTGCATTGTGACGAACAACATTGACGAATCGCTTCTGATGGAAGAAACTGACAGGGTTTTCCTCAGAATTAGCTTTTCGTTCTGAACGCCAGGGTCATCCCTTTTGTCCCCGTCAGGCGTGGGAGGATGGTAGGCCCATGGCGGGTGTCGGCTGCGGTACGCCGCGGCGGACCATTTCGCTTCAGGCCGTTCCAGCGTTTTCGATTCTGGTCTTCACAGGATGTATGGCGCCGAGTGGCAATTTCCTCAGTGAATTGCCACCTTGTGCGACGCCAGAGATGCCAGCAGGTGAATCGAAAACGCTCTAGTCCGGCAGGAATCGGGCGAATGCTTTGCTCTGCGTGAGTGCTTTGGAGCGAGGTTTTTGTCCCTTGCCTGATTCTCTGTCTTTTCAGACTCCTTTGCCAGACGATTCCGCGCCGCATGCTCCAGCCGAGGCGTCGCGGCACGGATCGACTTCGTTGCGCGAGCTGGGTCAAGCCTTGTGGCGCCACCGCCGCTTCATTGCCGCCATCGAAGCGGCATTGTTGCTCCTCTGCCTTCTCTACTGCCTCATCGTACCCAATGAATATGAGGCCAATGCGCGCGTGGAACTGCGCACCGCGCCGGTTTCTTCGCTCAGCCTTGAAGCACAGGAGCCCTTCGCCTCGGCCTCCGTCCTCTCCGCTCCGATGGCGCTTGAAACCCTGGCCAGCGTCCTTCGCAGCGATCAACTTGCCTGGCGCGTGATCGCCGGGCTCAAGCTCTACCAGCAGGCGGGCTTCCGTGGCCGCTTCAATCAGCGCTTTCCGGGTTTCAATCCCGACAGACCCGCTCCCGACGCACAGACCTGGCTTCTCGAGCGCTTCGCATGGCGTCTTCACGTGCAAACCATGCCGCGCACACTCCTGGTTGAGATTCGTTTCCGCTCCCGCGACGCTGCATTGTCGGCCGCGGTGGTCAATGCTCTCATCCGCGCCTATCAGGAACAGGAGACCGAATCGCAGATTCTGGCCACGGCGCAGGCATCCGGCTGGCTCAATGCCCAGCTCGCCGATCTGAAGGCCCGCGTCGATCATGACCAGCAGCGCCTTGCCGATTTCGAAGCGCAACACGGCATCGTGAGCACGCCGGAGGTGCAGGCCAACGGCCAGCCCGGCGAAACCGAGCACGCCTCGGCGCTTTTTGAAATCGACGAGCTCAGCCGCCAGCTTGTGGCCGCTACCACGGACCGCATCCTCAGCGAAGCCGAGTATCGCGCCGCCTCTCAGGGCGACCCCGAAATGGTCATCGCCGCGGATCCGCGCCTGCAGGCGCAAAACTCCAACTTTGCCACCGCGCTCCTCGAGCAGATTCACGCCCGCGGCAGCGATCTGGAGCAGGAACAGGCCCAACTCAGCGCCGAACACGGCCCCAGCTTTCCGCGCGTCGTCGAAATCGGCCGTCAACTGCAGGATCTTGACCGGCAGAAGCAGGCCGAAGACGCGAAACTCGTCGAACGCTTCCGCAGCAACTGGCAAACCGCCGTCGATCGCGAGCAGTTGGTGCGCAAAAGCCTGGAACAGGCGACCAGCGAGGGCATGAAGCTGAACGAGGCCGCCACGGAGTACGCCGTCATGCGTCAGGAAGCGAATGCCAGTCACGAACTTTATTTGCGCGTGCTCGAAAAATCTGAGGAAGCCGGCCTTGCTGCCGGTGTGCACAGCTCCAACATCTCGATCGTCGACGCCGCCCGCCAGCCCGTCAAGCCCGTCGCGCCCGATCTGCCGCTGTACTTCGCCATCACCTTCTTCGCCGGCCTCTGGATCGCCATGGGAGCCGCGCTTCTCCGCGAGTCGCTCGCAAATTCTGCAACGCGCGCCGCCACAGCCCTGCTTGCATTGCTGCTTGCCGGCGCCTATCTCCACGCCCAGCCGCCCACGCCCAACACTTCGGGCCTGCCCAGCGGGGTCGTCAACATCCCGCAAACGCAGGAGACGCGCAGCCTTCCGAATCCCAAGGAAGCTCCCACGGTTTGGAACAACGCCGGCACCGCCGGTGTGCCGCCGCTCGCCGCCGCGCAATCTTCCTCGCCCATGCCCGCGCCCATCGGTTCCGGCGATTTCCTCGACGTCAGTGAGTACCACACGCCCGAATTTCATTCCACCGTGCGCGTCTCCGCCGCCGGCACGGTCACGCTGCCCATGATCGGCGAAATCAACATCAACGGCATGGATGAGCAGACCGCCGCGCGCGCCATAGAGGCTGCGCTGTTGGCCAAAGGCATGCTCCTGCATCCGCTTGTCTCGGTGCTGGTCACGGCCTACGCCGGTCAGGATGTGAGCGTCCTCGGCGAAGTGGCTCGTCCCGGCGTGTATCCCTACACCTACCACCACCGTTTACTCGATCTCATCTCCGCCGCCTCCGGTCTTTCGCCCACTGCCGGCCGCCTCGTAAATATCTTTCATTCCGGCGACCCCAAAACTCCGCATCCAGTGATTCTCGATCCCAGCGGCACCGACACTGCATCCGACCACAACCCCGAACTCAGCCCCGGCGACACCGTGCAGGTGAGCCGCGCCGGCCTCGTCTATGTGGTCGGCGACGTCATCCGCCCGGGTGGTTTCCCAGTCGATCCCGTGCAGGGCCTCACCATTGTGCAGGCGCTCTCATTGGCCTGGGGGCCATCGCTTAACGCCGGCGTCACCCATGCGGTGCTCATCCGCGAACAAAAGGGCGGCCGCACCATGATCGCCCTCAACCTCAAGCGCATGTTGCGTGGCCAGGACCCCGACCAGCCCGTCCAGGACCGCGACATCCTCTACGTGCCCGATTCCTTCGCCAAGAACCTGGTGAACCGGACGATGGAATCCGCCATTCAATCCACCATTGGCGTCAGCATCTACTCCGCACTGGTTTATTCGCAAAGGTATTGAGGGTCTCGTAGCGCTATTAGGACGGCAGCGACGGGAGCGGATTTTCCCGAGCGCGCGAAGCGAGGAGTGGCTAATGTTGAAACATCTTAGAGACGAGCGACAAAGCGATCGGGAAAATCCGCCCCGTCCCTTCGGGTTGCGGCGAAAATCCAGCCATACTTCGTTTTCGCCCTTGGCAGTGGGGTCACCACAGCCTTCGGGCTCAGCCTCGTCTGGCCCGATTTTCGCTCGCAACGCTGTCCGCCGCAATAGCGCTAGGAGACCCTGACGATGCGACGGATTGCATGGACTCTGCTGCTGTTCCTAGCCTTCGCCATCCCCTGGGAGTACTCCCTCGATCTCGGCGAGCCGCTGGGCAACGTGGCCCGCATCGCCGGTCTGCTCGTCCTGTTCGCGGCCGTTCCTGCCATTCTTCAAGCCGGCCGCATCCGCACTCTCAACGCGTTCTGCTGGCTCACCTTCGCGCTGTATCTCTGGTTCTGCTGCACCTGTTTCTGGTCCATCGATTCCGTAGTCACTCTCGAAAAACTCCGGGCTTATTTTCAGGAGATGATGATCGTCTGGCTGGTGTGGGAGTTCGCCGATACGCCCGCCGATCTCCGCAACCTTTTGCTCGCCACCGTCGCCGGATCGTGGGTTCTCGCCGTACTCACCCTCCTCGCCTTCCGCTCGCCTGAGGCCATCGCCACCGGCCAGATCCGCTTCGCCGCCTATGGCCAGGATCCCAACGAAGTGGCCCGCTTCCTCGATCTGGGCTTCCCGCTTGCCGCCCTCCTGGTGCACTGCGAGCGTGGCTGGCCGCTGCGCCTCATGGCCATCGGATTTCTGCCGTTCGGCGTCGTGGCCGTTTTGCTCACGGCTTCCCGCAGCGGATTCCTGGCCGCTCTCGTGGCTCTCGCCGGCTGCCTTCTTCTTCTTGCCCGCGGTCACGCCCGCCGAGTCGCCGCCGTAATCTTCGCTCTGCCGCCCTTTCTCGCCGCCCTCTGGTTCATCGTTCCCCGCGGCACCCTCGACCGCCTCGCGACCATCCCCGAGCAGTTGCAGGGTGGTGACTTCAACCAGCGCCTCAACATCTGGTCGGCCGGCTGGAGCGCCTTCGTGCATGCGCCGCTCTTCGGTACCGGAGCCGGCTCTTTTGTCGCCGCCGCGCATCTCGCGCCCAGCGACACCGCGCACAATACCGTGCTCTCCATTCTGGTCGGAGGAGGGCTCTGCGCCTTGTTTCTCGCGTCACTGCTTCTCGTCCTGGCCATTCGCGCCACGCTCCAAACCGGAGGTCCTCTGCGCCTCGCGCTGGTCACATGCCTACTTGTCTGGGCCATCACCTCGCTCACCGCCACGGTCGAGGAGAACCGTACCACCTGGCTGCTCTTCGGCCTCATACTTGTCGCCGCGCGCCTCGCCGCGGAAGCTCCGCGCGGACTGGCCGCCTGTTTCCAGTCTGCGCCGCCGCACCCATCGCCTGCTCCAGGTCCGCCCTTTGCGGTGCAGCCGAGTTCCTGAGGGCTCCGCCGCTATGCCTCCCGCCACGTCCATCGCCGCGCCTACCCGGTTCTCCACCGTACATCTCAGCATCCTGCGCGCCGCCGTCTCTGTGGGCGCGGCGGGCATCATCGTCAAGCTCGTCGCCACGGCAAAGGAAATCGGCGTTGCCTCCGTCTACGGCCGCTCGGACGCCATGGACGCCTTTCTCGCCGCGGCGCTTATTCCCAGCCTGCTCGTCAACGTCATCTCAGAATCCATGAATCAGGCGCTCGTGCCCACGCTGGTCCGGGTGAGGGAACAGGAGGGCCGCGATCGCGCCCAGCAGCTGCTCTCCAGCTCCATGCTCTGGATGTGCCTGCTTCTCGGCGCCGCTTCCGCTCTCATGGCGCTTCTCGCCCATGGCTTCTTCCCGCTCATCGCCTCGAATTTCCCGCCCGCCAAGCTCGCTCTCTCCATCCGCCTCTTCTACGGCCTCTTGCCGATTGTTCTCCTCACCGGCATCGCCACCAACTGCACCGCGATTCTCAACACGCTCGACCGCTTCGCCCTTCCCGCTCTCGCGCCGGCAGTCATCTCCATCTCCGTCCTTGTCGGCGCGTTGCTTTTCGGCAGCCGTTTCGGCATCTGGGCCATGGTCTATGCCACTCTGGCCGGTTCGCTGCTGCACGCGGGTCTCGTCACGTGGATGATGGAAGCCCACGGCTATCCATTCCGCCTACGCTGGCATGGCATGAACGAGGCCACGCGCGAGGTCGCCGGTCAATACGGCCCTGTGCTGCTCAGCAGTGTGGTCGCCTCAGGCGGCCTGCTTGTCGATCAGTCGATGGCCGCCATGCTGCCCGCGGGCAGCGTTTCCGCTCTGGTCTACGCCAATCGCTTCGTCAGTGTCGTGCTCACGCTGCTGGCTGGCGCGGTTTCCACCGCCATCGTGCCCTACTTCTCGCGCATGATCGCCCACCGCGACTGGGCCGGATGCCGCCACACCCTCCGCACCTGGGTCCTGCTTACCGCGCTGGTCTCAATCCCCGTCGCGGCCCTCCTCATCGCCGGAGCGCGGCCGCTCGTCCGCATCGCGTACCAGCATGGCCGCTTCGGCCCGCACGACACCGCGATCGTGGCCTCTGTGCTTGCCATGTACGCCATCCAGATTCCGTTTTTCGTCACCAGCCGCGTCTATTACCGCCTCATCGTCGCCATGCGCCGCACCGATCTGGTCCTTTACTGCGGCATCCTCAACCTCGGCCTTGATATTGTGCTCAATCTCGTCCTCATGCACTGGTTCGGCGTGGCGGGAATCGCTCTTGCCACCTCGCTCTGGACCGTGAGCACGTTCTTTTATCTCTGGTACTGGAGCCGAAAGCTCCTCGCGCGCGCCTCCGCGCAGGAGGCAGCCGCATGATCCCGTCTCCCGCGCAGTACCTGCTCCGCATCGACGATCTCTGCCCCACCGTCTCTGCCCAGCGCTGGCGGCTTTTTGAATCTCTAATCGAGGAATTCTACCTGCACCCTATCCTGGCCATCGTTCCCGACAATCAGGACCCGGAATTGCGGGTCTCTCCGCCCGAACCGGACTTCTGGGACCGCATGCGTGCTCTGCGCGCGGCAGGAGCTGCGATTGGCCTCCACGGCCACCATCATCTGTGCGTAAGCCGCGGCCGCAGCCTGTTCGATCTGCATCGCATCTCGGAGTTTGCCGGCGTCCCCGCTGAAACGCAGCGGGCATGGATCGGCGAAGGCGTGCGCATCTTGCGCGGCCACGGCCTCGATCCAGACATCTGGATCGCTCCGCGCCACGGCTTCGACGCAAACACGCTCGCAGCCCTGCGTGAGGAGGGGATTCTCGTTTTATCCGACGGTTTTGCGCGCGCTCCGTTCCTTCGCTGCGGCTTTAGCTGGATTCCGCAGCAGCTCTGGGCCCCGGTCGAGAAAGGCCGCGGCCTCTGGACCATCTGCGTCCACCCGAACACCGCCACCGACGAAGAGATCGCAGCCCTGCGCAGTTTTTTCGCCGTTCACGCGGCGCAATTCACCTCTCTTGATCGTGTACTCTTCCGTTTTCAGCCTGCCACCTTGACCCTCGCCGAGCGCATTCAGGCTGTATGTGCGCTACGGCGCTTTAAAATCTCCCACGCCGTCGGGCCGATTCGCCGCTTGGCGTTCTTCCGTTCGAGCAGCTCCGCATAAAGCTGTTCCCACCGGTCCAGCACAGCCTCCAGGCTGAAGCGCTCGACGACACGCTGCCGTGCCCGCATGCCCATTAACTGCCGGCTCTTGAGCGGAGTACGCATCAACCCGCGCATCGCTGTCGCCAGCCGCTCCGGATCGCCCGCGGGCGCGAGCCAGCCCGTATCCCCATCCACAATCACCTCGCGCGTGCCGGGAACATCGGTGGCGACTGCCGGCAGCCCGCAAGCTCCCGCCTCCAGCAGGACCATCGGTAACCCTTCGTAGCGCGACGAGAGAACATATCCGTCGGCGGCCTGCATCCAGCGCGTCACATTCGGGTCGAAACCCGCAAAACACACACGCTGCCCGAGGCCCAATTGCGCCGCCAATTGGATCAACTCCGCTTTGAGCGGTCCTGCGCCGAAAACCAGCAACCGCGCCGTCTTCGGGGCGCGCGCCAGGGCATTCAGCAGCGTCGGGTAGTCCTTTACCGCCTCCAGCCGGCCCACGGACAGCCACAAGAACTCATTTCTGATTCCAAGTTCCTTCCGCGCCTCTAATCGCGCCCGCGCATCCGGCTGCCAGCGATCCACGTCAATGCCGTTGCCGAGCACGAAGAGATGGCGCGGGTTCACCATCCCGGCGGCCAGATGCGACGCGGCCGTCGCCTCGCTCACCGCCGTTACGTGATCTGGAAGCCATCGGCTGCAGGCATAGCCGAACCGCCGCCCCAGCCTTCCCGTGCACGAACTGTGCAAGGTATCCACCACCAGCGGAACCGGCGCCGCCAGACGCGACCAGCGAGCCAGCCATGCGGCGTGCGGCAGGTGCGCGTGCAGCACATCCGGCCGCTCGTGGCAAAGCCAGCTGTAAAAACGCAGCCATCCCCGCGGGTCCGCAAGCCCTTTGCGCATCTGCAGGCTCAGGAACCTGACCCCCGCATCCTCGAGCTCCGCCGCCGCCGCACCACCTGAGCCCGCAAGCGCCACAACGCTCACCCGCCAGCCGCGCCGCCGCAGCCCCTTAGCCAGCAGTATGGCCTGTTGTTCGGCGCCGCCGATGCGGTCGATGCCGGGAATCGCGATGGCCGCATGGTTCATCGTTTTCTCCAGGCGTGCGCGCTGATCAGCTCTTCATACGCGTCCAGAGCGCCTTCGAACCCGAACTCATCCACCGCGCGCAGCTTGTTGAGGTCGATTGCGCCCGATTGCCGCCGTCTCAAGAGTCGCGGAAAAATTACGGCTGGTGCGACACATAGCGCCGCAACCAGAAAGGAAATGGCAAGGAGAGGCAGCGACAGAAGAATCAGCAGGATTGAAAGCGATAGACGAAGACAGTCACGAACCACGGATCCCTCCAGCAACACCGTTTGCACGCTGCAAGCCGAAACCGGCCCCTGCGGCGGCGAGAGCGGGCTCACGATGGGCGTCTCTTCGATATGCGCGACAGGAGGAGGCCGCTTAGCAGCGACGGCCTACTCGCACGCGCATAAGGGTACGCACACCGTGAAATTGCTTTGGCGGGAAACTTGCTCGACGAGGTTGGCAATGCTCTATGAAAAATAAAGCCAGATAAGTCGTTGGCCCGGCATGCCCGATGCTTCGCCGTCTAAGCGAGCCCCTTGCAACAACACAGAAGTGACCCTGGTAACTGGTCCTGCACTGGAGGTGGAAAACTGTATTTTAAGGAAACAATCAAATCGAAAATATGTCAAGGAATAAAATTCATTTCGGAAAAATAGGCGGTTTATTACTTTTGGGCAAACGGGGAAACCACCTCGGGCAGCGCTCCTCCCGACGCTGAGGAGACTTCGGCGGGGTCTGGGCCGCCAGTCGAAGGGAAGAACCCGTGGCGAATACGCTCCCCAGGGCGGATGCTTTCGAGGGCCATTGTCAAGGCCTCTGCGAGGGATTCTGACGAAACGTCTTTCGCCAGCCATGTGCCCTTACGCCCGCGCAGCAGATCAACGACTCCTCCTGACGCCGGTGTGGCCACAAGCGGAAGCCCGGCCGCAGCTGCCTCCAGCAGTGCATTTGGCATGCCCTCATAACGCGACGACAAGACGAAGAGCGTGGCGCCCGGAAAGAACGCATACGGGGAGTCAACGCATTCCGCTATGCGGACTGCACGCCCTAAATCCAGCGCCCGGCAGAGTGCCTGAAGTGCCGCTTTCTCGCATCCGGATCCAGCAATGGTGAGATCGGTTCCCGGAAACCGTTTGCGCACACTGGCAAGGGCCTCAATCAGCAAATCGAAGCCTTTTTCCCGCGACAGTCTTCCCACGGCCAGCAGGTGCGGACCTTCGTCGCTCCACGCCGACGGGGCGTTCTGTGCGGCCAGAATGCCCTCAAGATCCACCGGATTGGGCAGCACCACAATCTGCTCATTCCGAACTCCTGTCTCGCGCGCCAGATCCTCGGCCATGGCGCGTGACTGGCAGATCACGCGATCGGCTCGCCGGTAAAGCAACCGGTAAAGCAAGCGCGTGTAGCGTGGCACGCCGCCATGAGCCAGAGCGGCAGAGACCGTCCCGTTCTGCCGCACCAGCACGCGGGTCCTGGGCGGAAAAAACGGCCGCAGAAACAGAGCCAAAAAACTGATCTCCGGTGCTCCCGACAAAATCACATCCGGCCGCAGCCGCCACACCAGCAGCAGCAAGGGAAGCGCCGCGGCGCGCGCGCGCCCTGCGCCCAGCGCATGGACCGTTACCCAGGGTGGCGCCGCGCCGGCGCTTGCATCCCTGGCCCGCACCAACCCCAGATGAACCTCGAACCTTTCACGCGGCAGCCCGCGCGCCACCAGCGCCATCACATGCTGGGCGCCGCCGCCGGCAAGACGCGGAGTCAGCAGGAGAATTCTTGTGCGTTGCTTCATGGATTTCCTGAGAGGAAAGCAATTCTGACCCAATGCCCCTCTCAAGCTATGTGTTCGCTATCACTGAATCTTTCTGAGGTAACTCTTATCAATGTCCCAAAACATTACATTTGTAACCCTCTCTCCCAGAATCTGCGCGCCGGCCTCCATGTTTTCGGAAATTTTTCCGGCTCAGGCGTTTTTGTGGCAGATTCCGGGCTCTTTGATCTCTGCATTTCTCCCTCGCGCGCCAATAAGCCGCCAACCATCCTTGTCGGAATCACGCACGCGCAGACCTGCCTCGTACTCGGCGCGCGTTTGCGAGCCCTGCGCAATGCCGGATTCCGCGTCATTTTGCTTTCCAGTCCCGGGCCCTTGCTCGATATCACAGCCTCGCGGGAACACGTGGAGCGGATTGAGCTCCCCATGCAGCGCAGCATCGCGCCTTTCGCCGATCTGGTGTCTCTCTACCGGCTTTGGCAGTTGATTGGAAAATGCCGCCCCGACCTTGTCGAGTTCAGCACCCCGAAAGCCGGATTGTTGGGCACTCTCGCCGCCTGGCTGCGCGGCGTGCCCCGGCGTGTCTACATGTTGCGCGGGCTCAAGCTGGAAACCACGTCGGGATTCAAGCGCCGCATTCTTCTGGCCGCGGAACGGCTGGCTGCGCGCTGTGCGCACGTGGTGCTGTGCAACAGCGAAAGCCTGCGTGCCGAAACCCTCGCGTTGCGCGTAGCTCCCGCGAGCAAACTGCGCTTGTTAGGCGAGGGCAGCAGCAACGGCGTCGATATCGAGCGCTTTTCTCCCGGGCCAAGCCCGATAAGGGAGCAACTGGGCATTCCGCGCGGCGCCCCGGTCATCGGCTTTGCGGGCCGCTTGACACGCGACAAAGGGCTGTCCGAACTCTGCGAAGCCTTGGACCTGATGCTTCGCGCCGAACCTTCCATACGCCTGCTGCTGGTGGGCTGGTTTGATGTCGCTGAAGATGCGCTCGATCCAGGTTTCAAGACGCGCATTCTGCGTCATCCCAATATCTACTGCACGGGATTCGTCCCCGACACGGCGCCGTATTACCGCGCCATGGATCTCCTGGTTCTGCCCACCTGGCGCGAGGGCTTCCCGAATGTTGTGCTGGAAGCGGCAGCCTCGGGAATTCCCGTCGTCACCACGGAGAGCACCGGCGCGCGCGACTCTGTTCTTCCTGAAGTCACGGGCCTGCTGATTCCCCCGGGATATCCAGACGCGATTTACGAGGCGGTGATGAAACTCATTCGCGATCCCCAACGCCGCCAGCGCATGGGCCAGTCAGCCCGCGCGTGGATTCGGGAGCATTACGTGGAGTCGCGTGTCGTGGGCATGACCGTCGACTACTACAAAAGCCTTCTCGACACCCGGGTTGCCACAGCCCTGCAAAGCGCCTGAATGAATCGCAAAGTTTGCGCCGGAGCGGGCGCGCAATCATCCCCGCTCGAACTTATACGTGCGGGCATCGCGCGTTGTTCGGGGAAAATCGGCGGCTGTCAGGCCATTTCTCCGTCGGCGCCAAACAGCCCGGGTTGCTCTTCGCCCGGTTTTACCGCCCCGGCCCGTTTCCGCCCCGCGGCCCCGATCAAACTCACCACCTCAAGAGCCTGTATGGCCTGTCGCGGCACGTAGATCCGCTGGGTATTCGAGCGCGTATCGGGCGGGGTCAGGAGCAGTCCTGCGCCTTCCACCAGGGATCGGTCGTTGGCCGCCAGCCCTTCCAGCTCGTCGCCATCGCCCAGAGTCAGGCGCAACCAGAGTCCCGCAGTGCGCGGCCGCAGCGAAAATCGCTTGCGTACCAGTCGCTCAGGGTTCGCCTGGTCCGCGGGCCCGGCAGGGAAGTCCCGCACATAGCAGACCCACTTCACTTGCTCCCAACCCATCCGGACCACCTTGCCGGTCAGGTCGAGAAACTCCAGCTCCGCCTTTTGCTGGCCAAAGTCTGCGCCCGCATAGCCCGCGCACCAGTCGCGCGAGAACTTACGCACAATGACGGGTTTGCGCGCCGAAGCCATCGCTCTGGATTGTCGCACGGTCAAGCCCGCTGCGGCCGCCGCCCCTATTGCTCCTTCTGGCTCCCCCGAGCCCAGGCCCACTCCGCTGGCGTTCAGGGAATCGCGCTGAAACCCAATAGCGTCTAATACTTGGATGGACCACGTAGCAAAACTGGTCATTCTGCTCAACTTGTGTTAATGTTTTTGTTTGCCAGCTTCCGAGATTCGCCCCGTAAGGGCAACAACATCAGGCACTTGGCTGAAGATGAGGATGGCAGAAACAGGAGAACGCATGCCCGACTACATCTACCTCCTGGAAAACCGGCTTTCCGCTGACCAGCGCCACGCGCTCACGCAGTTGCGCAACGTGGCGCGCGATGCCGGCATCATCCTTTTCCTCACCGGAGACGCCGTCCGCGACCTTACCAGCGGCCACGCCGTTCGCGAGCTCGAGGTCGCAGTCCACGGAAACGCCCTTAAGCTCAAGAAACCATTGGAAAAACTCGGCGGCAAGCTGTGGGGCGAAGATGAACCCTCCCGCAGCCTCTACCTGTGTTTCCCAGGCACCGTCCGGGTCAATGTCGTCAGCACCCATCGCGTGGAGTACCCCAAACCCGGCAAGCCGGTCTATCACGCTGCCTCCATCCAGGAAGACTTGCGCCGCCGCGACTTTGCGGTCAACTCCATGGCCATCTCCCTCAATGAAGGCTCCTACGGCCTCTTGATGGACCCCCTCAACGGCGCTGCCGACATCGAAGCTCGAGCTCTCCGCCTGGTCTCCAACTACGGGTTCCTCGAAGAACCCTCGCTGATGATCCGCGCCATCCGGTATCGCGCGCGTCTCGGCTGGGAGATGGATCCCAGAACCCAGACCCGCTACGTAGACGCCAAGAACGAAAACGTCATCGAGTACCTGTCTTCCCACGAGCGCAGCCAGGAACTGGAGCAGATTGGCCACGAGGAGGATGGGCTCAAAGTTCTCCGCGCCCTCGAGGCCGAAGGCTGGATGAAGTGCCTCTTTCCGGCTTGGACGTCGGCCAAAGCCGATGAAGCCAAGCTGACGGCCCTTCACGATCTTGCGGTCCAGTTGCTTGTGCAGGGTGTTCATCCCGATATGTCCGCGGCCCAGATGCAGTTGCTTACCGCCAAGCTGCCGTCGAAAGACCTCTCGGCGCTCAAGAAGGCGATGCTCCGGCCCGGCTTTGTGGAAGAGTGGAACCACCTCGATTCCCAGGCCAGCGGCTTTGCCAAAGTGCTGCTCTCCAAGCAGAATGCCAAGGCCTCGGCAGGCTACAAGCTTTTCATGAGCTATGATCCAGAAGCGGTTCTATGGCTTGGGTTTACCAGCAAGGACAAAGCCGTCCAGGAGCGCTTCAATCTCTTCCTCAAGGTCTGGCCTGAAGCGCGCCAGCGGATCCCCTATGTGCTCATGCAGGAGATGCGCATCACCCCCGAGTTGCCAGGCTATGCAGACCTGGTGCAGAACATCTTTCTGGAACTGATCGACGGCAACCTGACAACCCCGGAGGAGATGCGCGCCTACCTTGAGCCGCACTCACCGCCCGCACCGCCGCCGCAGGTCAGCATCAAGCGCTCGCGCGCCCGGCGTGCCGAGGCAAAAATCAAGGAGCAGGCCTTCGACGAAGAAGAGGAGGGTGAAGAGGGGCTGTTATCCGACGAAGACCTGGAGCCGATCGGCGACGACGAGGAACTCGACCTGAGCGTTCTGCCCAAGGGTGCCCTGGTAGTAGAAGAAGGAGACGAGGTCGAGTCCGACGAAGACGAGGAAGAAGCCGGCGGGAAACCAGCAGCCCCGTCAGGCAAAAAGAAGTCCCAAGCAGCCGCTCCGGCCGGGAAGGGGCCGGGCAAAGCCGAAAAGCCGGCCGTGTCTGCCAAGCCCGCGCCTCCGCAACCTGCCGCAAAAGGGAAGCCCGCCGCTGCTCCTGCTCCGGCTCCGGCAAAGGCTGCCCCAGCTCCGGCAAAGGCTGCGCCCGCAAAGGCCCAACCGGCTCCCGAGGCCAAAGCCAAGCCGGCCGCGGCCAAAGCAGTAACGCCTGCCAAACCTGCCGCGAAAAAGCCCGCACCGGCCAAGGCGAAGGCGCCCGCAAAGGCCGCTCCGAAGAAACCCTCGAAGCCTGCGCCCAAACCCAAGCCGGCGGCAAAGAAGGCCGCCAAGCCTGCGGCGAAGAAGCCGGCAGCGAAAGGCGCGAAGAAGCGCTAAACCAGCTGCGGTGCTTGTCTGCCTGCCAGAAGAGCGGGCACGGGCTTCCTTTTTTTCTGGGTCCCTCGGTCCCTTGGTCCCTCGGTCCCTGCCTTTGCCAAATTCATCAAACGTTTGCAATCCCTTTGCCTGGTTGCATTACTCTGATCTTGGTTCCAGCGGCCTGCATCTGCTCAACCACTCAACCGGCCGCCGGACGAGGACTGACGGTTTGAGCCAATCCGTATTTGTTCTGGAAGACGACGCCGACATCGCACGACTGGTGCAACATCACCTTGAAGCGGCGGGTTTTGAAGCACGCCTGTTTTATACCCCCACCAATCTCATTCCCGACGCTGAGCGCAAGCCACCTGCTCTATTCCTGCTCGACATCATGGTTCCCGGCGGCGATGGCCTGGATGTTTGCCGCCGCCTGCGCAACCACGCCGGGCTTTCCACCGTTCCCATCATCTTCCTCACCGCGCGCGCCGGCGAAAACGACCGCGTTCTCGGCCTTGAGCTGGGCGCCGACGACTACATTACCAAACCCTTTTCCACGCGCGAGCTGGTGGCCCGCGTCAAAGCCGTTTTGCGCCGCTTTGAGCGGCCCACTTCGCCTTCCGTCATCAGCTTTGAAGAGATCATCATCGACGCCGGCGCCATGCAGTTGAAGGTTCGCGGCGAGCTCACCACCACCACGGCCACGGAGTTCCGCTTGCTCGACTACCTCGCGCGTCATCCCGGCCGCGTCTTCAGCCGCGACCACCTCCTTGACGCTGTCTGGGGCGATGCCCGATTCGTCACGCCCCGGTCCGTTGATGTGTATGTGCGCCGCATCCGTGAGAAAATCGAGATCGACCCGGAGAATCCGCGCTACCTTAAGACCGTGCGCGGCGCCGGTTATCGCTTCGAACTGCCCAAGAGCGAGTAACAACAAGCTTTCAGCCGTCAGCTCTCAGCTTTCAGCCTCATTTGCCGTCCGTCGAGATTGCCGTTCGAACCGCAATCCCGGCGGCGGCCAGACGCGAAAGGCAAATGGCTCAAGCGCCTAAACTGATAGCTGAAGGCTGACAGCTGAAAGCTGCTTTTCATGAACTCCAACGTCTTCACCAAGCTGCTCGGAGCGTTTCTCCTCCTCCTCGCTGTCCAGATGCTGGTGGTGGAGATTGTCTTCCACCGTATATGGGAGCGCACGCCCGAGGATGCCTTGAGCCTGCTGGGCGGCGATGTGCTATGGTCCGTGGCCATTGCGCTCGTCATCGCTTTGCCTCTGGCTGCCTGGGTCTCCGGCTGCATCTCCGCGCGTCTACGCCGCGTCGTCACCTTTGCCCGCCGCATCGCCGACGGCGATCTCGACGCCCGCATCGAAATCCAGGGCGAAGATGAGCTCTCCGCCGTCGAAGCCGCCCTGAATCAAACTGCCGAGCGCCTTGGCCGGGACTTTGCCGAGCTCGAAAGCGGCCGCGCCGAGCTGGCCGTCATGCTCGACTCCATGCAGGAGGGCGTCGTTGCCATCACCTCCGCCGGCTTCGTGCGCTGGTCCAATGCCATCATGCAACGCATCGCCGGATCGCAGCTCATTCCCGGCCGCCCCCTCGTCCACTCCGTCCGCGACCCCGAGCTGCTGGCCTGTGTGCGCGGAGCCCTCGAACGGCACGAGCTCTGCGTGGGCCGCGCCAGCCTGCTTTCTCCGGGCCGAGTCTTCGAAGTCAACGCCGCGCCGCTGCCCGCGGGCGGCGCACTGGTCGTTCTCCACGACGTCACCAGCATCGAGGCCGCGCAAAAATCCCGCCGCGAGTTCGTCGCCAACGTCAGCCACGAACTGCGCACGCCGCTTACCTCCATCCAGGGCTACGTGGAGACTCTCATCGAAGATCCCAACCCCAGCTCGGAGACCACGCTCGAATTCCTCGGCGTCATTCTTAAAAACGCCAGCCGCATGAACCGTCTCACCGAGGATCTGCTCGCCCTGGCCAGCGTCGAAAGCCCCGACTACAAGGTCAATCTGCAACCCGTCCGCGCCAGCGTCCTGCTCCGCGACGCCATCGACTCGATCGGCGGAAAATTCGTCGACTCGGGCGTCAAGATTCAGTCCACGAGCGCACCCGACGCTCTGGTCATGGCCGATCCCGACGCCATGCATCAGGTCTTCGGCAACCTCCTGGAAAACGCCCTCAAGTACGCCAAAACCGGCAAGCGCATTCGTGCTTCCGCGCGCCTGCTCGCCTCTGAGGTGCAGTTCACCATTCAGGATTTCGGACCCGGCATCGCCTCTGAGCACCTGGAACGCATCTTTGAGCGTTTCTACCGCATCGACAAGGCGCGCTCGCGCGAGTCAGGCGGCACCGGCCTCGGCCTCGCCATCGTCAAGCACATTGTGCAGGCTCACGGCGGCCGCGTTTGGGCTGAAAGCGAGCTTGGCAACGGCGCCAGTTTCCATTTCACGCTGCCGTTCGCGCCGGCCCCGCAGACCGCTCCGCAGCCCACGCAGCAAACGCCCGCCCCGACCGGCGTCTGAACGAGCCTCGATTGATTGCGCCGGCGTAGTCCTCATCGGGCGGCTTCGGCCGTCTCCTGTGCGATTCCCCACAACCCGCCGCAGAAACCTTGTTTCTTTTCAACTGCCCTTAACAATCCCGGTAGACAATGATCTGCGGCAGGCAAACTGCACGGGAGCAAATTGTGAAAAAGACGCTACTTGTCGTTCTATTTTTCGTTATGGCGCTGAGCGTGGCTCAAGCCCAGAAGATCACCGCAGCGGGAGCTACCTTCCCTTACCCCATCTATTCCAAGTGGTTCACTGAGTACAGCGCCGCGCATCCCGGCGTTGAAATCAACTATCAGTCCATCGGGTCCGGCGGCGGAATCCAGCAGGTGTCAAGCGGCGTCGTCGACTTTGGCGCCTCCGACATGCCCATGTCCGACCAGGCGCTCGCCGCCTCCAAGGTCAAGCTCATCAACATCCCTACTGTGTTGGGTGCTGATGTGCCAGCCTTCAACGTACCCGGCGTCACAGACCTCCGATTCAGCGCATCTGTGCTCGCCGACATCTTCCTAGGCAAGATCACTCAGTGGAACGATCCGCGAATCGCGAAGGACAATCCGGGCGTAAATCTTCCCGGCGACAAGATCACTGTTATTCATCGCTCCGATGGCAGCGGTACCACCTTCATCTGGACCGACTATCTCAGTAAGATCAGCCAGGAGTGGGCCTCCGGTCCAGGCAAAGGCACTTCGGTCAATTGGCCGACCGGCGTGGGTGGCAAGGGCAATGAGGGCGTTGCCGCGCAAATTCGCCAGTTCCCGGGCGCAATCGGCTATATCGAGCTCATCTACGCCGTGCAGAATCACATCAATTTCGGTTCGGTGCAGAATGCTGCCGGAAACTACATCAAGGCCTCGATCACCGGTGTGAGCGACGCCGCGGCCACGGCCAAGATACCTGCCGACTATCGCGTCTCCATCACCAACGCTCCCGGCCCCAACGCCTATCCCATCTCCAGCTTTACCTACCTGCTCATTCCCACCCAGCCCAAAGATATGGCAAAGGAAAAAGTCATCAAGGACATGCTGAGCTGGATCGTCAAGTCCGGCGAAAGCGAAGCTTCAAGTCTTTCCTATGCGCCGCTCCCGCAGAACCTTGCCGACAAGGTTCTACAAACCATCTACGCTTTGCCGTAGCGTAAGTTGAGGGGTCCGGCGCCCGCCGGACTCCTCAATTCCACCGCCCGCCAATGCTGCACGATTTTCCCCCGCCAAACTCTTCTTGCAGCGTTTGTGCTCGTACATTGCGTGGTCGGCATTCCTGAGCAGGGCATCCAGCGTTTCATGCGACCCCGTTTGTGAACTCACGGTGCCGAAACTGAGACTGAGGCGGATCGGTCGATCAGGCCCCGCATTCCACCGCGTAACGATCTCTTCCAGGCGCTTGATCGCCAAGTGCAGATCGAAGTGCGGCCATCTCAAATGAACAAAAAATCGCTGTCTGGCGGGGAAACGGGCAAACGTTCTGATTGCAGTCTATGACTTCAAGCGCGAACCTCAAATGGTACACTCGCATGGTCTGCGTGTTAGGATGTTTCGTTTGCGATGATAATGCCCGTCCCTCAGATCACGACGCTCAATGACCTTTTCTTTCGCGTTGCCTCGGCCGCCAATCCGCGCGCGGTTCTTTGGCAGGATGAGTTCAATCAGTGGCACCCACTCTCTTCCGATCAGATCTACCAGCGCGTGCGCGCACTGGCTACCGCGTTTCTCCAGTTCGGCGCGAAAAAGGGCGACCGCATCGCTCTCATCAGCGAGAACCGCTGGGAGTGGATGGTCACCGATTTTGCCACGTTGGTGATTGGCGCGGCCGATGTGCCCATCTATCCCACGCTCACCGGCGAGCAAATCGCCGCACAGATTCGAGACGCCGGCTGCCGCATCGCCGTCGTCTCCACGCGCCTGCAATTCGACAAGCTTCTCTCCGTGCGCGACCAGACCCACCTTGAGCGCATCGTCATGATGGATGCTCCCGCACCCGAGGGCGCCATCGCCTTCGGCGAGCTGCTTGGCGATGCCGATGCTCTCGGCCCGGAGCGCGATCCCGTCTTCGATGCCCTCGTGCACTCCATCGAACCGCGCGATCTGGCCACGCTGATCTACACATCCGGCACGACAGGCGAGCCAAAAGGCGTCGCCCTTACCCACGGCAACATCGCCGCAAATCAAAATGTCATTCCGACCGACTACTACTTCGACGCGACCGACGCCTGCATCTCCTTTCTCCCGCTTTCTCACGTCACGGCCCGCGCTCTCGATTACGTGATGTACAACTACGGCGCCCAGGTGGCTTACTGTTCGCAATTCGACAAGCTGCCGCAGGCCATGCGCGAGATCCAGCCCACGGTCCTCGTCGGCGTGCCGCGCGTCTTCGAAAAAATCCATCAGGAAGTGGAGCGCCGTGCCGCGCAATCGCCCGTCAAAAAGCGCCTTCTCGCATGGGCCGTGCACCTCGGTTCACGCTATGCCGATGTCGTCTTCGATGGCCGCCAGCCCGACTCGCTCATGTGGAAGCTTGCCTACAAGCTGGCCTACTCCAAAGTGCGCGAGGCCTTCGGGGGCCGCGTGCGCATCTTTGTCTCCGGCGGCGCGCCACTCGGCATCGACACCGCGCGCTGGTTCGGCTCCGTGGGCATCGCTCTCTGGGAGGGTTACGGCCTCACGGAAACCTCGCCCGTTATTGCAATCAACACGCCCCTCCGGCATCGCATGGGCGCGGCCGGCATGCCCGTCGCCAACATCGAGTTCAAACTCGCGGAAGATGGCGAGTTGCTGGTCCGCGGCCCATCGGTCTTCGGCGGTTACTGGCACAAGCCGTCTGCCACCGCCGAATGCTTCGACAGCCATGGATGGTTCCACACCGGCGACATCGGCCATTTCGATGCCGACGGATTTCTCCACATCACCGATCGCAAGAAGGAGCTGCTCAAAACCTCCGGCGGCAAAATGGTCGCGCCGCAGCCCATCGAGAATAAGCTGAAAAACAATTTACTCGTCGCCAACGCGGCGCTCGTCGGCGATCGCCACAAATTCATCTCCGCGCTCATTGCGCCGAACTTCGCCACTCTTGAAGAATGGGCGCAGCAGCACGGTATCCGCGCCGATTCGCGCGCCTCTCTCGTCGCCGATCCGCGCATCGTTGAGATCTATGGCGAGGTGATCCGCGAAGTCAACGGAACTCTGGCGAACTTTGAGACCATCAAGCGCTTCCGCATCCTGGCCGACGAATGGACGCAGGAATCCGGCGAGCTCACGCCCTCCATGAAGATCAAACGCCGCGTTCTTACTGCGCGATATGCGGCGGTGATCGCCGAACTTTACGCCGACGAAGCAACCGCCCGCGGCGGATCGGCGAGCTGAGCCGGCCAATCCCTTCGCCCACCGCCGCCCGTTTGTGCCACATCCGCTGGAGCGCGCTGAAGAAAGGCGCGCCCCACGCTCCCACGGCCAGCAATGAGCCGAAGATGATCACCGCATCGATGCTCAGCCGGCCCTCGCGCGTCCAGTACGCATCGGGCTCCAGGCTCAGCCAGATCGCAAACTCGTCCAGCGTCAGGGCCGCGCCCACGCCGTAACTCACCGCCATCAGACGACCGAAAAAGGTCGACTCCGGCGAATTCGACCATCCCAGATCGAGCAGCCATCCGTAACCCACCAGCAGCAGGATCAGAATGCCCCACACCAGGTGGTGAATGTGCATCCCGTGCACCGTCACCCACTGCAAGTGTCCCTCGTGACTCGCAATCCGGTGCACCAGCAGCCGCACGCCCGCGAACGTAATCAGGAACGAAACCGACGCAATGAACATGCGCTGCCGCGGCCGGTCCGGAATGGTGGCGCGAATCAGGTATCCCAGCCGCGTCAGCTGCAGCAACACCAGCAGCACAACGACGACCAGACCGATGAACGCAAGCAGAAACGGAGCCCCGTTTGCAGGCATACCTTATTGAACCACGGAACGAGGGAGCAAGGGAGCGAGAAAACGATGCGCACCGGCAAGGGTTGATAGCTTTCAAAAATCGTGTATGAGCATTGGCCGTAATGCGTATCGACGGGATTCTTCCGATCGAGTGTGCAGAACTTCAAACACATCGGTTCCAAATGCGCTCTATTGCGTTGAGGAATGGGAAACTTTGCACCCTTGCTCCCTGCTTCCCGTGAGCCTCGTCACGATTCCATTGACAGGGTCGCGATACACTAGTTAAGGCGTTAAGGCCGGTGATCTCCCCGCCTCCGGCTGCACGGCACGCAAAAAGATTTCAGATTCGGCCGGAACGGCCGAGGCAAGACTACGAGGAGAATTCACGATGCGAGTTGCTTTGTTGACCGGCGGCGGCGATTGCCCCGGATTGAATGCGGTCATCTATGCAGCGGTCCGGAAAGGGATCAACCACTACGGCGACGAATTTATCGGCTTCTTGAATGGCTGGCGCGGCGTTCTCGATAACAATTTCATTCCGCTTACTCTGGAAAACACCGACGGCATTCAGTTGAAGGGCGGCACCATCCTGCACTCCTCGCGCACCAACGTGAAGAAGATTCCCGGCGGCATCGAGAAGGCGCAGGAGGTCCTCAAGGCCAACAAGATCGACGCTCTCATCGCTCTCGGCGGCGACGACACGCAATCCGTCACCCTCTTCCTGGCCGAACACGGCGTAAAGGCCGTGGGCGTTCCCAAGACCATCGACAACGACATCAACGGCACCGACGCCACCTTCGGCTACGACACGGCTGTGTCCATCGCTACAGAGGCCGTCGACCGCGTCCACACCACCGCCGACTCGCACAATCGTGTGGTCGTGATTGAAGTGATGGGCCGCGATGCCGGCTGGATCGCCTATGCCGCGGGCACTGCCGGCGGCGCCCACGTGGTCCTCGTTCCTGAGAAGGACATCGACATCGATCACGTTTGCGCTCTGCTCAAGTACAACTACGACCATGGCAAACATTACGGCATCGTGGTAGTCGCCGAAGGCTGCCATCTTCCCGAAGTCGGCCAGGTCATCGGCTCCTCACAGGTCGACTCCTTCGGCCACGCGCGCCTTTCCGGCATCGGCGAAGCCCTCGCGGAACTGATCGAGAAGAAAACCGGCTTTGAAACCCGCTCTGTCAACCTCGGCCACACGCAACGCGGCGGCGTTCCCACGGCCTACGACCGCGTGCTCGGCCAGCGCTATGGCCTGCACGCCATCGACATGGTCCACGAGCAAAAGTGGGGCCGCATCGCCGTCCTCCGGGGCACCGACATCACCGATATTCCCATCAAGGAAGCTATCGCCACCAACCGCCGCCTCGATCAGCGCTTCTTCGACGTGATCGCCGACCTCGAAGCCAAGGTGTAGCGTGTCGAATTGTCCCTCTGGAGCAATCAGGCCGCCCTCGGGCGGCCTGATGCGTCTTTCAACTGATCACTGACATTTGTTTTCTTGGTCCCTTGTTCCCTCAGTCCCTGTCTTTATGCTCTACCGCCTCTACCAACCCGGCGACTTTCCCACCCTCTACGCGGTCGAGGAGCTCTGCTTCGAGCTGCCTTTCCGCTTCAGCCGCGTCTACATGCGCCAGTTGATTGAAAGCCCCAATTCGGCAACGTGGATCGCGGAAGAAGATGCAGAGCTGATCGGATTCTCCATCGTCGAATGGTCGGCCGGGCAAAGCGAATCAATCGCGTACATCCAGACCCTCGAAGTCCATCCCGCATTCCGCAACCGCGGCATCGGCGCTGAGCTGCTGGGCCGCGCCGAGAGCTCCGCCCGCGCGGCCGGCGCGCACATCATCGCTCTGCATGTGGATGTCGAGAACGCCGCCGCCATCCGTCTCTACGAAAGCCGTGGCTACGCACGCCAGGGCAGGGAAGAGCATTACTACGCGCGTCAGCGCGCCGCCCTCGTATACGCAAAGCTGCTCGAGTAAACCCCGAAGCCTTCCCAAAACTCCGATTCGAGTAAAATAGACATAAGTCCCCATGTCCATAAGCAATCCCAATTTCCCCAAGTCAATCTTGGCCCTTCGTGTCTACACCGCCCAGATGTTCGTTCACGACCTGCTCGCGGGCGTCACGGTCGGCCTGGTCGCATTGCCTCTCGCCATGGCATTCGGCATCGCCTCAGGCGTCACGCCGCAGGCCGGCCTTTACACAGCCGTCGTCGCCGGATTCCTCATCTCCGCTCTCGGCGGTTCACGCACACAGATCGGCGGACCTACTGGCGCTTTCGTCGTCATTGTTGCCGGCATCGTAGCCCATTTCGGCATGAGTGGCCTTGCCATGGTCACCCTCATGGCCGGAATCATTCTGCTCGTCATGGGTTTCACTGGCCTCGGCGCTGCGGTTCGCTTCATCCCGCGCATGGTGGTCATTGGCTTCACCAACGGCATCGCCATCCTCATCGCTTCCACTCAGATCAAGGATTTCTTCGGCCTTCGCACGCCCGCTGTTCCCAGCGAGTTTCTGCCCCGCATGAAGGTGCTTGCCGCTTACTTCACCATGGTCAACCCCCATGCGCTCGGGCTCGGCCTCGGCACGCTCGCCATCCTCATCATCCTGCCGCGCCTCACCCGCCGCGTTCCGGCCTCCATCGTTGCCGTGCTGGTCTGCACGGCTGCAAGTCTCTTCTTTCACCTGCCGGTTGAAACCATCGGCAGCAAGTTCGGCGGTATTCCGCGCGGCCTGCCACCCTTTGCCATTCCCGACTTCCACGCCGAGCACATTCTGCCCCTCATCCCCGCAGCCTTCACCGTAGCTGTCCTCGCAGCGCTTGAAAGCATGCTCTCTGCCGTGGTTGCCGACGGGATGACCGGCGACCGCCACAACTCCAACGTCGAGCTCGTGGCCCAGGGATTCGCCAACGTCGTTTCTCCGCTGTTTGGCGGCATTCCCGCCACCGGCGCCATCGCCCGCACCGCCACCAACATTCGCGCTGGCGCGCGCTCGCCCGTCTCGGGCATGATTCATGCGCTTACGCTGCTCGCGATTCTTCTGGTGGCCGCGCCTCTGGCCAGCTACATTCCGCTCACCACGCTGGCTGCGGTGCTCTTTGTTGTGGCTTACAACATGGGCGAGTGGAATGAGATCGGCGCAATCCTGCGGCTGGACTTCACCGCCATCTCGGTTTGGCTGGTCACCTTCGCGCTCACGGTCTTCGCCGATCTCACCGTTGCCGTCGGTGTCGGACTCGGGCTCGCCGCCCTGCTCTATATTCGTCGCGTTGCCGACACCACGACCGTCTCTCCGGTTACGGAAGAGTACATTCGCGACGGCCTGCCGCACGTGCTGCAGGGCCGCATTGTCCCGCCCTACGTCAGCCTGCTCCGCATTCACGGCCCATTTCTTTGGGGCACTACGGAAAAACTTGTCGAGGCCACGGTCAACATTGACGCCTTTGAGCCGGTCGTCATCTTGCGGCTCCGCAACATGACCGCCATTGACGCCACCGGCATCCACGCCATCGAGACCTTCGCGAAGCGACTGCATGAATCCGGCCGCACACTGCTCCTCTGTGGCGCCATGGAGCAGCCCTCCAAGCTCCTGAGTGGTACGCGCTTCCTTGACCGCCTTGGCCGCGAGAACATCATGCCCAACGTGCAGGCCGCCCTCGACCGCGCCAAAGAAGTCTACGAAGCCGCCCCAGCCCTGGCTGCGAATGCCTCATAAAAGCCCGGGAAATGGCTGAAATTTCTTCAGCCTATTTCCCGCCCGCATCGGTGCTTGTAATGAACGCCGCCACGCGATCGTGCAACTGCTTCACGCACTCGTCGCGCACGTAGACCATGTGCCCTGACTCGTACCAGTCGTACTCGATGTTCTTGGCCAGCGACTGCGGAATCGGCAGATGCTTGTCCTCGTACTGCGCGGCAAAAAACGGCGTCGCCAGGTCGTAGTAGCCGCCGTTCACCATCACCTTCAGCCGCGGATTCGTCTTCATCGCCTCCGCCAGGTCCGGAGCCACGTTCACGCTCACGGTGTTGCCAATGTGCTTGAAGTCCCAATGCAGGTCGAGGTCGATCTCCGGCACATACGTCAATCCCTCGCCATATTTCAGGTCGCGGCGCACGTAGTCGTTGAACAGCGACACATACGCCGAAGAAATCGCCGAGCTCTGCGGATCGTACTCCGCGTTTTCGCTTAGCGGATCCAGATTCGGCCCGGAGAATCGCGTATCCAGGCGCCCCGTCGTCATGTCGGAATCGTCCTGCAGCGTCTTCTCGAATTCCGGGCCGCTCACCCGCAGATTTGCCTTGAGCAGATAGGTCACGGGCAATCCAGTGTACTCGTGCAGCTTCTCCGCCACGTGCTGCTTCTCGTCGGCTCCCAGATCCGTGCCCAGCGCCAGCGCATGCGCGTACGGCCCCATGGCAAACTGTTCCACCTCACTCAGGAACGGCTCCAGCGCGGCAGGCTGCGTGGGGAGCTTCTTGTGATACCACGCCGTGGCCGCGAACGTGGGCAGGCCCAGCACATACGGCAGATCGACGCCCGGATTTCCGGCCGGCCCATCGATGTCGGTCGTGAAATTGAAGATCTGCGAAAGCAGGATCACGCCGTTCAGATCGGTATCGTACTTGTTTTCCAGCAAATCGGCCAGCACCGCCGAGCGTGTCGTCCCGTAGCTCTCGCCAAAGATGAACTTCGGCGAGTTCCACCGCGCATACTTGGTGATGAAGCGCTCAATGAAGCGCGCAAACGCGCCCGCGTCGCCGTCGATACCCCAGAACGTCTTCTCTGCGTCCTTCCCGGTCAGCCGCCCGAACCCGGTTCCGGGCATGTCGACAAACACCAGGTCGCTCACATCCAGCAGGGAGTTGGGGTTGTCCACCATCTTGTAGGGGGCAGCGGGCAAATGCGTGTCGCCCGCCGTCACCACGTGCTTCGGTCCCAGCGATCCCATGTGCAGCCACACCGAGGAGCTGCCCGGCCCGCCGTTATAAAAGAACGTGATGGGCCGATCCTCCGCCTTGGCGTCCTTCTTGAAGTACGCCACGTAGAACATCCGCGCCACCGGCGGCGCATCCTTCGCTTTGTCGGGTTCCTCCAGCGCCAGTTGGCTTCCCGGCTGCGGTTTTCCGTCCGGACCGAGCTGCTGATCCTGGTTGTCAGTCGAGCCAATCGTGATGGTTCCGGCAATGGCGGTATACGCAATGTGCTGCCCGCCCACGTCGATCGCGCCCTGCGTGGTCGAGTCGGCCGGCGGCGCCGGTTCGGCGGTCTTTTCCGAGGTCGCGGGCTTCGCCGCCGTCTTATCGTCCAGCGCGCAGGCTGAACCAACAAAAATGAGCGCTGCCGCCGCCATCAGGACGGCAAATCGCCGGTGCAATTGTTTCATTCTTCATTCTCCGGAAAGGGAATTGAGCGAATAGTCAGTATAAAGTGCGAGGCTGGGGCGGCGGTTCCCGCTGCTCTTATCCAATCGCCCGGCGAGCCCCATGCGGTGCGTGATCGAGCTTCCAACAGTCTCCTGCGATCGAACCGCTATCTTGCTGGCTTGTCGAACGGCTGCTTCTCCGTAATTCTCGGCCGCTCCTCCGCCTGCAACTGCTTCGAAACCTGCTCCACTTCGCGGAAGACACGCAGCAAATTTCCGCCCAGAATCTTGCGGCAATCTTCAGGCGAGTAGCCTCGCGCCATCAGTGCCGCCGTAATCTTCGGCAAATCGGCGGGCGAATCGATGCCTTCGGGCAACTGCCCCTGAATGCCGTCGAAATCCGATCCCAATCCTACGTGATCCACGCCCGCCACCTTGGCAATGTGGTCGATGTGGTCGATCAGATCGGAAAGTGGCGGCCGCGGAATCCGGTCTGCATACGACCGTTGTAGCTTGTCGATCTCGTTTTGCAGCGCGTCGCGCCCTTCCGGGGTCTGATCGCGTCCGTCGGCCTTGGCCTTCGCCTTCAGTGCATCCACGGCCTTCTGCACCTCCGGCTCCATTGCCTTTTGCGCATCGCGGTACTTCTGCGACAGAAACGCGGAGTAGAAATTCACCATCACCACGCCGCCCTTCGAGTCCGGTCCGCCGTAGCGGGCGATCGCGCGCAGCATGTCATCTGTCATGTTACGCGGCGCATCGCACAGCGCTCGCGCCGACGAGTGCGAAGCAATCACCGGCGCCCGCGAGATATTCAGCGTCCGGTAGAACGTCTTATCGGAGACGTGCGACACGTCCACGATCATGCCCAGCCGGTTTATCTCGTACACCACGTCTTTGCCGAACTCGCTCAGTCCCTGCTCCGTGTGCGGCACGCTCGTGTCGTCGGCATCTCCAGAGCTGTCGGCCCAGCCGTTCGAATTGCTCCACGTCAGTGTCATGTAGCGCACGCCCAGCACATAATACTGCCGCAGCAGGGCCAGCGAGTCCTCAATGGAGTGCCCGCCCTCGATGCCCATCAGCGCCGCCAGTTTGTGATCGCGGTGCGCCTGCTCAATCCCCGCCGCCGACGTCACGAACTCCATCTGATCGGAGTGCTTCGCCACCTGCAGCTTCACGGCATCGATCAACACGAGCGTGCGCCGCGCATACTGGCCTTTGTAGACGCTGGGGTCGACCCAGATGGAGAAGAACTCCGCACCCAGGTTGCCACGGCGCGCCGTGTCGAGGTTGAAGTTGCCGGGGTTGAAGTTGCCGCCATTCAGCGGATCGCCGAGGTCGAAGTGCTCGTCTACGAATCGTTGTGGCGTATCGACGTGCGTATCGATCACGATCGCGGAGCGGTGAACCTCTTGAGGAGTAGGGGATTTCGATTTCGTCATGGAAGCAGTTGGGTGGCTTGCATTCTGGCTCCAACTCTGGCTTCCGGCCAGGGTCGAAACGGCTACGAAAAGAAGGGATATCGACGCAGGGACGCGCATAGTCTTGCGATGAGTGTATACCAGCGAAGCAATGGCCGGGACGTGGAGCTGACCGCCGATGCGCGCCATGGGCAGTTGGTATGCTGACTACGAGAACACGCTGCAAACGGAGCCGTCCGGGATGTATTCACCCAAGTTCAACCAGGTTCACGATCGAGCCATCCTGCTTGAAGCCATGCGAGCCTATTCGTTCGCGACGCTTTTCGGTCCCGCATCGGGCGAGCAGGCGGGCGCGGGCGCCTTGGCAACGCATCTTCCGCTGATCGTTAAAGACGCAGGCGAGCACGGCATTCTGGAGGGCCATTTCGCCAGGGTCAATCCCCATTGGCAGGTGCTCGCCGGACGTGAAACCCTCGTCGTCTTTGCGGGGCCGCACAGTTATGTTTCGCCAACGCTCTATACAGAGCCTCTCTCCGTGCCTACGTGGAATTACATTGCGGTTCACGCCCGCGGCACACTCTCGCTCGTTGAGGACGATCCAGGCAAAGAGGCCCTTCTCGCCGATCTCATCACCACGCATGAACCGGCCTACCTGGAACATTGGCGCGGCCTGCCTGAAGGTTTTCGCCGCACCATGCTCGCCGGCATCATGGGCTTTCGCATTCCCATCGCGCGCATCGAAGGCAAATTCAAACTCAGCCAGAATCGCGCTCCCCAGGAGCGCAGAAATGTGCACGCAGCCCAGTCGGCGGGCTCTCCCGACGAGCAGGCCCTCGCCCACTGGATGGAGCGCCTGCTGGATTTAACGACTATAAGCCTTATCGGGCGCAAGAGGGGATCAAATAGCGGTGGCCCTTTAATTGAAAAAAACGCGGACTGAGACGTCAGCAGGGACTAGCTGTGGATCATACAGGGGCCGGTCGACAGTCAACAGCTCGCCCCGAAACAAGCGTCAAACCCCACCTTTCACTGTCCGCCGCCCACTGTTCACTGTCCACTGTTCACTGGTCAATGCGCAGGCACCGGCTGTGGCTGAGGCGCATCCACGGCAGGCTGGCTTCCGCCCGCTCCCTGTGCAGGAGGCGCCGGTATGCCCGACTTCTGGTTGTAGGCGTCGATGATGGCCTTCGTGATGTCGGTCGACGGCACGGCGTAGAGCACCGTGGCGCTCTGTTGGTCGCCCGCGTCCAGCACCAACGTATAGCCCTCCTTCGCGGCATAGTCGGTCATCAGAGCGCCTACCTTGAGAGCCTCATTGCTGAACAACTGCTGCATGGCGTTCTGGAAGTCGCTCTGCGCGTCCTGGGTATCGCGGTCAAGCTTCTTCTTCTTGTCGTCAATGGCCCGGGAGCGGCTGATGCGTTCCGCTTCGCTTAACTGCCCCCCTTGATTCTGCAACTGCTGGGTCAGGGTGTCGATTTCCTGGGCCCGGCTCTTCAGTTGCTGGCGCCTGGGGTCGTACTTTTTCTGCAGGTCGGCAAAGTCGCGCTGGAACTCGTTGGTCTGGCTGACTGCTGCCTGAAAGGCGATCACCGCCACCTTGGCTGGGCCGGCGGCTGGGGCTGCGCTTGGCTTTTGCGCAGCTGGTGTGGCCGGCGCTTGGCCGGTGGCTGGAATGAAAGACACCAGTGCGAATAAAAGTGCGGATACGGACAGACGCTTCATGCGATTCAATAACTCCTTCGGAGTTCCCGCGTGCCGGTCCCATCAGCGCGCCGGTTTCGGGCCAAAATATTTCGTGCCATGCTATCCAGGCCCGCAATTCAGAAAACCTGCTTACAACACGTGCGCACGGTGGCATCACCGGGAACTAGACGAGATGATCTGGAATTTCCATTTTGTGTCCTGGCTACCGAAGAATATACCCCCGAGTGCCAAGCTCACCATCTTTATCTCGCGTTTCGTCCAAGGCCAGAGCCCGAGCGTGCCACGCTGGGCCATTGCCGGGGCAAACAAGCCATGACTTTCCCCATTTCGCGGCAATTTCACGAACACCTTCCCCGTCAACTCCCCGGCATGATGTTCGACCTTCGTCACTACTCGCCGTGCCGTCGTCCAACTGGCGGCCTGGTAGAGAAAGCTCTTGTGCCACGCGATCGGTTTGTGACTGGAACGCCCACCGGGCGCGGCAGCAGTTCGGCCACATCCCGTTCCAGGTTGTCATTGGCCGGGATGCGGATGGCGTACTTCACGCCCCTGCTCTCCAGCGTTTCGTAAATCTCCGGCTTGGCGAAGGCGGCATCGGCGCGAAACACAACTTCCTTGCCCAGCTTCTGCCGCCTTTCAATCTCGGGAAGCAACAGCTCTTCCCGGTCTTCGGCACGATGCACGTTGCCGGGGCGCAGCTTGGCCGCCAGACAGTCGCCTTCCCGATCGAACCACAGGGAGGGGGTGATAGCAGGTGGACTCGAAGTGACAGTTATGCGCGCTATTCTCCTGCTGACCGTACACCGGAATCTCGGTCGAGTCCTTATCCAGCACGATCCGCTGTTGCCCATCGATGGTTTCTACCTTGCCGATGAGTTCGCGGTTGATATCGGCCAAGCTACGGAAGTTCTCCTCCCCGGCTGACTCGCAAACGCCCTGACCCGCCGGCGAGCTATCCGCCAAGCAAAGCCTCCACCTTCGGCATCCACTCCGAGATCGGGATGTGTTGCGGGCACAATTCCTCGCACGTGTCGCAGTCGATGCATGCGCCGGCGCGCTGCTCTTCCTTGAGCACGAACTTGTAACGGAACTGTGCCGCGCCCAGGTCGTCGTAGGTATGGGCGTAGTTGAAAAAATCGAAGTTGACCGGGATGTTCACGCCGTTGGGGCACGGCATGCAGTAGCCGCATTGTGTGCACGGAATCGTGACCCGTGCTTTGTATTGTTCTCGCACCCGCGCAATCAGCTCATGGTCCGCCGGGCCGAGTTTGCCCACACGCGCCGCAGCGGCGAACCGCAGGTTCTCCGCGACCTGGTCCATCGTGCTCATGCCACTCAGCACCACCGAGACTTCCGGCTGATCCCACACCCAGTCAAACGCAAGTTCTGCCGGGCTCCTTCGCGCCGGATCAGTCGCCATGGTCTCGGCGATAGCCGGCGGCGGATCGGCCAGCCGCCCGCCCATCAGCGGTTCCATCACCACCACCGCCAGCCCCTTTTCCGCGGCCAGCCTGAGCCCGCGCGTGCCCGCCTGGTTCTCGGTGTCCATGTAGTTGTATTGGATCTGGCAGAAGCTCCACAGGTCGCTCCCGTTCACGATCTCTTCAAAACACTCGTAGTTGTCGTGGAACGAGAAACCCAGATGCCGGATGCGCCCGTCGGCCAACGCGCGTTCTGCCTGGCCAAGCAGGTTGTGCTGCAAAACAATGTTGACCCACCACGCCTTGTTCAACGAGTGGATCAGGTAAAAGTCGATGTGATCGGTCTCGAGCTTTGCGAGCTGCTCATTCAGGAACCGGTCGAACTCCGACGGCGCCTGCACCATCCATGTGGGAAGCTTGGTCGCCAGCCGAACTTTTTCGCGATACCCATCCTTGAGCGCCCTGCCAACCACGATCTCGCTCTTGCCGTCGTGATACGGATATGCGGTGTCGACATAATTCACGCCCTCGTCGATGGCGTGCCGCAACATGCGAATCGCTTCGGCTTCATCGATGTTCGCGCTGCCGCGCTTCCCATCGGCGCACGGGAACCGCATACAGCCAAAGCCCAGTGCCGATGCCTTCCAATCGAGCCTTCCAAACCTGCGATATTGCATGGCTGGCCTCTTTCGCGCTGCTCCAGTCAGACAGAGGATTTTACACCCAAGCGTCCGGCATCCCGTAAGATGAATCTGCCGTGAGCCGGGATGAAGCCTTGGCTCGCGGGCCCGGGCTTCCATCCTCGCAGACGGAGAACGCAAACCCTATGCGGAGCAAGTTACGCATCAATTCTCGTTGTTCGATCCTCTGTCTTGCCCTC
>Ga0326728_10000752_pt1 | contig 123003 bp, 103 predicted proteins | sample MB3enrmetagenome_FD_207602 | JGI IMG/M metagenome (GOLD analysis project Ga0326728, IMG submission 207602) | Lab enriched peat soil microbial communities from McLean, Ithaca, NY, United States - MB31MN | ecosystem: Environmental > Terrestrial > Soil > Wetlands > Peat | place: USA: New York... | reverse complement strand
CTGGCAGGAAAAGACCTTGTTCCATCGCTTAACCCGCGCCTGCCTCACCACGAACACCGTCACCTATAAAGCCTTAGTGTCCATGCCGGAGGCAGCTTGATAATCACGAAATGAAGATCGATCCGGCGATATCTATGAAAACAAAGGGTCAGATGACACTATGTCATCTAATCGAGCAGGCTTATTGTCCAAATATGCACAGATTTAACGAGAATAGACGGTAATTGGTCGGCTTTTTGGCCCGAAATGCAGGTTGGCGCAGAAATCGGAGCGAATTAGCGTTGACCTTTAGGTCGAGCAGTGATGAGTGATGAGTGACGAGAATGAGATAAAGGCCGAAGGGCGGAAAGGGGCGCAGAGCGAGATCCCTCGCAAGGCTCGGGATGACAGCGCAGCGGGCGGGGGACGAGGGCCAAACCCCTGCGTGATGTACTGGAGCAGCAGTGATGAGTGATGAGTGATGAGAAAAAGGCAAAAGCCAGTGCCGATGATCATCCCTGCGGCGACCGCGGCGTCAGCCGGGGAATCCAGCGCGGCACGGCGCGGCAGTATTCTTCGTAGGAAGCTCCGAATTTCTTTCTCAGGGTAGGTTCCTCATAGAAGACCACAAACAGGTGGAAGCCGATCACGAACATGATTGCGTAGAGCAGAAGTCTTGTGGAACTGAAAAGCCATGCCTGGCTCAAGAGGACAAGATCAATTCCCACGTACATGGGGTTTCGGACGAAGCGGTAAAGCCCGCTCACCACGAGAGATTTCGGCGGATCGATAGGAGCCGGGGTTCCTTGCCCCACGACCGCGAAGTCCCATCCACACGCCAGGAGGATGAACGCTCCCAGCCCGCAAGGCAGGATCGCCAGCCACTTCGCCCAGCCCGCCGGCAGGGGTATGTTCTTTGCCAGCAGCAGATAAGGAACCAGCAGGAGTACGGTTCCCGGCACGAGAATGCCAAACAAGAGGGTTTTGAGAATCGGTCCAACAGAACGGGAGGACACAAGGCACCTCCGACGAAACGCAGGCCTTCACCTCGCCTTGAGCGCGGCAGGCCTCTGCTCCGTGAGCAACGGCTTGAGGGGACGCGCTGCGCCCGGGGCGAGCACGGCTTGAAGGCGGGAATTGATGTTGATGGGGACGGGTGTGACGTCCGCGATTCGCTTGTCTCGCACCGTCACTTTCAACATGAGGCCGTGATGGCCGGCAGCACTCTTCTGGTCGAAAACGAAGTTCCCGAGGCTATAGGCAATCCAGCGGTCGTGGTACGCTTCCAGCGGCTGCACCACGTGCGGATGGCTGCCCACAATCAGATCGGCGCCCGCATCGATCATGCGGTGCGCAAACTCCACCTGGCCGCGCGTCGGCTTCAGAGCGTACTCCACGCCCCAATGTGGGCACACAATCACCAGGTCCGCCAGGACCCGCGCGAAGCGGATGTCGGCCAGCACCTGGACGGGCTCAAGCCAGGCGACACCCGGCCGATCCACTCCTGCCGTCGCTTCTTTGGGTTCTATCTCCACGTAGCCGAGGAACGCGATGCGCAGGCCACCGACATTCATCAGCACGGGGTAGTGTGCCGCCAGAATATTCCGCCCCGCTCCCACGGGACGAATGCCTGCCGCGCGCAACCGCTCCAAGCTATCCACGAGCGCCGCTGGGCCCCAGTCGTAGGAGTGATTGTTGGCCTGCGAGACGATGTCGAAACCCGCAGCCTTAAGCCCTGCGAGCGCCCGGGGATCGGCGCGAAAGGAATAGAGGTGGTGCTGATCGTGGCCTTGATCGGAGATGGGGCACTCCAGGTCGCAGAATCGCAGGTCGGCGCTACGCAGCGTTGCGGTGATCTCCTGGAAGGGCAGCGTCCAGTCGTCTCGGGACTCCATGCGCGCACCCACACCCCGCGAGAGCATGACGTCGCCCACCAAGAGCAGGGTGCGGTCGCGTTTCTCCGGCGCCCCGGCCGATGGCGATGCGGGCTCGGAGGGGATTGCCCGCGGCGGCGAGAAGTCCTGCGGGAGTGTGAGAGGGCTCAACACGCACCAGCCCCCCGTCGCCATTAAGGCGAAGCAACCGATGCGCAGCCGCCGATTCCAATCATCCATGTGCGGGTCCGAACTCTCTTGTGCAGAGCCGTGGTGCCGCTTAGGCCGCGGCTCAGCTCTATTTCAGATTGTCCGGTATCAGGAACTCCACCAGCACCAAGTCATGCCACTCCCCGCCCAGTTTGCCGTGCTTCTCGTGTACGCCCACTTCCTTCCAGCCGGTCAACTGGCAGAGCTTCCGCGCGCCCTCGTTAACGGCCATGATGCGTCCCACAATCTTGTAAAAGCCCTTCTCGCGGGCGACATCCTGCATGCTCTTCATCAGCTCCTGCGCCACGCCGTGGCCGCGCAGGCTGCGCTCGATGTAAATGGAGAGCTCCGCAATTCCGTCGTAACAGTGCCGCGGGCTGTAGGGGTAGAGCGCGGACCACCCCATCAGCGTGTGTTTGACCTCGGCAACCAGCACCGGGTACTTATCCGGCCGCGCGGCAAGCCACAGGTAACGCTCCTCGGGGGTCACGTAGGAGTTTTCGAAGGTGGCCGCACGGTCCTGCACACCCTGGTTATAGATGCGGGCAATTTCTTTGGCATCGTCAATGCGCGCTGCACGAATCTTCAGAGGACCGCTCCACTCCGTCATGAAAACCGCCTTGAATAAAGATGACCTCGGGGGCGATTCTAACCTGACGCCGAACCCAACGCAATTGACAGATGCATCAGGGCGGCGAGGTCAAACTCCGTGCTTTTGCGCTACCCGCGCAGCGCCTTTCTTGACACCTCAGGGCAGCGCCGCTAGAATGAATCGAGGAGTTAGCGGCCTGCAATCCTCAGATGACTTATTAGTTAGGACCGCGATGCGAGGCCAATCCGACCTGCCAAAACGTGACCGGGAAATCCTGGTGGCTTTGCTTCGGCAATTCATCTCCAGCGGGATCCCTGTAGGCTCCAAAGCCTTGGCCGCGCAATTGCCGGAAGCTCTCAGTTCGGCGACCATTCGCACCGTTCTGGCGGCCCTGGAAGAGGGTGGATTTCTGGTGCAGCCCCACAAATCGGCAGGCCGTATTCCTACCGAAGCGGCCTATCGCTTTTACGTGGACCGGGTGGTGGCAGGAGCGCGGCTCGAGCCCAACACCGAAAAGTATATTGACGAGACCCTGGGCTCGGACGAGGACCAGTTGGAGCACTTGATGATGAAGGCCTCCCGCACCCTCTCGGAGGTTTCGCGCAACGTGGGACTGGTTCTGGCGCCGGCGTTGGAGGAAAAGCTGCTGGAGCACATCAAGTTCGTCAATCTGCCGGACCGGCGTGTGCTGGTGGTCATTGTCTCCAAGCCTGACTTGGTGGAAAACCGCGTGGTCAGGCTGCAGGAAGAGTTCACCCAGGAAGAGCTTGACCAGGCGGCGAATTTCCTCAACACCGAGTTCCACGGCTGGTCCCTCGGCGCCATCCGCCTGGAAGTTTTCGAGCGCCTGGAGGCGGACAAGATTCTTTACGACCGCCTGCTGAAGAACGTCGCTACGTTGTTCATGTGGGGAGCGCTCTCGGAAACAGAGGCCGGGCCGCTGTTTGTGGACGGCACCGCGAAGATACTCGAGCGTCCGGAATATGAGGACGTGCAGAAGATCAAGCAGCTTTTGAAGACGTTGGAGGAGAAAGCCAAGCTGGTGCGGATTCTGGGCGCCTGCCTGCAAACCCCGGAAGCCGGCGTGCGCATCCTGATCGGGCGGGAGAATTCCGAGAAACAGATGCAGGACTGCGCGCTGATTGTGGCTCCGCTGCACTACCGGAACCGCGCCGTGGGAGCCCTGGGCGTGGTGGGACCCACGCGTATGGAGTACGATCGCGCTATCAGCGCGGTCGACTATGTGGCCCATCTGTGCAGCCGGCTGCTCAGCATCAACTGAAACCGGGAGCAAGGCTGGGCAAAGTGAGCCGGAGCATGCTTGCCCGCCCGGAGACGGAATCTGACCCTATGGATAACGAGAAAGAAATAACCCCAACACCCCAGCCGGGGGAGGCTGCCGCGAGCACTCCCGCCGTCGCCGGGGAGGGGGATCCGCCCGCACCGCCGGCCCCGACCGCCGAGCAGTTGCTGGCTGAGAAGCAGGAGCTTTACGACCGCCTGCTCCGTAAGCAGGCGGAGCTCGACAATTTCCGCAAGCGCGCCCAAAAGGAAAAAGAGGGGCTCCGCCAGCACGCTGCGGAAGAGCTCATCCGTTCCCTGCTGCCCACGCTGGACGGCCTGGAGCGCGCCCTCAACCATCGTGATGAGGGCGTGCCGGAGAGCTACTATCAAGGCCTGGAGTTGATTTATCGCGAATTGCGCGAAGTGCTGGGCCGCGCCGGCTTGGTCCCCGTGGAGACGGTCGGACAGCTTTTTGACCCCCACCTGCACCAGGCGGTGGAGACGGTGCAAGCTCCGGACCGTCGCGAGCATGAGATCGTGGAAGAGTTGCAGCGGGGCTACAAGCTCGGGCACCGGTTGCTGCGGCCTGCCATTGTCAAGGTGGCGGTAGGGGGCTGGAGCGACGAGGTTTCCCCGGACGGGAAGCTGGCCAAAAGGTGAACTGATGTCGCGAGGGCGTCGTCCGACGTGTCCTCCCCCCAGCAAAAGTGCAACCGAGGTTGAGGATTGAATCACAAGCGTGACTACTACGAGGTCTTAGGAATTGGGCGCGAGGCCACCGACCCGGAGATCAAGAGTGCCTACCGTCGCCTCGCCATGCAGCACCACCCCGACCGTAACCCCGACAGCCCGGAAGAGGCTGAGGAGAAATTCAAGGAAATCACTGAGGCCTACAGCGTGCTGGCCGACGCTCAGAAGCGCGCCGCGTACGATCGTTACGGTCACACGGCCGTCAGCGGCGGCGCGGGCTGGTCGCCGGATTTCAATTCCACCATCTTTTCTGACTTCGAGGATATCTTCGGTGACTTGTTCGGAATTGGCGACGTCTTCGGCCGCACGGGCCGCCCGCGCGGGCGCTCCACTGGGGGGCTCGACTTGCGCTACGACCTGGCCATCACCCTGGAAGAGGCCGCAGAGGGCATGGAGACCAAGATCAAAATTCCCCGCTGGGAGCCGTGTCCGGCCTGTGAGGGAAGCGGAGCCAAAAAAGGAAGCCGGCCCATCGGTTGCCCCACCTGTGGGGGGCGAGGCCAATTGCGCCACCAGCAGGGATTCTTCACGGTCACGCGCGCCTGCCCGCAGTGCCAGGGAATGGGCCAGGTGATTCGCGACCTGTGCACCCACTGCAAGGGCGAGGGCCGCGTGAACACGGAGCGTGTGCTGGGGCTGAAGATTCCTCCCGGGGTCGACGAAGGCACGCGCTTGCGGGTGGCGGGTGAAGGGGGTGTGGCCACACGCGGCAGCACCCCGGGCGATCTTTATGTGATTGTCAAGGTCCGCGAACACGCTTACTTCGAGCGCCGCGGCAGTGACCTCTACTGCACGATCCCAGTTTCGATTTCCCAGGCCGCGCTGGGAGCCGAGATCCTCGTGCCGAGCCTGCGAGGTCAAGAACGTTTGCGGATTGCCGAGGGAACCCAGAGCGGCTCGGTCCTTCGGCTGCGCGGCCTGGGTATGCCCATCCTGGAGGGGCGCGGCCACGGTGATCTCTACATTACGGTCTTCGTCGTCACCCCTACCCACCTTTCGCGCGAGCACCGGCGCTGGCTGGAAGTGCTTGCCCCCTCCGTGCGCGTCGACAACAAACCTGTGGCGCGCCGCGCCTCTGAAAAAGTCAAAGACATCTTTGGGTGATGTGCAGGTCATCGCGCCGGCGGCACCGGCCGGCGCAGCCGTGAATTGGGAGTCCGCAGCGTGCGAGGGGCTCGTATCCTGCGCCCGGAGGGCGCGCGAAGCGGGCGCGGCGATGAGCACCGCGAGCGCCCACCGCCATAGCCTCCGCCCTGGTTTCGCTGAGCATAGGCTCATGTGCTCTCGCCTTTCGCATTCCGGGTGTGGCCCTAAGATTGAATGTCGCGTACCCTTGTACACAAACCCTTGCAGGAAAACAATAGCGGACTCCTCGGCACTCGGTTGCCGCCGGTTTCGACAGATGGGGCGCCCAGCCGGGCGCGCCCGTTCTGTGAGGCGCAGTTCGAGTCTGGTATGCCCCGGTGAATCTATGGTATAAAAATACTTGCGGAAGCTTCAGTGGGGCGGGGAGTTCATTCTATTGGCAACGTCTGACGCAGGAAGAGGGCCGGGCGCCGCGCACAGGTGGTTCTTCGAGACCCGCTATTGGCTGCGCGACCTGGTTTTGTCCGTCCTTTTGGCCTTCATCGTCATTGTGTTTTTCTACCAGCCTGTGCAAGTTGAGGGCACCAGCATGATGCCCCGCCTGGAGAACCACGAGCGGATATTTATCAACAAGTTCGTCTACCGCTTTGAGCCGATCAAGCGGGGTGACGTAGTGGTGTTCTGGTATCCCCTCGATACCTCGAAGTCGTACATCAAGCGCGTGATCGGGCTGCCGGGGGAATGGGTAACAATCCAGGACGGCCGTGTGCTTGTGAACGGAAAATCGCTGGCTGAGCCCTATGTCCCGCCCGGCGATCTCGACCGGCAGAGCTATCCGCCGGTGCGCGTTGAACCGGGCCATTATTTCGTGCTGGGTGACCATCGGGGTTCGTCGAACGACAGCCGGGTGTGGGGCACCGTCGAGGAAAGGTATATATACGGCAAAGCGGTCTTCGTGTACTGGCCCCTTAGCCAAATGGGATTTGTGAAGTAAAAGCAGTAGTCAGCTCGCAGCTTTCAGCCCTCAGCCGGGGGGAAGGCGTTCACAGGGGAGGTGCTGTCCCATTGAGGCTGATCGCTGAATGCTGGCTGCTTCGGACTGCGGTCCGCAGGCATGCAATGCCGAATGCAATGCCACGTCAGGAGATTCGATGCAAGCGATTCTCGCCTTAGAGGACGGGATGATTTTCCAGGGGCGCGGCTACGGCGCCTCGGGCGAGCGTTTTGGCGAGGTCGTTTTCAATACTTCCCTTTCCGGGTACCAGGAAATCCTCACGGACCCTTCCTACGCCGGCCAGATCGTCATCCTCACTTATCCGCACATCGGAAATTACGGGACGAACCGTCTCGATTGCGAAGCCGCGCGGCCTTACGCCGAGGGCTTGGTGGTGCGCGAGCTTTCCGAGATGGCCAGCAACTGGCGCTCGGAAGAAGATGTTTCCGATTACCTCGCCGGCTATGCGATCCCTGTCATCTCGCATATTGATACGCGCGCGCTCGTCCGGCACCTGCGCAAGCACGGCGCCATGCGCGGCGTTATTTCCACCCTCGATACTGACCCGAAGAATCTGGTAGCGAGGGCCCAGGCCTCACCCAGCATGGTCGGCCTCGATCTCGCGAGCCGCGTCACCGCGATTTCGCGCTACCGGTGGACCGAACCGTCGCGCCACATCGTGGCTGGCGAGAACCATCCGCCTGCCGCCCCACGCTTCCACGTGGCAGCCTATGACTACGGTATCAAGCAGAACATCCTGCGGCGTCTCGTGGACGTCGGTTGCCGCGTTACGGTGGTGCCCGCCACGACAACCGCCGCGGACGTCATGGAACTTAAGCCGGATGGCGTTTTCCTCTCGAATGGGCCAGGCGATCCCGAGCCGGTTGTGTACGCCGCCGAGGCCGTGCGCCGGATGGTAGGCCGCGTACCCATCTTCGGCATTTGCCTTGGCCACCAGATTATCGGCCTCGCTCTGGGAGGGAAAACTTACAAGCTGAAGTTCGGCCACCACGGGGGCAATCATCCGGTCCTCAATCTGGAAACTCGTAAAGTGGAAATCACCGCCCAAAACCACGGCTTCGCGGTGGACCCCGATTCCCTGAAGGCCAGCGAGGTGATTCTGACCCATAAGAACCTGAACGACGATACGCTCGAAGGCTTGCGCCACCGCTCGCTGCCGCTCTTCAGCGTGCAGTATCATCCGGAAGCCTCACCCGGCCCGCACGATTCGGCGTATTTGTTTGACCGGTTTGTGAAGATCATGGAAGAGTACAAGAAGCAGTGACCAGTGACGAGTGAGAAGTGGCAAGGGAACGACGGACAATATAAGCACCCACCGAGCAGCGATGGTGGCGAAAGCGCTCATTTTGAGTTTGCTTGTTGCTACTCGTCACCGTTCTTAACTGAGACCGTCGGGAGGTAGAGATGACACTTGAGGAAATCGACCATTGGATGACTCAAATAACGGACGTACTGGTTAACACGAGTGGCAAACTCAACCAAGGGGCAGACCTCAATTTGCTCTTAGGCAAAAAGCTGGATCGTCTGACTGACAAGGTTGACAAACTCGCGGACCTCGCCGCCGGCAGTGAACAGAAACTCGATCGGCTCGCGGAGCTCTCTATCGGGACGGAGCAGAAGATTGACCGGCTATCAGACAAGATCGACAAGCTGGCGGATGTATCCACGTCCACGAATCAAAAACTGGACCGGCTAGTGGAGGCACTGCTCCGCCGCGAAGGGCAGTGAGTCATCGCCAAGGGAACGCCCGCACGACTCGGCGTCCCTGTTCGAATGGTTTTTAACCGCGGTGGGCGAGTTCCAGAAAAAGGATGGGTTGTGGCCCGTGATTGTTTTGACCGGTTAGAGTCAATGTGCTAGGATGTGTGCATGGCTAACACACGGAGTACAACTGTGAGCGTCCGTTTGACTCCGGAGGTCAAGCGCCACCTCAACCGCCTCGCGAAGTCCGCAGGACGGAGTGCAAACTACCTCGTCGCAGACGCCATTGAGATCTACATTCAGGAACAGCGACGGCAAATCGAGTCCATCCGTCGCGGCATCTCGGAGATCGAGTCTGGTCACTATATTCCGCACGAGGCGATGAAGCCTTGGCTGCTTTCCTTGGGTTCGGATCATGAGCTCCCGCCGCCCAAATGCGTCTGCGGCAAATCGCATGACGAGCCGAACTCATGCGAATAGTGTGGGCTGCTGAGGCGAGGCGGCGGACCCGCGAGATCTGGCATTACATCGCGCTCAACGAGCTTGCGGCGGCGGACCGCATGCTTACCCGTCTTGTCGCCGCGGTGGAAAAGCTGGCTTACTACCCGTATCTCGGTCGACCGGGAAGGGAAAGTTCCCGTGAGTTGCCGGTCGCCGGAACACCCTTCATCGTGGTCTACCACGTCCAGGATGAGATGATTCGGATCGTGACCGCCCTGCATGGAGCTCAGCGGGGTGGTGTGTAATATTGTGGCAAGTGATTGTGGTTTGGACGACCTTGTTGGAACAAACGATGCCCAAACGAACTGACCTCCACAAAATCCTGATCATCGGTTCCGGCCCGATCATCATCGGCCAAGCCTGCGAGTTTGACTATTCCGGCACGCAGGCCTGCAAGGCTTTGAAGGCGGAGGGCTACGAGGTGGTGCTGGTGAATTCCAATCCAGCTACCATCATGACCGACCCGGAATTCGCCGACCGCACTTACATTGAGCCGCTTTCCTGGGAATATCTGGAAGCCATCATCGCGCGCGAGAAGCCGGATGCGCTGCTGCCCACCGTAGGCGGGCAAACGGCGCTGAACCTTTCCGTCGAGCTTGCAGAGAAGGGCATTCTCGACAAGCATCACGTGCAGCTGATCGGCGCCTCGCTCAACGCCATCAAGATGGCGGAAGACCGGCTTTGGTTCAAGGACGCCATGCAACAGATCGGCCTCGACGTGCCGAAAAGTGTCCTCGTAAACAAGCTGGAAGCGGCGCTGAAGTTTTCCGAGCAGGTGGGATTTCCGCTTATCGTCCGCCCTTCGTTCACGCTGGGCGGGACAGGCGCGGGCATGGCCTACAACCGCGAAGAGCTGGAAGAAAAGGTTCGCAACGGGCTCGAACTCAGTCCCGTGCACGAAGCGTTGGTGGAAGAATCCGTGGTGGGCTGGAAGGAATTTGAGCTGGAAGTGATGCGCGATCACGCCGATAACGCGGTGGTGGTCTGCTCGATTGAAAACTTCGATCCCATGGGCGTCCACACCGGTGATTCCATCACCGTAGCTCCCGCGCAAACCCTGACCGACAAGGAATACCAGCGGATGCGCGACGCCGCCTTTCAGGTGATTCGCGCCGTAGGCGTGGAGACGGGAGGCTCGAACATACAGTTCGCCGTCTGCCCGGAGACGGGCCGCATGGTCGTTATCGAAATGAACCCGCGCGTCTCGCGCAGCTCGGCGCTGGCCTCGAAGGCTACGGGGTTCCCCATCGCCAAGATTGCCGCGCGCCTGGCTGTGGGCTACACCCTCAACGAGATTCCCAACGACATCACCCAAAAGACGCCGTCCTGTTTCGAGCCCACGATTGATTATGTGGTCGTGAAGATTCCCAAGTGGGCGCAAGAGAAGTTCCCGGACTCCGACCACACGCTGGGCCCCCAGATGAAGTCTGTGGGCGAGGTGATGGCCATCGGGCGCACCTTCAAGGAAGCCTTGATGAAGGGCATTCGCTCGCTCGAGACCGGCCGCAAGCCGCCGGCGCCGCCCGCTGACCCGGCGGAACTCGAACGCCGGCTCGCCATCGCTTACCCGGATCGCATCTGGGATCTGCTGCACGCCTTAGAGGCCGGCTATAGCCAGGACGTGCTGTACGAGATCACCCGCATCGACCCCTGGTTTTTGAACCAGCTCCAGCAGATTACGGAGCTCAAAGGCGAGCTCAAGCGCTTCACCGTCGCAAACGTTCCCGCCGGCGTGCTGCACATCGCCAAGCAATATGGATTCTCTGATATCTACTTGGCGGAGGTGTGGGGCGTAGAGGCGGAGGAGGTGCGTGAGCGGCGCCGGGCGCTGCGGGTGCGTCCCGTCTTCAAACGCGTCGATACCTGCGCGGCGGAATTCGAATCGTTCACCCCATACCTCTATTCGACGTACGAGGAAGAAGACGAGGCCGAGCCCACCCACCGCCGGAAGATCATGATTCTGGGAAGCGGCCCGAACCGCATCGGGCAGGGCATTGAGTTTGACTACTGCTGCGTGCACGCTTCCTATGCGCTCAAGGAAGAAGGCTTCGAGACGATCATGGTGAATTGCAACCCGGAGACCGTCTCGACCGACTACGACACTTCCGATCGCCTCTACTTCGAGCCCTTGACCTTCGAAGATGTGATGGCGATCGTGGAAGAGGAAAAGCCCGCGGGTGTCATCGTGCAGTTTGGCGGGCAAACGCCGCTCAACTTGGCGCGGGCACTTAAGGCCGCCGGCGTGCCCATCGTCGGCACCACCCCGGAATCGATCGACCTGGCCGAAGACCGCAAGCATTTCGGCAAGCTGCTCGTGGGGATGGGAATCCCCCAGCCCGAGAACGGGGCGGCGACGAACGTTCAGGAAGCGCTGGAGATCGCGGCCCGCATCGGCTATCCCGTGTTGGTTCGCCCCTCCTACGTGCTGGGCGGCCGGGCCATGGTGATTGCTTACGACCAGGCGACGCTCAGTGATTACGTTCGCCGCGCGGAAGAACTGCAGCGCGCTTTTCCCATTCTGGTTGACCGCTTTCTTGAAAACGCCACCGAAGTTGACGTGGATGCGCTCGCCGACGGCACGGACGTGGTCATCGCCGGCATCATGCAGCATATTGAAGAGGCGGGGATTCACTCCGGCGACAGCTCCTGCGTGCTTCCGGCGGTGAGCATTCCGGCTGACCAACGCCAGACCCTGCGCGACTACACGGTTCGCCTGGCGCGTGAGCTCAGGGTGGTGGGCCTGATGAACGTGCAGTATGCCATTCAAAACGGCAAGGTTTATGTGCTGGAAGTGAACCCCCGCGCCTCGCGTACCGTGCCTTATGTGAGCAAGGCGACCGGGGTCCCGCTGGCCAAGATCGCCGCCCGCTTGATGATTGGCCGCAAGCTCGCGGAATTCGGCCTGGAAGCGGAGCTGCCCGTTGGCCATTCCTTCGTGAAGTCGCCGGTGTTTCCGTTCCAAAAACTGCCCGGTGTGGACACGATTCTGGGACCGGAAATGAAATCCACCGGCGAGGTCATGGGCGTGGCGGACAACTTTGGGCTGGCTTTCGCCAAGGCCCAGCTTGCCGCGTATCACCGCATTCCGGTCAAAGGCCGCGTCTTCCTCTCCGTCAATGACCAGGACAAGCCGGGCGTGATCCCAATCGCGCGCGACCTGGCGGCGCTGGGGTTCACACTCGTTGCCACTCGCGGCACGGCTGCGGCCCTGCGCGCTGCCGGCGTGAAGGTTGAGAAGGTCCATAAGGTGAACGAGGGCCGGCCCAACGTTGTGGACCGCATCAAGAGCCGCGAGCTCGACTTGATTATCAACACGCCCCTGGGGCGCATGTCGCGCTCCGACGACAAAGCCATCCGCCGCGCCGCCGTTCAGTACGGCGTGACCTGCATCACGACGCTGGCGGCGGCCGAAGCGGCGATTCGTGGAATCCGCGCCTGCCAGGAAGGGGAGATTCAGGTGGCGAGTCTGCAAGAGCTCCACCAACGCCTTGCCCCTCTGACCACGAGCACACGTTCGAGAACCCAGGGCAAAGACCTCTGAATGCGGAGAGGGCGATGACACCCGATCAAATTATCGGAAAGTTGGAAGGCATCTTCGCTCCGGTCGCCACCCCATTCAACCGGCGCGGCGACGTGGACGCAGGGTTCTTCCGCGAAAACCTCAGCCGTAATGCCGGCAGTGGACTGGCGGGCGTTCTGGTGGCGGGCTCGTCAGGCGAGGCGCCGTACCTTACGGAAAGCGAACGCCTGCGGCTGGTCGAGGTCGCGCGGCAGGTGGTGAAGCCTCCGGAGCTCCTGCTGGTCGGCACGGGACTGGAAGGCACCCAAGCCACCCTGCGCCTCAGCCGCGAAGCCGTGGCGCGCGGGGCTGACGGGTTGCTCGTGCTCACCCCGAACTACTACAAGCCGCGCATGGATGCTGCCGCCCTGCTGGCCCACTACCGTACGGTCGGGGCGGGACTCACTCGGCCGGTGCTGGTCTATTCCATCCCGCAGTTCACCGGGCTTACCGTTGATCCCACGACCCTCGGGAAGCTCTCGCGTTTGCCCAACGTCGTGGGGCTCAAGGAAAGCTCCGGCAAGCTGGACTACGTGCGTGATGTCTTGCGCAAGGTTCGCCCGGGCTTCCGTGTTCTCGTAGGTTCAGCGGCCATCCTTTACGACGCCCTGCGGGCGGGGGCGGCCGGCGGCGTACTAAACCAGGCCGATTTCGTCCCGGAGCTCTGCGTGGGCCTCTACGATGCCTTCCTCCACCAGCGGGCCCGGGAAGCGCGCGCCTTGCAACAACGGCTTCTTCCCCTGGGGGAGAAAATCTCCGTCCCCTACGGCGTGGCCGGGCTCAAAGCGGCGCTCGACTTGTGCGGTTACCACGGAGGCCTCCCGCGGCCTCCCTTGCTCCCCATATCCGCCCAGGCAAGAAAACAAATTGCCGCGGCTCTCCGCGAAGCGCGCCAGGGTTTGGACCTCTAGCCGTTGGCTGAGAATCTGGGAACGACGCTCCTATGAATCGACGGTCCGCCAAGCTCACCTGGTCACGATCTATTTCAGCCCTCAATTGAAACCGCATCGAGAGAATTGGCACGCGGCTTGCACACGCCAAGGTGGGCCGCTGGCAGCGCTTGCAGTTAGGGGTCAAGATTCGGCAAGTGTTGCCCAGCGGTGGAACGAATCTGCCGTCGGCTGCCCTGCACGGGAGTCGCCAGGCCCTTACAGCGCGTTCAGGTTTGGCGAGACCGCTCCCCGAAGGCAGGCACAGAATCGCGGCCGTCGAGCGGGGGCTGCGAAGAAACCACCCGCACGTGTCCCAGAACGCCGGGTCGCGTTTGCGATGTGAGGACATCATGATTACGAATGAGTCGGAAATTCGCGTCGCCTTGCAGGCCGTACTGGTCAGTGTGCTGGCTCTTTATGGCTTTTGGGGTTGCGCATTTTTGGTGCTCTTCATCCTCTTGCCGTGGAGGCCGTTGCTTAGCGTGGGCGGTTACCTGGCACAGCCGGTCGTCGATTGGCGTGTCCGCAAAGCTCGTCAACATCATGATCGAGGGATAGCGCAGATTGAGAAGGAGCTGGATGCCTTCCTGCAGGAGCCGAAAAGCAATCCCACCCCTCCCGCGCCGATGCCCAAAGCGCCCGCGGTCGTGAAGGCTACCCGGTCCAAAGCGGAGGTGACTACCAAGCCTGCCGAGCCGAAAGCACACCCGCCGCTGGAAGCCTTCCAGCCGGAGCCGGTAAACGAACCCTCCCTCCGAGAATTGACTCTGACGGCGCAGAATCTCTCTGCCACGCTGGCCATACCGCCGGCCATCCAGGATCACGTCCGAAACCTGCCCCAGGGCGCTTTCAACAACATGGACCTGGAAGTTGAGCAGGTGAAGTTTCACGGAGACACGGCCGAGGCCTACGTCAAGTTCCAGAGCCCGAATGTGAAAGAGCTGGTCATCCATCAGCGCTATGTCTTGCGGAAGTCTGGCGTACAGTGGCAAGTCGAATCCCGCCAGCCGGCCAATGGCTCCAGCCATCTGCCGCCCTATGCCGTTCCGGCCTGGAAGCAACCGATGACGCTTACGTAACCCGGCCAGCAAGCCGTGTCCGGAGCCAACGATACCGCGCTCCCGCCCCTTGGAAGACGCCACTCCGAGCGCCTTCGAGTTATTTGGGCAAGCCCTGCAACTCTGGTCTTCATCCATTCCATCCGCAACCGGCTGTCCGCGCGAGCATCCAACACCTTAAGGGAGAAGCATTGAGCTTCGGGGACCTCGTTCTGAAGGTCTCGTGAGCTTGCCCCCCTCCGGCAGACCGTGTAGGATATTTGCATCTCATGACTGCGACCTGCGCTCCTTACACTGACGTTCCGCACTCCAGCGCGCTGCTGGTCGACTACCTCTATCACTACGACCGTGTCAGCCAGTTCTACGACGGCTCGCCTTTTGATCTCGCGAGCTACCAGAAGATAGCAGCGCAGTTGGGTAGCTTCGAACCCACGCGGCGGGAGATCATCGAAGTCCTGGCGCGACAGAACCAGGACTGGGACTGTCCAGAACCGACCCGGGCAAACCTCCAGCGGCTGCGGGAACCCGGAACGTTCGCCGTGGTGACGGGGCAGCAGGTGGGGTTGTTTTCCGGGCCGGCCTTCACTCTTTATAAAGCGCTCACCACAGTCCGCCTCGCGCAGTCGCTTACCGAGCAGGGCTTGCCGTGCGTTCCTATTTTTTGGCTGGCCACGGAGGACCACGACTTGGTGGAAGTTGCCGAGGTAGCCGTCTTCAACGAGGAACACGATTTGATCCCGCTGCGTGATTCAGGTGATCGCCCTTCGCCCCGTTCGCCGGTGGGCCAGGTGCGGCACACGGCGGAAATCGTTGCCGCGCTCGACCAAATGGAAGCGGTGCTGCCGCCGGGTGAGGCACGCACGCGACTGCTCCAGGACCTGCGCGAGTGTTATGAACCCGGCAGCACCTGGGGCCGCAGCTTTGCCAAGTTCATGACCCGGCTCTTCGGACGCTGGGGTGTGATTTTGATGAATCCCCTGGACGAATCCGTGCACCGGCTTAGCGTGGGGGTTTATGAGCAGGCGCTCGCCAGGGCCGCTGAGCTCCGCACCCAGGTTTTGGATGGCTCGCACGCCCTGCTCCAGCGTGGCTACCACGCCCAGGTGCACGTCGGAGAGGACTCGACTTTGGTTTTTGTGGACAGGCACGGCGATCGCGTGCCATTGCACCAACGGGGCGCAAAGTTCTTCCTCGATGGCAGTGAGGAAGTGTCTCTCGCCCAGTTGGAATCCTGGCTGGCGGAGCGGCCTTTGGACTTCTCATCCAACGTGCTGTTGCGGCCCTTAGTGCAGGACATGCTCCTGCCCACGCTCGCCTATGTGGCTGGCCCTTCCGAGCTGGCTTATCTGGGGCAGGCGCAGCCGCTCTACCGGGCCTTCGGCCGGCCGCAGCCCGTGGTCTTCCCGCGTGCTGCCTTCACGCTGCTGGACGCGCAGGCGGAGCGCTTGATGGAGAAGTACCACCTGCGCCTGGAAGATGTGTGGCAGGGCCAGGACCATTTGAGCCGCAAGCTTGCCGCCACGAGTTATGCCGAGGGCTGGTCGGAGCGCTTCGATCAAGGTGAACGTGACCTGGCACAACTCTTCAATCGTTTTCATGAGGACATCGAAAAGCTCGATCCCACGCTACTCGATGCTTTCCAGCACGCCAAAGAGAAGATGAAATATCAAATGGAACGACTGCGAGGCAAGCTGACCCGGGCGGCGCTGAGGCGTTCGGACCTTCTCGCGCGCCACGAGCAGACCCTGCTGCGCTTGCTCCTGCCGCACAAGGATCTTCAGGAAAGGCGTGTGGGCGGTGTCTCTTTTCTGGGACGGAAGGGCTACGAGCTTCTGGACCTATTGCTGGCTCACATCCAAACGCGTTGTTCAGATCACCAAGCGATCAGTTACTGAAACCCGCGGTAGTGCTTGCTGGCGCGGGTGGTGATTACGGTTCTTTGGTTTGTTGACCCACAATGTTTGTTTGGTTTCGTTCTCTGTGACCTCTGTCTGAAGCCCTTCTTGCGCTGCGGCCGGCAGCCGGGACGCCCTTGCCATGGCTCGCCGGCGGGAGCACACGCCTGCCTCGCCGCCGTCCGGGGATGTTATAGTCTATAATTCTAGTGCTACTCTCTTTTGGAGTTGTTATGCACGATACATTCCTATGGACGGCGCTCGCCTTTTATGGCCTGGGCATTCTGCTTATAGTCCCTTCGGTTAAACGGCGGCGGCCGTCACTATCGCCCGCTTCCCTGGGCGCGTTGGGTCTCGGCTTGCTAGCCCACGCGGGTGCGCTGGCGACGGAAGCCGCGCGCATTCATCGGCTGCCGGTCACGGACGTGAGCAGCGCGCTATCGTTCTATGCGTTCCTGGTGACCCTGGCGTTCTTCTTCGTGTACCTGCGCTACCGGATTGTCTCCCTGGGTCTCTTCATGCTCCCGCTGGTCTTCCTGCTTACGCTGATCTCCACCCTGCATGCGAGAGTTCCTTTTGATTCGTCGGCTTTTCGCGGCGGCTGGTTGCTGATGCATATCAGCTCGATTTTCCTCGGTTACACCGCCCTTTTCCTGACCTTCGTGGCCGCCGTCATGTACCTGATTCAGGAACACGAACTGAAGTCCAGGCAGCCGCGGGGGTTTTATTATCGCCTCCCCTCGCTCGAGGTGTGCGACGAGATCTACTATCGCTCGCTGGTGTTAGGATTTCCTCTCTTGAGCTTGGGCGTCCTGACCGGGTTCGTCTGGGCCAGCCGGACGTGGAAGGGTCCGTGGGAGTTCGATCCGAAGATCCTGGCGGCGCTGGTGACCTGGCTAATTTACCTCGTGCTTTTCTCGACGCGGGTGAGCGGCGCTTGGCGCGGGCGGCGCGCCGCCTACGTCGCCGTCTTCGGTTTTGCCGCCATCCTGGTGACATTCGTGGGCATCAGCTTGTTAAGCGGGCAGCACGGGTACATCCCCAAGCTGCGGGAATTGCCGTGATTCTGGGACTCGGGATTCGGGATTTGGAGTGTTTTGCCGAATCCCTAACCCCGAGTCCCGGACCCCGAGTCGCGTGTCTTGCATGGAACTATGAATTTAACCCTCTTGGGCATCAATCATCGCACCGCGCCGGTGGAATTCCGGGAGAAGATGAACTTCCCGGAAGCACGCCTGGCCGAGGCTGTTGCCGACCTGGTGCACCGCGCCGGCATCCGCGAGGGGATGATTCTCTCCACCTGCAACCGGGTAGAGTTAACGGCCTCCGCCGACGACGAGGTGGACGCGGAGCCCATCCTGCGCTGTTTCCTGGCGGACCATCACCACTGTGACTTGGCCCAATTCGCGCACTTCTTTTATCGCCTGCGTCAGCAGGACGTCGTGCGGCACCTGTTCCGGGTGGCGGCGAGTCTGGATTCGATGATCCTCGGTGAGCCGCAGATTCTGGGGCAGATCAAGCAGGCCTATGCGGTAGCGCGGACGGTGGGGGCGCTGAATGGCACGCTGAACGAAGTGGTGAACCAGGCGCTGATGGTGGCGCGTCGCGTACGGAGGGAAACGGCGCTGGGGTCGGCGGCCGTGTCGGTGTCCTATGCGGCAGTCGAGTTGGCCAAGAAGATCTTCGGCAATCTCACCGGCAAGACCATTTTCGTGGTGGGCGCCGGCAAGATGAGTGAACTGGCCGCCAGGCACCTGCTGCACAGCGGCGCCAGCAGCATCCTGGTCAGTAACCGCACCTACGAGCGCGCCGTGGAATTGGCCGCGGCGTTTCACGGCACCGCCGTTCCCTTCGAGGAGCTCTTCGACCACCTTGGCCAAGCCGACATCGTGATCAGCTCGACCGGCGCACCCCACGCCATTATCAGCAAACCTCAAGTCGAGAAGGTCCTGGCCACCCGCAAGAACCGTCCGGTGTTTTTCGTGGATATTGCCGTGCCGCGCGATGTCGATCCGGCGGTCAATGAATTGGATAATGCTTTTGTCTATGATATTGACGATCTGGGGCACGTGGTCGAGGCCAATAAGAAGCAGCGCGAACAAGAGGCGGTCTGGGCGGAGGGTATCGTCCAAGGCGAAGTGCAAAAGACCATGAAACGCCTGGCGGCGCACGACGTGGTGCCGACCATCGTGGCGCTGGAAGACCGCTTGAACCGCATCCGCCACAGCGAAATGGAGCGCTATCAGGGCCGCCTGGGAAGCCTTACGCCCGAGCAGCGCCAGGCCGTCGAGGCCCTGACGCGCGGCATGATGAACAAAATCCTGCACGGCCCCATCACGGAACTTAAAAGCGGCGTGGGTGAGCCGGAACAGGCGGCCGTGGTGAGGTTGATCCAGAAGATCTTTGGACTGGCAGAATAAACACACGAAGAGTGGCGAGCGCGAAGACTGTCCGAGGTCCGAAGTCACAAGCCCTCGCCCCCGGAGAAGAGGGTAGTGTTGATCTGATTCTCTAGCCCTCGCCCCCGGACTCCGGACTTCGGACATCGGACATCGGACTTTATATGCGACTCACCCTCGGCACACGCGGATCGAAGCTGGCGCAGTGGCAGGCGGAGTGGGTGCGCGAACAGCTTGCCGCCGCTGGCCACGAGGTCGAAATCCGCATCATCAAGACCACCGGCGATAAGCTTCAGACCTTTGCGCCGGACCAGCCGCTGCCGGTGTCCATCGCCGGGACGGTCGCGGAAGCTGGAAGCAAAGGCCTGTTCATCAAGGAAATCGAGGAAGCGCTGCTGGCCCGCGAAGTGGATGTGGCCGTCCACAGCCTCAAGGACCTGCCCACCGAGCAGCCCGCGGGGCTCGTTCTGGGGGCCGTGCCGCAGCGAGAGGACGCGCGCGATGTTCTTATCGCCCGGGACGGGCAAGCGCTCGCCCTGCTGCCCCAGGGTGCGCGCGTCGCCACCGCCAGCCTGCGCCGGCAGACACAATTGCGCGCGCTGCGGCCCGACCTCACCTATGTCGCCATACGGGGTAACCTCGACACGCGCCTGCGCAAACTCGAGCGCGGCGATTGCGAAGCGCTGGTGGTGGCTGCGGCGGGCGTCAAGCGGCTGGGTCTGGGCGAGCGCGTCACGGCGTACTTCAGTTTTGACCAGATGTGCCCAGCGGTCGGCCAGGGCGCGCTGGGCATCGAAATTCGCGCCCATGATCCGGGCGCTCGCGCCGCCGTCGAGCCCCTCGACCATCCTGCCACGCACCAGGCGGTGCGCGCCGAGCGGGCGCTGCTGCGCCGCTTGGGCGGCGGTTGCCAGGTGCCCATCGCCGCCTACGCCCGCTGGGAAGACGCACAACTGCAATTGCAAGGGCTGGTGGCGAACCTGGACGGGACGCAGGTAATCCGCGCCCGCGGCGAGGGGGACGCCGCCGAAGCGCTGGGGGTGGACGTCGCTGAGGACCTGCTGCGCCAGGGCGCGCGAAGGATTCTTGACTCGCTCGGTAAGGGCTGCTGAATTGATTCGATTTGATTCCCTTGCCTCTCCCTTGGGGAAGAGGGCAGGGATTGGTGATTCCAGCCTTCTCCCCTTGGGGGACAGATAGTGTTGATTTGATTCCCTTGCCCTCTCCCCTGGGGAGAGGGTGGACCGCAGCCGGCGCTTTTACCAGCCGGGGCGGGACCGGGGCCCCACGTTTTGCTGGGCGTGGGGGTGAGGGGTTTTGAATCGTCCGAACCAGCTAGTCCCTGATCGGGAGAAGGGCATTGACGACACTACGATCTTGATTCAGAAGTGCGTTGATTAAGTCAGCCCGCAGAGCGGGCGCAAGATGGTAGCCCACGGCGCAAGCCGTGGGTCAACGTGCCCACCCTCTCCCCCATCCCCTCTCCCGCCCGAGCGGGAGAGGGGAGCCGAAGGCGGGGTGAGGGTTCCTTTTCCCAGGGCTTGCGCCCTGGGCTACGATCTTGCGCCCCTAACGGGGCTGGGGAACAGTCCCCCACACCGTTTTGGACTATGCTAGCGAACTTCCGACTCAGGACACGCTAGTACGTTGATAACCAAGGCCATGAAATCGCCCCCTCACCTGAATTCGCCCGAGCGCCTCCCGCTGGCAGGGAAGCGTATCGCCATCACCCGTGCGCGCGAGCAGGCCGGCGCGCTCGGCGAATTACTGGCGGCGCGGGGCGCGCGGGTGATCGAAATCCCCACCATCGCCATCCGCCCGCCGGATTCATGGGAGCCGCTCGATGCGGCAATTCGCAGGCTGAACGAATTCGATTATTTGCTGGTGACCTCGGCGAACGGCGTGCGGAATTTTCTCGCGCGCCTGGAAGTTTCAGGGCGCAATGTGGGTGACTTGCAGCGACTCACCATCGGCGCCATCGGTCCCGCCACGGCGGCGGAATTCACGCAGGCGGGCGTGAGAGTGGATTTGGTGCCGCGTGAGTACGTGGCCGAGGGGTTGCTCGCCGCGCTCGGTGACCGCGATCTGCGCGGCAAGCGCTTCCTGATTCCGCGCGCCAAGGTGGCTCGGGATGTCGTGCCCCGCGTGCTCGAGGAGCGGGGGGCGCGAGTGGAAGTGGTGGAAGCCTACCAAACCGTCGCGGCGGATATCTCCCCGGAAGAAATCTCCCGCCTGCTCACGCCGCCGCCGGATGCTATTACGTTTACCAGCTCATCCACGGCCACGAACTTCGCAAAACTAGTGGGCCCGCAGCGCCTCGCGGAAACACTGCGCGGCGTGGCCATCGCCTCAATCGGCCCCGTCACTTCTGAAACCCTCCGCCAGCTCGGGCTGACTGTGACCCTGGAAGCGAGCGAGTCGACGATCCCCGGTCTCGTCGCGGCTCTCCAGCTTTACTTCACAAAAAACTGAGGCATCGACCGCGGCGGCCGGCACTGTCATCCTGAGTCCCGGTTTTTCGGGACGAAGGATCTGCATTTGTTTTTGGTTACTGAAAACCCCTGCAGATCCTTCGCTGCTGCTCAGGATGACAGTTTGGGTGATTGGGTTCTCGTCATCGAGTGGGTAGCCACGGTCAGCGTTTTTGTGACCGTGGGCTTTTCCCAATGCCCGAAACCCCCAGGGTATACCTTCGCAATCAGGGGAAGAACCCACAGTCAGAACTGCGCTGACTGTGGCTACCCGCTCCCCGCCTGGACGTACCAAGTCCTGGAAGTGGCCTAACCCGCAATAACCGCTTGACAAGCCTAGCCCAAGTGGTACCTTTAACCTCACCGAAAAGGAGGCTTTATGTTCGTTGGCGAAACGTCTCGCTACCACTGCAAAGCGTGCCTGACCGAATTCGAGATCACGCTGGAGCCGCAGTCTCGCGACTGGCCCGAGTCAGCCAAACCAGCAGTGGGAGCCCCAGGGAAACCGGTGGAGTGCTGCCCCTGCTGTGGCACACGCGCCTTGATGGAGTCGACGTCATCCGTTCAGGAACTAAGATGCGCGGCGTGAGTTGTCGACCGTGGACAAGCCCGTGGAGCACCCGGAGATCTGCCGGGAGTTGAAGCCCTCGGAAGTGAAACCCGCAACCGTCGTCGTCACCCGCGCCGATCAGAGCCCAGCCCGTTCATCGCCGCTGCTCGTCCGCTCTTTGATCCCGATGCACTCGACCCCGCTGATCATTCTGGTTCCTAAGGAGCGCTCGGGCGCGACATGTTTGTATTCCTCTCCCGTCGGTGGTCGCAAAGGGGCCGGCGAATCTCTGCGGTGCAGGGTTACAGTTTTGTTCGCGTAATCAATATCATAGCTATCGCCAGTCCGCCCGTCCCGCACACTTCTCCTAAGCGAGTAGATACAAGCGCGGACCTGTTCTGAAGGTCCGCGGTTCGTCCCCATGGAGGCCAAAAAGCCGCGGACCTACCGAACAGAGGCGCTGCACTTGCTCACTGAACCTTCCGCACGACTAGCATTTCGATTTGCTCGTCCGCTTGCGTAAGTTTCAGTCCAAGCTGATGGGCCAAGTCAAAAGCAGCTTCCGGTTCAGATAGCTTGCTCGATGCAGAGTAGTTGTACTTCCCCTTCAAGCCGGTCCCGTCGACCACCGGAACATTGAGCAGCCCCTCAAACGCCTGTGCAACATCTTGCATCGTCTGCGCCGTGCCAATAATTGACATCTGCCCGCCGCCAGACATGGACTTCTCACTGCTCATGGCTGGCTGCAGTTGGGGGGAAGGATTTCCGAAAGCTTCAAGCACGTAAATCCGCTGTGTCCGCTCTTCTCTTTCGACAAGCAACCCAAACTGTTTTTCGACAGCCTTTCGAATCAGGCGCAACAGCAAGTCGCGATCCGCCACCGGTATGTGGGCGGTTACGTCATAATTCCCTTCGTCCAGCTTCTTTGGAAACGCGATCCGGGCCATGGGAGTGTTCCAAAGATCCAGAATGATCAGTTTCAGCGGCTGATTTTTGGCGATGTAGAGATCGGGACGCCCCTGCCCCAGCGCACGCAACTCGCCCCGCGGTGCCGGCGAGATGTGGACTTCATAGGACGGAACAGGATCCACCCCGGCATCAGAATCGAAGGGTCGCGGCTGCGGCGGCACTTCGGAAAGACCTGCCGCCTTTTGGTGATTCAGCGCCGCTCGAACATCATCCTCATCGGGGCCGCCCCGGGAGTAGCCGGCGATGACGCCCAGTTGATCTACCACCACGGTTCTCTCGAAACGCGGAAGTCTGAAATTCTGAAGATTTGCGAGATCACTATCGAACAGAATGCACCCTTGAAAGGCAGTCTGCTTCAAAGCTTGATCAAGGAGAAACTCCGATCCAGCGACTACCCGAATGAATAAAACCTGCTCGCCCTGAAAGTTCTGGGGGACCGCATTCCACTCCACAGGGTCTTCCGGGAAGACGGGCTCACCTGTCAACGAAACCACCACAACTTTCCCGCGCAGAGCTGCCCAATCCAAGCTGGCCGGGCAGTTAGCCTTCAGCTTGTTCCAAACGAGCGCAGGCGGAATGTCGCCACTGCGCTGCGCACTGGCGAAGCCGCTGAGTACAGTAATCATCCATAGCGTTAGAACAGTAAGCTTCATATCACAGAAAGACGAAAGAATCGTTCCGGTTCCCTGGCGATTATACTCTCTCTCCGCAGAGCACATCGCGGGCCGTCCCTGTTGAGCGTGGACCGCCTTGCTTGACCTGCACTAAATCGCAGAGCTGCGCTCGCTCTGCGTCAGCCCGCCGAGTGGGGATCGCAATGGAGTACAAGCGTCTTCGTCATCTTCTTGAGGATGGGCTCCAGACGGCGGAGCTCGCTTCGGGGACATTTAAGTTCGACTGCGTAGATCACCTGGTTTTTGAGAATCCAAAGCGTCTCCTCCACCCAGGTGATGTCGTTCGTCGGCTCGATCCAGCGTGTGACGGTGACCAACGCAGGAAGGTCGGAAAACTTCGCCCGACGTTCTTCGAGCACTTCGAGGTGTTCAGGATGAGACTCTCGAAGTCCATCGAGGTCGATTTCGAAGTTCTGCTCCAAGGTTCTTGGAGGACCTGACGTGAGGTCCACAAGTTGATTCGCAGACGCTCCAGCGGAAACGACGCTCTTCCCGAGCGTGCCGCCTTCCGGTTGTGGCGAAGCGGACATCCCAGCACCGTCAAACCCCTCGCGCAGCATCCACCCTGCCGGATAGCCAATACAGAATCCCCACCGCTGGTTTCGATAGGTTGCCCACTGTACCTGTTCTTGCCTCAGCGCCTCGGAATCACCACGCCCAAGCCGCGCCCCAGCCGTACCGGGGCTGCTCTCCTCCGGGTGTACTGTCATAGCTACAAAGGCCAGCCCCAGGCCGAGCATCACTAGCCCGTAAAAACGGAGAGTTGACTTGCCGGCGCCCATGGGTCCTCGTATTTGCATTGTCCGACGAACTTGGCCAACCTCTGAAACCAACTGTTTATTTTATTCATCCAGATGGATTTCTGCGTAGGCGCCGGCTGGCGCAGACCTCGTATTGGGAGGTCCGCGATCTCCCGATCTGACAATTCCAAGCGCCGCGAACGAGACATGCAGGCGGATTATACGCCTGATTTCGCCGGTGCTGTCATTCTGAGCCCGCTTTTTGGGCGAAGAACCCCGGCAGTTTGTTCTTCTTCTTACCCGATCAAGCGAACCGCTGAGGTCCTTCACGAAGTTTACCTTAAGCTGGGCAGAGCGAGATTCCTCGCTTCGCTCGGAATGACAACGAAGGGCTCAGGAGAAACCCGACGCGTAAGCCAATTCGATTCACCATCGCAGGCACTGTCATCCTGAGTCCCGGTTCTTTCGGGGCGAAGGATCTGCATTTGTTTTGGTTACTGAAAACGCCTGCAGATCCTTCGCTGCTGCTCAGGATGACAGTTTGGGTGATGGGTTCTCTTTATCGAGTGGGCAGCCACGGTCAGCGTTTTTGTGACCGTGGGCTTTTCCCAATGCCCGAAACCCCCAGGGTATAACTTCGCGATCAGGGGAAGAACCCACAGTCAGAACTGCGCTGACTGTGGCTACCCGCTGGAAATCTCATTATGTGTAGAGTGATGACGGGCCAGAAAATAGCTGAGGCAGGCTGGCGAAGATACATCCAAAAACCACGCGGAAACTCTTTCTCGTACGAACTCGTACCGGTTGCGTTCTGGACTTCCCTATAACCCCCCGTGAGATCGACTCTCTGGGTTCTCCTGCCACGCTCCGACCGTTTGGTGTGCTGGCAAACAGTCGCTACGCCCGCTTGGTAACTACCCAAGAGTTCACTTGAAAGAACGCTCTTCCAACTGCAACCAATCCCTTCATTCGTGGTAGAATCTGCCCAACGATTTCTCCCCGTTCACGACAGCCGCGCGAGGCGGGGAAAAAGGGACTATTTATGCCATCGGAGCCGGACGACGCAGCGGCTCACTATAACCTCGGCGTGGCCCTCGGAAAAAAGGGCGACCCGGACGGAGCGATCGCGGAATACCGTGAAGCATTGCGTCTGAACCCGAACCTTGCAGAGGCTTACGACGGCCTCGGCGTCGAACTGGGACAAAAGGGGAACAAGGACGGTGCGATAGTGGAATTCCGTGAGGCGATCCGCCTCAAGCCGGACTACGCCGGAGCGCACTACAACCTTGGCTTTGCGCTCAGCGACAAGGGGGAAATAGACGGGGCCATTGCGGAATTCCGCGAGGCGCTGCGCCTGGACCCCGATTATGAGGTGGCTCACTACCAGTTCGGCGCCGCGCTCTGCATCAAGGGGGAACTGGACGGGGCCATGATGGAATTTCGCGAGGTGGTGCGCTTGAACCCCGAGAATGCATATGCGCACTACGCCCTCGGCATTGGGCTCCACAACAAACGCGATCTGGACGGGGCCATTGCGGAATTCCGCACCGCCATCCGCCTCAAGCCGGACTTCGCGGATGCGCACCATGAGCTTGGTCGCGCGCTAAGAAGCGAGCGGGAGATTCGACGGTCAACCGTGACCAGGTTCTTCGGGGAGCTTGGGTTCGGGGCTGGGTATTTCCTCATGGTGGCGCTTGTCTATGTTTCATCCCGTTTTGACGGGTGGATTTTCGGCACTACACACGCCATCACCCTCGCCGACCTGATGGCGTTTATTTGTTTTAGTACGCTCTGGGTCCTGTGGGCAATGAACCAGTATTATAAGTATTTCACTGCCCCTAGCGAAGAGCGCGATGCGTTCCCGACCAGCGCTGGGCCGTTCTGCCCAACCTTCGCGTACATGCCGACTCCGGGCATGGGCGTCTCCCCGGCCATGATCATTGGTGGAGCGATCGGGGCGGGGGCGGGGGGGATGGCGACTCCCACGCATCCGTGGGTTGGCGCGTTTCTTGGCGTTCTTATCGGTATGCCAGGCGGTCAGATGGCTTCGATGGGACTTGAAAGACTCGGGACGGCCATGAGGAGATGGGGAACGAGGAAGGATTGAGACACCACGCCAGAGCAGGGCCAACGGGAAGGGGTAGGAGCGTGAAGACCTCATAGACCGCGCCGAGGAACAGCCATTGACCGCGTGTCAAGCGGGGGGGCCTATACCCACTAGGCATTCACCTAGGGTAAAATCGCAGACTGGGGCAACGCATGGCAGGCGAAATAGATATGCTTATTGCGACGGTGGCATGCCCGAAATGCGGTAAAGAATTTGGGCTTCTCGACACCCAATGCTTTGAACCAGGGAAACAACCCCGAAAGTTCCCCTACACGGAACCAATAAAGTTTCAGTGTTGCGGCGAGCTGCAAACCGTTCAAGCTGAGAGCGTAAAATATCGCCCCAAGCGCTAATTCATCCAGCCGGTACGACAGCCCTATCTTTCAAGGTCTGCGGCTTTTCTCACCGACCGCGCCGAAGGGCCGAGGGGTATGCAAAACAAGTCCGCGCTCGTTGTTGGGAAAGGGCACCTGTGGGTATGTTGCTCAGAATTGTGAATGTCTTTGGTGGTGTAATACTTGGTTGGGCGCTCGGTTTCGCGAGTGCGCTTTTCAACGACTGGGTAAAGGGACACAGAAGGCGAAAGGCGATCCAACGAGCGGTATCCACGGAGTTGCGTGAAGTTGCGTATCGTCTTTTGTCCGTTGTGTACTTGACAGAGAACCGACACGGAAAAATGGATCGAGAGCTTCTCGGGTGGTTGCTTGCGCAAGTTAAAAGATATTCTGGACCTAATCCTAAGGACGGACTACTGGCTTCGATAAAAGGGTTGCTCCAGCAGACCGATGCTGATCTCGCCCAGTTCGCCGCGCATGAGCAAGCAGCATCCGCCCCGAGTTTATTTTACCCTAGTCTGGAAGCGAGCTTCACCGCGTCGGCAATGGCGCAGGCCAACGAGTTTGACCCTGTTTTCTCCGAAAGAGTTCTCGACATCCTTTCCAACATACACATGTTCAATGAGATCCGAGATAACGGTCTCTTTTACCAGAGACTCACGTTCGAGCCTGGATTGGGAGACGCGAACTACAGAACAGTCCTGCAAAACGCAGACATGGCACAACATAGGCTTTCCCAACATGCGCGTATCATCATCGATAAAATCACTGCTCTAGAGGAGCAAATGAGCAAGTAGCGGACGGCTACCGTCAGCGCTCTCGTGACCGTGCGCTTTTCTTTCGATGACGAGCCCACGATTAATTCCAGAGATGAATTGCCCGTGGCCACCTCCACCCTGGGGAACAGGCGGAAAAAGACGCGACGGATCACGCCTTGCACTAGCCTTGCGCCTGACTTCCCGATAAGCCCTGGTAAAAAATGGCTCTCCTTCCACCTGACCGTTTGATACTGTGGCAGACGGAAGTTCGCTAAATAAATCTTCGTTGGAGGGTAGCGCATTTTGCAGCCCCGTAGGGGCGGAATAACATAGCCCAGGGCGCGAGCCCTGGGTAGACGGCCCTCACCCCGCCTTCGGCGCCCCTCTCCCGCCCGGGCGGGAGAGGGGAAGGGGGAGAGGGTGGGTTTGCTGACCCACGGCTTGCGCCGTGGGCTACGATCTGTCGCCCGTCAGCTGACGGGCTGAATTCTCAAACGGACTTCTGCTCGGGACACTAACAAGGTAGCACCCTGATTCATCGGTGCGGGCCTACCTTGAGAAGAACCATGGGCCTAGACAACCCAGGTCGGCGCTACCAGTCTCTTCGTACCCTTTCGGTAAGGCCGCGTCGCGTGATATGCCTCTGACCCCGGCTCCCGCCACAGATTCCGTCTCCGAACGGCAAGCGTGCAGCGCCCTGTTGCCCCCGGGGCGGAGTCGCGTGCGCCGGGCTTTTGGCCCTACCTGAACGTCATACCCACGCGGAAGGCTACGTAATGGGTAAACTGACTGTACCCGTGAAAGCCATTGATGCCGCCCTGGTATCGAACCTCCAGACGCAGGGCCGCGTGTTTGACCGCCCAGAGATTCACGCCGCCCCCGAGGTTGAACCCAGACTGCGTCGTTGTGCGCTCCCCGTAGTAAAGGCTGTAGCCTCCCGTCGCAAAGGGCTCCACCTTCCTGCGGCTCTTATTGCCGAAGAAGTGGTAGGACGCATCGAGTGAACCCACTCCCAGCGCTGAACCTTTTCCGTCAAATCTCCAATCGGAGCCCGCATATCCAAGTTCGACGCCCACGCCCACACCTTTGTGGATTAGTATTTCTCCGCCGAAACCGGTATTTGTTCCACCCACCGCGGTGAGCTGATAATTCGCCGGCAGAGGCTCACCAGAGGTGAACACCACTCCGTAGTAAGCCGGATTGACGCTGTATCTGGTATTCGACACGATCGGGGCAGTGAAGAAATAGAACTGTCCCTGAAGCGAATCGTCAGCCTTCTCTGCCCATAGCAATGCCGGCGCCGTGAGTAACAAACCTACTGTCGCGATGAGTTTTTTCATTTTTCACCCCGTACCGCCTATAACTTTCGATTCAGATTAAATCGAAAAACAATCCCTATGCTGGGAACGAGATTATGAAGGGAGCTCGTGTGGTTAACGGGCAGGCTTGTGGTGTAGTCCCTGAATTCAAAGCGCAGGGCGAAATATCGTTGGGGGATTACGTCGATGCCGACTCCCCAATTCCAGGCGAATTGGGAATCTCCGCTCACCAGAGCCCCAGAGGAATTTAGCCCTCCACCCTGGAAATTCTCCCACCCCACGCCGCCCGTCACAAACGGCTGCAAATGAGGATAAGTCGACAGGTAACGAACGTAATTAATGGAGTGGGAGGAGAGGCGGTCGTTAAAGTAAACCAGTGGATAAGCCTCGTCGAAGACGTTGGGGCTGTAAGAATAGCTCGCCTCGACGGCATCATGCCGGGTCAGACGGAGACGCGCACCCCCGAAGAAACGCCCCGCCTCGCATTTGACCTCACCGCTGGCGCCCGAGTGCACAGGACCATGGAGGCAAGAGGGACCAAATTCGGCGAAAACGTCAAAGCCCATGGGAATATTCTGGGCGCAAGCCCAAGGACCGGCGAAGAGAGGAACTACAAGCAAAAAACCTGCTGTCGCGATTAGCCTCTTCATGTTTCACCTCCACTAGGGATTCTCTTGCCGGCACACGCCTTGGCCGAACGCTTTTCGGCCCTACGGTTTTTGCACACACGTACCCCCGGTCGGCATGGCCCCTATCCTGGCTGCCACCAGGCTTAAGGCCATGGCACAACTCGAAAGCTATATCGATGCGTAGTGCGTAATAAGTCGGCGCGCGCCGAGGCGTAACTCACTACGTGCCGAGCTGAAGCTCGGCGCTACGGCGTCGCGTTAGCTCGCGGGCGGCCCAGGAGGTGTCGCAACAGAATGAGGACCAGGCCGCTCACACCGAGCAGGGTCACGCCCGTCCAGACATAGAACAGAAAGCTGGGCGAACGCGAGTAAAGCAGAGCGTCCAACAATGTGATGTAACGGCGTGGTGAAACGCCAGGGAGCATCGGAAAGTCATTGAGAAAGTAACGAAGGTCGTTGGTCTGGGCCCTTCCACCATTCAGAATGGCGCTTTGGAAAATATACCAGTAGGGCCGATAGGTTAGGTAGAGAGTGACGGAGGAGAACAACAAACCCACCGCGCTGCTCAAGGCGACCAGCGTCGCCATGGGCTTGGCGCGCTCGGCCGCCGGCCGCGCGCTCCGGCGACTGCCGGCGATCAAGATGCATGTGGCAACCACCACCAGCCCGGAGAAGATGAGGATCATGAGCCCCGAAATCTCTACCACTGCGGCGTTCCGCCTGGAAATATCCAGCCCAAAGGCCGATTCCCCGGGGAACCCTGCGGTTCGCGCGTGCTCTCCCGTGATAGGGTTAAACTTTTTTTCGAGGTAACCAAAAAGTGCAGCCTCGGCGGAATTCCCCTGCTTTTCGGCAAGCGCCTTAAGCGGCTTGTAGGCCATGGCCTGAAGGTAAGTGCCACCCCAATGCTCAAACCCGGTATGGGCCTGAGAATCCATCATCAGACCGTAGCGGGCCACAGCCCAGTATTTGTCGCGCGCACCCTTCCGGTCACCTCTGGCTTCGAGTTCTTGCCCGGAGTTAATAAGAGATAGGGCAAAGCGCTCGGAGTTCTCGATGGCGGGGGAGGGAACGTCAAGTTCCGCTCGAGATCCGACTTCATACGGATCGTAGAAACGATAGCGCGGCACGACCTTGCGGTTGAGTTCGGCGCCCCGGTCCAGATAATCATCAAATTTCGGAGATTGGAACGCTGCCGCCATGGCACTCTGCCACGCTCGCTCCTGTTCTTGAGTCGGCGGCGTCCAAACCCCCCGGCGAAAATACGCCCGCTCAATTGACTCCGCCGTGATCAAGTGAAATAGGGCATTCTGCGGATCCCAGCGCTGGAGCTTCTCGACCCACAGGCCGGTTTCTGGAAGTCCAGGATTCCGCAGGGCGATGATGGCGTAGACCCAAAGTAGGCTGGGGTCGAGGCGGACCGCTTCCTCCGCCAGGCGGGCGCTCTCGCGGGCATCTTGGAGCCGCACGGCGCAGAAGGCCAGTCCCTCGGGGTCGTGGCGCATCTCCGCCTGCCTGGCGAGGGCCTCAAAACCCGGCTGAAGATTCCCGGAGGCGAACTGATACATATGAGACCAGGGCTCCAGCGCTACCTGGAACGCCTGCCGGAAGGGTGGGGCAGCGAAAAAGAGTAATGCCGCGAGCACGCACCCGCCGCCGGTGGCAAATGCCGCCCGGCGCAGTGGGACATTCTTGGCAAAAAGCCCTCCGTCAGGAGCAATAGCCTGGCCACCTCGGCCCGGGATAAATAGCGAGGCGAGGGCGTGTTTGGTGAGAACGCTCGCTCCGCCAAGCGCCCACATCACCGCCGCCCATGGGCCGTCCACGTGGTCGATCTCCGCGCTCATCCCCCGGCCCCAGTCGCGCGTGTCGGGTGGCGCGATGCGAATCGCGGATTCCAGGAGTACGACGGCAGCTTGGCGGAGATGCGTTTCCAGCATCGTTCTCACCCATTGCAGAAGGCGGGTTGCCGCACCATCGCGCGCGGCCGTGCTTCGGCCAATTGGGTCCTGGCCAGTTCCAATCCATTCGGCGTCAGGCGGTAGGTGTGCCGGGGGGGTACGCCGTCTTCCGTCGCCACCCAGCACGCTTCCAGCCAGGTGTGCTTTTCGAGGCGCATAAGAATGGGGTAGAGCGTCCCGGACTTCAGCCCGGTTTCACGGCTTAAATCATAACCGTAACGCCAGTCGGTGGGACGCTCCACGAACCTTTCCAGTACGAGGAGAGTCTCAGGAGACATGCGTGGAGTTTTCACAGCCAAAAGTCTATATATATAGATGAAGCTTGTCAAGCCCTTTCTTCCTTAACCTTGTTCAGGTTAATTTGATATAAAGCAGCGTGCGATAAGATTGGTCGATAGGAGTTTTAACATGGCACGGTACATAAGAGCGCGTTGCCTGCTCGTCGCGATGCTCGCAATGCTGACCCCCCCGGCGTGCGCACAAGCGCCGGCGCCGGTAAAAGTCTGGGAGGCTCCGCTGACGCTTCCCACCTATCAAATAGGTCCCCCTGACCTGGAGCCCATATTTTATGCCGGAAGGAATTACCAGGGCGCGCAGGGTGCGGTCTATCCTTATCCGCTCTACGATAGCCTTCTCGATGTGCGCCGCGATCAGACTTACCAGGCGGACTATCTCGAGAACCCCTACGTGAAAATCTGCGTGCTTCCCGAGCTGGGCGGGCGCATTCTTTCCGCTACAGACAAGACCGATGGCTATGACTATGTCTACCGCCAAACCGAAATCCGGCCGGCTCTGATCGGCATGCTGGGGGCGTGGATTTCAGGCGGCGTGGAGTGGAATATCCCGCACCATCACCGCGCCTCAAGCTACCTTCCCGTTGACCACCGGCTGATTAGGAATGACGACGGCAGCAGCACCATCTGGGTGGGGGAGGTGGAACTCCGCCATCGCATGCGATGGTTGGTGGGATTGACGCTTTACCCGGACAAGTCCTATCTGAAAATCACCACGCTGCTGGTGAACCGCACTCCTCTCGTGCACTCCTTCCTGGATTTCACCAATACGGCTGTCCATGCCAACCAGTCCTACCAAGTCATTTTCCCGCCCGACACCCAGTTTGCCGCCTACCACGGCAAGAACGATTTCGCGCACTGGCCTGTTGCACATGAGGTCTATCAGGGGATTGACTACACTCGGGGTGTAGACCTGAGTTGGTGGAAAAATCATTCCACTCCCGTCTCCTTTTTCGCCTGGAACTTCGACGCGGATTTCTTCGGCGGGTATGATCACGGGAAGGAAGCCGGAACCATCTGCATCCAAGATCACAACGTTTCCCCGGGCGCAAAATTCTTCGAATGGGGAAACGGCCCCGAGGGGCAAGTGTGGGACAAGATCCTCGACAGCCAGGGCGATTATCTGGAATTGATGTCCGGGAACTTCTCGGATAACCAGCCTGATTACAGTTGGGCTCAGCCTTATGAAACCAAGGTGGCCACTCAGTACTGGTACCCGGTTCGAGGCTTGGGCGGCGCCAAGAATGCGAACCTCCAGGGAGCCGTCAACCTGGTCGTGGAGACCTCCGGAAAGGCCAAATTCGGTTTCTCCACTACCCAAGAGTTCCGGGGCGCGAAGGTCTTGCTCACGGCGGGAAATCAAACCCTCTTCGAACGCACGATCGATGTCGCTCCCGACAAACCTTTTGTTCACGAGATCTCGTTACCGGTTGGAACGAAGGAGGGAGATCTGAAAGTTGCGCTACTGGATTCCTCGAACCAGGAACTGATCAGCTACCACCCCGCGAAGATTGAGCCGGAAGCGATGCCTGCGGTGGTCAAGCCTCCCCTTCCGCCCCATCAGATCAAGACCGTCGATGAACTCTACCAAGCCGGTCTGCGGCTTGAGCAGTTTCACAGCACCGCAGTGGGTCCTTATGTTTATTATGAGGAAGCCCTCCAGCGCGACCCCGGCGACTATGAAGTGAACACGGCGCTCGGCCGTCTTTACTGTCAGCGCGGGCTCTGGCAGCAGGCTCGGGAGAGGCTGAATCTGGCCCTCGGGCGCGCCACTCGCAACTACACGCGGCCCAAGGATGGAGAGGCCTATTACTACCTGGGCGTAGCGCTGCGCGGTGAAGGGAAGAACCAGGCGGCGGAGGAGGCATTCCACCGAGCCACCTGGAGTGTGGCGTGGACTGCCGCGAGCTATTATCAGCTTGCTGAGCTGGAGGGCCGAAAGGGCCAGTGGCCCCAAGCGCTTTCCGACCTCGAGCACTCTCTTGCTTACGGGAATCTCAATCCCAAAGCGTGGAACTTGAAGGCGGCCGCCCTGCGGAAGTTAGGGCGCGTTCCGGAAGCGCAGGAGGCTGCGCGCAAGGCCCTGGCGATTGATCCCCTTGACCTGTGGGCCACCCATGAGCTGCGTTTATTGAACGATGGCGAACCACCGCAAATTGACCTGGGCAATGTGGTCGAGTCCAATCTCGAACTGGCCGTGGACTATTATGACGCGGGACTCGCCGCTGAGTCGGAAGAAGTACTCAAACCGCTGGCTGCCGGCGCCCCCGAGCCGGGCAAGGTCAGCCCGCTGGTTTACTACTACCTAGGTTTTCTAGCGGGGGAAGCGCAGAAGCCCGACGAAGCTTCCAAATACTTCCACCTGGCCGCACAAATGCCCTCCGACTACGTGTTCCCCTTCCGCCTGGAGACGATCGGAGTCCTGGATGCCGCCGCCAAAGCAAATCCTGCGGATGCGCGCGCACCTTACTATCTGGGAAACCTTCTGTATGACCTGCAGCCGGCGGCAGCCATCAAGATGTGGGAGAAATCTGCGGATTTGGACTCCTCCTTTCCACTCGTGCGCCGCAATCTGGCCCTCGCATACGAGCAAACTGAGAAGAACACTTCCCAGGCCATTGCCACGATGGAAAAAGCGCTCCAACTGGATGGCAACAACTCCCGTTTCCTTTATGAGCTTGATGAGCTGTATGAGACGGGAAACGTTCCGCCCGAGAAGAGACTGGCTTCCTTCGAGTCGCATCCCTCCGTCGCTGAGAGACGGTCCGATGGGTTGCTCCAGGAGATCAAGGTCTATATTCTGGTTGGCCGGTACGAGCAGGCGATGCGGTTGCTGAAGGAGCACCGGTTTCACAACTGGGAGGGAGAAGGGCAGATTCATGATGTCTATATGGATGCCTATCTGCTCGAAGGTGATAGGGAATTCCAAGCGGGGAAATACCGCGAGGCATTGCGAGATTATGAAATGGCGCTCGCCTACCCGGAGAACCTGGAGGTCGGCCGGCCCGATCGGGAGGAGAGGTTGCCGCAGGTTGATTATCTGCTGGGGCTGGCCCACGAAAAGCTCGGGAATAACTCCAAGTCCAGGGAGTTGTTCGGCCAAGCTGTAAGCCTACGCGAACAGGGTCTGGTCGAGATGGAGTACTACCAAGGTTTGGCAGCCCTGAAACTCGGACAGAACACTAAGGCGCAACATTACTTTGATGACCTCATCAAGCGCGGCGAAAGCGCCCTGGCGGGCGGGTCCGACGTCGACTTCTTCGCGAAATTTGGGCGAAGGCGGCCCGAGAGCCAGCGGCTTGCGGACGCCCACTACTTCATCGGACTAGGGAACCAGGGAAAGGGTGAAACCGCCAAAGCTCGCGCGGAATTCCGGCAGGCCCTCAAGCTGGACGTCAACCATCTGGGCGCGACGACACAATTGCGGGCGTGCGCTGGCAAGGACGCGGGGGCATCGTAGTACGGATTTCTCGCGACGGGATTGGAAGGGGGCTCGCCGCGAGAAGCTGTGAAAAACTTCCGTTGACCGTTCTCACGTCAGAGTCGCGGAGGCGCAGAGGTTTGGAAGCAAAAGTCTCTCTCTCTGCGTCTCAGCGCCTCTGCGGTGAAGACGCGCTGCGAAGTGAAATCGCCTCAAGGATTGGTTCTTCGCCCCTCTGGGATCCCTTGAGAGATCTGAAGCCAGAAACTGAGTGAGCTTGCGTGTTCCGATTTGGAGCTAAATACCCTACCGGCGATGGTTTGGTGAGCCGTGAGGGAATCGAACCCCCAACCTACTGATTAAGAGTCAGTTGCTCTACCAATTGAGCTAACGGCCCATCTGACTCGGAAACTCGCACGATTCTAGCACACATCTCCCAAGCGTTGGAAGACCTGGTGAGTCTTTCCGGGCACTATGACTAGCGACTATGCGAGGTTCCCGCTTCCGCAGAAATGACTGTTAAAAGATGGAGTCACGGTGGCTGCTGAGTGGCCTGCGAATCGGCGGGGGACAACATGGCCAGCCGGCCGAATCGTCCCAGGTCTCGAAACGGCAAGGGCTGCGGTGGTATTCTAAGTGGCCTGTTGTCGCCCACGTTGACGCGATACAGGAAATTGACCTGGAGGGGGCAATGAAAATCCTAAACCTTGAATTCACTCGCATTGCTCATGACACCTTTAAGATCAAGGGATCCAAAGTGATTTACACCGATCCGTTCAAGGTGACGAAGCGTGATGAGGCAGACATTGTTCTGCTCAGCCACGAGCACTTCGATCACCTGAACCTGGAGGATTTGTGCAAGGTGATTTTTCCCGGGACAACCATTGTGGCCAGCCCGCTTTGCAAAGAGGCGCTGAAGTCTGTGCATGTGAAGGAAATCCGTTTCCTCGATCCCGGCGAAAAGTTCTCTGTCGACCAAGTTGAGATCGAAGCTGTCCCGGCGTACAACGTGAACAAGTTTCGTGAGCCAGGGAAAGTTTTTCATCCCAAGGGAGAGAAACGCCTGGGATTTGTATTCTCGATGGATGGCACGCGTGTCTATTTCGCCGGCGACACTGACTTCATCCCCGAGATGAAGAACATCCGGTGCGATGTGGCGCTGCTGCCGATTTCCGGAACCTACGTGATGACAGTGGAAGAGGCCGCGGCGGCCGCGGCGGCCATCAATCCCAAGGTCGCCGTGCCCATGCACTATGGGGCGATTGTGGGCAGCGACGCCGACGCCAGCAGGTTCAAGAGCTTAGTAAAGAATTGCAGGGTTGAAATCATTTAGCGATGAAGCAATTCAACTGGTCGCTCGTGTCGTGTCACTTCAGTTCGTTCGATGATTCGTCAGGGCGCGCCTTCAGGCATGTTGTGCGGGGCATGCTTCCAGCGGCGGGCTCAGCCGCCCCCGGCTTCTGCAGCTTCCCGCAGGGCTGTGCATTCGGGGCAGGGGCACAGGTTGCGGAGATGGTCAAAGGCATAAATCCCGGTGGAGTGACCGTCGCTCCAGAAGATTTGCACCGCGTAACGGCCGACTAGCTCCGCGCGCTCGGGGCGCAGGGGTTTCTGCCCGAGAATGGGCAGCCCACCCACGGCCTGCTCGACGGGCGGGCCGGCTTCATCGCACGTTGCGCAGGGACACTTGCCCCGCAGGTAGCGGTAGGGATAAGCGCTCACGTGCCCGTCGGACCAATGGATCGATAACGTGTTGTCGCCGGCAGCTAGTTTGATCTTGGTTGGGATGGGTGGCATGGGTCCACACAAGCTATCAACCTTCTGCTATGTCTCGGGCTAACAGGCGAGCGCTGACAGCTTCCTACTCGATACTAATATCCTCCGTCCTCTGGTAATTCGCGACGCTGATGCGTGCGGCAAGCGCCTCCGCGACTTCCCGGAAAGCCTTGCCGTAAAGGGTCGAGTCGTCGAGCGCCACAGGCTTGCCGCTGTCGCTCTGGATGCGAATCGCCGGGTCGAGCGGAATCTCGCCCAAGAACGGGAAGCCGAGCCTGTGGGCCGCCTCTCGTGCGCCCCCATGCCCGAAGATCTCTTCCCGGTGCCTGCACTCGGGGCATACGTAGTAACTCATGTTCTCCACAATCCCGAGAATGGGCACGTTCAACTTCTGAAACATGGCGATGGCTTTGGATGCCACGGTCAAGGCCAAATCCTGCGGAGTCGAGACAATGACCGCGCCCGTGAGGGGTATGGTTTGCGAAAGGCTCAACTGGATGTCGCCGGTGCCCGGCGGCAGATCCATGATGAGGTAGTCGAGTTCGCCCCAGCGCACCTCGCCGAGAAATTGCTGGATGGTTTTGTGCAGCATGGGCCCGCGCCAGATGACGGCTTCGTCCTTGGGCAGGAAATACGCCATGGAGATGAGCTTGACGCCGTATTCGACGGGGGGCTCGATTTTGCCCTCCACCACATGCGGGGCATCGCTACCGCCCATCAGCATGGGCACGCTCGGACCATAGACATCCGTATCCATCAGGCCCACTTTCGCGCCGCTGCGCTGGAGGGCCACGGCCAGGTTGGCGGCCACAGTCGACTTGCCCACCCCTCCCTTGCCGCTCGCCACCGCGATGGTGCTCTTCACTTGCGGAATCAGCGTGTGGCCTGCGCCGTGAGCGGGAACTTGCGTCGCGAGTCGCACTTCCACCTGGGCGATACCCAGCGCCTCGACCGCCGCGCGTGCCTGTGCTGCCAATTGGTCACGCACGGGGCAGGCAGGTGTGGTGAGTTGCAGCGTGAACGAAACCCGGTGGTCGCCGACTTCCAAATCCTTGACAAACCCCAGCGTGACGATGTCGCGCCCCAGGTCCGGGTCCTTCACGGCTTTCAGGGCGCTCAATACATCCTGCAGGCTGACTTGTTTGCTCATGCATCCTCTCCGGGGAGTTTCACGTAATGCCCTAAAGACTCATTCTGGGGTGCAGGGGCAGGTTTGTCAAACCGCGGCGCGGATCAGGCAAGATTGCCCCTTAGAGTCCATTGGGTTGCTCCTTGCGCTTCTTATGTGGCCGCCGCTCGACTATCCAGCCATCCTCCCGATTGCCTCCCGCTCCACATCTCCGATTGACCACGCGGATGGTTTCCTCTATTGTGTCGCGTACCCGGGGGCGGCTTTGGGAGGGGAGTCAGGCTGCTCCGGGCGGGCTTCGTTCATTCCATGGATCGTCTCGCCCATGCTCCGGTCACGACGGCGGCTGCCATTGGGCCGCCGCAATTGCTCCGCGTGTTGGGGTTGTGGGAAGCGACTTCGATTGTTATGGGCGTGATGATCGGCACCGGTATTTTCATTGTGCCGGCGGAGATCACGCGCGCCGTGGGATCAACGGGAGCAGCGCTTGGCGTGTGGGCGGTGGCGGGTCTGTTCAGCCTGCTGGGTGCGCTCTCCTTTGCCGAGCTGGCCGCGATGCTGCCCCAGGCCGGCGGGCAGTATGTTTTTCTGCGCGAGGCTTATGGGCCGCTGTTGGGGTACCTTTGCGGCTGGTCTTTTTTCGTGGCAACGCAGACGGGGGGGATTTCCGTTCTGGCCGTGGGTTTTTCCGAGTACCTGAACGAATTCCTGCCCCTTACGCCCTGGGAACAGAAGGCGGCCGCGGGGGCCGCGATTGCGGTGTTGACGGCGATTAACTACCTGGGGGTGCGGGAAGGCGGGGCCGTGCAGTCCGTCCTGACCGGAATCAAGGTAGGCGCCATTGTGCTGATCATGCTGCTGGGGTATGTGCTGGTCAGGGGGCTGCCCGCCGGGCAGCCGACTCTAACGGCGCCCACCGGCCACCGTTTTCTTGCTTCATTCGGCGTGGCGCTGGTCGCGGCCTTCTGGGCTTACGAAGGCTGGAATGTGTGCACGTTCGCCGCGGGAGAAATCAAGCGTCCGGAGCGTAACCTCCCGCTGGCGCTGATCTTGGGGACTATGGCGGTCGTCGTGACTTATCTCCTGTTGAACCTGGTTTACTACCACGTGCTGCCCCTGGACCAGGTGGCGCGCTCCTCGCGCGTGGGAGCGGATGCGGCGGTGCGCATCTTCGGCCACACCGGATCTTACTTGGTCTCGCTCTTGATCATTGTTTCCACCCTGGGGAGCTTGAACGGCAGCATCCTGGCCGCGCCGCGAGTTTACTACGCCATGGCGGAGGACGGCCTGTTCTTCCGCTGGTGCGCGCGTGTGCACCCGCGCTTCCACACTCCGCACCTGGCGCTGGTGGTGCAAGGCGCCTGGGCGATCCTGCTGGTGGCAGCGGGGACCTACGAGCAGCTTTTCACTTATGTGATCTTCGCGGCGTTCATGTTCTATGCTTTAGGGGCGTTCGCAGTCGTGGTGCTGCGCCGCAAGAGGCCGGACGCACCCCGGCCCTATCGGGTATGGGGCTATCCCTACGTGCCGCTCGCCTTCGTGCTGGGCACGGCCTGGTTCCTGGCCAACACTCTGAGGGAAGAGCCCCGCGAGGCCGGACTCGGGGCCTTAACGCTGGCTGCAGGCGTGCCCGTGTACTGGTTCTGGAAGCGGCGAACGGCGCCGCGTCCTGCACGGCACGCCTGAAGGGGTGCCCGGACGGCTCATTGGGCGAACTGAAGCGACAAGACCCTAGGCGTGAGGAACTATTGCTTGACTGCCGCCTTGACTTTGGCCAGCAGATCGCGCGCTTGGCCTTGGAACTGTCCGGGCAGTGCCGCGGCTTTCGTCAAGGCATCGATCGCCCCTCGATGGTTGGCGGGGTACCCGGATTCGTAGGCATAACCCAGGTAATAATAGGCCTGACCCTGTAGCCCTGGATTCCCCTCTAAAAGGTCGCCGGCCATTTTGAGCTCATCGATTGCCGGCGCCAGCTTCTTGGTCTTGGTGGCTTTCACAAAGGCGGCGTACCCCAGCGTCAGGTGGGCCATCCCGAGTTGGTTGTTCTGTTCCTTCTTGAAAGCCGCTTCGTCCACACCCTCCGGTTTCTTCGCGCCTTGGGCCACGGTCAGAGCTTTCTGCGCATAGGCGGTCGCCTTGTCTAAATCCGGATGGGGCACATAGAAGGCATCGATCAGACCCATGGAATTCAGTACACCCACGTTGTTGGGGTCGGCGGCGATAGTCTTGTCGCCGTACTCCACCATCTTGTCAAGATTGTTCTGCATTTGGTAAGCCTGGAAGTAGGCGAGGTTGATCTGGGCCGCATTGTCCTTCTCAGTCTCGGGATAGGTCTTGATGAAATTGTCGAGGGCCTGGACGCGCTTGGCGGGGTCGGTCACGCGTGGCAGGAGCTGGAAAAAGGCATACACAGCGTAAGCGCGGCTGTCCTTGGCCAGTTCGGTGCCCTCTTTCTGAATCTTATCCCAGTCGGCATCGCTGGCGTTGGGGGGCCGGGCAGGGTTGACTTCCGCCTTGATCTGGTCAGGCATCTTGTCGATGGCGTCAAAGGCCGTGTCACTCACCTTGTTGCTTGCGACGTAGGCCCGCATGAGGGTAAGAAGCAGGGTCAGGTCCTGATAATTCGCGGCCAAATCTTTCTCCGCGAACTCGATGGATTTGTCGAAATTATTCTGCTTGAGGTAGATGACGGCATAGTATTCGTTCGCGCAAGTAATGAACTTGGAATCCGCGTGTTCCTGCACGAATTTGTCCAACGCCGCAATCTGTTCCTGCGGATTATCAGCGCCGTTGATGCTGAGCATCAGACGGTCTTCATCCGTACCGACAACTACCGAAAAGGTCGGACAGGGCGTTTGTGCGAATAAAGATGCGGGCACCATCCACAGGATGATCAGCAGCAAGGTGCAAAGGCGCTGGTACATGGGAACCTCCCCTTCAGGACGGAATCTGGGCTTCGGGTCTTCGCCCCCGCGGAGGCATGAGCCGCGGGACGGAGCGCCGATAGGCCTAGTTTTGAGGGCCATATGGGTCCAGTAGGGCACGCTCTTCAAGCCGTGCGAGGATTTGATACAACAGGATGCTCAGAATAGCCAGCAAAAAAATCGCCAGGGCGCTGGTCAGGAACGTCATGCTCCGGAGCATGCGCAGGTAGAGCAGGAAGCGTGGGTGACGCATGGTACCGTAAATATCCGCGCTCACCAGACCACGGCAGCCATTTTAGCTCGAAATCTCACCCGGCACATGTACAATGACGAGTCGGGAGTGCGGTGACCCTGGACAATCGAATCAGCGAAAGCTTCAGCAGGAGGGATCTTGATGCAGCTCTTGGCGTGGGAGAGCGTGACGAAAGAAGCTCTAAACGATAAGCTCTGGAGGAAACTCGTGACCGGGGAGAAGGCCATGGTGGCGCAGCTTTTCCTCGCCCGGGGGTGCCTGGTGCCGACGCACCAGCACGAGAGCGAGCAGATCAGCTTGATTTTCGAGGGCGCGCTCAAGTTCGAGCTTGAGGGTCGCGAAGTCATGGTGCGCGCGGGCGAGGTGCTGGTGATTCCCTCGGGCGTTCCGCACAGTGCGCTAGCGCTCGAGGACACCCGCGCCTTTGATGTCTTCAGCCCCATCCGGCAGGATTGGCTGGATGGGACGGACAGCTACTTAAGGAAATAGAGGCATCGCAGCCTTGTTCCGCAGCCTGAATAGCTACACGGGAATCAGCCCGCGTCCGGGGCAGGCGGTTTGAGCTCACCGACGATGAACCAATAGGCCAGCAAGCCGGCGAGCAGAACCACTGCCGCGAGGGCAAAGGCAGGAAGGTAGCTTCCGGTCCGGGCGATGAGGAAACCCGTGATGAGAGGCGCCAGCACGCCGCCTAGGTTCCCCGCAAAATTCTCGAAGCCGGTCCAGACGCCCACTTCCGCTGCCGGCGCGCAGCACTGCAAAATGACAATCAGATTGCCGGTAGCCAGCCCCACGAGCGAGCCGCCGATGATGAGCGCCAGGGCCGCCGAAGCCGTCTCGGCGCGGGCGGCAGGAATGAGCAGTAGTCCGGTCAGGAAGGCAACTGTGACCAGGCTCTTGCGCGTGCGGGTCTCATCCCAACCCCAGCGAATGAACCAGTCGGCGAGCCAGCCGCCGATCGGTTCACTGGCGCCGAAAACGAAATAGGGCAGCGCCGCAGAGAAACCGGCCCGCAGCAGAGTGAGGTGGCGCACCGTAACGAGATAGTCGGGCAACCACGTGACCAGCAGATACCAATAATAATCAAAGCAGAAAAAGCCCAAGCAGATGCCGAGCAGGTTGCGGTTAATGTGGAACCCGTGGCCCGGAGTCGATGCGGCCGGTGAGCGCGCGGCCGTGAAATCACTGTGCGCGCCTCCGAGATTCCTGGGCGCGGCCAGGAGCCAGGGCACCAGCCACGCGAAGGCCGTGAATCCTACCAGCACAAACATGCGACGCCAGCCATAAACCAGCAAGAGCATGGCAATCAGCGGCGCGCCCAAAGCCAGGCCCGCGCGCGTGCCACTATCGAATAGTCCCGAAGGCAAGCCGCGCTCCCGGGAAGAGAAGAGCACGCTCACGATTTTGGTTCCGCCGGGAAGGTAGATTGACTCCCCGATGCCGAGCAGGATGCGCAGCAGAATCAGGACCGTTAGGCTGCCCGCCAGGCCCGTCAACCCGCAGGCCAGCGACCAGAGTGCAAACAGACCGGCATAGAGCCAGCGCAGGTTGAAACGGTCCGCACACCAGCCCACGGGAATCTGCATAAGAGCGTAAGACCAGAAAAAGGAGGAAAGCAGCAAGCCTTTGGTTTGGGGGCTCAGATGAAGATCGAGCGAGATGAGCGGCAGCGCAACGGAAATCGTGGCGCGGTCGAGGTAGTTGATGAAAGAGGCGACGAACAGCAGGCCGACCAGCACCCAGCGTTGCGAGTTCGAAATGGGCAGGAGGCTCCCAGCGGTGTCCCCGGGGGAAGAATTGCGTGCTGGGCTCACTCCGCCATCCCTATCCGCAAGCAAGATGGCGGCAGCATATCGCAACTCGCGGGAACGTCAAAAGGAGAAAGTAGCGGGTAGTGTCCGATTGTTCTCGAGTAGCGCCGTCAGCTTGCCGGCACCGGAAAATGTCGCCGGTATAGCGGTGCTACTCGCGCCGATGATTTGAATGGATAGCCTAGCGCCGGGTTCAGGTCCGCGGTCTTTCCTAGTCCCAAGAGGAGGCTGGGATATGTCTTCTTGTCGCATAGAGCGCCTAGGTATATGATAAGTACAGAGATAATTTGTCCTTTTATGGGATTGACCCAATGCCGACCTCTCCTTTCCATGCAGTCTGTTGTACCTTTGCTTTCAGTTGTTTAAGGTCATTACCGGCAAGTCAGTCTCACCCTTCTGAATGGCTGAGAATTCGCTTGACATTTATTTACCGAAGAATTACCCTTGTCTCCTAAGAAGTGCCATGCCCAAGAATCTTCCAACCCGGAAGCGGCACGCGCGTTTCAACGTGGTGTGTGGCATTGCCGCCGAAAGCACCGAGTACCGCGAGCCCGCGCGCGCTTTCAGGCAGTTTGGTTCAGCCGTTCCCGAGGTGCAGTTCGAGAGCCCATCATTCAATCTTTCACATACACAACGGCCCGCGCGCGCCTCGCGTAATTTAAACCGGCACCTGAGCGTAGGGCATGAACGCCCGGGAGCCTCTGCTGGGTATGCGGAATCCTCCCTTGTACCGATTGCAGCGCCTGTTCCTTATCTCGCCACAGCCGTACCGTCTGCCGAGCCCCGGAAAGCTGTACATCGAGCCTTGTTCATACGCACAGATTGGGAGTAACGCTGTTTCAACTGATTCCTCGGGTCAGGTGTGGGAGCGGAGCTACTCCTCTCCCTTAGGCAAGTGGGCGCTTTAATTCCGCTGGATTATGGATCAAGCAACGACACTATGGAGAAATCCCATGGCAACCGGCGCTTTCATTCAAAAAGGAATCGAGTTTGCGGGTCGACCTGGGAAAACCAGAATTCTGCTGGTGGATGAGGAAGCCCGCGACTTGAAACTCTATCGGTTGGTTCTGGAAGGCCAGGGGTTCGAAGTTCGTGCCTGCTCGTCCTATGAATCCGGCGTCCGATCTCTGAACGCCGAGCCTTTTGACTTTGTGCTAGTGAGCCAGGGCAGCTTGGCTTTCGAAGGGCGAGTGGTCCTGGATCGCGCCGTGGAGCTGGACCGGCACCGGGCCGTCCTGGTGGTGACGCGCTGCATCGAGATGGGCTGTTACTTGGAAGCGATGCAGATGGGCGCGGTGGATTACCTGGAAAAGCCGTTGGCGCCGAAAGAGCTTCTACGCTTGGTGCAGGCCCACGTTCAGCACCAGAGATTCAGGATGTCAGCAGGCGTGGCCTGAAGCGGTGGGGAGATTCCTAAGCTTCCCTCGCTGCGGGTGGGGCTACAGTTCCAATGTGCGGGATGAGTAATTGCAGGAGCGCCATCGCCAGGGGGTGCATGACCCCGGCGATGATAAAGAGCGGGACGTAGGAGTGGAACCACTGTAGGGTGTAACCCGACACCAGTGCAATGATCAATCCTCCCACGGCGCCACCCGCCCCGCCCAACCCCACCACGAAGCCCACGTCCTTCTTCGGAAACATATCTGAAGCCAACGTGTACACGTTGGCGGACCACCCTTGGTGTGCTGCCGTGGCAACGGAGATGAAGGCGAGCGCCCACCAGGGGCTCCTTGAGAACACGGCCAGGATGCCCGCGGGCATCATTAAGGCGCAAGCCAGCAAGGCGGTTTTGCGCGCAAAGTCAACGGAATGTCCGCGGCGCAGCAGGAAGCCGGAAAGCCACCCGCCGACGATCGAGCCAGGTACCGCAGCTACCCAGGGAATTGTTCCGAAAAGCGCCAGGCCGGCGATCGAGAAATGGCGTATCTCGATCAGGTACTTGGGCAGCCAGAAAATGTAGAACCACCAGATGGGATCGGTCATGAACTTGGCGAGCGTGAAGCCCCACGCCTGCCGGTAGCGGAAAATCTCCCGCCACGACAGGCCTTTCCCCGGCGAGTCGGGCGCGTCGCCATCCGTGGCCTCAATTAACTCGAGTTCGGCCGGCGTAAGCCAAGGGTGCTGCCTCGGGAGGCGGTAGAGAAGCAGCCAGACGGCGAGACAGACCAAGCCCAGGGCGCCGGTGCCGATAAAGGCCGCTTTCCAGCCCCAGCTGAGGAACAACCACCCCACCACAGGGTAGGCTATCACCGTACCTACGGACGTTGCGGAGTTGAAGATTGCCGTGGCCAAGGCGCGCTCGCGCTTGGGGAACCATTCCGCCACCGCCTTGATGGAAGCCGGAAAATTGCCCGCTTCTCCCGCACCCAGCAGGAAACGCGCCGCGGCAAACGACATCACGCCGCGCGCCAGGGCGTGCCCCATCGCGGCCAGTGACCACCAGGCCATGGCCAGCGCGTAACCGGCCCGCGTCCCCAGCCGGTCAACGATGCCGCCGAAGCCCAGCATCATGATGGCGTAGGCGGACTGGAAGGAGAACACAATCCAACCGTAGTCACTTTCCGTCCACTTAAAGAGTTGTTGCAGAGGATGCGCGAGGATCGCGATGGTGCCGCGGTCGACGTAATTGACGAGCGTGCCAAAAAACAATAGCCCGCAGATCACCCAGCGAAGATGGGGAACCTTCAGGCCGCTGGCGGGAGCGCAGGCGACGGGACGGGATGGGGTAGCCTCATTCACAATAACCGTAAACATCCTGCACAGAAGTTGTGGGGGGCCCAGTCCCGGATCATTGCCCTCTCACCCAAGCGTGGCGCGGATCGTCAGCCCAAGCCCCGTAGCGCCGCTCTTCGCCGGCGAGCACCCAGGTGTAGTGGAGTTCATAGCCGGGCGCAGCCACCACGGGGTGATAGCCCTTCGGCAGCAGAACCGTGTCGCCGTCTTCCACCACAAACACACTGGAGAAACCTTCCGGATCATCGGCCGCGGTGTAAGTCCAAATGAAGCCGAAACCTTGCGCGGGTTTGAGGCGAAAGTAATAAATCTCTTCCAGTACGGCTTCCTGGGGCGGGTTGGAGCGGTCGTGCTTGTGCGGCGGAAAGCTCGACCAGTTGCCGGGCGGGTTCAGCGTTTCGCCGGCCAGCAGACGCTCCGCCGGCACGTTCTCACCCAGCGCCGAGTACACCGTGCGCAGCCAGTTGTCACGCCCGACCTGCTTGGTGACGACGGTCGCGCCTTCCAGCAGCGCGGCCGGCGCCTGGGAGGTGGCGGGGGCCGAGAAAATCCCCATTTCCGCCGCCGAATCCGCTTTGATCTCCACTTGCGAGCTAGGGGGGAGATAGCACATGACCGGCGGTCCGGAAAAGACGTCGGCGCGTTTTCCGATCTGGCGGTAGATTTCCTTGCTTCTGCCCACCGTGCTGATCGTCAGGGTCACAGTGCCGGAGAAGATATCGAGCACATACTCGCGTGCTCCGGTGGATAGTGAGTGCCGATCGCCTTTTTCCAGGCGCAGCGTGGCGAAATCGAGGAAACGCATCGTGCCGGGGGCGACAATCTGCTGGAACTTGCCGTTCTTGCGGGCTTTGATCAGGCGATTCATGAACACCTCGAAAGGATTGACCAGCACGGCGTCTTCTGATGAAAGCTCGCCTCCCGCCTACTTGCCTTCCGCGTATTGACTGTAGGTGTCGGCGATGTGGGCCTCGGTGGCGTCGCCGTGGTGGATCAACACGCGGTAGCGCAGCGTGAGCGACTGGCCCTGGGGAATCATGACACTGCCATCGCGCTTGGGGTCGTTGTAGAAATCGTGTTCGCCGAAGGGATTCACGGCGAACAGTCCGTAGTCGCGGGCGTGCCAATAGGTAGGATGCTTGATATTTGCAGGATTGTCAAAGATAGCAATGCCCAGGTCTTCCCCGGCCACCGCCCCGGAATAATCCACCCAGTCGGCGCGCTTGCCCCAGATCTCGGGCTCACCCACCTTGCCTTCGGAGTTCAACATCTTGCCGCCGGGTTTTTGGAGCGCTGTGACGACGCGGATGGCAAAGGTGCCCTCCTTGGTGTCGCCGATCTTGAGCGGTGTGCCTCGGTCGGCGGTGATGGTGAAGGTGCAGTCAATCACTCGCGTGGAGTCATCACCGCGGAAGGTATACTCCTGCGTCTCACTGCCGATGGCCTGGCTGTCGGGGCCGACCAGGTTGAACTCCGCGCGCAGGGTAGCGCCTTCCGCCGTGTGGAGTTTGCGGAAAACGGTGCGGCCCAGGGGCAGATCCCCGCTGGTGGGGTAAAACTTGCCTTGGGCAGTCTGGTCCTGCTTGGTCGGCGGGGTTTCGCCCCAGAAATCGAGATTATTGATGTTACCGTGCGCAAAGAACATGGCGCGATGGTGGGGATGGTCCCGGCTCTCGCCCGGAATGTCGGTGCGCATGGGGAATCCGCGCGTTACCACCGTGCCTTCCGCTGAGCGCAGAGGGTGGAGATAGGGCTTAGGTGAAGCCGGGCCAAAATAATAGGTCGTGAAGGGCTTGCCCCCAATGAGTACGTCGACGGAATCGGCATGCGGTTGGAACTTCACCGTTTGGTCGGCGCCCGTCAAGGAGGTGCACGCCAGGATGCCGGCAAAAACCAGGGCACAGGCGGTCTTCAGGAAGCAATTCATAGGGGGAAGCCTCGCGTCATCGGGATTGTCTGCTTACTAGACGGCCACTTCGTTCGCGGGGTCTGGGCGAAGTCCAGGCCAACTCTTGTCCTCTCGTGAGCCGTGGGGTTCGAGCGCCCCAGAGGCGTGTTAGAACTTTGAGATTATCAGCGTCCCCGAACGATCCTGTCAAGCCGATCTATCGGACGGCAGTGCGTCACTTTGGTTTTTTGAAGCGGCGGTCTATGACTCAGGCTGTCCAAATTCGCCAACTGGGCGGGTGCTGAGCGCGGCGAAGCATAGGCTCGGGGCTTGTCGAGCGAATCATCTGATTGGATTCTGACCAGCCGTCTTACACTAGAGTATAATGAGATTTGCACACGCTTAGCCCCGGAGTTTTTCGGGTACCCCCTGTTCTTAGAAGATTGCATCCTGGGGGAAGGAAACCCATTCTCCGAACATCAGTCTGGTATATGTCCCAACCCTTTGGCTCTGTACCGCAGACCGCTACCCAGGGGCTCAGTGAGCAAGCAGGTTTCCGGTTGAAGCAAATTCGCGAACGTTTGGGGCTTACCCTGCGCCAGGTTGAGGAAGGCAGCCTGGAAATCGCTGACACCGAGCAGAACTCGGAATACGTGGTTTCCACGGCGCGCCTCAACCAGATTGAGAACGACGGCTCACTCCCCAGTATCTACAAGTTTTACAGCCTGACTGTCATCTACCAACTGAGCATCGAAGAGATGATGGGGTTGTACGGGATTAACCTGGGAAAGATGCAGCAGCACCGGCTTGCCACACGGCAGACCTCCACCCACATCTTCACCGTTGAACTCGGCGACCCGGCGCGGGTGATTCATTTTCCGATACGCTTCGACCCGGGTTTCCAACCGGAAAAAACCGCCTTTCTCTCACGCTTGATCAATCTCTGGGGCGAGATTCCTGCGGGGTTGCTGACCCAACTCGACCTGAAGAAATACCGCTACGGGTACATCGGCTTGGAAGACCGGATGATGGCGCCGATTCTGAAGCCGGGGTCGATCGTGCAGGTGGACGACACGCGGCGCAGGATTGCGAACTCCGGCTGGCTGACCGAATACGACCGGCCCATCTATTTCCTGGAGCTGCGCTACAGTTACGAGTGTTGCTGGTGTTACCAGCGCGGGAAGGAAGTGACCTTGCTTCCCCATCCCTTATCTCCCGCCGGGCCGCGGGTCATACGGATTCCTGACGACGGGGAAATGCTAGGGCAGGTCGTCGGCGTCGAGATGCGGATCGTGCAGTAATGGCCAGAGATCGGTTTCCCGCAGGATTCTGAGCATAATCTCGATGTTCTGGTTGAAAAGCTCCCGCGCCAAGGGATAGCCTCTCTCCGGCGGGAGGATTTGATAAGACCGCAACCGCTGCCACACTTCGACCAGCCGCGTTTTGTCTTCCTTCAGGGATTCAAAAAAACTTACCAAGTCTTCCGTCTGCTCCTTCAAAGGCAGGGAGACGAGTTCTTCAAAAACCCGGATGTGGGATTGGTGCAGGCCCTCGTCCACGACTTCGGGCGTATAGCGCGTCTCCAGCCCGTAATGGTGATAACGGCCCGTGCTGTAGTCGCGCAAAGAGGCGAGATAAACCAGCCGGCTGAAGTACCCTTGCAGCGCCGCTAGAGTGTGGTCCTCAAAATCTCGCACCAAGCGTTCGAGTTCTTGCCGATAGGCCGCACGTTCCTGGTCACTTTGCTGGTCGCTGGGCATAGCGGACGGCCGCGGTTAGCATCGCACTGCCGCGGCCTCCACCTCCTTAAGACTCTGGGAATTATACACGTTGAAGCGTGCGCCGGCACGCGTCACTCTGCCACACCGGCGGCGCCCTACCAAATCAACTTCAGGCCGAATTGGATTTGCCGTGAAGTCGTGGAGGTACTGGTGACAGCTCCTGCCGTTCCTGAGAGCCCCGTGGGATTCATTGCCGTGGGTGGGGTGAAGACGATGAGGTTGGGTGTGTTGAAGTTGGCGCGATCCAGGAGATTGAACATCTCCGCGCGAAATTGCAAGTTCAGCCCTTCGCGCAGCGGGGTGTCTTTCAGCACGGAAAAATCCCACGTCGCGAGATCCGGGCCGGTGAAGGTGTCTCTTCCCAGATTGCCGTAGAACCCGCCGGCTGAGGGTGGCGCGATGAACGCCTCGGGATTAAACCATTGCGCCGGTTTGCCGAGAATCACCGGCCCTGAGAAGTCAGGATTCCGGTACGGCCGCACCGGGTTGCGGGTGTCGCCGTTGTTCGATGGGTTGTAACTAAGCTGGGGGGTGAAAGGGAATCCTGCCTGCATCGTGACGACACTACTTATTGACCAACCGCTCGCGGCGCTGTTGCTCCAGCCGTGCGACCCGGTCGCGAAGCGCTTGCCCCGCCCGAAGGGAAGTGCGTAGAGCGCGCTGATCACGCCCATATTGCGCACGTCGAAAGTGCCCAGCCCCCAATCCGCGCGCCGGTTGAGAGGGTTTGCAACCAGCCCCGGAGCATTCCCCGCCGTGGTTTGATTCAAGGAATCTCCATCGTCGAGGACCTTTGACCACGTGTAGACTCCTCGCAACGAAAGGTCATGGCTGAAGCGATGGTTGAGATCCACCTGCAATGCGTTGTAAGAAGCGAGTCCTTGCGAGAACCATGTCCAGGTGTTCGCCAAGGCCGGGTTTGCTTTCGCGGTTCCGGCAGGAGTGTAGAAACTTCCCGCGGGCACCGGCGCGCCGGCCAGAGGTGAACCCGCTGGGAAGCCCGTGGCAATGGTCACCGCCGGACTGGAAGTCGAATTCACGGTGGGATAGACCGCGGGGCAAGGTGACGCCGGGCAGAGGGTCGGGAAAGGCTCATTCGCGTCCATCCCGATCAATTCATGATAGCCATGCGAACCCACATAGCCGACGTTCAAGACGGTATTGGAAGTGATCTCCTGCGTAACCCGGAGGGACCAGGAAACCAGAGTGGGGGTTTGCATGTCCGGTTGGACCCCGCCGGGCACCAGCCTGGCGCTGGCGGGCACGGGGGCGGCAGGATTAAGCGGGAGGTGCGAGACCGGCGAGGACGCGAGGCTGTAAGTTGGATTGAAGGGGGCGTTCTGGTCAGCACGATAACCCAGGGCGTCCTGCAAGTCGTTGTACATGCCGAAACCGGCGCGAACCACCGTCTTCGCAGGGAAGGGGCTCCAGGCTAAGCCGAGGCGCGGCTGGGGAAGAAACCTGGCGTTGTTGACGGTGAAGAGTGACGATCCGATTTGGGGTTGTGTGGAGATGACCCCATTCGCAAAAATGTAGTTGGAGGCGCGGCCATGGGCCTCGTTCCAGCCGGTGGTGAATTCGTCCCGAAAGCCCAGCGACAGGGTGAGATGGGGGTTAAGCCGGACGACATCTTCCGCGTACCACGCCCCGAACAGCGAACGCCAATTCATCTCGGTGGGAGCGGGATCAAACAGAAAAGTGGAGACCGTGCCCAGCAAGAAGTTCGAGAGGCTCGAGAACGTTGCCTGGCCGTATTGGCTGAGGGCGATGGTTTCGTTGGATTGAAAGCGTTGGAACCACCCTCCGAAATTAAGCTGGTGCCGGCCCCGAGTCCACGTCAGACGGTCTTCGTAGGTGAAGAGATTTCGCGCGATCCTAAGGTCGCTTCCGTTGTTGCTGCCGGCCAGACCCACCTGCGCTTGCGGGTTGGAGGCTGCGCTCCCGCCTACCACGACCGCGCCCACCGGCCGTCCCAGGAGAAAACCTGGAACGGACGCGGCAGGAGTCCCGGGCGTGGGCTCGCCCGTAAAGTAGTAGCCGGCGCGGCTGAAACCGGCGCGCGCGGTGTTAAGCAAGGTGGGCGAGAAGATATGGATCTCATCAATGCTGAGCACCTGCTCCCGCAGGGTTACGAGGTCGGTGCTGTAGGGATCGGCCGGTGTGGCCGTGACGTCTCGACCGTCATCGACGGTATAGACCGCGGCCAGCGCATCACGCGAAGAAAAGATGTGATCGAGTCGAGTGGTTCCAAAGTCCTCGCGAATGGATTGCAGCGGGCTGCTGAAGACCTCCGCAATGCCGTTGAAATCAGGGGCGCTGGCGGCTGGCATAGGCCAGAGATTGAGCAGCGGCTGGACACTCGCAACGGCGGCTGTACGCGAAGTCGCGTCGGGGACGAAGGCCGCAGAGGTTTGGTGCAGGGCTTCGCGGAATCCTTCATAGTTGGCAAAGATGAAGGTCTTTTCTTTTTGGATCGGCCCCCCGAGCGAGCCCCCAAACTGGTTGCGCTGGAAGGGTGGAGCGGACCCCCGGTCGAAGAAGTTGGGGGCATCGAGGTCGTTGTTGCGCAAAAACTCGAACCATGACCCGTGCCACTGGTTGCTTCCCGACTGGGTCACGATGATCACCTGCCCACCGGGACGCTTGCCGTATGCGGCGCCGTAAGTGTCTCGCAGAACGTTGAACTCGCGCACCGCATCCACTCCTAGCAACTGTTGGCTGGTGCCGCCCGGCTGCATGTTGTTCTCGGCGGCGCCCGTGAATTCCACCCCATTCAGCAGGAAGAGATTCTGCTGGGGCCGGTTGCCTGATACCGCGAAGTTGTTTCCCGTGCTGGAGTTCGATATTCCGATCCCGCCCGTCTTTTCGGAGGTGAAATTGGCGATGCCAGGGTTGAGCGTGAGCAGTTCATCAAAACTGCGGCCGTTGAGAGGCAGGTCCTTAACCTGCCTCTCGCCCACCACGCCGGAGGTCTGTTCGGGCGTGGCGTTCACCATAGGGGCCTCGCCGGTAATGGTTATTTGCTGTTTGATGGCGCCCACGGGCAGGAGGAAGTCCACGGTTGCCTGCTGGCCGACGTCAAGACGGATTCCCTTCCGCACGACAGATTCAAATCCTGATTTTTCTGCCGTCACTTCGTAAAGGCCCAATGGAAGCGCAGGCACAAGGTATTGGCCGATGGCGTCGGAAACGGTGGTCCGTGTTGCCCCGGTTTCAAAACTCCGAACTAGAATGGCGACGCCCGGCAATACCGCTCCCGAGGAGTCCGTTGTAACGCCGGCTACAGAGGCACTTGTTTGGCAGATTCCGGTGACGGCAAACCCCAGGGTGATGGACGCCAACGTCAGAACCTGCCAGCCCTTCCTTTGGCGAAAGCGACGATACATTTCGACCCCCTAGCGCTCACCTCTTCAGCCAGCGCTCGCCACCTTACGGTGAAGGCACTCGCCTGTCTGTGTGAGCTGAAAATGTAACAATACGGAACGCCCGTAATATTATATACGACTTACGACGGTATTTGTATAGGCAGCTACATGAATGGCAGAAGGAGCTTCACGAAAGACGAAAATGCCCCGCGTGATTCCCCTCCTTCATAAGGAGGGGCCAGGGGGTGGTTGATCCGCTCGATTTGTCCCGTACCCTCCAACCCCTCCTCAGCCGAGGGGGAGTTGTTTTCAGGGCAGCAGGGCGGCAGAGCCGCGCCCAGCCTCGGGCTGGCTTGAAGAATCGGATAGAGCCGAGTACAATTCCGTATAGAACCATATCATGAAGGCAGAGCGCAGGAGGTCCCCCCATGGAATTGGTCCGGCTGCCCGAGGCGGCGCGTCAACTGGGAGTCAGCTATCCCACCCTGAAGCAGTGGATTTACAAGCGCAAGATCAAATCAGTCAGGACGGCGGGTGGGCATCATCGCATTCCGCGCGCAGAAATCGACCGATTGGTTTTTCGAGCGGAATCTGGCGGTCGTGGCCGGACGGCAAAGGCCAGCCGACAGGAGGCGGCGGCCCGGTCGGGCATCGGGCTTGAGCACGTCATCAGTGGGCGCAATCAACTGGTCGGACGTGTTATCACAGTCCGGGTGGAGGGCTTGCTGGCCGAGGTTCGCGTCGATGTGGGTGGCCAAACCGTGACTTCGATCATCACCAGCCGGGCTGCGAGCGACCTGAAACTGAAAGCCGGTGAAACCGTGGCAGCTCTGATCAAGGCCACCGAGGTCATGATTATCCGGCCCCCGTCAATAGCGTCTGGGCATTGAGGGTGGGGCGCCGACCTTCCGAGCCTGCCCTGAACGGAGTGAAGGGTCGGCAGATGCTGAACTAAAGTTCAGCGCTACACCCCCCTTGCTACACCTACTTCGGAAACGAGAACTTGAGGTCGCGCCCCATTTCGAAGACAGGCTTCCTGCGACGGCGGATGAGCGGGGTGTTCTCCGAGAGCGCCGAGACCAGGATGGGCATGGCAATGGTTGAATCGCAGTGCACAGTCACCATGCTGGCGTCCGGAGCGATCTTCCCCCAGCTCTGGGCTTCTTCCAACGTGCAGCCCGAAAGCCCACCCCAGTGGGGTGCGTCGGTCACCACCTGCAGGGCGTACTTGTGACCCTCGGTGGCATTGCGCATGAATGCCGCGGTGACCTCGGTCTGCTGGACGAAGTTCTTGGGCGTGCCTCCCCCAAAATAGACCACGCCGCTGGCGGGCGAGTCGCCGGCCAGGTGCGCGGTTTCCAGCACGTCGCCGATCACGTCAAAAGTGAACTGGTTTTTGCCCAGATAGCGGTTCTCTGCAATCCCGATGCCGATGGAGGAATCGCCGACGGCGGGGCAGTAAAGGGGAATGCCCGCTTTATAAGCGGCGGTGACGATGCCGTCTTCGGCGGCGCCTCGGGAGAGTTCCCGGCCGAGCAAGTGCAGGAACTCGCGCGTCGTGTAAGGCCGCGACCGCTCGAGGGTCGCGGCGAAGCGGCCGATCAGGGCGTCGGCTTTCCGGAACTCTTCTTCATCCGCGAGCGTGTCGTACATGCGATCGATCAGGTGCTTCTGCAATTGCAGGTCGTCAATGTTGGGTGAACACTGGAAGTGGCGTCGGCCCAGGGTTTCATGAATGTCGTGGAAAAGGTTGGCGCCGGTCGTGACCAGGCAATCAATCAGCCGGTTCCTGATCAGGTAGACGACCAGCCGCCGCATCCCGGCGGGCACCATCGCGCCCGACATGCCCATCATGATCATGACGCGGTCGCCCAGCATTTTCTTCCACACCTGGTAGGCCGTGGCCAGGTTGCGCCCCTGGAAGGAGATTCCCTGCATCTTCTCGAGCAACGCCGCGACGCTCTTCGCGGCATCGATCTTCAAGGGTCGGGTAGGTGTGGAGAGAATCTGGTTCTTGCGCATGTCGCCTCTTTCAGATTGAGGATTCGTCGCCCTTGGGCTGTAAGCGCGGACAGAGGCCAGGGGAGGGGAGGGCCAAGCCTGCTTACCGGCGAATCACTCGTCGATCCCCAGCAAGATAGCGGCAGAAAGCACGGTCGTCCAAAGGCCCCGCTTGTCGCCGATGGCCGATTGGGTGATGTTCATCGTCCGGACGATCTTGTTCGAGATCTGGTAGATTTCCTTTTTCTCATTCCAGCTTCGGTCCGGGTCGAACTCGACGCCGAGCGTCGTGGCAAGCATCTCAGCGGCCAGTTCCTCGGCGTATTCCCCCGCCACTTCCTCGGTTTCTCCGAACGAGTGATGCTCGGAGAGATAACCGAAGGTGTTCCGGTCGGTGGGAAGGGCAATGCCGACGGAGGCGGCGATCAGCCGGTGCGGTTCGCGCGTGGAGTTCTCGCTGATGACCACGAAGGTCACCTGGCCGGGTCTCAGTTCCTTCACGCCTTCGGAGCGCGGGACCAATTTGCAGCGGGGAGGGAAGATGCTCGAAACCCTCACCAGGTTACAGGCGGCAATCCCCGCGGAGCGCAGCGCCATCTCAAAGCTGGTCAGCTTCTCGCGGTGCTTTCCCACACCTTTAGTCAGGAACATCCGTTTCGCTACGAACATTCCGCTTCCTGCTTTCTCCGGGAGGCGCCGGGCCTCGAGCCAGTCAGTTCAGTCTCCGGGATTTATTCTCGAACTCCAGCGGGAATTTTGTACCGTAGCAAAAACCCCAGAAAAGTGTCAACGGAATTCTGGGCCCTGGCGCCCCGTTTGTTACGGAGGCAATTTCGCAGGTTGATGAAAAACTCGCCGCACTGTCATCCTGAGGAGCCGCAGGGGGTCCTGAGTGGGTGCTGTCATTCTGAGCGAAATGAAAGGGATCCTCCGCTTCGCGCAGGATGACAGACGAACGGGCTCAGGAGGACAGCGAAGGACGCAGGGTGACAGAAGCGGGACGCAGGGTGCTGAGCGTTTCCGGAGCACCCCCTTCGCAGCCGCTCAAAATGCGGCTTCCACGGGGCTTGACTAAAACTTGGGTGCGGGATATGGTGAAAGTCTTGAATCACAACAGCAACATAAAGAGCATTAATCGCAGGGAAAAATCTAATTTATGGAGGGGATATGAATTCAAAGGCGGTCCTGGAATTTGCCGCTGCTAATAACGTTAAGATTGTCGACATTCGCTTCACCGACCTGCCCGGCCTGTGGCACCACGTTTCGTTTCCGTTCCATGAGCTCGAGGAGGAATCTTTCGAGGAAGGTTTTGGGATGGACGGATCCAGCATCCGCGGCTGGGCGGCGATCCATGAGAGCGACATGCTCCTGGTCCCCGACCCGAGCTGGTACGTACTGGACCCATTTACCGACACCCCCACGCTGGTCATGATCGGCGACATTGTCGACCCCGTAACCAAGGAGCATTACTTGAAGGATCCGCGCCACGTGGCGAAGAAAGCTGAAACCTATCTCGCTTACACGGGCATTGCCGACACGGCCTTCTTCGGCGCGGAAGCCGAGTTTTTCATCTTTGACAACGTGCGCTTCGACCAGGCGCAGCAGTATGGTTATTACTTCATCGACGCCGAAGAAGGCCGCTGGAACTCGGGCCGTGAGAAGGACAACCTGGGCTACCGGCCACGGTACAAAGAAGGTTACTTTCCGGTTCCACCCACCGACCACTACCAGGACTTGCGCAGCGAGATGGTCCTGGTAATGGAAAAGGCGGGGCTCAACATTGAGTGTCATCACCATGAGGTCGCGACGGGCGGCCAGGCGGAAATCGACCAGCGCTTCAACGCCTTGGTGAAATCCGCGGACGGGATGATGATTTACAAGTACGTCGCCCGCAACGTGGCGAACCAGTACGGTAAGACCGTGACCTTCATGCCCAAGCCGATCTTCCAGGACAACGGCTCCGGCATGCACACTCACCAAAGTCTGTGGAAAGAGGGCAAACCGCTCTTTGCCGGCGACAAGTACGCAGGCCTGAGCCAGATGGCCCTCTACTATATTGGCGGACTTTTGAAGCACTCACCGGCGCTCGCCGCGCTGATTGCCCCCACCACGAATTCCTATAAGCGCCTGGTGCCGGGGTTTGAGGCGCCGGTGAACCTGGCCTACTCGCGGCGCAACCGCAGCGCCGCCTGCCGCATTCCCATGTACTCCGCGAATCCCAAAGCCAAGCGGGTGGAATACCGTCCCCCGGATCCCTCCTGTAATCCCTATCTGGCTTTCGCCGCGATGCTGATGGCCGGCCTGGATGGGGTTGAGAACAAGATCGACCCAGGCGAACCGCTGGACAAGGACATCTACGACCTCGGCCCCGAGGAGATGAAGAATGTTCCTTCCATGCCGGGCTCGCTCGAGGAATCGCTCCGCGCGCTGGAGAAAGACCACGACTTCCTGCTCAAGGGCGATGTCTTCAGTGAGGAAGTTCTCGAGACCTGGATCGATTACAAGATGAAGAACGAAGTGCAGGCCATCAACACGCGCCCGCACCCGTATGAGTTTGCGCTGTATTACGATATTTAGTCGCGCGTCTTTAAGTAGCTGAAGATACGCCAAGGAAATTTGGCATACTCGGCGACTTTTCCTTCTGCTGGCCAGTATTTAGGGCTTTGGGAGGAAAGCCGGGATGCAAAACGTGACGACCAACACGGGGCTGGACTTCCTCCAGCCCCGATGCTGAGGTTAAGACTGACCTCCGACTCCGCAAGCCGCACCCTGCCAAAAACTTGTCGGAAGCGCAATCACTTCAGGCTGACCTTCAGGGGCTGCGGAGTCTTGGCGTCGAAGGTGAAGGTTCCGACAAGTTCGCGTCCGTGCTCCTTTGCAGTCACCTTGTATTCGCCGTAGAAGCCATGGAACTGCGCCTGGCCCTGGCGCGATACAGGGGCTTCGGTGCGCGTCCACCACTTGCCCTTGATGAGCTTCAGGAGCGCCTCATAGGCTGGCTTGGGGGTCATGTCGGCGCGCAGCAATCCTGCCGGAGCGCCCTGCCACGCACCCTGGTCAGTCAAGTCCCACCAGGTGATGGCCTGCACGGCGGGGTGGCTGAAAAGGATGGTATAGAACTGCACCACGGCCTTTTCCTGCCGCCGCTCTCCCTCGGCGGTGCTGGCCCAGTCAAGCTGCGGATTCTCCTTCTTTAATTCCCACCCCGGCTGGCCGGAAAGAAAGGTGGCCTCGGTGAAGTGCAGCGGCTTGCCGGCCTTGGCGAAGCGCTCGCAAATCTGCCAAGTTTCCTCCGCGGACCAAGCCTGGCGATGCTGGTGGCACTGAATGCCGATGACATCAAAAAGCGGCTGGCCGGAATCGTCCGCCAGTTGGGCGATGACTTTTTGCATGTAGTCTTCGCTGGTGATGTAGTCGTTAATCACGAGCGTGGCTTGCGGATTGGCCTGGCGGGCCCGGGTGAAGGCGGTGCGCAGGTAATCCCGCACGCCCGTTTGCCTGATGGCCGCGGTCAGCGTGGGCCCGCCTTCACGCGTCGAGTCCCGGTCGAAATTCGTGGCCTCGTTCACGACGTCCCAGATGCCGATTTCACCCTTGAATCGCCCCACGATGTCGGTGATGCGCTGCATTTGCAGGCGCGTTGCCACCGCGAGGTCGGCGGGCAGCCAGGATGGCTGTCCCTCGTTCCACGCGAGCGGGTGGCCCTTCATGGCGATATGGTGGGCCGCGCACCATGCGACCAGGCGCTCCGTGTCCGCGTAGTTCGGACCGCCCGATTGGGGTTCATATTGCCACCAGTAAAACGGCAGCGTGGCGTAGTTCAGCAGGCCGGAGAACTCCTTCTCGTAAGCGGCATTGTCCGCAGGCGTCTTGCAGCGATCGAGCATGAAGATGTTCGCCCCGAAGAGAAAACTGTGGCGGGTCTGCTCGATGTTTACGCGTGCGCCTTTTCTCAGGGCTTTTCCGTCCGGTCCTACCAACCGCAGGTCCGCATCGCCCATGCGGTATTTCTCGATGCGCGCCTCGGCCTGGCCGAGGATTTCGTCCTCCGAGAGCGTCTGGGCGGGGAGGAAGCTGGCGCTTTGCAGCACCGCGGCCAGGAGGCAGAGTGCAAGAATGGTTTTGGTTTTCATGGCGGAGGAGGATACACCAGCCGGGGGCCGGAAGCTTCAAGAAATGAGCAGATTTGGCAAGCTCCGCTCTCCCGCGAGGCGTCAATGGGGCGTTTGGGCAACCCGATTTTGCAAAGTACACCCGAAATGCTGGTTTGTTTACTTAAACTTACGGAAGATAGCCAAATCTTTGCCATTAAACGACAATTTGTCCAACCTTTTTCATTGCCTAAGCATCAGAAGTGATGCGACTGCACTGCAAGAGGGATATCGAGCGTATTGAATGTGTGCCTCGCGGACGCTTCGTGTAGGCGGACGCCGCGGGCTTCCACCGCGCGAGAGTTGCAGGCCCGGTGGAAGAGCAACGAAAGGCAAGCAAAAACCAGGGGGCATGTGTTCCGCCGTAAGCAGTACGTCAGTTGCGACCACAAATCAGGGTTCAAGCTCGGCTACGGACAGGCCCTTCAACTTTGACGTCAGGATCTGAGAAGCCCAGTATCCTCTCGATGACCCGAGAGAACTCAGATGCTGGACTCGTACAGCAAGCGCTCCGCCGAGAATTGAGCGGGCTTCAGATCCAAACCAAAACCTAAAACTGAGGAGGAAACGATGAACAAAGTATTCCTGAAAGGGGAGGTGTGTCTTCTGTTCGCCTTGGTGTTGGGTGTCTCGACTTCCTGCTTCGGGCAGGCAACCTACGGCAATGTGATCGGGACCGTGACTGATCCTCAAGGAGCTGTTGTGCAGGGTGCCCAGATCACCATTGTGAATGATGCGACCGGCGTCTCCGATACGGCGCAGACAAACCAGTCAGGGAACTACAATGCTACCCACCTCCTGCCTGGGACGTACACGATAACCTTCGCTCAAGAGGGCTTTCCCAATCTCGTTCAGAAAAATGTGGTGGTAGCTGTCGGAACCTCTACAACCCTGAATGTGCAATTACAACTGGGCGAGGTGACGCAGAAGATTACGGTCAACGCGGCACCACCCGTACTCGAAACCGACCGTGCTGAGGTCAGTTCCCGGCTCAGCTCCCGGATGATTGAAAACCTCCCGGTCCTCAATCGCAACTTTACCCAATTCGAACTGCTGGTTCCCGGCACGGTCTCGAACAACTTTCAGCATCCGCTCAACGAGAATCCCTCCAACGACCTTCTGGTGAACACGAATGGCCAGGAATATGCCAACGACAACTTCATGCTGGACGGGACAACGAACAATGACGCGGTCCTGGGGATTATCAGTGTGAACCCGCCTCTGGACGCTGTCCAGGAAGCCAAGATAACCACCAGCAACTACGACGCGGAGTTCAGCCAGGCAGGCGGTTCGGTGATTCAGGTCCAAACCCGGAGCGGCTCAAATCGGATTCATGGGTCGCTTTTTGAATTTCTCCAGAACAATGTGTTCCAAGCGCGCGATCCCTTCACCCAAGGCCTGTTTGCGCCGGGCACGCCGGCGCCTGCGCACCGGGGTATACCCGAACTGCGCTGGAACGAATTTGGCGGATCCCTCGGAGGGCCTATCCTGAAGAACAAGGCGTTCTGGTTCGTCGATTATCAGGGGAACCGCGAAAACCTGGGCGGGTCGGTGCTGACGCGCGTGCCCAACGCCGCGGAACGAGGGGGAGATCTCAGCGATCTGGGTACGAACATTTATGATCCCACCAGCGGCAATGCAGATGGAACCGGGCGTACGCTTTTCGGCACGGCCCAGGTCCCCTCAGGAGCAACCGCCCCGCAGGCCTCGAGCCTCCTCAACCTGCTGCCTATGCCCAACGTTCCGGGCGCGCTGGGACCCAGCCCCAATTACACCGCCAATGGCGTGAACAACTACAACACAGACCGGTTCGACATCCGAATCGACCATACGCTTTCCAGCAAGCTCACCTACTTCGGGCGCTACAGCTACCAAGGGGCCTATGTTCTCTCCCCGGGAGCCTTCGGCCTCTATGGCGGACCCGAAGTGAGTCCGGCCGGCGTGAACATTTACGAAGGCAAGTCCCAGGACTTGAGTCAGAACGGGGTCCTGGGCGCTGATTACACGTTCGCCTCCAGTCTTCTGACCGACTTCCGGTTTGGCGCGACGCGCTACCACGTTCTCGAAAACCCTCTCGACATCGGCCAGCAGCTTGCCAACCAGGTGGGCATTCCTGGGCTCAATTTTGCCGGCCGGCCCGATACCTTCGGGCTGCCTGACCTTAACATCAACGGCACGGGCGGCTTCCAAATGGGTTACCAGTGCAACTGCCCTCTGGACGAGACAGAGAACGTTTTTCAGTGGGCCAACAACTGGACGAAGATTTCCGGCAACCACACCTTCAAATGGGGAGGCGAGGTGCAGGCGGCGCAAAACCTGCGCCTGCCCAGCGATAACCACCGGGCAGGTGTTTACACCTTCCTGCCGGATGTCACGGCGTCGGCCGCGGATCCCGGTTCAGGATTGGGCCTCGCCAGCTTCATGCTAGGAGACCCGAGCTCCTTCCAGCGCTTTTCGCAGATTTCCACCAATCAGCAGGACCGCCAGAAGCGCATGTTCTACTATGCCCAGGATACCTGGAGGGTGACGCACAAGCTCACGCTCAACTACGGGGTCCGCTGGGATACGTGGTTCGCTGACACCTCGCTGCATGCCGGTCAGGGCGGCCGCTACGATATCGGCAACAACTTTGTCTATATCCCTGGGGTAGGCGGCATTTCGCAATCCGGAGGTGTTAACACGCAGTGGCACAACATCTCTCCCCGTGTGGCCGTCGCTTACGCCATCCGGCCCGACACGGTGATCCGCACGGGGTACGGACGCAGCTATTTCGCGGGAACGTTTGGCTGGGACTTCAATGACCTGGCCGCGGATATCTATCCGTCCATAGTGAACCAGAACCTCTCCGCGTTCAACTCCTTCTTCCCCGTGGAGTTCACCGCCGGCGCGCCACTTGGTTTGCCGTCCTTGGGGACGGCTCCCCCGGCCCCCGTCTTTCCCGCCATTCCGTCGAACGGGCTGTTGCCCCTGCCGGACGGCATCAGCACGCCGTACATTCCCGTCAATGACCCGATCCCCCACATTGACGCGTGGAATTTCACGGTCGAACATGAGTTCGCCAACAACCTCACCGCGTCCGTCGGCTATGTCGGGAATGTGGGACGCGATCTGAACATGGGATGGAACATGAACTCCGCCATCCCCGGACCCGGATCGTTTGACTCACGCCGTCCCTACTATGCACTCTACGGCATCGAACAAACGATCTTCGATAAATGCAATTGCGAGAGCAGCAACTACAACGCCCTGCAAGTCCAGGTGCGCAAGCGGTACTCCGCGAACCTCTCCTTTATCGCCAATTACACCTATCAGAAAGCCCTGGACTTCGGCGAGTTCGGAACGAGCACGGACCAGTACGACACGCGGCTCGACTACGGACCGGCCTCCTTTAACCGGTCCAGCGTCTTCACGCTCGGGCATGTCTACTTCCTGCCATTCGGGAAAGGTCAGCGCTGGCTCGGGTACGCGCATGGGTCCCTGAACCAACTGGTCTCCGGATGGCAATGGAGCGGGTTCACGACGATCGAGGCAGGCATGCCTTTCTCCGCCACGCTTTCGAGCAACGCCTCGCTGAACTCCGATATGAGCCTGCGCCCCGACCAAGTGAGCGATCCCTTCGCGAATACGCCGCATGACCGGAACCAATGGTTCAACCCGGCAGCCTTCGCCATTCCCGGTGCGTACCTCTTTGGCGATGCCGGCCGGAACAGCCTCGCCGGCCCACTCCTCTATTCAGCCGACTGGGGCTTGTTTAAGAACTTCCAGATCGGGGAGCGCCTTAACTTGCAATTCCGCTGGGAGGTGTACAACACGTTCAATGACACGAATCTGGCTTTGCCCAATACCAACGTGGATACCGGGACCGCTGGCCTGATTTCGGACGTTGCCGCGCCCATGCGGGATATGCAGTTCGGGTTGCACCTGAATTGGTAGAGATGGCTCCTCAGGTGGTGTCGCCAGCCTGATGGCGGTCGCGTGGGGAGCAAGGAGCCGCAGACCTTGCGGGCGCAGGTCTGCGGCTCCGCCATGATAAAATCATGAGAGGCGCGGACCCATCGGAAGTGCCGGCGCTCCCGGCTTAACAAAGGGGTCCAGCCTTGTCCCTCGCGGGAGAGGGTGCTCAACATAGGAAGGCAGGTGAGGAGACCTGGGTCGCCCCGCGCGCCACCGCAGACGCGCCAAAACGATGTCTGCGCCCTGCTCGATTTGACCTGTCACGAATTCTTCAGGAGAGCCGCGATGGCCATTTCTCGCCGCACGTTCTCAAAGATAGCAGTTGGCCTTCTGGGGGCCAGGTACTTACCCGGGTCAGCTTTCAAAGGTGAAAGCTCACAACGGCCCTCTCAGGCAGCCCTGTACGGTTCGACCGTTGCAGGGTCAGGCGTACCCCGGTTCGTGTGTACGGACTTTTCTCACCGCTTCGATCCGGCTTACTTGGCCAATGGTCTGGTGGGCATTCGTCCCGGCCCCAATCCGCTGGCCCATACGCCGACCTACGTGAGCGGCTTCGTTTCCACGCACGCAGCTTACCGTATGGAGTCTCTCTCGCCGGCTCTCGACCCGCTGGAGACGGACATTCGAGTGAATCACACCAGCCTTCTCGAACACCCGGACCTCCTCACCATCAAGCGTCAGGCGCTCGACACGGCAACCGGAGAGCTGCTGACTGAAATGGTGTTTGCACCGGGAGGTCCCAGCCTCGAAATTCAAGTCTTGGAATTTGCGTCGCGCTCTGTTCCTTGCCTGCTCTGCCAGGAAATCCGCATCGTACCCTCCAGCGCTGCGGAGCTGGAGCTCGTGGCCCGCATTTCCGATGTCCCCGGCCGGGTTTACTTGGACCACGCCCCTGACGAGACCGACATTGACCTGGTGACCGGCATCGAGAGTTACGGCAGCCTCAGCCGGCTGGGCGCGGCCATTTCGGTTCTGACTCCCGATGGGTTGACCCGCAAGGGGGACCCCTTGCGTACCCCGGAAGGTGTAGCGCGCAGCTTCATTCTCCCTGGGAAGCCTGGCCAGCCGGTACGGTTCCGAACCATCGCCGCCCTCATTTCGCAATTTTACAGTTCGGAGCCCGAACTCCAGGCAATCCGCCTGGCGCGTTGGGGAGCCGGCCTGGGGTTTGACCTTCTGCGCCAGCAGAATCGGGAGGCCTGGGAAGCGCTTTGGAAGTCACGCCTGAAGATCACAGGGGATACGGACGACCAGCGGGTGCTGGATGCGGCCTTCTTTTACTTGCACTCGAGCCTTCACGCCGCCAACCAAACCGGCATGGCGCCCTTTGGGCTTTCGCAGTTTCAGCATTATTACGGCCACAGCTTCTGGGATACGGAAAGCTGGTGTCTTTTGCCGGTTACGCTCACATCGCCAGCGGCGGCGCGCTCCCTGCTCGAATTCAGACTGCGAGGACTCGGGGCGGCGCGCCGGCGAGCGGCGTTGTTTGGATATCGCGGCGCCCAGTTTCCCTGGGAAGCCGGCCAGATCGATGGCAGCGATGTCACGCCCACTTTCGCGGACACCGGTTGGCAGGAACAGCACGTCACACCGGACGTGGCACTGGGTTTTTGGGAATACCAGTTGGCTACGGATGACGCCAGTTTCCTGCGCGAGGGGACTTGGCCGGTGCTCCGTGCCGTCGCGGAGTGGATTGAAAGTCGCGGCATACAGACCAGCCGGGGCTTTGAAATTCAGCACCTGATGGGCCCCGACGAAGATGTTCCTGATATCAACAACAACACGTATACGAACCTGGTCTCGAAGATGGTCCTTGCTGCCGCGATCAAGTGCGCGGCCCTGGTGGGCGCCAGTCCGCCCCCCGCTTGGAGCAAGATCCAGGATGCCCTGGTGCTGCCCGTCGACCCGACTCTGCAGGTACTTCTTCCTTACGACGGCGCAAAGCCGGGAAATTCATACTCGCTCGGCAGCCTCGACCTGCTTACGGTCCACGACGCCCCGATCGGCTCGGACCTGCTGCGGCGCACCCATGACTATGAGGCTCGGGTGCGCGGCTCGGTGTGGGCCGGCATCGGGTTTTCGGTAGCCGCCAGCGCTGCCACGGCGTCGTTTCTGGGTGACCGGGAGAGGGCGCGACAACTTTTTGATCAGTCCTGGAAAAACGTCTGGCTCGAGCCGTTCGGAATGATCCGCGAGGCTCCCGAACAGGACTATGGCTGCTTTCTGACGAACTTTGGGTCCCTCCTCCAAACGGCTCTGCTGGGCTTCACCGGTCTGCGGATTCGTGAGGGCGCCTGGCAGGCTTATCCCGCCAATCTTCCCCAAGGCTGGTCGAGAATCGAGGTTGATCAAATCTGGGTGCGCGGTAGACCGCAGCGCCTGATCGCCGAGAATGGCAAGCCTGCCCAACTATTGGGGTAGATTGCCCCCCTTTGCGGCGTCCAGATCGAGGCGAACGATGCCCAGCCCTCTGGTTGCTTATATCGGACTTATTATCATATTTTATGATTTGACGTTCCGATGCTTGAAAAAGGCCGCCAAATTGTCCCCATCGGGCGCCCATGAAAATATTATGTCGAGCAAAGGAGGATTCTGGTTGAGCCACTGCACCGGACGTCTACGAGCAAGGAGCCTCGCTCAGGATTTGGCGCGCTGCATGTTTACCGATTGCACATCCTTCTTCATCGTACCCTGTTCCATTTTCTTTTCCAAACTAGGCGGCTCAAGCCGGAACCCCGTTCTGTGCCCCTCCACCCAGATCTTGGAAAGGAAATACTTGTTGCCCAGCCTGTCGAAATCCAACGACGATTTGCTGGCCGCCATCGCGCGGGTGGTCGAGTCCGTTACCAGATAGCTTTCCACAGGATCATTCGCATTTCGGATGAGGAGTAAATCCGGCGCCGTAGCGTTTGGCATGCGGATCGTGTATTTGCCGGCGGGAAGCCAAGTATCGCCGGCATAGAACCTGAAGGGTATGTTGGCTTGGATGCCGGCCCCTTCAAAGAGCTGCGCAAAGGCCGTTGTTCCTGTCGCCAGAGCAAAGAACATCGACGCGAGCAAAGCCTTCGTTAGGAGATTGTTCATATGTTCCCCCTCTCTGCTTGCCTCCGAGTTTACTTGTCTTGCACCAAGACCGGTTCCCGGTTGCCTGTAACGACTTGGATTGCGAAAGTCACGGTCGCAACACTTGATAAGGCGACACGTTTGAGGCTCAAGCCCTTCCAGGGCGAGCCCGAAGGTGTTTCGCCACCATCTCCCCTATCTCTGAAGGGGGCAAAGGCTTCTCGATGTAGTCAAGGGCGCCTAGTTGGATCGCCTCCAGGTAGCAGGGCATGTCGACAGACCTCGTGAATACAAGAACGGGAGTGTGGCGATCTTTTTCGATCGCTCGCGCCAACACGTGGCGTCCCTCGAAGTTGGAGCTTCCCTGGCTGACAATAATGAGGTCGAAGTCCTCGCACTCAAGACACGTCGCGCCATCTAAATATGAGGGGATTGACCGCACATCATAGCCACGATGTTGAAGAACTGCGGAATAATAGAGCAGGTCGTCCAAGTTTTCATCGACTAGCAGCACCCTCCTCTTGAGCAAACTCGACAGCTGCTTTGCCTTCCTATCATCACCATCTTGTCGCAGCATAAGTCCCTCCAGAGTTTCCTTTTGGTGATTCCTCAAAGTTCGATGACCCTCCGGGCCTTCCGGTCCGGGAATGTCAATCACGAGGACTTCGTTCCACCCTGTCTGACTAGCTGCATGACCCAGCGAAACTCAAATGGCGGGGCCGCCTGCTCCTGCGACCATCTCCTCGGGGGGCGTGTCGCGTCCGGCCGCTAACCCTGCTTCGCAGTTGTTGGGATTCTCCCGCACGGAGCAGTTCGCGCAGCCAAAGTCGGGCCTTGTACAATTGCGACTTGGACGTGCCTATTGATACGCCTAGCATTCGAGCAATTTCGTGGTGCTCGTACCCTTCAAGATCATGCATCAGGAACACCTGCCGGTATCCTGCGGGCATCCGTGAAAAAGCACACTCCAAATTTAGCCGGTCAATCGCTGCGGTCAGCACCCTGTCAGGAGCACCTAAAACCTCATGCAGGCTGAGGATTCCCTCCTTCGACTCTGTAACCTCTTCGAGCGAGCTCATGATGAGCGACTTCCTCCGACGGCGCACCAGCACGATGTTGACAGCGACTCGGTACAACCACGTGCTAAAAGCAGATTCACCACGGAAGGAATCCATCTTGCGAAGCACCTGGAGAAACACCTCCTGCGTAAGATCTTCTGCCTCTGCGTCATTTCCGACCATGTGGAGGCACTTGGCATATACGCGCCTGTTATACATTCTGTAGGCACGTTCGAAGTCAATCGCCGAACCGGCTGTCGGTGGAGTGGTCGGTGGGCCGGATAGAAGGCCCGAGCCAAAACTCACTTCACCTATGCGGCATTCCATTGCATCGCTTGGAATCTGTGCTTCCGAATTTGCGTTCAAAGGAATGTCCTCCCTAAGCATGACTTCTGCTTTTTTAAGGCCTGCATACCAGGTCCTTCGTCGTTGCTTGCCGTCGGATGAAAGGGTTAGACAAGTGATCCCTCGGGCGTAACCTGCTCCACGACCTTTGTGCAGCTCTTATCGAGCTCCGTGCGAGGCAAAACTCCCACTGCCGGAATTGGCGGCGGGGTGACCGGAGTTGCCCGGCGCTTGCCCGTCGGGGCTGCTCAGTTGCCGCCTGACATACACCCCGCCATTCCATTTCAAAGCTGTGCTTCTTTGATTGCTCCCCCGTCCGTGGAAGCCTTCGGAATCACCGGTCTCCGCAACCGGCAGTCGTGCCCACGCGAGCTGTCGGCAAGCTGTTCTCCATGGTCACTCGTGCTGTGCCCCAGCCGCAGACCCAACCTTGGTTTCGCGTCGGCGAATAGTGCGTTCTCCGCAGCTTGTTGGCACTCAAAACACAGAGCCGCCCAGGGTAAGGCGGCCAGGCGCTTCGGGGAGATCGGCTCTTGGCACGCTTGGCACACGCCATATTTCCCCCCTGCGATTCGTTTCAGCGCTTCTGTCACCTGGCGAAGGAGAGCTGTCTTGCGGCTAAGCGCTTCGACGGCCATGCTCCGCTGGACCTCCAAGCTGAGCTCGTCCATCGAATCCGGGACTCTCTCAATCGCGATGCCCTCAGTATCGTGGTGACTTGACAGGAGCTCCGCCCGCCTTACTTCGAGCATCCGCCTGCACTCTTTAATATTCGTTTTATTCATAGGGTTTATCCCACGCCGCCGTTGTGTTCCGCCGATATCGTAGAGCCATCGCTTAATTCGTTCCGCGAGCCCCACCGTTGTTCTTTCCGAACAAGATCTTCTCCCTCCAGCCGCTCAGATCCATTTGCGTTATCACTTGGGTGCCGGCACCACTGGTATCGTAGTAGACTTCGGTTGCGTCGAACTTCTTAGCCTGGTCGACCAGCTTTGCGGGAACCTGGGCAAGAAGCTTACCATTCTGGTAGAACCCTATTTCAGGCGTCGGGGAGTTATTGCTTAAAACCACCTTGTATTCCCCGGACTGCAAGGTTGGCCCGTTGGGAATTCGCGCCGTTTGGAAAATCTCGACGTTCGCTGACTTTTTTGAAGAACGGCCTAAGTCGAGGCTCGGAAACTTCGCGAAGGCGATACTGGCTGCAACGAGAATCCCGGCCGCTACTTGCATTGATTTGTTCAGCACATCTTTTTTCATTTCCATGGTTCCTCCTTTTAGGACCCATTGTTTGGCCGGCCGACTGAAGGTGACTTGCTTCCAAACCGGCTCGAATGAAGCCGCGCTCCGTGTTTGCGGCAAAGCACAGACTGAATCCCTAGCCAACGACGTCACCCATGGTTTCCAGTTCTCGACAAGAATGCGGACAAAAACATCAAGGGTTGTACAGCACATAGCGAGTGTATTCCGCTTCCACATTCGGGTCCTCGGCGAAGTGGCGTTGAAGGATCCAGATGCCCTCCGTGTTTGCGACGAAAACAAGCCCGCGCTTTTCATCTCTACCGATTGCCGTAACCCCTGTGAACTCGCGAGCTATCTTCGGGTGTTGGGGGTCGGAAAAATCCATGATCCGGAGAGTTTGGGGCGTTGTCGCTGTGGCAGCAGTACCTTGTTCCGTGCTGACAAGGGCAGCAGTCCCGGCAACGGCAACGAGGCCTTCCACGCCGCCGTCCGGAGCATATGTGACGTTAGCTAACACAGAGGGCTGTTTCGTCTTGGTTACATCGATGAGTGTAAAGTCCCCATCGGCGTCGTGCTCCGCGTAGAGGTAGTCGCTGCTGTAGTGTTGAGTGCATACTAAATGGGTGACCGGCCCACCCGCCAGCGGGATATGCCCAACGACTTCAATTGCGTCCAGGGGGTGGCTCGGCGCTGACCCGTTTTTTTTCGTGGCATGGGTCCCGACTGCCGCGGAGGTTTTTGAAGAATGGCCTAAGTCGAGGCTTGGAGTCTTCGCGAATGCCATACTGGCTGCAGCGAGGATCGCGACTGCCGCCAGCATTGATTTGTTCATCGCATCTTCTTTCATTTCTTTGGTTCCTCCTTTCGGACCCATGATTCAGCCTGCCGGCTAAACGTGACTTGCTTTCATACTACTTAGAACGCACCTGCACTCCGACCTTAATGCAAAGGAAATTCTCTGGCCATACCAACTGATAGCTAATTTCAACTGGGAACAGTAGTAGCTCGACTGCAGTCTCGCTGGTAGGCATTCTGGATACCCGCCCTCCTGCGCAACCCTACCGGAAGCTCGTAGCGCTAGGCCCCGCCTTGTGGCGCTGAGGTGGGGAGTGTTGCCGAGAAAGCTCAGACAACGGCCGGAGTAGCTACCGGCAATTTGCTCTCGCAATACCATCTTTCGGGTATTCCTTGCCAAAGAGGTCTACTGGTACGCTGAGGAAGTTCGGCGTCGGGCTGTTTGATTTTGAAGCCAATCTCGACAAGTCCAGAATGAGGAAGGAGCGCCTTCAAATGCTTACAAACCAGCCACCATGCTTTCGATCGAACAAAAGAGCCCCTTCAGAGGGATCTGTCACGCACCCAAACGCAAGTCACCCTCCTAAAGTAGTCATTGGGCGAGGAACAAACTCACTCTTCGCCAGGGTCGCCGACTTTCTCCGCAGGAAGAGCGCCACTGCCACCTGGGCGTCGTCGCCCGCAAGCCGTTCGTCGATGGGCCCCATTGGCATTATTGGACTTGTGGCCAGCGACGAGGACCGTCGATTGCTGGCCAGAATATGCGAGCGAAACGGCTGGTATCTGCTTTGCGCAGACACATGCGAAGAGGCCCGGACTGCGTTGGATAAAATGAAAGCGCCAGTGATCCTGTGCGATCGCGATCTTCCCGGCAAAGGATGGCGGGAGACAGTGGAAGGCTTGGCATCATCTCCCCACCGTGTTTGTGTCATCCTTGTCTCCGGGGTGCTTGACGCCTACTTATGGGACGAGGTCGTGCGCGCGGGCGGGTATGATGTCTTATACAAACCACTTCGAGAAGCTGATGTAGTCCTTTCCGTCAGGCTGGCGTGGTCGTACTGGAACAGCGCGACAAAAACCGCGGCGCTTTCAGGCAAGAGACAGGCCGGGGAAACCTAGGAGATGATGCCCTTCCGCACCGCGTACAAGATCAACTCTGCAAGGCTGTGCAGATTGAGCTTGTCTTGCAGGTTCCTGCGGTGGGTCTCCACCGTGTAAAGGCTGAGGTTGAGTAGCGTCGCAATGTCTTTATTTGACTTGCCCCCTGCCAACATTTGCAGGATCTCTCGCTCCCGTGGGGTGAGCAGCTCATAGCTATCTTCGGCCCCTCGTTTTCTCATCTCGCGTACATAATCTTCAACCAGGATATTACTGATTTCAGGACTGAAGAACGCCTTTCCTTCGCTCACAGCCTTGATCGCCTCAATCAGGTCATTTTCCGCAGAGTCCTTCAGAACATAGCCCTTGGCTCCTGCCTTGAGCGCCCGCAAGACGTAGCCCTCGTCCGAGTGCATGCTCAAAATTACAATCGCCGCACGCGGCAGCAAAGCATGGATGCGTTGGGCGGCTTCGATGCCGCTCAGGTTCGGCATGGCGATATCGAGAACGATGACATCCGGTTTCGTTGCCTCCGCACACTCCACAGCTTGTCGCCCGTCCGAGACTTCACCGACCACCGCGAATCCCGGTTGCCTCTCCAGCAGCAGCCGCAATCCTCGCCGCATAATGTTGTGATCATCCGCTAACAGAATCTGAATCTTTTTCGACTCCACGCGCGTCCCGGCCCCCTTCGTTATGACTGAATGGCAACTGTACCGCCACAATCGTTCCGCTTCCCGGCGCGGAATGTATCTCGCATTTGCCCCCTAACCTGGCAACCCGCTCTTCAATTCCGAGTACCCCGAGTCCCTTGGTCTGCCTTACATCGAAACCCTGTCCATCATCCTGGATAGAAAGTGACAACCGGTTCGGTTCCTGCTGAACCCTGATACGGACCTTGGTGGCACGAGCGTGGCGGGAACAATTGTGCAGCGCTTCCTGCACCACACGGTAGATGCAGGTTTTATACTCGTCGGAGAGATCCTCCGACGCAAGTTCAGTCGCTACGCTCACATCCATAGAGGTGCGCTTGGATACTTCACGGGCCTGCCATTGCAGCGCCGGAACAAGACCAAGGTCATCCAGCATGGACGGTCGAAGAAGGAGCGCCATATTTCGAACCACACGGACTGAGCTTTCCACCAAGCCCTTGACTGTTTCGACGTGAGCGCATGACTGTTCATCGGTTTGTATCGCAGATTCTGCCGACAAATTACGTAGTTCCACAAGGACCGCCGACAACGCTTGTCCGACTTCATCGTGTAGCTCGCGGGAGAGTGCACGCCGCTCGTTCTCTTGCGCGTGCACAAGCCGGGCGGAGAGATCCCTGAGTTCCCTTCGCGCTTCGACGACTTCCTGGTACTGAACGTGCGCTCGGGCTTCCAATCTCAGAATCTTCCAAGTGCTGAATAAAGCCATCACCAACCCCAGCAGAAACGTTGCCAGAAGAGTGATCGCCATCCGGTTTTGGAATTCTGACAAGAGGTAATCCACCCGGTGGTTGCCGGCGTTCAACTGCTGTTCGTTGATGTACGCGATGCGGTCAGCGATCGCAAGCATCGCCGCGCGGCGAGGGAATATCTCATCCCGGAGGAAAACGTATCCCTCGCGTCGGCGCTGTTTGGTGTCCCATTGGAAAGTCGGAGCGAGGATCTGCCAGTACTGGGAGAGCCCCGCCGAAAGCTCGGTGTAGTATGGGCTCTGGTCCGGCTCAAGTTGGTGGCCAAACAATTCCAGTGCGGAGACCATTTGACGGTGTACTTCTTCAAGGCTCGCTCGGTAGGTCTCTGCTCGGCCGGGCTCGGGCTCCAGCAAATAGTCGCGGACGTAGGTTCCGGAGAGGTAAAGCTGGGATCGAATGTCATTGAGCGCATGGTTCCGCGAAAGGAACTGCCTTCGGATCTGGTTGTCGCTTCGTCTAATTCGCTGGAGAACTCCTATGCCATAGATTCCCGCGACAGCCATAATTGCCAGAAGGCCGCCAAAACCAGCCATTATGGCAAAACGGGTACTCAGCAGGAGCCGATCTGAACCGCGTGCGTCGACACCGCCCATCACTTCCTCCCGAGTCTGCGCTGCCTCCGAGAGAAGCCACCGGTACTGGCTCTTGCTGCCAGAGCCAGCGTCCGGACTAGCTCCTTACAGAGTAAACCCGTAGGGGGCCGACGGGAAGAACAGAATGGTTGTTTGAGCCCGTGGTTGTAGACCCCGACTGCCCTCCCGGCTAACTTCATGCCTTCCGCGGAATCCGAACCGTGGAGGCGGAGAATTAACTCCCTCCTTTATTTGACAATCACGGCAACTCCAATCTATAAGGCAGTAAGGGCTCGCACGGGAAGGAACTCTCACACCCCGTGCTGTCTTTGGCCAGTGCCGTTACCATGAGTCCCCTCCCAGAGGCGAGATAGCCAGCTCAGAGGGCAGGAGGATCAAGATGCGAAACCAAGTAGCGTCCAGGGGAGCCGACCTGGGAACAGGTTGCATGCTCATTGGCTTGTTGTTCATGCTGTGCTGCGCTTGGGCGCCGGAGTTGCATGGACAGCCGGTTCAACCGAATCAGATTCCCGATCCTTTGCATCAGCTCAATAGCTCTATTGAGGCCATCGTAAAACGGGTCGCCCCCAGTGTCGTCCAAGTGATTGTGACGGGGTTCGGTCCTGTGGGGGAAGGAAATGATAGTGAGGCAAGTCTCGTCGTCGGAAGGCAGCACAGCATGGCCTCCGGGGTCATCATCGATCCCGAGGGCTATATCATAACTAACGCTCACGTGGTAAGGGGCGCGCAGCACATCGAGGTGGTCCTTCCTGCCCCGCCCCTGGAGGGCTCACCGCTGAGTTCAATCCTCAGCTCCAGAGGTCACACTGTCGAGGCCCGCGTACTTGGGCTTTCCAGGGAAATCGATCTCGCTGTAGTCAAGGTCGAGGCGAAGGGATTGCCGGCGTTGCCCATCGGGAATTACGACCTGCTTCGCCAGGGCGAGCTCGTGTTTGCGTTTGGGAGCCCGCAAGGTTTGCGGAACTCCGTGACGATGGGAGTCATCAGTGCCATCGCCCGTCAGCCTGATCCTGATAATCCCATGGTTTACATCCAAACTGACGCACCCATCAATCCGGGGAATAGCGGTGGACCGCTCGTGGATGTCGATGGTGAACTGGTGGGCATCAACACGTTTATCCTCACGCAGTCCGGCGGCAATGAAGGCCTGGGGTTCGCTATTCCGAGTGGAATTCTGGCCGCTGCCTACCCCCAACTGCGCAAGTACGGTCATGTTCATCGCGGGGAGGTCGGCATTAGCGTCCAAAGCATTTCGCCAAGCATGGCCGCAGGGTTAGGTCTTGCGCATGACCAAGGCGTGATTGTGTCCGATGTGTTACCGGGCGGGCCCGCTGAAGCTGCCGGTCTTAGAATGCAGGACATCATCATAAGTGTCGACGACGAGCAAGTGGACAGCCTGCCCATATTTAGTCTGCGCACCTATATGCTGCGTGCAGGGAAGCCCACAAAATTTACGGTTCTTCGGGGCACCGAGAAGCTGGATCTTGAAATCTCCGTGGCTGCACGTCAGCATAATGCCGATCGCCTGGTGGATCTGGTTGATGCCGAGAAAAACTCGGTCGGGAAGTTAGGGATTCTCGGGGTTCAAATCGACAAGACAACCGCACCTATACTTCCGGATCTTAGGGAAGCTTCGGGAGTCATGGTCGCCGCGAAGACTGCTGGTTCGAATGCAATGGATAACCCGTTATCCGTTGGTGATGTAATCCACGCCGTAAACGGAAAGGCCGTCATGGGGTTGGATTTTCTGCGCACATCGCTGGATAACATGAGATTCAACGATCCTGTAGTTCTGCAAATCGAGCGCGACGGAAGGATGATGTACCTTGCCTTCCGCGTGGATTAATGGCGAAGTTCCCGTTTTGCAGGTGACGCGGGCGCGCCGGCGAGCGGCGTTGTTCGGATATCGCGGCGCCCAGTTTCCCTGGGAAGCCGGCGAGAGCAACGGCAGCGGGGTCCCTCCTCCAAACTGTCTCGCTGGGCTTCACCGGTTTGGGAATTCGTGAGGGCGCCTGGCAGGCTTATCCCGCCAATCTTCCCCAAGGCTGGTCGAGAATCGAGGTTGATCAAATCTGGGTGCGCGGTAGAGCGCAGCGCCTGATCTCCGAGAATGGCAAGCCTGCCCAACTATTGGGGTAGATTGCCCCCCTTTGCGGCGTCCGGATCGAGGCGCACGATGCCCAGCCCCCGGTTGCTTTAGCGGACTTGTTGTCAGCCTTTGTGATTTGAAGTTCCGATGCTTGAAAAAGGCCGCCAAATTGTCCCCATCGGGCGGCCCATGAAAATATTATGTCGAGCAAGGGGATTCTGAGAGTTGAGCTTAGCTTGTGTGGGCTAATTCAATTTAAATCAGGTTTCAAGAGGGCATGGAAGGGGTATGCCTAAGGTCGAGCCCCTCCACCGACAACGTCGTGGCGCATGATGAGTTACCCGTGAAGTTTTCGCCTGGTCCGGATATTGCACAACATCGATCTTGCCAAACCACGGCTGCAATGTCGAGAGCCGCAAGCAGAATTATAGTATCCTCATAGTTATGGTGGACCCCAGCGGAGCAGGAGAGAGACCCCAGCACAAGCCGCCTGCTTCGCAACATCAGGCTTTGTTGGAGGTCAGCGAATCGATCGCTACGCACCGTGACCTGCCGGCGCTTTTTCATGATCTCAAAGAACGACTGCCGCACCTGGTGAACTTCGATACGCTGTGGCTGGTTTTGCATGACGCCACCCGCAACATCATGCGTGTCCACATCCTGGAAACCCCTTCGCGCGCTTACGTGGACTTTGTCGAGCGCACTATTCAGGATGCCCCGGCTGGCTGGGTTTGGGAACGGCAAGAGGCCCTGATCATTTCCGACCTGGAGCAGGAAACACGCTTCGAAAAGGCCTTGGACTCCGTGCGCGAAATCGGCGTTAAGTCTTTTTGCATTTTGCCGTTGACAAGTGCGCATCGCCGCTTGGGGGCCGTCGGGTTCGGCAGCCAACGCGTGGGGGCTTACTGCGAAGCGGGGGTGGAATTCCTCCAACTTGTGGCTCGGCAGATTGCCGTCGCCGTGGATAATGCGCTCAATTATCAAGCGGCCCAAGCGTTGCAGCAGCAACTCCAGCACGAGCGGGATCGCCTCAAGCTGCTCCTGGATTTGAATAACAGCGTAGTTTCAACCCTTGATCTTCGGCAGCTTTTTCGCGCGATTTCGGCGAACGTTCGGCGAGTCATGGAGTGCGATTACGCCAGCGTGCTTTTGCCCGAAGAGGATGGGAAGCACTTAAGAGTGTACGCGCGCAACTTCTCCGAAGGGGGGGAATCGTGGCCGGAAGAAATCGTAGTTCCGGCGGCAGGTAGGCCTGCCAGCGAAGTCCTGAACTCGGGCGAACCCCTCGTCCTCGATAGCCAAGAGCTCCGTCGGTATAGCCCGCAGCTTAACCTCGTGGCAATGGGATTGAAATCCCTTTGCGTCCTCCCCATGATCAGCCGCGAACGCGTTATCGGCACAGTGAATCTCGGACGACTGAGTGAAGGCGTTTTCTCGCAAGGAGACGTGGATTTCCTTGCCCAAGTGGCCAATCAGATTGCCATTGGCGTCGAAAATGCCCTTAATTATCAGCAGGTAACCGAGGCGCGGGAAAGGTTAGCAGAGGAAAGAGACTACCTCATTGAAGAAATTCGCACGGACCACGACTTTGAAGCGATTATCGGCCAAAGTCCGGCTCTCAAGCGGATTTTGAAACAGGCCGAATTGGTAGCACCCACCGGTTCTACGGTTCTCATCATGGGAGAAACCGGTACAGGAAAGGAGGTTCTGGCGCGGGCCATCCACGACATCAGCCCACGACGCGAGCGGACTTTTGTGAGCGTGAATTGCGCTGCAATCCCCATGGGCCTTCTTGAAAGTGAACTTTTTGGACACGAAAAGGGCGCTTTTACAGGTGCAATCGTACAGAGAATCGGTCGCTTCGAGCTGGCCCATCAGGGGACGCTCTTCCTTGATGAGGTGGGTGACATCCCTCTGGAATTGCAACCGAAGCTCCTGCGCGTTTTGCAGGAACAGGAATTTGAGCGCTTGGGGAGCACCCGTACGCTCCATGTGGATACCCGGCTAATGGCAGCCACTAGCCGCGACTTGGCACAAATGGTCGAGAACCGGGAATTTCGAGGTGACCTCTACTACCGGTTGAACATTTTCCCGATTCTCGTTCCCCCCTTGCGCGAGCGGCCGGAGGATATTCCGCTTCTTGTAGCCCATTTCACAGACAGGTATGCGCGCAGAATGGATAAGCGAATCAGCAAGATACCAGTGGAAACGATGGATGCTCTGAAGCGCTACCACTGGCCGGGGAATGTTCGAGAATTGCAGAATTTCATCGAGCGCGCCACAATTCTCACCCCCGGATCGACCCTTCAGGCGCCACTCTCGGAATTGAGGCAAGCTAGCCGGGAAGTCCAGAGAAAGTCGCGCACCCTCGCCGAAACTGAGCGTGACCAGATCATGAGGACCCTGCGCGAGTCCCAGTGGGTACTGGGGGGTCCCGGAGGTGCTGCCGAGAGGCTAGGACTTAAACGCACGACCCTTTTCTATAAGATGCGAAAGCTCGGCATTACCCGTACCTCGGGCTGACTTATGAACGGCATCGCGTCAAAATTTTGACGTCATTATCCCCATCCAACACCTCTGGAGAATCCACAAGATCTCAAAATAATGCTGTGATTTACTCATTTTAAGTGTCTTATTACAAACATGTGGCTGGTTGGAGAGTGGAATTCGACATGCCATGTGGTCAACTTGGGGTTCGCGTACGATGCCGTCGTTTTCAGCCAACTGGTCTGCCTTTCGAAATCCCTGGTAGTAAGGCCGGTATGGCAATAAAGCGGTCAACCAGAAGGGATTAGAAAGGCCGTAGGAGTTTGAATTTTCTGCCGGCTACGGACCTTTGCAAACAGAGCTGGCGGAGGATGAGGTTCCAATCTTCTAGCTATGTGGATTGTCCGATTAGCCTTACGACGGCCTTACACCTTCATCGTGATGGCGATCGTCATCATGATCCTGGGAGCGCTTTCCATCATCCGCACTCCTAAGGATATCTTTCCCAATGTCAACATCCCTGTAGTAACTGTCATGTGGGGCTATACGGGCCTTTCTGCTGACCAGATGGCGAACCGAATCGCCGTTATCAACCAACGTTCCCTCACCTTGACGGTGAATGACATTGAGCATATCGAGTCCGAATCTCTGAACGGCACCGCCATGATCAAGATTTTCTTCCAGCCGGGAGCCAACATTGCCATGGCGATGAGCCAAGTGACGGCAATGTCGCAAACCCAGCTTCGGCAATTCCCGCCCGGCAGTACTCCTCCGTTCATTATGCAGTACAGCGCATCGACAGTGCCCATTCTGCAATTGGGACTTTCCGGGCAGGGGCTTTCGGAGCAGCAGTTGTTCGACTTGGGCGCGAACTTCATCCGCGTCCAACTGGCCGACGTGGAAGGCGCCGCCATACCGTGGCCCTTTGGGGGAAAGCAACGCCAAGTGCAAGTGGATCTTGACACTGCCGCCATGCAGGCCAAGGGCCTCTCACCCCTCGACGTGGTGAATGCCATCAGTTCTCAGAACCTGATTCTTCCTTCCGGGACCTCCAAAATTGGCCCCTATGAGTATGATGTTGAGACCAACGGCAGCCCATTAACCACAGCCGAGCTCAATGATATGCCGGTCAAGACTTCCGGCAACACTGTAATTTACATCCGCGACGTTGCCCATGTGCGCGATGGCTTCCCGCCCCAGACCAACATCGTGCGCGTCAACGGCCAACGGGCGGCATTGATGACGGCGATGAAAACCGGCAATTCCTCGACTCTGGATATCATCTCCCGAATCAAAGCGGAGCTGCCGGTTATTCAGAAGGGTTTGCCGCCGCAATTGCAAATCCACTATTTAAATGACCAGTCTATTTTTGTGAGGGCCTCCATTCAGGGTGTAGTGAGGGAAGCTCTGATCGCCGCTCTCCTTACTGCGGCGATGATTCTGCTGTTCTTAGGGAGCTGGCGCAGCACCATCATTATCGCCGTCTCCATCCCGCTTTCCATCCTAACCTCCTTAGTGGTGCTCAGTGCGCTCGGGGAAACCATCAACATCATGACGTTAGGGGGATTTGCCTTGGCCGTGGGGATTCTGGTGGACGACGCCACGGTGGAAGTCGAGAACATCAACCGCAACATCGCCATGAACAAGGAAATCCTGGTGGCGATTCTGGATGGCGCGTCGCAGATTGCCGTTCCGGCCTTTGTCTCGACTCTCTCCATCTGCATCGTCTTCGTGCCCATGTTCTTCCTGACCGGGGTCGCCCGGCACCTCTTTATCCCCCTGGCAGAGGCGGTCAGTTTCGCCATGCTGGCGTCTTACCTCCTGTCCCGGACCTTGGTGCCGACCATGGCGCGGTACTTGCTTCGCGGCCACGAGCACGACGCCCAGAATCTGGAAGCCGAGGCCCAGCGCCACCTATTGGCACGCCTGCAAATCCGGTTTGAGCGCACCTTCGAGCGCTGGCGAGGAAATTACAAGCGTTGGCTGACGGCCTGCCTGAGCCATCGCGCTTGGTTGGCAGTGGGGGTCTTAAGCGCCGCCGCGCTTTCATTTTTGCTGATTCCCTGGATCGGCCAGGACTTTTTCCCCAAGGTCGACAGTGGGCAGTTCACCCTGCACCTGCGGGCGCCCACCGGAACCCGCATCGAAGAGACCGCCCTGCTTTGCGATCATGTGGAGCGTTCCATTCGGGAAGCGATTCCTCCGCAGGAAGTTACCAGCATTATCGATAACATCGGATTGCCGTACAGCAGCGTGAATCTCGCCTACAGCAACTCAGCTCCTATTGGCACCGGGGATGCCGACATTATGGTTTCGCTGTCGCAAGACCATCACTCCACGGCGGAGTACGTCCGCAGGCTGCGGCTCAAATTGGCTCAGGAATACCCAGGCGTAACGTTTTACGTCCTGCCCTCTGACATGGTCAGCCAGATTCTGAATTTTGGCCTCCCGGCGCCCATCAATGTCCAGGTGGTGGGCCAAAACCTAACCGCCAATCGGCGATTCGCCGATGGGCTGATGCGCAAACTCAAATACATCCCTGGCGCGGTGGACTTGCGCATTCAGGAACCCTTCAACCTGCCGCGCCTTCAGGTCGACATTGACCGAACCCGGTCGGCGCAGGTGGGTTTTACGCCCCGCGACGTCGCCAGCGACATGCTGATTTCTCTAAGTGGAAGCTTTCAGACTGCCCCCACCTTTTGGTTGGACCCGCGGACCGGCGTCAGCTACAGCATCACCACTCAAACGCCGCAATACCGCGTGGACTCGCTCCAGGATCTCCAGAACATCCCCATCTCGAATTCCAGCGGTGCTCCCCCTCAAATCCTGGGGAATCTTGCCTCGATCAGCCGCGGGGCTTCCCTCGCCGCGGTCTCGCATTATAACGTCCAGCCTGTCGTCAACATTTACGGTGCGGTGCAGGGAAGGGACTTGGGGGCTGTGGCTGGCGACCTCGACCGCATGGTGAATGAGAGCCAGAAGGATCTGCCGCGCGGTTCTCGGACTATCGTGCGCGGCCAGATTGACACCATGCGCACGTCCTTTAGTGGACTGCTGGCGGGGCTGGTTTTCTCGATCGTGCTGGTTTATCTCTTGATCGTGGTGAACTTCCAATCCTGGCTCGACCCCCTGATCATTATTTCGGCTTTGCCGACGGGGCTGGCGGGGATTCTCTGGTTCCTGTTCGCGACTCACACCACCTTCAGCGTGCCGGCTATGATCGGCGCCATCATGTGCGTGGGTGTGGCCACGTCGAACAGTATTCTGGTGGTGAGTTTTGCCAAAGAACGATTGCAAGAAGGCGTGAATGCCACGGCAGCGGCACTCGACGCCGGGTTCACGCGTTTTCGTCCCGTCATCATGACGGCGCTGGCCATGATTATCGGCATGGTGCCCATGGCTCTGGGCCTGGGTGAGGGCGGCGAGCAAAACGCTCCCCTGGGCCGGGCCGTGATCGGCGGCCTGCTGTTCGCCACCGTGGCGACACTCTTTTTTGTTCCTACCGTGTTCAGTGTGGTCCATGGAAGACGGCAGGCGGAAGGCAGTAAGCAGTAGTCAGTCGGCGGGTTACTGCCTGACTGTAGGGGTACGTCTTGCCATACCCTCGTGGTTCGGTGGCGCGATAAAGCTGAAGAGGGTACGGCAAGCCGTACCCCCCTACATCCAAGGCGGCCCTGGAGGACGGCATGAAAGCTGAGGAAAGGCACGACCTGGAATCCCGCGACGATCAGCGCGGAGGTTCTGGCCCGCCCAGACGCCCCCGGTTGTCCGGGGTAAGTAAAGTCGTCTTGGGGCTGGCGGTTCTCTTGCTCATCGCCGGCGCCGTCGTCTATAGGGGCGTTACCACTCGGGTCCGCGCCGCGGCTGCTGTGAAGACAGACACAAACGAACTCGCCGTGCCCTCGGTTTCCCTCGCCCAACCCAAGCGAGGCGCACCGCAGGAAGAGACCGTATTGCCAGGGAACATCCAAGCCTTCATTGACGCGCCGATTTATGCGCGGACGAACGGTTACCTCAAGACCTGGTACGTGGACATTGGCGGCAAGGTAAAGAGCGGCCAACTTCTGGCGGAAATCGATACTCCTGAACTGGATCAGCAACTCCAGCAGGCGCGGGCCGATCTGGCGACGGCGAAGGCCAACTACGATTTGGCTCAGACCACCGCGGCGCGCTACGAGTTCCTTCTGCAAAGCGATTCCGTAGCCAAGCAGGATGTTGACAACGCCGTAGGGGATGCTCACGCCAAGAAGGCCATGGTGGACTCCGCCACGGACAATGTGAAGCGGCTGGAACAGTTGCAATCCTTTGAAAAGGTCTACGCCCCATTCGACGGGGTGCTCACGGCGCGCAATACGGATATCGGCCAGCTCATTGGTTCCGGAAGCGGCAGCGGCGCCAAGGAATTGTTTCACGTGGCGGCCATTCACACCCTGCGCGTCTACATCAATGTGCCTCAGATTTACTCGCCCGCGGCGGTTCCAGGCGTCCAGGTTTATTTGACCCTTCCGCAGTTTCCCGGACGGCGCTTTCCCGGCAAGTTGGTGCGGACTGCCGAGGCAATCGATCAAGCCTCCCGCACCTTGTTGACGGAGGTGGACGTCGCCAACCCCACTGGCGAAATCCTGCCCGGTGCTTACGCCGAGGTCCATGTGAAGCTTCCCTCGGCAACCTCGACGGTCGTGATCCCGGTCACCAGCCTGATCTTTCGCTCGGAAGGCTTGCGTGTTGGGGTGGTCCGCAACGGCCACGCCTTCATGCTGCCTATTGTCTTGGGCAGGGACTTCGGAACTGAAGTTGAAGTGGTGTCAGGCCTGGACGGAAGCGAAAAAGTGATCACGAACCCGCCGGATTCACTGGTGGAGGGGCAGCAGGTGCGCAGTGCTGCTCCAGGCACGGGCCAATGGGGTGCGCAATGAAACCCCGAAGTCCGAGGTCCGAAGTCCGAGGCCCGGTCTTTCGGCGGCTTGCCGTCCCCGGCATTCTGCTGACGGCCTTTTGCCTACTGCTCTTTGCCGACGCGTGTACCCCTGGACCCAGGTACGCTAAACCCACGGCTCCGACGCCACCCGCCTACAAGGAGCTTGCGCCCAGCGCGGCAGGTCCACCAAGCGAATGGAAAGCGTCCCAGCCGCAGGACCAGGTGATTCGCGGAAAGTGGTGGGAGATTTTCAACGACCCACAATTGAATTCGTTGGAGGAACGCGTCGACGTCTCCAACCAGAACTTGAAGATCGCCGAGGCGCAGTTTCGCCAGGCACGTGACGTGATTCGCATCAATCGATCGGGTCTGTACCCCACCGTCGGCGCCGGCCCTACCATCACCGGGGAGCAATTCTCCAAGAACGCCCCCAACGCCGGCCCTAAATATGGCCAAACGCAGACGGATTTTGCTTTGCCCTTTGACCTTTCCTACGAGGTGGACGCTTGGGGGCGTATCCATCTCACGGTTCAAGCGGCCGTGGCCGGCGCCCAGGCCAGTGCGGCGGATTTAGAAACCGCCCGCCTGAGTATTCACGCGGAGTTGGCTGCCGACTACTTTGCGCTGCGCGGCCTGGATGCGCAGAGGCAGTTGCTTGACTCCACGGTGGTCGCATACCAGAAAGCCTTGGATCTGACCACCAACCGCTACAATGGTGGACTGGCAGCCAAAGTGGAGGTGGCGCAGGCGGAGACGCAGCTTGAAACCACGCAAGCACTGGCCATCGACGTGGGAGTGCAGCGCGCCCAATTCGAACATGCCATCGCCGCGCTGGTGGGCCAGTCGGCATCGACATTCTCGATTCCTGTTTCGCCGCTTAACGTGCCCCCGCCTGAGATTCCGGTAGGAGTGCCTTCTGCTCTGCTACAGCGCCGACCTGACATCGCCGCGGCGGAACGCCGCATGGCGGCCGCCAACGCTGAAATCGGGGTGGCCAAGACGGCCTTTTACCCTACGCTTACTCTCAGCGCCGCGGCGGGCCTCGAAGGATCCTCGATCATCAACTGGTTTGCCTGGCCGAGCCACTTTTTTGCCGTGGGCCCGTCGTTGCTGGAAACGCTTTTCGATGCCGGCCGCCGCCACGCTGTGACGGACCAAGCTTGGGCCGCCTACGATGAGAACGTGGCTTCTTATCGCCAGAACGTCCTCACGGCCTTCCAGGAGGTGGAGGATAACCTCGCGGGACTGCGCATTCTCGATGAGGAAAGTAAGAAGCAGGAACAGGCCGTCCGATCAGCCGAGCACTCGCTGGCGCTTTCCACGAATCGCTACAAGGGCGGGTTGGTGACTTATCTTGAGGTCATCACCGCCCAAAGCACTGCCCTGAGCAACGAGCGAACCGCCGTCGATATCTTGACCCGCCGGATGAACTCAACGGTCCTTCTGATCAAAGCTCTGGGTGGTGGATGGGACGTTTCCAAGCTGCCCCAAGTCGCCGGGCAGGGGAGCCGTGGCGCGGGGAATGGGGCGGGTTAGCCCGGGTTTCTCACCTCGCACACGCGCACAACCTGGTGTGGCCTCAGGCGCAACGCCGCAGGATTGGCGGCCGCCGCACAAGGACCGGCATTGAGAAGCTCGAATTTGGAGATTGAAGACGAAGGCATGGCGGACGCATGTTAAAAATCACCATTGAGAAGAACTCGCGGTCGACCACTCTCCGGGTGGAGGGCAGGCTTACCGGCCCATGGGTGGACGAACTCGGACGGACTTGGCACTCCCTCACCTCTGAGTGTGTCGATGGGCGCGTCTCGGTGGACCTCACGGACGTCACCTTTGTGGGCGAGGAAGGGAAGAATCTGCTGGGAGCGATGCACGGGGAAGGGGCCAAGCTCAAAGCTTCCGGATGTGTCACCCGCAGAATTGTGGAGGAGATTGAGCACAGCTTCGACCGGACCCATGCCAAGCGGTCCGCTCCGAATCCCGAGTAATCCGCACCTAGGAACGAATCGAACAAATCGATACTCTCCCGTATCAGAACAGAAATAGTGCAGCCACTAGCTTCGCTGGCCATTGACAGCCGAAGTCTAAATGTGGGAACAGTCCTGCGCCTGGCAAATGGAGGTCCGGCATGCTTTCACGCCCAAGGGCGAGGCGGTCGTGGCCGCACAGCCTGGCACCTACCACTCAGCGCTCGGGCGTGATCCGGTAAAGCCCCGCGCCGTGCGGCGCGATCCGGGGAGAGAATTTTGCATTCACCACCCCCAAATCCTTTTTCTCCCAGAGGTCGCGCACCGCACACTTCCCGCTCAAGCCCAACTCCGTCCAGCGCACGGTGACTTCCGCGGGCGTCCAATCCTGCAGATTGAAAACCGCCAGGAACTTGTCGCGCGCCCCGGGGGCATCCGCAGTCCAGGCCACTTGGTTCCCGCGTGTGAACAACTCGCGGTTATGAGTGCTGTGTTGATCCACAGTCAGCATCTCCGGGTTGGTCAGCAGTTCCAGTGTCGCCGCATCCAGGGTGGGCAGATCGCCACCCATCATCAGCGGCGAGCGAAAAATCGCCCAAAGGGTAAGGTGGGTTCGCTGTTCCAGCGGGGTGAAATTCGTCTGCCGCACCGGGTCCTTGTACCCGCGAATACGCAGCCGTCCGAGGGGCAGCATATCTGCGTCCGGCCAGTGATTGGGTTCGATATACGGCGCCCAGGCGCGGCAGAGAGCGAACTGTTTTGCCAGCGACTCCCAGTTGTCCCAGAAATCATCGGAAATGCGCCACAAATTCGCGTTCTCCTTGAGGTGTGCGGCCTGGGCCAACGGAGCGGGGCCGGGCGAGAGGCTCAGCACGATGGGGCGGCCCGACTTCACAATAGCGCGGTGCAGAGCGGCGATTTCCGGTCCGTGGTAATTCTCGCGCGCCGGCTTCTCCGCCGAACTCATGTCGTCAGCCTTGATATAATCCACACCCCACTTCGCGTAGAGGGCCACAATGGATTCGTAATAAGCCTGGCCCGCGGGCTTGCTCACATCGACTCCATACATGGCTGTCGACCAGTTGCATGCATTCCCGGTGTCCGCCACATCCTTTGCGTGAGCGGACGTCCCCAGGATCGGCAGGTTTTTCTCCACGGCCGCGCGGGGGATTCCGCGCATAATGTGAATTCCGAATTTCAGCCCCCTGCTGTGCACGTAATCGGCCAGGGGTTTGAATCCCTGCCCATGGGCGGACGAGGGAAAGCGATTGGGAGCGGGGACCAGCCGCCCATAGCCATCCATGTTGAATCCCCACGTATCCTGGTTGTCGCTCACGTCGGTGTGGGAAAAATACCAGTAGTAATCAATCACCACATAATTCCAGCCTAAGCGAGCCATGTGCTGGGCCAGATAATCCGCATTGGCCTTCACTTCTGGTTCGGTCACATCGCCGCAGTAAGCATCATAACTGTTCCATCCCATGGGGGGAGTGGGCGCCAGCTCCGCCACTTGGCCGGAAGCCGGGGACGCTTTCCCGCCGCCCGTCCATAATCCAGCGCCCAACAAAAGTGCCGCGGCGATAATCCCGACACACGCTTTGAGAGTACGTTGCATCGCTGAATCTCCTGGTTTGAATTCCGCGGAATGATGGAGTCGGCAGCGCCATTCTCCGAGTCCATCCGGCAGAACTGCCAATTCCACCACTCGCGTATCATGGAATGAAGTCTTTCGCAAGCGAAAGGGGCGAAAGGGCGGCGGTGCCTTGGGGCTCGAATAACTTGAACTCTGTGCCTGCTGACCGTGGTAGTCTCTTTGCCAAATCTGAGCACAAGGGGATTGGCGCTATGAAATCCCGAGAGCGCGTTCTGAAGGCCATCAATTTTCAGGAAGCCGACCGGGTACCGATCGACCTGGGAGGGCTTAAGGCATCCGGGATTGCGGTCGAGACCTACGACCGAGTGTCGAGCAAGCTGGGCCTCGGCAAGACGCCGCGCGTGGCCGACACACCCAGCATGATTGCGGTCGTGGAAGAGCCGGTGCGGAAGCGGTTCAGCCTTGACGTGATGCCGGTGGATATCACCATGATCCCCGGCCTGATGGCCCCCGAGCGTCAATGGGTGCCGCGCCGCCTTTTCTCCGGCACGGACGTGCTTTTTTTGCCCGGCACGCGCATCCAGGAAGAGGCGGACGGAAGCTGGGTGCTTCTCGACAAGAACGGCGCGCCGGGATCATTCCGCATGCCGAAGGACGGCTACTACTTCGATGATGTCTCTTTCAACCGCCGGAAAGGAATTGACCCGGCAGAGTTCCACCCCGTTGATGACATCGCGGACGAAGTGCTGAAGCAGGTCGAGGAATACTCCTCCCAGCTTTACCACGGCACGGACTACGCGCTGCTCGGGTGGGGAGGAGGGGTGTGCTTTTTGGGACTGAGCATCATCACCGACCCGCGCTCCAACGTCACCATGGGCATGCCGGACCAATGGATGATGATGCTCTTGACCGAGAAAGAAACCTGTCATGAGATGATGAACCGGTCGGTGGAAGCCAGCATCAAGTGCCTGACCCTTCTGCACCAGGCGGTGGGCGACCGCTGCTTCGCCTGGGGCATTGCCTCCGACGACAGCGGGACGCAGCGTGGGGAGTTCATCCGGCCCAGCCTCTGGGCGGAGATGATGAAACCCCATTACCGGAAGCTCTGTGACTGGGTCCATAAGAACACGCCCTGGAAGACTTTCCTCCACTCTTGCGGTTCCGTTTACTACCTGATTCCTCATTTCATCGAAGCCGGGATTGACATTTTGAATCCCGTCCAGACGTCTGCGGCGAACATGGACCCGGCCCGGCTGAAGAAGGAATTCGGCGGCAAGATTGTGTTCTGGGGCGGTGGCTGTGACACTCAGAGTGTGCTGGGCGGAGCGACGCCGGAGGAGGTCCGCGAACATGTGCGGGAGCGGCTCGCGGTTTTTGCGCCCGGCGGTGGCTACGTGTTTACCCAGGTGCACAACATTCAGCGCAACGTGCCCACAGAGAACGTGATCGCCATGCTCGATGCTGCGCGCGAGTATGGGGTATACGGGTGACCGATCTTTCCCAGGATAACCGCCGAATCTTAGTGCTGCCTCATCTCTCGGATGGCAGCCCGGACGTCGTGAAGCAGGCATTTGAACTAGGGGGACAGTCCAGCGCGACTACCCATGGCCACTCGAGTGGCGAGGACGTACTCGTCTGCACCGGGCGCGAACTCCTGCAATCGCCACCGCGCTCAGCCGATTCGAGCACGCCATGAGTCAAGGCCGGGATTCACCGAGGGACACTTGTTGCACACCTGACGATCGTTCCAAAATCAACAAGTCTGCGTCACCCCCGGTGTTCTTCTCGAGGCGGGCGCCACGGATGGGGTCGTTTGACTCGACCGGCTCGATCACAGTGACGAACCTGGCGTGCGCTGCTTTGCGCCGCAAGATAAGCATCGGCATCTTCGCGTTCGGCGAATGGGTCAGACCTTCGCCGATGATTACCTCGGTTGGAGTTCCATCTGTTGGGAGGATCCAAAGACGCAACTGCTTCGTCCCTGAGGCAAAGGTAAGAGTGAGTAAATTGTCAGCGGCCCCGCCTTGTTTCTGTTCTACATGCTGATATCCGCAGATTTCGCCGAGCTTGCCCGATCGCTGGGCCAGTGGCAAAGAGCTGTTCGTCAGTCCGCCGTCAATATGCAGCACGTAGTCAAACTGGTGCTGCCCCGGCTTGGAGGAAGAGCCCTCTGGGGCAACCGCGTAGTCATCGACCACATCGTGACCGACGAGGCGCACGGTGCGCCGGAGCGTCATGCCGGGATAGGCGCGATCGCACGAGGCGCTGGCGAGCTTTGCCTCGGGCGCGAATCGCTCGAGTCTGCCCATCACCTGGTCGCTAGAGTCATCGGTGGGCCATTGAGGATTGCGGACGCCGGTAGGCTGTTGTGAGATGCCGTCAACAACCAGCGTATTATGACTGACGGTTTGCGCCGTCCACTCGGCCTTCCAGTGAGTCTCGTAAGGCATACTGCTGAAAGCCGGAATCCACTGCCGCCCTTGCGTGTAGACGACGATGTTCAGCTTGTCCGGGTGCCCGTGTCCACCGCCATACGGGCCGTAACTGAACGAGACCGCTGTGGAATCCGGGCGCTGGGTGAAGTCCCCGCTCGCCTCGCGAAGAACCACAAGCCCGCTGGAGGGGAATAATGAGCACCCGTTGCGGTACTCCCCGCTGTTCGCAAACTCGCCCTCCTCGAACGGCTGGGCGGAGGGTCGCGCTCCGGAAGCCGCGGGCAGGTCGTAGACCAGCCAGTGCCAGTCAGCGATGTGCCGCTTGTGGCCCGTTGTCGTCACTTCGGCGCCGTCACCCGGCTCGTCCTGTGCGAGCAACCATGACAGCTTGGGATCACGATAGTGATGGAACCCCACTAACTGTTCCCAGGCGCCGTGCAGCGGTCCGCGATCACTATCGCCCAGAGCCGGGTAGCTCAAATCGGGAAAGGTCAGATAAAGGGGCCCCTCAAACATCATGCGCAGCAATTTCGGTTTATCGCTCGTGTCGGTCACGTAATGGGCCCCTGCCTCCCACGATCGGTCATTGGGAACAGTCATGTCGAACAAATCGACCCCGCAATGAGCCATGCCTTCGGCGAAGGGGACCAGTGCTTCCATCACAAAATTGTGATAGCCCACCGAGCGCTCCCAGAACAGGCCGTCATCGCGGATGTCGTGCGCCACCAGGTGCCGGAAGCCGTAGGGGCTATTCACCGCGTACTCTATCGAATCCAGGTCCCGGACGGCCAAACCGATCAGCCCGATGGCAGCGATGTGCCAGGCCTCAAAGTTGTAACAGCGATAGTGCAAGTCTTTGATCCGAGGATCGTTTCGAAAATCGTCGATCCTGAAGCAAACCAGCGCCGCCCGGAGCAGGTCATTCTCCACATGCCTTTTCTCTTCCTCCGTGAAGACGCCGCTGTCAGCAACCAGGTCATACGCCTGCGCAATCTGCACCACCCACATCGCTTCATAGAGTGATTCGTCCTGATACACCTTGCAGCGTCCGTTGGTCAGCGGAAGGCGGGGATATAGATCGGCATAGGCCAACAATCCATCCCGGCTCCACAGGGCGTATCGCTTGTCACCGGAGAGGGCATAGGCCAAGCCCGTCGAGAACAGACGACTGGCAACCCTCCAATGACCCGGGTCATTCTTCGGGGGCAACTTATCCCAAGGCCTCCCGATGTCGGCATCCGCTTCCGTGAGGCACTTGTCGTAGACTTGCTTCGCCCAGGCGAACCGCCTCATGCGATCCTTCGCGCGCTCAATTTCCGCGGCCGTGAGAGCCAAATACGGGTGTTGCTGTGGAATCTGAACGTCCAGCCGTACCGGATTCACATAGGTGGCCCGAGATCCCGTCTGGCCAAGCGAAGAGTGTGCCGCCACGAGTGCGGCCAAGCCGCACACGGCCCATATGATGCAACATTTAACGGAACGCATTTGACTGATCCTAGACTCCAATCGCTCCCTTAACACCCCGGCGATCTGTCAATTCCCCACAACGTGTTCTGCCGCCGAGGGCAAATTGCAACCAAAGCGGAAACATATGTCCTGCCTCTAAAGGCAATTTCCTTTCCCCCCAAAGCTCTTTCTCCAGCTGCTGACGTACTGGAGATACAGATCACGCAACCGGACAGAATACCATCGTCAGGACGTCATGCAGAACTTCATATCCTGAATATCCTGAATTCAGTACTGTCCCAAGAAAGTTAGGGATCAGCACTACACGATTCCGTATGCCCATCGCGCGTCTGGCCGGGCAAAGTCCTGACGGAAGCCGAGCCGAAAGCCAAGTGCAGGAGAAATACCGGTTGCCTTTGACCTAAAGCGGGACTAAAAGTTAATCTGAATCCGGTGTGATGCGGGTTTCGATATGCTCAAAACCGTTGGTAGCGGCTCCGCAGGTTATTTTCGGCTTTGTAATGAAACTCCACTAAAAGTGCAGCTTGGTAGCGATGCCGCTAGGGCCTTGAACCTTACATCTCGCCACCGATGGGGCCGGCGCTGTTGCATGACCAACCGTTCTGGAGCAGGTTAAACTCTCTGAGTCTTACGCCGGATTCACGTAAACTCTAAGTTCTGGGAGAGCCCCAGTGAAGCGGCTTCTATCCCTTATAGTGGTGTTGCCGGCGCTTCTCCTGCTGGAGGGCGCTGATGGCGCAGCGGACACCCTGCCGATTCTGAAAGGGCGAGTCACCGATGAGAATGGGCTGGCTGTGAGCAATGCTCAAGTCAAGCTTGAACTTGCCGGCGGACAGGTTTTCTCTGCCGTTAGTGACGATGCCGGCTTCTTTTCCCTTTCCAGCCTCCCCCCCGGCGAGTACAAAGTGAGAATTGAAAAGCCGGGGTTTTTTGTTCTGGCGGATCAACAGATCCAACTGGCCTCAGACACCACGGAGTTTACTTTTACCCTGAACCACGAAGAAGAAGTGCGGGAAAAGGTTGACGTCACGGTCACCGAGAACCGCATTGAACCCACCTCCCCGCCGAGCGCGGCGACCTTAACCGCGACAGAAATCCGTGACATCCCCGTGCCGGGTACACACGATTTGCGGCAGAGCCTGGTGGCCATGCCGCAGGTAGTGCGCGACAACCTCGACTTGATTCACATCGCCGGGGCACGCAACACCCAGGCGCAGTACCTGATCGACGGCGTGGAGGTGGGCGACCCCGCCAGCAATGCGCTGGGCGCGCGGATGATCGTGGAGGCGGTGCGCAGCACCGAGATCCAGACCGCGCGCTTCGGTGCGGAATATGCCCATCCCGGCGCGGCCGTGCTGAGCTACGAAACGCGCCAGGGCGATGACCGCTGGCGGTACAGCGCCACGGATTTCATCCCGGCGGTCAATATCCAGGAAGGCGTGCAGCTCGGGAATTTCTATCCCCGCGCGGTCATTTCCGGGCCCATCGTCAAGGACCGCTTATGGTTCTCGCAGTCGCTCGACGTGTTGCACACGCTGTCGCTTGTGAAAGGGCTGCCTTCGGGACAAGACGAAATGCGGGAATGGGGCGGAGACAGTTGGTCGCGGCTGATCTGGAAGATCTCGCCGAGCCACAGCCTGCACGTCAGTTTTCTCTCCAACGTCGAGAGCGACAGCAATCTGGGATTGGACGCGCTGCATCCGCAACCCACCACGACAGACGCGAGGGAGAACCAGTTGTTCGGTTTCGTGAAGGAACAGGCGTACGTCCACGAAACCCTGTTGGAATTCGGCGGGGGCGTCGAGCGCACCACCGGCGGCGTGACTCCGCAGGGCACGGCGCCGTACCTTTTGCTGGTGAACACCACGGGAGGGAGTTATTTCCAGAACCTCCATGACGCCGCACACCGCTACCAGGCGTTCACCAACGTGCTCAGCACACACCTGCACCGGTTCGGCACCCACACGCTTTCGGCTGGAGCGAATCTTTCCAGCGTGGATTTCTCCCAAACTGCCAGGCGCGGCGAGATTCAGGCGCTGCGTAGCGATCAGACGCTGGATCGGCTCATGACGTTTACGGGCAGCCCGAGCTTGCGGGTCGCGAACACGCTGGCGGGCGGATACGTGCAGGATGCTTGGTCACCGAATGCGCATGTGGTGGCGCAGATGGGCGTTCGCGCGGACTGGGACCGGCTGTTCCAGGCGGCGCTGGTGCAGCCGCGCTTGGCGGTGAATTTCCTGCCGTTCTCGGAAAACCGCGGAAAGTTTTCGCTGGGCTGGGGGAGGTACGACATCCCCCTGAATCTCTCCGTGATCGGGGAGACGTACGACCAGCGGGAGGTAGACACTTTGTATGACCCGGCGGGCACGGCGCCGATCCAGGGGCCGGCAACCAGCCAGTTTGCGCTGCCCCCCGGGGGACTCACGCAATTGCAACAGCCCTATTTTGACATTACCAGCATGGGTTACCAGCAAAAGGTTGGGGAGAAGACGCTGATGTCCGTGGAGTTTCTCGCGCGCGATCAGCACCATGGCTTAGTGTACGAAACGCTTTCGCCGGGGCAGCTCGGATCGGAATTCCTCCTTCAGACTTCGCGGCGGGACAAGTATCGCGGCGTGACCGTCTCGGCACGCCACACCTTTGCCAACACGGCCATGCTCTTCGGCAGTTACACCCGGTCGCGGTCCAGCTCGGACCAGGTGCTTGACCCCGTGCTGGGAGCGCTGTATTTCGCGCTTCAGCAACCCGGTCCGCTATTGTGGGATGTGCCGAACCGCTTTCTGTCGTGGGGCAATATTCCCACGCCGATTTGGAAAATCCTGTTTACCTACTTGTTGGACTACCGCACGGGGTATCCCTATAGCGAGATCAATCAGCAGCAGTTCCTGGTGGGTGCGCCGAATACGCTGCGCTTCCCGGATTACGCGAGCCTGACCATTGGGCTGGAGAAAAAATTCACGTTCCGAAACCGCATCTTTGCGGCGCGCGTGGCGGTGGTGAATATTTTTGACCGGCAGAATCCCCAGGCCGTGGTGAACAACATCGATGCCCCGAATTTCGGGACGTTCGCGAGCGGTCAAGGAAGAGCCATAACAGGGCGGCTGCGCTTCGTCGGCCGCAAGTGAATGGAAACGGTTTAACTGGCGTCAATGGTAATTTGCAAGGCTGGCCAAGCATGCGTGAGAAATTCCATTCTGTTTAGCGGCGCAGACGGCGCCGAACGGCAGTGCCGGTGCGGACTAATTATTGACCAGGTGCGTTTGCCCGCCGATGAGAACGCGAGGATTTGAAGTTAAGAGCCAGGGACCTACGAAACAGCTCCGCGCTACTTTTGCCATTCAGAACGACATAATTCGTTGCGCATATCCCTGCAGCGGCGGTCTATGCCCGCCGGGATTGTAGCGTCGATCTCCCATCGACGACGGCGGTCGGAGACCGCCGCGACAACGGAATACGCGAACAACTCTGGCGCTCTGAGTAGTTTGAGGCAGCGCAGGAACCCCTTTCGGACAATTAGACATCTCTCCAAAAGCTTTCTATTTCTTTCGATACGAATTCACGACGTTTTGTCTACATTATCAGATATTAAAGGATATGCCAACTTTATTCTTGACACAATTAAGCTTAATTGTGTATAGTGGTTGAAGCCAGCACTCGCTGGCTGACGTGCAAGACCGCAGGGTTAGGTCGAAAGGCAGGTGCTAAGTGCAGGTGCTAGGTGCTAGGTGCTGGGTACCAGGTGTTGGGGAAAACCCTTAGAACCCAGAGCCCAGAATCCATGAGCTTAGAGGTCGAAAGCCAGGTGTCAGATGGTAGGGAAGAAATTGCAGAACCCAGTCCCCAGTCCCCAGAACCCAGCCCCCATAACCCAGGAGGTGTCCCATGTCGCTCATCAAAAAACACGAGAAGACCGAGAAGCAACGAGCCGCGAATCGGCGAAACATAAAGCTTGCCCACGGTCCAGTAACGGACGAGGGCCGCGAGCGCATCCGCGCCGCCCACTTGCGTCATGGGTTTTACGCGCAAGCCGAGGAGGTGGCTTTGCACGCCCTCGGTGAAGAGCCGGCCCACTTCCAGGAACTGCTGGAAGGACTCTGGAAGACATACAGCCCCAGCGATGCGGCGCAGGAGGGACTGGTGATCCGGCTGGCGCGGGCCACCTGGCTGATGAATCGCGCCGACCGCATGCAGGAAGGCTACGCCGTGCGCCAGGCCCAGGACGTGAGCAGCGGGCGGGAAGACCGGCTGCACGTTCAGATGATGCGGCTGAAGATGACCGCGGACAGCTTGACGTTGCTCATCCAGTCGGTAAGGCATGAGCATTACGTCACCACTCCCGCCGACCTGGAGAAGATGAAAAACCTGCGCCAAGAGGGGGTGTTGAAGGACATGGGCGAAATCGCCCTCGCCCTCTTCTACCAACTTCAGGTGCCGGGAGCGGGTGAGGATGGCGTTGACCCCGAAGAGATGGCTCGCAGGGTCGTCCGCCAGGTCAAGGACATCTTCGGTATTGGTATGAATCCCGAGTATCCGCCCCCAGCGAACCCAGCGCCGGATTCCGGCCAGCCACAGGAGAGCCAGCAGGACGCTGGTGCTATCGAAGAGGAGAAGGATGCGCGATATCCCAGTATCACCGCGGCGGAATGGCAGGCACGAGAGCGGCCGCGCCAACTTCTGGAAAATATCCTCACGCGGCAGGTGGAGATTTGCGAGGCGCAGCGCAAGGCGACCCTGAAGGAGTCCCTGAAGGGTCCATCGCCTTACGAGCGCGCCGCGGAAATTGCGCCCACCCATCCCAACGCGCGGCTCATGCGGGGAATGCAGGATTCCAACTTTCGCGAAGTCCGGCGGGTCACCAACCTGCTGCTGAAGCTTAAACGCTATGAACGGAAGATGAAAGCTCTGGACGAAAAGGATGCCAGAGCCGATCTTTAGAGCTTGCCTCTACGCTTCTCTCAGGGTGCGCTTCCAGCATCGCGAAGGGTCAGCAGACTCGACCTCTACGTCTGTCCTCCTGAGCGTAGCGAAGGATCTGCATGGCGAAAACGGCTAGTTAAAAGGGCGCTGCCTAGCCATTATGTATCAGAAAACAAAAGTGCTTAGCGATTAGAAGCGTAAATCTCGAAAAAATCTAAGTCATTGAAAATAAAATGGTTAGTTACCTCTTCGTGCTCAGGCAGCTAAAAAATGCGGGGGTGAAAAATGAAGGATAGACCCATTATGTTACTGAAAACAAATGTAGAAAAAACGCGATTATGCCTTTGACAGGCCCAGACGGGAAAATCCATGATATAATGGTATTAGTGGGCTTGTAGCTCAGTGGGAGAGCAGGGGACTGATTCTGGAAAGGGGCGGCTCAAGAAATCCCAAGGTCGGGAGTTCGATCCTCCCCAGGTCCACCAAAGTTTAAGACCGCCCCTTTCCCTTCTCTCGATTTCCATTTATGTTAGCAAAGCCGAGGCTGGGCAAGGCGCGGCAAGACGAGGTCATTATGGCCAAATGGAAATATGCGGTTATTAACATTCCGACCCCCGATCTGGCTCCAGAGATGTTGAATAAAGCGGGTCAGGAGGGTTGGGAGTTAGTGTCAGTAATCAAAGCTCCGTCCTCAAACCAGACGACGGTGTACTTGAAGAAGCCTGAGTAGCAAGGTTTGTAAAATGGAAAAGCCCCGATGCCAGTCGGGGCCTCTCAGAACTTTGGGGCGCAATCTAAGGATAGCATTGAGTGTGCCCAAATGGAACACAAACATAAATTCGTTGAGTTGCCCAGCCAGCAAGCTCGCAGGGGCTATTATAAGCTGTTCGAAGGCGAGACCATGCGCTACGATCACTCGGTTGCGTACACAATGCTCTACTGCCCTGAGTGTGGAACAACAAAGGAAGTGATTGCCGCCGACTATCGGAAGCAATTGGACGAATCATCCGGTTTTGCCGAGCGTTTCGACAATCTTCAGAACTTGGGGAATTCCTCCAGCGTCTGAATCGCCTGTGGAGACGTAACCAGTCTGTTGTGGAGCAAAGATGCACTGTGTGGCCTGAAGCAACACGGCATTTTGGTGGGTTCATCCGTGGTGGCCTCAACAAACGCCTTGAATGTACTGAGCGCATTTTGGCGGTGCCGGTTTACTACCGCATTGTGGCGATGAGCGCGATACGTCTTGCCAGCCCAGATGGTCGCCGAGAACATGATGGACAGAATAATGATCTTTGAAACGGTCAACTGAACATTTTGCGTTGCGTTCAAATCCTTCAATCTCCAGGCAAAGAAGATCCACGATGCAATAGCGGCAATTAGTGTTACAACCCCAATGGCGATGGTGCCTATCAGCCATTGTTTCGCGGCGTTCTCATGATTATCAGCTTCCGTCTTAAAGTGGACAGCTTCCTTGGTCACTCCCGCTTCTTGTGCGAATCTCTGAACCTCGCGCACTAAGGATTCCGAATCGGAGCGTGACTTTTCCAGGGCCTTTTTATGCTCTGCGGAAAGTGATTCAATTCTCTCCAGTGCAGCCTTAGCTTGCTCTTCAAGTCTTTGGAAGTCGATTCCTTTTCTAACAGTAAATGCCACGGTGGGAGAGACTTTATTGAAAATGTCGTCATACGAATCACGGATCTCATTAATAAACTGGTCTCGTATGGCTATTGGATTGGCTGGGTATTGCCGCAATGAAAATGTTTTGATCTTACTGAATCGGTCGCGTGTCTGGGTTGCCGCGGAAAGAAGCTCGTTTAATCTTTGGTTTGGAATATCCTCAAGCTCAGCCTCCTGAAGAGCCTGAAAAAGACGGATTGTTCGTGAGAAAAATATAACGCCGCTCTCGAAATTTACATCTGGACTCAAATCTTTGCGGGCCAGATCAGAGGCGGTATAAGTGGCCAGTTCTTTGAGCACGTCTTTAAGTTGGTTGCGGACCTGCGTTTCCTGTTCCAAGGTGGCCATATCAGCAACGTCCTTTGGCGTTTCGCTTGTGTGAATCTACTTCTTTTTGAGTGATTTATCCAAGAGTTGTTTGTGCGCTTTCGGCTCTGGTTTGGCCTTGAGGATGGTGTCGAGGGCTTCATCAAATGGCTTGTCGATCTTGAAGGTTCCGTTGCGACCTGATGATGACTCTTCGGCCTTTTGAAAATCCTCCATCACCTTGGCGACATCTAGGCGGTCGGTGGTTTTCTTGCTCATGTGCCCCTCACTTTGGATATAATACACCCGATTGCAATGTGCGCCCGTAGCTCAGGTGGATAGAGCGTTTCCTTCGAATGAAAAGGCCGAGAATTCGAGTCTCTCCGGGCGCGCTCTCGTTCTATTGACAGTAAGTCCTTTCAGGCGTATTCTGAAACCCATTCGAAGGAAGTCCATCTGAGGTACAGGGCATAAGCCCTGAGCCTTGGCAAAGGGCCGTTAACCGGAGGAGGGCGTTGAAACCTTTCAAAGGAGGAGCGGCCCTTTTGCTTTTTATCCCGACTTTCTCCCATTAGGGTTAGTCCCGCTTACAGCACGAATAAATTCATCGAGATTTAGGCAGCGAATTCCTCGCTGGTGACACACACCCGGAATCTTGCGGTTTGGTCTTTTCGTCGTTTCATCGGCGACCACAATATATTTCTCAAGCTCTGCTAATGCCACAATATAGGGATCGGCAGGATTTTTCCGACCTCTAGCTTTACTCATGCTTGGATAATCATGGGTTATTCTGCCGACTTGCTGAAGGTAGGCCGGGTCATCACTATCGTGGTCGCCAACTTGGAGTGCGTTCTTATAAGGATAAAGACGCGCGTAAATTGGATCATCACGCAGCTCTTCAAAGACTTGGGCACAAGAGAAAAGCCGTCCTGTGTTTATTAGCGCGGTGATAATCACCCAAACGTTCTCGCAATCGCGGCGAGGTTCTATATTCAACCATGCCGAAGTGTCGAACAGGTACACATCTGGTTCTAGGGTTTGGAATAAGGGTAAGGATTGGCGCCTTTTCATCCAATGGCCTTCTCAACTTTGGCAAAACTAGACGGCTGAAGACCCATCAGTTCGGACGCATCAAACGAATTGATCGCGTGGCGTTTCAGCGCTTCGAGAACAGTCCCGGCATGAAGTTTCCCGATTCTTTTGACTCGGAGCCTTAGATAAGACGGATGGCGTTCTGAAACTATCTCTACCTCTGGCGGTCGAGGGATGTCCCAGGGTGCAGTACGTTTGAAATAGAATCCAGCGGGCGAAAGGCCGGTTTCCTCCAAGCGCATAGCCATCGCCCGATTACTGACTCGAAATCTCGTAGCTAAGCGCCTGACATCAGCGTCTGAGAACTCGTGCGGGGTTTCGATATCACCTATGGCTTCGATAAGGGCTTTTCGCGGAATTAGAAAGCTGGCTGCAAACCGATTACAGAATCTTTCCACTTTGTCTTCATTGTTTTCATCGCTGACCCCAGTTTGGCGCAACAGAAGGTGACAATACTCGTGAAAGAGAGTGAAAATTTTCGCGCCTTCCGTTGGCTCTCTATCGTTAACACAAATTGCGGCTACATTTTCTCGGAGCATGGAGAACCCGCTCAGCTCCTTATATGCCTGCATCGAAATCATGTAAGTGAAAATGCCGCGATCCTCGATTCTCTCACGCCATCTACGGCGGGCTTCGTCCGGACTCCTCCACGCCCGCTGGTCCTCAATGCTGACTCCGAATTTTCGCCTTTCTCGTGCAGCAACAGCCTCGACATCTTCATCTAGCTGTGCCTCTCCAATATGGAGTCTCGGGATGATTTTGGGGATTTCGCTAGCTATGTCCTGGAACAACTCTAGCGCCTCACTGATTTCTTCTATGGCAAGAAGCGTGTCCATCGAAAGAGGGCGCCTGCCGAGGCGCTCACGATGATCGATTGGTGGAGTCTCTCTTGGCAGGGGTTCGGGCATAAGTAAACTTCCAAAATTAATCTGATACTTGGACGACATCAACCGCAAAAACCCAACGAGCGGTTTCTTCCCACCGGATTCGTACGTGCACAGTTCATCGGTGGAAATACCAAGTAGTCTGGCAGCGCCCTCGACATCTAACCCGCGAATCTCTCGCGCCCATGCCAAAACCTTTGCATTTACGGGGACTTCAGGCATTATCTCACGCCCTTGACTTTTTTTGCGCGGCACGATACACTCCTCCCCGTGCCGTTGCAAAGTGGGAATCGCCCGACGCACTCCTCCAAGAATGATGAGGGCGACCTGCCCTAAAATTGCGTTACGGTTATAATTGGATTGCCGGGCCTTTAAACGAGAACGTCAATTGTTCTGGTCGCGTTATGCTGCGGCCAGTCGCCGTTTCAGCCTTCACGCCTTTGCGGATGAGTCCTTGTACATTAGTCTCTTTCCAACAACACCCTTAACGGCGAGTTCGGCCCGCTCACCATCAGTAGTCTCTCTCGCATTATAGCGAAAGTCAAACTCATTCAAGTAGCGGTGAAGGTGCTGCCTGCTGACGTGGTGGAATGTCCCGACGATGCCGCGCTTCAGGATGGAGAAGAATCCCTCCACGGTGTTCGTGTGAATGCTCCGGCCATTCTCATGCCGCACATATTCTTCCCTACTGTGGCAAACCACGTCATGGGAGGCCACGCTATGCTTCAGAACGTATGGGTACACGGCGGCGTCATCGGTCATCACATTCGCCCAACCATGAACATGTTCATTAATGATCGGCCTGAGATTCTTCGCGGTCACATGCTCCATTTGGAAAGATCGTGCTTTGCCGCCACGCTCCACAAGAGTCACCACCGGAGCCTTGCTATCTTTTCCGGCTTTTACTCCCTTCCCCTTGACCTTGCCACCCACGTAGGTTTCGTCGATTTCCACGGTGCCAGACAACTTTGTTGTCGGAGTCTCATCCATCGCGTGCCGAATCCGATGACACATGAACCACGCGGCTCTGTAGCCCAACCCCAGCATACGGTGCATTTGGTGGGCGCTCATGCCTTTCTTGCTGGCGCTCATGAGGTGAATCGCCATCATCCACTTGTGAAGCGGAATGTGGCTATCCTCGAAGATCGTCCCGACAGTCACGCGGAAGGTCTTGCGGCATCCCGAACACTTCCACAACCCAGGGCGCATCTTGTTCTTGGATTCGGCCTTGGATTGCATCCTGAAAGCCTCTTTGACAAGGCCGCAGTGTGGGCATACTGGGCCATCGGGCCACAACTTGGCCTCAAGGAACGCAATCGCATCCTCTTCGGTACTGAAGTTTTTGGCTAAGTCCATTAGGTTCATGGTAATCTCCACTTACAGACCTAGCGTATCATGGAATTTTGGGTCTGTCAAGGGAATAATTGCGAGAAAAAATGCCCGTTTTAGGCCTTACCATTATATTGCTGAAAAATAAGGTAGTTAAATGCGTCTAGCCATTATCTCTATGAAAATAAATGGAGTTATCGATAGGAGCAAACATGATACGGCCGCGAACGATAACGCTGCGCAGCTCCAGATCCACATCGATTCCGGAAACCTCGTCGCCAGCCATGGCTCGAATGGGCGTGATCTGGCAAAAATCCGGCGCGGCGGCGTCGAGTGCAGGGAGGTAAACGCCGTTGCTCGGCCCGCCCCGGCCTCACCCTCACAGGAAGTCGCTGGGGACTGACAACAGACAACGAACTTCTTCCCAGACAAGCTATAATCTCCCGAATGCGACCGGAGTTTACGGCCATACTCTTTGATGACCCCGGCAAGGCTGCGGGCAATCTGGAGCGCCTGGAGCAGCAATTGGCTCCCACGCTCCTCCCGCCACTGGCTTCGCTGCTTGCCCAGTCACCTGACCCTGATGGGGCGCTGAACTTGTTGGAGCGCTATGTGCAGGGCGCCTCGCCGCACGTTTTGGGTGAGTTGGCGCGCTACCCGGCCGCGCTTTCCTATCTCCTTGCCATTTTTGGTTACAGCGGATATCTGGCCGAGACGCTCTTGGCAGAACCCGAACTCGCGGTGCAGTTCGCGCGCGACCGGAATTTCACCAAGCTGAAATCCCAAGAAGACCTGATGCAGGATTTCGCGCGCTTCTCGACCACTCAGCCGGACCCCTGGCTGGCCGCCTCCCTGGCGCGCTTCAAGCGGCGGAATTACCTGCGCATCGTGCTGAATGACGTGCTCGGTTCTGCGACCCTGGGCGAGACGACGCGAGAGCTTTCGACGCTGGCCGACGTGATTCTCACGAATGCCTGGCTTTACTGTGATCGCGAGATGGCCAAGCGCTATGGCCAGCCGCAATACCGTGATGCGCAGGGCCGCATCGCGCACGCTGGTTTCAGCATCGTCTCCTTGGGGAAATTGGGCGGAAACGAGTTGAACTATAACTCCGATATCGATCTGCTCTTCCTTTACTCCCACGACGGAGAGACGTCGGGGGGCAGTGAGCGAGAGTCCGTGATCACCAACAAGGAGTACTTCGTCCACCTGGCGCGTGCCATAACGCGCACGATCAGCCAGGCTACGCCGCAGGGGCAGGTGTTCCGAGTGGACCTGCGGCTGCGCCCCGAGGGCGACCAGGGGGACCTGGCGATTTCCTTGGAATCGGCGCGGGGGTATTACGAACACCGCGCCCGGGATTGGGAACTGCAGATGCTCATCAAGGCACGCCATTCCTCGGGCGAGGCCAAGCTGACGCGCGATTTCCTGCGCGGCGTGGAAGAGTACGTTTACCGTTCGCCCGGGGATTTTGTGGCGGTGGAAAGCATCCTTTGGGCGCGCGAGAGGATTTCCAAGAAACTGCGCGAGAGCCGCGGACACGCAATCGATGTGAAACGCCATCGGGGTGGCATCCGCGATATCGAGTTCCTGGTGCAATGCTTGCAGCGCCTGCACGGCCGCGAGGACCACTGGGTGCGATCGGGCGGAACGCTCTTCGCTTTGCGCAAGCTGAATGACAAAGGCTGGCTTTCCGATCGCGATTTCGCGGCGCTGACGACGGCCTATGATTTTCTTCGTAAGGTCGAGCACCGGGTGCAAATGGAGGTGGGCCAGCAAACGCACCGGCTCCCGACGGAGGCCGGGGCGCTGGATCGGCTGGCACGCCGGGTGGGGGTGGAGTGCGGGACGGAAGAGCGGCCGGGTGAGGCATTGCTGCGCAAAGTCCGCGCGGCCTTCACGCGCGTCGATGAAATCTACCAGCACGTCATCCATCCCCGCGCCCCCGGTCTGCCGGGAACGGCTTTTGAATTAAAGCCGGTTCCTGCCCTGCTGCCCGACCCCGCGCACCAGTCACTCGATTCGCTGTTGAGCTTCCTGGAGGTTCAGGCTCCAGAGGTGGCGCGGCTGGTGCGCGAAGCGGAACTGCCGCTGCACGCGCGGAGGAATGCGACTCGGCTGTTGGCCGCTCTGGCCAGTTCGTCGGAGCGCTTCGCGCCGGTGCGCGCCAAGCCGGAGCGCCTCGAGCGCGCCTTGCAAGTAGCCGGCTCGAGCGACTACCTGACGGAACTCCTGGTTCATCATCCCGAAGATCTGGCCGTCCTGGATTCCGCCCGTCCGGCGCCGCCCGACCCGTCGACGGAGCAACTCGAGATGGGTTGGGAGCACCGCGCCGTCCTCGAAGCGTATCCTTGGGCCACAGCCTCTGGACTGGATTTGCGCGAGAGAATGGCGTTGCTGCGGCGCCACTACCGCGCCCGCGTCGTGGAGTTGGGAGCTGCGGACCTGGCAGCCGGCGGCCCCGTGTTTCCGATGCTCGAGCGGTGGTCGATCAACGCCACGCGCTCCATTGCCAGCGCCCTGGCAATTGCGCGCAGCGCCGTGAGCCCGGCCACGGTTGCCAGTGACACCTCCGAGTGGCCATTCGTGGTCATGGGAATGGGCCGGTTGGGGCTCCAGGAGTTCGATCTGGCGTCAGACGCCGACCTGGTATTTGTGGCAGCATCGGAAGTGAGAAGAGACGAGTTGGAACACTGGACGCGAGTGGCCGAGAAGACCTTAGAGGTTCTCTCCAGCTACACGCGTGACGGCACCGTGTTCGCTGTGGACACGCGCCTGCGCCCGCGGGGTCAAGAAGGGGAATTGGGCGTAACCGTGGACGCGCTCTGCACCTACATCGTGGAAACCGCTCAGCCATGGGAACTGCTCACTTATCTGAAGACCCATCCTTTGGCTGGGAATCCCCAACTGGGGCAGGAAATCACGAGTCGGGTCTACGCGGGAATTCTCAGCCGCCTGGCCACCTACGGTGATTTCCAGGGCGAACTTCACCGGATGCGGCGGCGTCTGGAACGCGAAGTTCAGGTCCCGTGGAGCAACACCAAGACCGCTCCGGGTGGCTATTATGATGTGGATTTTGCGGTTTCCTATCTGCGGTTGCAACACCGCATCGCCGCCGCGTCAGGAGCCAACATGGCGGAGCAGATCAGGATCTTGCGTGCGGCTGGCGCCATCTCATCCGATGACGCCGAGGTCTTGACGACCGGGGCCGGATTCCTGCGCTCGGTGGACCATATCCTCCGGCTCGTGACCGGGAAGGCGCCCAATGGATTGCCCGAACATGTGGGGCACGCGGAGGCGGCAGAAACCCTAGCGCGCCGTTGGAAGCTGATTTCTGATGAACAGACACTCGCCCCACGACTACGCGAGACCCAACAGCAGGTCCGACATGTGTACCGCCGACTTGTGGGATCGGAATAGCCTGGGCGGGAACAGGCCGAAGGGCACGCCGGCGGCGGGGGAATACTCCACCCCACGGGGCGCACCCCTCCATCCCCGGCGTCATGCGTTGCCGTCGGGGCCTGTTGGCGCAGTAATCGATCTGGGCAGATTGGGATTAGTAGTCTCGGCGACGACCGCCGCCGCCGGAACCTCCGCGATGAGGACGGCCTCCCCCGCCACCACCGCCGCCTCGGAAGGGGCGTCCACCACCCCCGCCGGAGTCGGTGCGCGGCGGACGCGCTTCGTTCACGGTCAAACGGCGGCTTTGCAGCGATTGGCCATTGAGAGCAGCGATGGCTCGCTCCATGTCCTCGCCCTCAACCAGTTCGACGAAACCGAAGCCTCGCGATTGACCCGTCATCTTGTCGCGAATGACTACGGCGGAGACTGCCTGAACGCCCGCATTACTGACGAACTCTTGGAGTTCAGTATCCGTTACCTCGTGGGGAAGATTCCCCACGAACAACTTTTGCGGCATGAGATTCTCCCGATGGAGAGGCGATCTCTTGGGGATCGCCTGCACCTTATAGATTCGCTCGAAGTTGTCTGCTTCGAGAGCTTTGGACCCTTGCGGACTTCGAGCGTCACGTTTTCACCTTCCGGAGGGGAATCACACGTATCGCCCTCGATGGCTGGCAGGTGAATAATGTGCATGGTTTCCGCTTTGGCGGGAAATGAAACCCTAGCCCTCGGCAGTGATCAACCACTTAACTGTTCCTTCTATGCTGATTAAATTACTTTCTGAAAATTCTATTTCTGAAATACAAACGGCCGGTGAGCTTTACTCACCCATGTGCCGTGGGCCGCAAAAGCGGAGAGCAATCTGCTCAAGTGGCTGATGCGAGACACAGCGGAGTTATCAGCGTGCCAGCGCATTCTAGCACGCTTTTGGAATTAGGTATTTAAAAAATGAGGAGACCGCACTCGGCCGGCGCGAGACCCCTCCCGGAAAGCGGGGACGTTGACGCCCGAGACTCCTTCAGGCATATTCTGGATCGGGGTTCTCGTGCCCTGCCTTCGTCGCGACGAGCAGTGTGCGACAACTATCCAGTAAGTGGGAGCTTAAATCCGGCCGGCCGGCGAGCCTTTCTTTACCGCCAGAAGAGTGACCAACATGACCGAGCCAACGCGCGGTGACGCGAGTAGGGAAACGAAGAAGTCAGTGGTCGGAGGGCGGAAGTCAGCCCGCCTGGGGCCGCGCTCGGCCACCGGTGAGGCGGGGGCGGACCAGGCGGCAAAGGGAGGCCCCAATGTTGGGCGTCCGGCCTGGAACGACTCGCGCTTCCTGAAAGCGTGCCGGCTTGAGCCGGTTGATGCCACACCGATCTGGCTGATGCGCCAGGCGGGCCGCTACATGAAAGAGTACCGAGACTTGCGTGCCCGGGTGCCGTTTCTGGAACTCTGCAAGAGTCCGGATCTGGTTTCCGAAGTCACGGTCACGGCGGCGCAGAAACTGAGCGTGGACGCAGCGATCATTTTTGCCGACCTGCTCCTGATTGTGGAGCCCTTGGGGCTGCATCTGGAATACACCCATGGAGACGGGCCGGTGATCAAGCCCCCCCTGCGTGCGCCGGCGGATGTCGATCGCCTGCACGACGTTCACCCGGAACAGTCGCTGGGCTATTTCTATGACGCCATCCGGAAAACACGGGCGGACCTGGACGTAAGGATCCCGCTCATCGGATTTGCCGCCTGCCCCTTTACGCTTGCTTCCTACCTCATCGAAGGTGGTGGGTCCCGAAGCTATCGGCATACCAAAGCCCTGATGTACCGTGACGCGGGGGCGTGGCGCGCGCTGATGGAGCATCTGGCCCGATGCCTGAGCCAGTACATTAACGCACAGATCGACGCCGGAGTGCAGGCTGTGCAGGTTTTTGACACCTGGGTCGGGTGCCTCGGACCTGCCGACTACCGTGACTACGTTCTGCCTTATACGCGGATGATGTTGCAGGCGGTAGTGCCAGGAACACCAATCATTCACTTTGGAACTGGCACCGCGATGCTGCTGGAAGCCATGCGCGAGGCGGGTGGCGATATTCTGGGGATTGACTCGCACGTGGAACTTGACGAGGCTTGGGGGCGGCTTGGGGATAGCGTGGGTGTGCAGGGGAACCTCGACCCCATCGTCCTTTATGCAGACCAGGAATTCATCCGGCGGCGCGCCGGGCGCATCCTGGACCAAGCCGCCGGCCGCCCCGGGCACATCTTCAACCTCGGCCATGGATTGCTGCCCGACACGCCCTACGAGAACGTCGTGGCGCTCGTCGCGATGGTCCACGAGATGAGCAGCCGGCGGCTCTCCAAAGGTCATACGCCACAGGCGTCTGCAGAGCCACTGCCGAAGTCCTGACCGTTGTCGGACCTGAAGGTCCGGCCCCCTTTCCCCAGGATCAGCGCGCTCCCCAGGCCGAGAAGACGATAGTAATGGTTTTCAAAATGATCCGCAGGTCGAAGAGCAGCGAGGCGTTTTGAAGGTAGTAAAGGTCGTACTCGAGTTTGCGGAGGGCGTCTGCTTCGCTGGCGGCGTAGGGGGTACGGATCTGCGCCCAGCCCGTCATGCCGGGTCGGAGCAAATGGCGCAGCGTGTACACCGCGCACTTGTGCTGGAGGGCCGCGACGAACACCGGCCGCTCCGGACGAGGGCCGACGAAGCTCATCTCGCCCACAAGAACGTTCCACACCTGTGGGATCTCATCAATACGCAGCTTGCGCAGCCAGCGACCCACATGGGTGATGCGCGGATCGCCGGGCGCAGCCCACACCGGACCGGTGTCCCCCTCCGCGTCGCCGACCATCGTCCGGAGTTTGTGAATCCGGAAGACTCTGCCGCGCTGGCCGACCCTTTCCTGGGAGTAGAACACGGGGCCGCCATCCTGAAGTCTAATGAGGACTGCTGCCACGACCAGGAGGGGTAAAGCCAGAATCAGAACACCCAAGGCGAGGGCGATGTCCGCGAGCCGCTTGATGACGTGGAAGCTCTGTTCGTGGAGGGAGTGGAAGCCCTCGGCCGTGGCCAGCCAGCGTTCGTCGAGATACGACGCGGGGAGGCGTTCCGCGAATTCCGCGCAGAGATGGGGCAGGTTCCAAACCCTCACGCCCTGCAGACGAAAGGCGGCGGCCCCGCGAAGCGTGGCCGGTTCGAGTGACTCTCCTGCCAGAATGAGGAGATCGAGGTCTTCCGCAGGGGCGGGGGCCCCATTGGGCTCGAAGCTGGCCGAGGCGCCGGGGGAATCACTTTCCGGGCGCCATAAGTATGTTTTCGAGGAAGGTGAAAATTCGCGAATCAACCGGCGAGCGGTCTCCACTTCGGTGGGATTGCCCATGATGAGGACGGTCAGACTGCGGCGGCGCAGGCTCAGAAAGAACCCCATACGCCAGATGACCAGGAAAAGGGCAAAGAACAGGTTGGCGCCAAAAAAAATACCGCGCGCGAAGCGATAGGCCGGAGCGAGATAGAAGATGAAAGAAGTCGCAATCGTCGCGAACAATAGGCCGAGGAGTGGTCGGCGCAAGTTCTGCGCCGAGCTCGCTTCGGGCTGCACTTCGTAGGACCGCGTGAGGTAGAGGCTGAGCGGGTACACGGCGATGCAGAGGGCCGTGGCGAGCCAGTTCTCCTCATAGAAGAACGACACCTCGCCCACGCGGAGGTAAGTGCCGAGAGCCAGGGAGGTCGTCAGGAAAACGAGGTCCCCGGCCAGCAGCGCCAGACTGGCTTTGGTTTGTAACGAAGCCTTCATGAGTCTGCGAGGGTCTCCTTCAGCGGGCCCGCCAGGCTCTTCAGCAACTCGTCGTACTGATCGACCACGGCGTCGGAAGAGTAATGCTGCGCCATGAATTCTCTCCCTTTTCGTGCCAGCCGCTCGCGAGTTGAGGCATCGTGGTAAAGAGTCCGGAGTGCCTGGCAGAACGCTTCCACGTTGCCCGGTTCGGTGACGATGGCGGCGCCCGCACGGTCCAGGAGCCGGGCCGAGTCAGAGTCGGCATCGATGCTGGCCACCACGGGGCGCCCGGCGAGCAGAAAGTTGTAAATGCGGCTAGGGAACGAAGCTTTGCCGACACCCGGCTTGGTCGTCAGGACGAAAACATCGGCGCTGGCCAGCATTTCGGGGAGCAACTCGCTGGGTTGGGTCGGCAAGAACTGCAGGTTGGTGTGCCGGCGCTCTCGGGCCAGGCGCACCAAGTCCCCCTGCTTCGATCCCCCACCAATGACCAGAAACGTGAGGTCTTTCAGCGCAGCCAGCTTATCGGCTGCCTCTACCAGCAGCTCCGTCCCATGAGTGTAGCCGATGTTACCCGCGTACATGACCACAAACTTGTTACCGAGCCCGCAGCGACGGCGGAAGGAATTATCGCGGGGCAGGGGCATGACGGCGGAGGTGTCGACAAAATTTGGAATGATCTGGATTTTGCGAGGGTCAATGCCCTTGCTGGCAATGACCTCGAAAAAGGAGTCCGTGATGACGGTAATCCGATCACAGCGCCGGTAGATGCTATTCATCATATGGTCCATGACGCGCGTCCGCAAACCTCTGCGGACTTCGCGGCTGGCAACATAAGCGTCCGGGAAAAGATCCTGGGCATTGTAAATCACCGGGCAGTGATGGAGGGCCTTCAGAAACAGGGCCATGAATCCCAGCCAAAAGGGGGGTGAAACCACCAGGATCGTGCCGGGGTGGCCAGCAAACAGGCTGGCGAGAAAACTGGTCAGCGAATAGGTCACATAGTTCAGGAGCTTCGATATTTTGCCATCGGACTTCGGGAATGCCCAGCAACGCACCACCCTCACGCCTTCGCGGCACTCGTGGCGGAACAGCCGGAACCGGTAACCGGGAGGGACGCGGGGAAGTTGGTAGTGGGGTGTGCCCGCGAGGACCGTCACCTGGTGGCCGCGCGCGGCAAGCGCCCGCGCGAGGCCCGTGATCACGGCGGCGTTGCTTGTGATTTCGGGGTCGAACTGAAGGCTGAAGAGCAGAAGGCGCATAGGGGATCGTGCCGGCTAAGCCCGGGTCCCAGGGCTGAAGTCAGGTGCTCCTTTCCGGATGCGCGGCCTCGGGGCTGCGATCCGCGGCGCCGGGTACGCGGTGCACTTGCAAGACCCCGTGCACCCTCTCCGCGCCCTGGCGCCAGGAAAACTGGGCGGCGCGCTCCGGTCCACGCCGTGCCAGCATTTCCCGCAGGGACCGATCTGCGAGGACCCCGAGGAGTTTCTCGGCAATATCCACGGGGTTCTCCCCGTCAAAGAAAACCGCGGCATCTCGACAGATGTCGGTCATGGGACGGCGCCGGCAACAGAGAATGGGCGCTCCGCAGGCGAGGGCTTCAATCAGCACGTTGCCACAAGCTTCCAGCAAGGATGGGAAGACGAAGCATTCGGCGTGCCCGAATAGGAGCGGCATATGCTGATGTGGGACATAACCGAGAAACCGAACGCGCTCTGCGCAACCTTCGCGCGCCAGCAGTTTCTTGACACTGCCGACATAGGCCGAGTCCCAGACCTCGCCCGGAACCACCAGCGGCATGGCGACCTTGCCCTGCTTCACCAGGGAAGCGTAAGCCGTGGCCAGATTGAGCAAGTTGCCGTAACCCGCCAGGCGCGTCGCACAAAGAATATAGGGTTGCTCCAGGCCCAAGCGTTCGCGCAACTGGGCGGCGGAGTTCTGGGCGGGTGGCTGAAAGCCCTCCGTCACGCCGGGGTAGGAGACCACGATCTTGCTGGGCGGAAGGTGGAAATGCTCGACCAGAAAATCCTTCTCCCACTCGGAAATGGCAATGATTTTTCGACTCTGGCGAAGCGAAAGGCCCGTCAGAAGACGCAGCAGCCAGAGCCGCGGGCGCAGCCAGAACGCGTTGGGGAATTTCCCCGCGAAGAAGGGCTCAACGTTCTGCACGAGGATGATGCTGGGAATGGGCGAAAGCAGAATGGCCAGGTTATGGGTGGTGTACACGACATCCACTCGATTCGACCGGAGAATCCAGAGAAGAACCAACTGCTCCCAAAGAACGCGCAGCGCCCCGGAGCACGGCGCGATACGGCCAAGGCGGACCCGGAAATTCGGCTGCCGTACCTCGAGTTCGCCGGCACGATCCGCGGGGAGAAAGACCTCGTATTGGTTCGAGTGATCAAGTTGGGCCAGGTGAGGGAGGAAATTCTTCAGGTACGTGAAACTGCCGTAGGACCTGGCGGTGTATCCGAGGATGACAGCTTTCATCGAGCGCCCCGCGGGAGGGGAGAAGTTGAGGTTGCGGTCAGGATCCCGCCCGGCGTTGCGCAAGAAGCCCCGCCGGAATTGCTCCACTCTGAATTCTTGCGCATGTCGGATCGACCTCGGGCGGCTCGCGTGCAAGAGCACCCCGGCGGGTCAGCACGCCGCACCAGGGGGCGCCTCGGCAGGAGCTTTCATTCGCGCGCACAGCACCTGCATGGCCACGTGGAAGATCATCAGGTGAATGTCCTCGACTTTTTGCATGTCATGGACCGGCACCAGCAGCGGCAGGTGCGCCCGATGCACGAGTTTCCCGCCCTGGAAACCGCAAAGTCCCACGGTGATCGCGCCATGCTGGTTGGCGTAATCGATGGCCTTCAGGACGTTGGCGGAATTTCCGCTGCCGGAGATGCCAATCACTACATCCCCCGGGCGCAGGAGATTCTTGAGAGGCTCGACGAAGATATCGTCGTAAGAAACATCATTGGCATAAGCCGTCAAGGTCGAGAGGCTATCGTTCAGGCAGAGGGCGCGAAAACGCTGCGGTCGGCCGAGGGACGCGCCTTTGTTCAAATCCGCAGCCGCATGGGAAGCCGTGCTGCCACTTCCACCGTTCCCCATCAGGAAAACCTGTCTCCCCTCCTGGCAGGCTTTCTCCAGGACTTCGACGAACTGCTCAACGGTTTCGGCGGCGACGGTATCGAGCGCCTGCTTGAGCCCCTGGCAATAGTCGAGAAAATAGTGGCGAATCACGCGTCTTCTCCTAGCGTCCGGCAAATGGCAACCATTGTACCGGATTTCGCGGAGTTTGGGGCGTGGCGATCGGACCTGCCTTCGGACGCACGAGCTCGAGCCGGAATCGGCGCGACATTCTGACGGGGACTCGCTGGGGCAACGGAAAGGGCGCTCATTTCCTCCCGGATAAGAGGAACGCCAGCGGGCCGTAGAGGCTGCCGAGCAAGAAGGGAAGTTGCGGAGGTGCAACACGGGCGCCGCCACGCGATTCGTGCGCCGCCTGCCGGCGCAGGACGCGCGAGGCAGCATAGCACAGGACTTCTCCACGCAAGGAGGGTTCCTGAAAGAAATACTTCGCGAGGATGGCGGTGTGCGCACAGCCAGAGTGGAAAGCCCAACGCCGGACGGCCCGCCTTGCGGTGGAGTGGCGGTGAAAAATGCGGGCCGCCGGCTCGACAACGATTTTCCCCCCGCCGCGCAGCAGCGCGAGGAGAAGATCCGGTTCTTCCCCGGAGCCAATGCGCGTGCCGCGGCCGAAGCGCTCATCGAAGAAGCCGAAGCGCTCAAAAGCCTCGCGGCGGATCGCCATGTTGGCATTCCCCACCAGGGCTGGGCGGAGTGGGAAAGGATTCTTCTCGGGGGGAGCTTCGAGCGTAAGTTGCGATTCCGGAAACTGGGCCCGATGGAGGTGATCGAAAGCCCGGCTCACGGGGTCCGCGAGCGTCTGGGCCCAGATGCTGCCCACGACTGCGAGCACTTGCGGATCGCCGAAAGGGGCCAGCAGGAGAGGGATCCAGTTCGGGTCTGCGACCGAATCATCGTCGAGGAAAGCAAGGATAGCTCCGGTTGCGGCACGGATACCGGCATTACGGGCCCGGCTGACCCCTCGCCGCGGTTCGGTGATGGCTTTGGCATCAAAGCCTCGAGCGATTGCTTCCACCGCGACGGGGTGAGGGCCATTGTTGACGACGACGATTTCCGCGCCGGCCGCCTGGAACATCCGCAGAGATTCCAGGCAGCGTTCCAGGTCCGGCCGGCGGTCAACCGTGCAGACAATGATGCTTGCCCGTCTTGCCAGTTCGCCAGTGGCTTCCACCGCTTCTTCCTTTGCAACCGGCACGATTGTCCCGGCATCTCGAGCCGCCCCATCCGGAACACTGACAACCCATTGGGCAACCCGGTAGAGGGGGGCGGCTCGCACTTACATTCTGGCTTCACCCACGAGTTCGTCGTAGAGCTTCCCGAAATTCTCCGTCATTTGCGCGAGGCTGAAATGGTCACGCACGCGGGCCCGCGCTTTCGCTCCCATCGTCAGCCGCTCCTCCGGGCTGCGCAGCAGAAGACGGAGTCGCGCCGCCAATGCCTCGGCGTCACCGGGCGGGACAAGCCAGCCCGTCTTGCCGTCCACCACGAGTTCCGGGACTCCCCCTACTGACGAAGCGACGACCGGTAAGCCCGCCGCCATGGCCTCCAAAGCGGCAATGGGAAAGCCTTCTTCGAGAGAAGGCATCACGAAAACGTCCCAGCGAGGCAGGACGCTGTGGAGATCGTCAATCCATCCCAGAAACTTGACGTGCCCCGTGAGCCCCAGGCGCGCGCTCGTTTGCTCCAGGTCCGGGCGCTGGGGCCCGGAACCGGCAATCTCCACCCGAACATGAGGGAATTCATCCCGCAGTGTGGCTGCCGCGCGCAGCAGGAACTCGACCCCTTTGAGTGGAATGAGCCGCCCTGCCGTGCCCAGTATGACCTCGGAAGTGGAGCGACGACGCAAAGCAGCAGAATCCCTTGGGGGGACATCTGTGCCCGCATAAATCACCCGCGCCGGGCCGTCCACAACTCGGCTTGCCACGGCATGCGAGACGGCGACCATCATGTCTGCACCCTGCGCGGAGAAATCAATCGGGTTCAGTCCGCGGGGTTCCAGGATGCGGCCGTGCAGGTGCACGACGATTTTCGCCCCGGTGGCCGCCCGAGCCAGCCATCGCACCGACCTTCCCCCAAAATGGATATGGACGATATCAATGCTCAAGCCGTGTAGGTGGCGCCAAAAGCTCCAGGCTCCCATAGGATCGCGTGCCCCTCGCCACCATTCGAGGGCGCTGGCCCCAGCCCCCGCCTGCTTAAGCACGCCGACCAGGGGCCCTTCTCCGCATAGGAAACAGGCGTGGAGGCGATAACGCTCGGGATCGAGTCCACGCGCCAGCGCCGACACTATGCGGGCAATACTCGAACCCTCGGGTTGCGCCGTGCCCAGAATGTGCAGAACCTCGTGCGCCATCCCTTTTCTCGGCTGCGCGGCTCTATCAGGCTGCGGAAGAACTCGTAGGTGGTGTCATTCTAAGCAGGTCGCCACGCCGACCGACGAAGAATCTCGCATGTTCATGAGAATACGCAGGGCGGGATTCTTCGCTTCGCTCAGAATGACAGCCAGGAGGCGTTTCTCCGCAGCCCGTCTATGACCAAGCGCGCCATCGGAAGTCTACTGGATGTTGGTGCGGGCGATAAGCAAAAACTTCAAAGGCGGGGGCTACCCCGGCGTCTTTGGTTTGGGCCAGCGGATCTTGAAGTATTTCCTCAGATTGTGAATCGGGCCCTCAAAGCCCCACCAAGAAAGCTTGCCAACACCGTAGGTGACCAGGCAAAGGGTGAGGAGCTGAAGTAAACCCAGAGCGATGAGGGCTGGGCTGCTCAAAAAGGACAGGTACTTCGTCAAAGGGGCAACCCGCCGGGAATAGAACCATACCAGGGGCCAATGAAAAACATACATGGCGTAACTGTAATCGCCACAGGAGCGAATCCAACCCGCGTTAAGGGGTTTCAGCCATCGTGAGTTCGATCCCATCTTCAGAACGATCATGATCAGGAGATCCGCAAAGAGGATCCCCAGGGGCAGGTTGCCCAGGATGAACGACCAACCGTTAAAGGCAAGACCTCCCTCTGCCAGCCCGAGGATCACGAGGACGGCCAAGGCTGCATAGGCGATGGGCTTCACGTATGGACTGATGCGGCGCAGCCAATTCTCCTCTCGCACGATAAGTGCCGCGAGTGCCCCCAAGGCCAGGCCGTCGAACTGGGCTACGGTCAGATAAGGGATCGAGCCCCCATCAACGCCTTTGAGGAATAGTACGATTCTTATGACCGCTGAAGCCAGGGGCAAGGCAAGACACAGCTTGGCCAACGCGCGCCGGCTGGTCAGAAAAACCACACACGGCCATACGAGGTAGAACTGCTCTTCCACGGCGAGGGACCAGAAGTGGCTGATAATTGTCCCTAGGAGTTGGCCGCGCAGGCTCAGCCAGTTCGCGACATAAAACCAAAACCAAACCTGGTGTGCAGTGGACGAGCTTTCGAGGTGGGGTAGCCCCCACCTCCCAAGGGGAGGAGAAATCACAAATAGAACGAACAGCGTTCCATAATACAAGGGTAAAATGCGCAGGGCGCGCCGAATGTAGAAAGACGAAAAGTAGTTCTCGGCCCCCTTTGTGTCCAAGAGGATGCCTGTGATGAGAAACCCCGAAAGGGCAAAGAAAGACTCCATGCTCGGCCACCCCAAGTTGTGCACATTTTGGATGAATCCTGGAACCAGAGCCGAGGACGGCGGGAACGTGCAAAAATGGCAAATCATGACTACCAACATACCGAGCCCGCGAATCCCGTCCAACGCCGGGATGTGGCCGGAGATAGTGCGCCGGACGGTTGGGAAGGATATCAATTCCCCTGAGGCAATCTTGTTGGTTTCAGATTTCACCATCGATTCGAACTTCCAGAGTGTGTTTTCTCCCGGCAGGAAGGATCATGCGTCGCGCGCTGGGGGACGCCTGGGAATCGTGCGGTCGTCGAACCGAGGGGCTGGCGTCCGCAACCATAGCTGGCCTGAATAGTCAACGTCACTATACCGCGAGCCTGGGCGAATTGAAAGCATAGATTAGTACTGATGTCATTTGCAGTTCGCTGAAAAAGTTTCCCCCTTGGGTGCGGCCGTTCCACGCCCCCTGACGGGGCTGCAGAACGGCCGGAGCTCATAGAGCGCCGCTGCAGGAAACCGAGCCACGCGCTCTAGACAGCATCGACGAGGGGTCCGGACCGTGCGAGAATACAGGGCTCGAGTGAAGCTTGGAGGAGATGCAATCATGCCCAAAACTCTGTTAATCAGTGGAAGCCCCAAACCCGACGGCAACACGGCGCAGCTTATGCGGGAGTGCGCCAAGGTCATCGAGGAGCACGGCGTCGAGGCCGAAGTCGTATCCTTTGCCGAGATGAGGATTGAATCCTGCACCGCCTGCGGGAAATGCTCGGAAATTGGAGAGTGCAGTATCCAGGATGGATTGAACGAAATCATCCAGAAGGTGCGGAGCGCGCAGGGCTTTATCGTGGGCTCTCCCGTTTACTTCGGCACGGCGCGCGGAGACGTGATGGCAGCACTGCAGCGCATCGGCTACGTTTCCATGAAGACCGATCGGTTCCTGGCGGGAAAGGTGGGCGGCGCCATCGCCGTGGCGCGCCGGGGCGGCCAGACGTTTACGCTCCAGGAAATGCTCATGTTTTTTCTGATCAACGACATGATCGTGCCGGGCTCGACCTACTGGAACATGGTGTTCGGCCGGCTGCCGGGGGAGGTTTGGAAGGACGTGGAGGGCATCGAGACCATCCGGCACTTTGCTTCCAACGTCGCGAACCTCGTGAAGAAACTCTTTCCGAACAAGGGGAATCCCCAGTGAGGGCGGCGGCAAGCAGCAAAGGAAGAAGCTGGGGAGAAAGCTGTCGCCTATGGGCGGGGGTCAGCAAGCCTGGGTCGCATCGCTGATTCGCAAGGCCAACTGCCATTTCAAGTCCTGGGAGCTGGCCTACGCGTGCGGGGATGCCCGGTTTTGCCATGCACAGGAACTGGCAGCTTCACCTTGCCGACTAAGGGATGGATGAAGCGCACGGCGTAGAGATTGAATGTGCTCTTATTAATGCCTCTCAACACGCGGCCGGAAAAGGAGCGCTTGATCTCGGGGGTGAGGGCGAGTGGGCGTATCGGTGCGGTAGGTATTTCCAGTGAAAGCCTGCAGGCACGCGCGAGAGACCTCCGCGATGCGACCAGCGCACCGCCGGCGCTCATGTTCAGAGCGACCGTGAAGTCTACGAACTCTTTCCCGCTCTGATCGACCCCACTTAAGAAGAGGGGAATCGCCAGCGGTAATCTATCGAAACGGCGTCGTTCGCGGATCGTGCACCTCTCCCCTTGGGGCCGCCACAGATTTGCCAAGTAAGGATTGTGCAAGCTTATGGCCAAAAGGTAGCATTGCTGAGACGGCATCCTTTGCGTGTTTCCCTTGTTTATCAGCGCATTGCAAATGGCCTCCGACGGCTTCCTTCATAGCAGAGGATTGTCTTAGCACCAAGGTTGCAATACTTTTACCTAGGGTTAACCGCTTTTGCTTCCCCCTACCTAGGGAAGGCTGGGTAGATGGTATCCCCCCTGAGGATCAAGACGGTAATCCAAGCAGACGGGAGGAAGCAAGCAAATGGCGAGGGGGAGGGTGGGGGAGAGTTGGTGGATGATTCGCCATGGGGTGAGGCCTCGCTTGTGAGAATTGGGGCGTGCCAAGTTGAAGTAGAGCTGGTAAAGGGAAGCTTTGCCGAAGAAGCCGGTGCGGCTGGAGGAGGTTTCCAGGTCGAAGAACTCGTCTTCGATCAGGCGGTGGACGGTCTCCACGTCGCTCTGGTAGGTGTAGGCGCCGGGGGGGATGCGCTCGTGCTGGGAGCCGAAGTACGTGACGGCTTGGGGGAAGTGGGAGCGCGGGCCGTCGGGTTGCAGTTCGCCGATGAACTCGCTGCCGTTGTCGGTCTGCCACGTCAGGTCGCGGAGGGTGACGCCGCAGCGGGCGAGGTGGATTTGAATGCGCTGGGCGAAGAGCTCACTGGCCTGGGCGGAGCGCTGGGAAGCATAGGCCAGGAACTGCAGGCCGCGGTAGTGCGGCATAAAGTGTGTAAAGGGAAAAGGAAAGAGAGGGCGGCTGAGAACTCCTAAAGTGATATAAAGCCTTTGGGCAAAGAACTCAAATCACTGAGGAGGACAACCGCCGTGCTGAATATTACCACTGAGGTCGTAAGTTCCGAAGCGGACGTGGAGAGAACGGCTGCGAAAAAGAGTTCGTTGAAACAGTACGTTCTGGAGAAGTTGCGCACTTGGGTCAACAGCTTGTTGGAGGCGGAACGGGAACTGTTCTCGAAAGCCCTCAATGAGATCTTCTATGCTCCCACGGAGAGTGCAGCGCGAGCGGCTTTCTTCAAGGTCAAAGAGCAGTGGGGGCGGCTGTTCCCTTCCGCCGTGCAGGTGATCGAACGGGATCTGGATTCGTTACGGACCTTCTTCCAGTTCGATCCGACCTACTGGACCGTGCTGCGGACGACCAATCCGATCGAACGGCTCAACAAAGAATTCAAGCGCAGAACCAAGGCCATGGAAGTGACCGGAGGAGAAATCTCGACGTATCGATGTTTAGTCTATGTCTCCCAAACGATGGAATATCGCTGGAGCTTTCATCCGCTCTCTCAATGGTCTACCGTTTACACACTAAATGCCGCTTGACCCAGGCCGCTGCGGACTTCGCGGGCGGTGTACTGGACGACGGGTAAGGCGTGGGCCTGCATCTGGGGCCAATAATGCGGGATATCATCAAGGTCCTTGGTGTCCGCAGAGATCTGCTGGAAGAGCGCCCAAGTGGCTTTGAGCGCGGCGAGATCCTGCTTTTTTTGATACTTGCGGCGGCGAGGACGGATCAGGCCCTGCTCACGCCAGAGGCGCTCCATGGCCCTGTGGCCCAGGGGTAGTTCCCATTCGCGTTGCAGGCGCCGGGCACCGAAACTGGGCCGTTGACGGCGCAGTTCGACCACGCGCTGGGCCAACTCACCCGTGATCTTGTGCGGGCAAGAGCGCGGAGCACGGGAGAGTTCTTTGAGCCCCTGCAGGCCCCGGGCCTGATAGCGGCGCAGCCACTTGCGCACGGTAGGAACGGTGGTTTGGAAAGCCCGGGCGGCCGCCTTGATCCCGTGCTGGCGGGCGGACGTGACCAAGCGGAGGCGATAATTAAAGGCGTTCTTCATCTGCCGAATAACCTCAAAGTAGGGGACGGGAGCCGACATAGGCCTGAGATTCTATGTCGGCCGCCGCTGCCTTGGTCCCCCCCACCCAGGCAGCTATCTCCTCTCTCTTCTTCCCACTGAAACACTTTAGCCCCATAGGGGGGATACGATGTACCAGGGCTATGCCATTTGCTTCCCCCTACCTTGACAAGTGCCGACCGGCGGTGATAAACATATTCCTCAATTCTTGAGCCTGTTGACCCGTGGTGTTTCGTGTCCTTGGGGTGTGGCCACTTGCGGTACGCTCAGGGTAGAGTCGGCTCAGGCGGAGAACGTGCGTACTATGTCCGATGGGTCGCGGGGGGAGTCCGTCAGGAAGGCCGAAAGCCCGGTCTTGACGGGAATAGAGCAGCTGGGTAAGGAGCCAGCGGCAGCCCCGACCGGTCAGACAGATGATCTCTTACCGCTTTATAGGGACTTGTTGGAGGCGCGTGGGCGGCTGGAAGAGGAAGTTCACCGGCGCACGCTGGCGCTGGCCACGCTGGCGCACGAGATCAAGAATCCGCTGGCCATCGTCTCGGGCTATGTGGAATTGTTACTCACCCAGAAAGTGGGGCCCCTGACGGACCGCCAGCAGAAGATCCTGGCCGAGGCTCGGGCCAATTGCTCGCGCCTGCAGAAATTCGCTCAGGAGTTTCTAGCCTACAGTTCTCTGGCCATCGGGAGTGCATCCACCACCTTGCGCCTGGAGTCGGGGGATTTGAACGCCTGCCTGTCGGAGGTTTGTGGGTACTGGATGGGCAAGTTTTCGGAGAAGGGGGTGGCACTGTATTTCCGGGACCATCTGGAAATTCCTCCGTTCCTATTTGACTACCATAAGGTGCAACAGGTGGTTTCGAACCTCCTGGAGAACTCTCTCAAGTTTACTCCCACGGGTCGTGCGGTCTGGCTGATGGCGGAGCCCCGTTTCTGGCAGCGGCGTGGCCGGATGCGCACGCCCCCCCGGGTGGAACGACGCAGTGCGAGCTCTAGGGGAACTAACATGGTGCAGGTGACGGTTTCCGATTCCGGGAAGGGAATCGCTCCCGAATTCCACTTGGAAGTGTTTGATGACTTCTTCCGGGTTCCCGGAGACGAGAGTGAAACCCAGGGGGCGGGATTGGGCCTCGCGATAGCGCGGCGCCTGGTTCAAATGCATGGGGGAAAAATCTGGGTGGAAAGCGAACCGGGAGCCGGGAGCAAGTTCTGCTTCTTGTTGCCCATCCAGCATGCCTAGCAGGGCGCGGGCGAACTTCTGCCGGATGGGAGCGCGGCGATCCTGCGCATCGAGCACGGTGGCCCGGCGCCATGCCACCACTGGCCCCTCTCCCAGCGTAGCCGGAACCCCCGCGGGCCGTTACCGCAAGGGGCAAGAGACGACCCTTGCGACCGTAAGAATCCAATGTCGCTCGATCCGGGAGAGCTTGTGGCGAAGACTCCGAACATCCTCGTAGTCGATGATGAACCACACATGGTCAACTTCCTGCGGACGGTGCTGGAGGTTGAGTCGTATAAGGTGGAAACCGTCGCGAGTGGCAAGGCGGCCGTGGAGCGCATGCAGAAGGGACCTCCTCCCGACCTCGTGCTGCTGGACGTGGCCATGCCCGGGCTGAACGGCCTGGAGACGCTGGAACGCCTGCATGAAATCCGGCCGGGAGTTAAAGTGGTCATGCTTTCCTGTGTCAGTGATCCCCGTACGGTGGCGAAAGCAATCCGCCTGGGAGCGCAAGACTACTTGCCCAAACCTTTCCAAGAGGCGGACCTCGGGGCGGTAATCCAGCGGGTCCTGGGGCGTTTTGCCCCAGGGGGGGAAGTAGCGGGTTTGCTGGAGAATGCGGAAGAGGTGGGGGATGACCTGTACTTCCTTGCGGCAGCAGAGTCCATGCGCAAGATCCGCGGCCAAGTCGGCATAATCGCGGGCGTTGACGTGCCCGTGCTGATCTTGGGCGAAAGCGGCACGGGCAAGGAAATCCTGGCGCGTTTAATCCACAAGCTGTCCCCGCGGTGTGATCAAACTTTCCTGAAGGTGAATTGCGCGGCGCTTCCCAGTGAGCTCCTGGAGAGTGAATTGTTTGGATTTGAGGCCGGCGCCTTTACGGGAGCGATCAAAGCCAAGCCGGGAAAGTTCGAGCAGTGCGATAAGGGCACGATTTTGTTGGATGAGATCGGTGAGATGTCGCCGGCTTTGCAGGCCAAGCTGCTTCACGTGTTGCAGGATGGTGAGTTTTCCCGGCTCGGCAGTCGCTCGCTGGTCCGCGTTGATGTGCGCCTGCTGGCGGCCACCAACGTGGATATCCAGCAAGCCCTGAGGTCGGGGCGGTTGCGCGAAGACCTCTATTATCGGCTGAACGCTTTCATGCTCACCCTGCCAGCCTTACGCGAGCGCCGCGAGGAGATTCCGCTGCTTCTCCGGCACTTCATGTCCCGTTTTGCCGCGCGCTATGCGCGCGACCCGCTTCCCCTCACGCCAGCGTTGGTAAGTGCCGCCGTGGAGTACCCCTGGCCCGGCAACTTGCGTGAACTGGAGAACTTCGTGAAGCGTTATTTGATCCTGGGAGACGAGCGGCAACTGGTCGAGGAACTTCAGACCCGCTACGTGGGAGCCGTGGCCCCGTCCCCCCCTGCCCAGCCTGCGGCGAAGCTGGGGGATGGCGATCTGAAATCCCTCCTCCGCAATCTGAAGGACGAGGTCGAAATCAAAGCGATCGGCGAAGCCCTGCAGCACACTAACTGGAACCGTAAGGCAGCCGCGCGCCTTCTGAAGATCAGTTACAAAGCACTGCTGTATAAGATCCGCGAATATGGTCTCGGGGACGGCAATCGCCGGACTCCCCCCAACGCATAACGTTCTCCTGTCCACCTCAAATAGTGCGGCAGAATGCCTGAGAAATCCTCTTCTTCTGCGCCGGTCTTTGGCTGGTGTCGCCGGGGTCTGAGTGTTTTTCTGCAGCCGCCGGATTTCCCCCAACGCTCGCCCATGCCGGTACGCAGCGGACTTGCGTTTCTGGGCACCATCTTAGGGAAATTTATTTCTCAAATGTGCAATCATTTTACCTCTTTTCGCATTATTGCTACGCTTGGGGAGGACTATCTCATGGCCTTCACGAGTTTGATGAAAAGCCCTCTGGGCCGCGTCATTCTGAACCCTTCGCTGTCACCCTGAGGGAAGCAAAGGATCCTTTTCATTTGACCCAGGATAAACTGCGCGAAGGATCTCGGTATTCCCCTCGGGGTGAACTACGTGAAGAACCGTTGTGCTTGTGTAATCAGACAAATACAGAGGTTCTTCGCTTCGCTCAAAACGACAGCGCCTACTCAGGACGACCTGCGGCTCCTCAGGGTGACATTGCGACAGTTTTTTCATCAATTCCACAGGCTCTTGATTCCGTTATCCTATTGAGGAGACTGATATCGCTCCATCCGAGGCAATAGAGTTGAAAGGTTTGGAGACCGGAATCGAGTATGCAAACATTTGGTCTATCATGTGCTGTTAGTTTGCTCTCATTAAGCAAAGCGTCTCGCCTTTGTCCCGGAGGAACATGGATACGACTCGCAACGGGGAGTTGGCTTTTGTTCCGAGTGAACTGAGTCTTCCGCCGGACTCTGTGGTTTTCGGCCACTCTCCCGCCATGAGTATTGTGCGCCATAAGGTCAGAAAAGTGGCGGGGACGAGCGTGCCCGTCCTCATCCAGGGGGAAAGCGGGACCGGCAAGGAGATTCTGGCCAGACTGCTGCATGTCCAGTCCCCCTGGAGCGACGGACCCCTGGTGAAAGTCAGTTGTCCTGCTATTCCCAGCACATTGTTGGAGAGTGAACTCTTCGGCTACGAAAAGGGCGCATTCACGGGGGCCTATGGCACTAAACCCGGTCGCGTGGAAATGGCAAATCGCGGCACCCTATTTTTGGACGAGATTGCCGAACTGGACATGGGGTTGCAGGCAAAACTCTTGCAGCTTCTGCAGGACGGACAGTTCTCCAGGATCGGCGCTCAGGAGGACAAACGCGTCGAAGTGCGGGTGGTTTGCGCCACGAATCGCCACCTCGACAAGCAAATTGAGGCGGGCGCCTTTCGCTCCGACCTATTCTATCGGATCAACGTAGTGGACATGCAACTCCCGCCCTTGCGGGAGCGGCGGGAGGACATCCCGGACCTCGTGGGGTACTTTCTGGAGGCCCATGGCGCCATGTTCAAGTGCACGCCGCGCCCGGTCCCGTCCCGCTTGATGCAGATCTTGCAGGCCTACGATTGGCCCGGGAATATTCGGCAACTTGAGAACCTGGTCAAACGCTATGTGATTCTGGGGACGGAGGAAGCCATCACCAGCGATCTGGTGAGCAGGCGTACAGCCTCGCCCTTCGAGCCCCATATTCCCGCCGACGGCCCGCTTTCGCTCAAAGAGATCACCCAACAAGCGGTGCTGGAAGTTGAGCGGCGGGTTATTCTGAGGACTCTGCAGTCTCACCATTGGAACCGCAAGCGGGCAGCGCGAGCTCTCAACATCAGCTATCGGGCCTTGCTTTATAAGATTCGGGACGCGGGGCTTTCCGTGCCGGGTCGGCTCGGACGGGTCAGAATATCGACACACCCGGTTGCCGAGGCTTGATAAGCACTATAGGCCAGGCATTCAGATATTCGACGACCTTCCCTGCGTCCGCCGATTCCGCCCTGAGCCTTGCTCTGTCAGGTTGTCCCGGGCCATTTAATCGAGCTCCCGTAGGGATTCCTCCGGCGGATTGTTAGTTGTTCGGCCCTGGTTTTCACGCGTGTGTACGGGCTCTTCGGGGTGGTCGGCAGCATCCTCGAGGCCTTCGATGGCCTCGGCCTCGTAAGCCTGATCCGTCTCGGCGAGTTCACCCACGCTCTCCTCGTCAGCGTCCGGAACTTGCGAAAGCCCCTGGGCATCGCCCGATTGCCCGGCAGTGTCAGAAGCTTCTTCCTCCGGCTCGCTTCGAAGTTCGTCCATCTGAATTTCATCATTCCGAAACTTACGTCTCGCCATGGAAACCTCCCTAGAGTGCCAGGATCGAGTACGAACCGTGGCACCTCATTGGATGAATTTCGCCACCCTTTAGGGGGCATCCTGGTCGCGACGATACTCTTCAGTCTCGCGCGATCCCTCACCATCGCCCAGCGCAACCGGGTCTCACGGCTTACGTTTGCGAGATCGGCCCTTCCGTGCTTTGGCGCTTGGCACCAGGAGCTTCCCGTCATTGCTTGCGGAAACCTGCTTGACTTTCGAGGACAGCCTCTGCGCCTCCAGAACGGTTTCTGCTTCCTTCGCATTCGCGCGTGCAATGTTCTCGTCTCTTTCACCTGTGTACGCCATATCTTTACGGTTCCCTCATTTCTGCCCTGCAAGACGTTCAGTGGAATGGAGGATCAACGGTCCCCCCGGCCCATCAGATGACGTCATATGACACATGGCACGTCTGCCCACAATTCCTCATGGTCTCAGCTTTCGCCTATTCCGTCAATCCACGATGTATCGCGCCTTCGCCCGGCATGGCCAGAACTTCGGCAGAAACTCGCCCATCGTCAACCTTGGGACGAGCTCTGTCATCCAAGCGGTTGGATACGGAGAAGCGGAGACATTATCAGCGAACTTCTGCCTCAGGACGCTAGTTCCCCCGCATGAACTTTGGTGAGCAATTTTGACCAGACGGGTGTGCCATCCTGTACAGACAAAGGGATTCCCCTCGGTTTATAAAATGTTTGTGCTTCAAGATGGCTGACCAGCGTCTGCCGAGGAGAATGTTATGCGCGATGTTTCCGTAAATGGTGTCCTACTGGTGGACGACGATCCCACCATTCGGAATACTCTGTCAGTGCAATTAGAAGAAGCGGGTTTCGAAGCACAACAGGCGGAGGAC
>Ga0326728_10000751_pt1 | contig 123079 bp, 109 predicted proteins | sample MB3enrmetagenome_FD_207602 | JGI IMG/M metagenome (GOLD analysis project Ga0326728, IMG submission 207602) | Lab enriched peat soil microbial communities from McLean, Ithaca, NY, United States - MB31MN | ecosystem: Environmental > Terrestrial > Soil > Wetlands > Peat | place: USA: New York... | reverse complement strand
ACCGTAGGCCGTCATCAACGCAACATTAGGACACTACCGGACAGCGCCCTCCCGCAAAAAACGCTAGAATCCTCTGAGAATGAAACCTTCCGCGGAAGTACTTCCCACCGGCGGGACCGGCCGCTCGTCGCCCGGCGGTATGCCTATCGCTCTGGCCGCGGTGTTGGCGATTGCGGGGCTTGCACTCGTAGTCGGGTGGCTGCTCATCCGCGGCGGGCCGCGCCAGCCGCAAGCGCCGGTTCTGACTCCCGAGGCCCGGGCTTACATCCGTTCCGGCTCGCTCAAGCTCTCCGGGGTCGGCATGAGCGCCAAGGAAAACTTCGCGCGGCAAACGCTGGTCGAGATCACCGGCAAAATCACCAACGCCGGGGAACGCCCGGTCAAGCTCGTCGAGGTCACCTGTATTTTTTACGATCCGTTCGGACGAGTGGTTCTGCGCGAGCGGGTGGCCATCGTCAGCGCGCGCATGGCCGGATTGATGCCCGGTGAGACGAAAGAATTCCGGCTGCCATTCGACACGCTTCCCGAAAGTTGGAACCAGGCCCTGCCGGATCTGGTGATCGCGCAGATCGTGTTCGGATAGGCGCCCGAAAGGGCTGCCCCACGTCGCTACACGCCGGCCGGCGTGGTCAGCCACATATACATTTTCAAAAATGACAGCGCCGTCAGCGCGATCGAGGCGTACGCCGCAATGCGCCAGAACCGCTCGGCCCAGTTTTCGACGAGCTTCGGTGTGCCGGCCACATAAGCCGCCGCGAAGCCGGCGGCCAGCCCGCCGATATGGGCCGCGTTGTCGATGTGCAAGCCGGGCAGCACTCCCAATACGAGAATGTAGATGACCCACCTTACGTACAAGCCGCGGATGGCGGCGCCCATCGGGTGCGCGTTGTGGCGGACACCGAGCGCAATCATCGCGCCAATCAGGCCGAGGATTCCCGCCGAGGCGCCAACCGAAAGCGAGGCGCTCCAGACCGCGCTGAGATAAAAGCCGAAGACCGTCGAGACAAAGTAAATCACGATCATCCGCGCGGCGCCGTAAATCTCTTCCACCTGCGCGCCGATGTCGAACAGCACCCAGGAGTTCATCAGGATGTGGAGGATGCCGCCGTGCAAAAAACCCGCCGTCACCAGCCGCCACCATTGCCCCAATTGGATGGCCTCGCGCAGTTTGCCGCCGAACTCCACCAGAGTGCGGCCGTCGATGCTCATGAACGCGTCCGAATTGCCTTGGCGCATACTGAACAGCACCGAGGCCGCAAACAGGCCGAAGTTCATCAGCATGATAATCGATGTGACAAACCGGGCGTGCGGTATAAATCCGCCAAGGATCGCCTTGGGGTAACGGCGCTCTATGGCCCTCGGACCCACCTCCGTGTTGCAGTAGGCGCACACGCGATCGCTGCTGTTGATGAAGGCCCGGCAGTGCGGGCACATACGGCGTTTATCCATGGCCAACTTCATTGTAGCGAGTGTGCCCGGCAGGGACGATAAGGTAAGATCGAAAGGTTCTCTTGGGAGGATCTCCATGCAGGTTTCCATCGTCGGCGCGGGCTATGTGGGTATTACCACGGGGGTCGCGCTGGGATACCTGGGGCACAACGTTACACTGCTCGATGCCGACGAATCCCGGGTGGATATGCTGCGGCGGGGGAAGTTTCCCATCTATGAGCCGTACCTGGAAGAGATCGCCGCGCTCGCCCAGGCTCGTTTGCATTACACGGCGAATCCGGCCGAAGCCCATCCCGGCGCCGATATCATCTTCATCGCGGTGGGAACACCGCCGCAAGCGGATGGCAATCCGAATCTTTCGTACCTCCAGGCCGCGGCCCTGGCGGTGGGCGAACATCTCGGCGAGGGATTCACCGTCGTCGTGAACAAATCCACCGTCCCAATAGGGTGCGGGAACTGGGTGGAGTCGCTGGTCCGCGAAGCGTTCGAGAAGCGGAGCGGCGCGCGGCCCCAGGGGCGGTTCTCGGTGGCGTCGAATCCCGAATTCCTCCGCGAGGGCTCGGCGCTCCACGACTCGCTCTACCCGGATCGCGTGGTGATCGGCTCGGATGATCCGCGCGCGCTCGACTGCCTGTACGGGATCTACCGGCCCGTGGTCGAGCAGACCTTTCCCGCTCCGAGCCTGCTGCCGCGGCCGGAGTCGCTCGGCGCCGTGCCCTTGATCACCACGAACCTGGCCTCGGCGGAATTGATCAAGTATGCCGCGAATGCGTTTCTGGCGCTCAAGATCAGCTTCATGAACGAGATCGCCCAACTGGCGGAGAAGGTCGGGGCCGACGTCACGCAGATCGGGAAAGGGATTGGTCTCGACGCGCGCATTGGCACGCGGTTCCTGCAGGCGGGCATCGGCTGGGGAGGATCCTGCTTCGGCAAGGACACCTCGGCGCTCATCGCGACGGCCCGCGAATACGGGCTCACCATGCCGATCGTCCAGGCGGCGCGCGAAGTCAACTACCGTCAGCGCGACCGAGTGCTCGAAAAACTGCTCGGCGAGCTCAAAATTCTCAAGGGCCGCACCATCGGTTTGCTGGGGCTCGCATTCAAGCCGAACACCGACGACTTGCGGGACGCCCCGGCGCTCGATATCGCGCGGCGGCTGATCGAGCGCGGCGCCAAAGTGCGCGCGCACGATCCGGTCGCCCTCGAGCGCGCGCGGAGGGAATGCGCCGGTTCGACGATTTACTTCGCGGATTCGATCGACCTGCTCACAATGGAGGCCGACGCCCTCGTGTTGGTGACTGAGTGGCCCGAGTACCGCGATCTGCCATGGCGAAAGCTGGCGGAGGGAATGCGTACTGCTTTTATTCTGGACGGCCGCAATTTCCTCGAGCGGCAGACCCTGGAAGGCGCCGGCTTCCGTTACGTCGGCATGGGACGCTGACGTTTCTTACCCGTCCGCCGGAAGGGAATGCGCAGGACGCGCTCGCGGCGCCGTTCCTCGGCCAGGCTGCGTTTCCGTGCCTGGAGCAGATCGGCCAGAGAGAGGAAGCCGATTCGCCTGTGAGGATTCTTACGGTCCACCACGGGCACACGCGCACACCCGTTCTCCGCCATCCGATAAACCGCGGCCCGCAGCGGCTCGTCCGGATAGGCGACGACCAGACCTGTGTGGAGGCCATCGGCCTGCGGGCTGGCGCGCATGACCTCGCGAACCAACTGCACCTCCAGCGGATCGACCGCATATTCCCGGCTCAGGTGATAGCCGCGGCGGGCAACTTTTTCCGTGAGAATCGACCGCCGCAAGGTCAATACGGTGAAGCCGTGCGCGATCACCGACGCCACCAGCAACGGGAGCATCATGTTGACGTCGTGCGTCAGTTCGATCGCGAAGATTACTCCGGTGAACGGCGACCGCATCGTTCCGCCGAGGATCGCACCCATGCTCACCAGTTGCCAGAACCCCGCCCCTTGCGCGGGGAGGAACGCCGCTTCCAGTCCGCCCAAGGCGCCGCCCATCATCAGCAGCGGTGCGAGCACGCCGCCGGAAGTTCCCGAGCCGAGCGCGATCGCCCAGATCGCGGACTTCACCAGCAAGATGCCCAGCGCCGTGTTGCGCGCGACGTCACCGCGCAGCAGGGCCGCGATCACGTCATAGCCCACTCCGAGCGCCTGCGGAAAAACGAGACCACCCAGACCGATCGCGAGGCCACCGAGGGCCGGCCACCACATCCAGTGAATGGGCAGCAGCCGAAACCCATCCTCGGCCGCATAGACAGCGATTGTAAGGAGGGCCGACAGCGCGCCGGCAAGCAAGCCCGCCAAAACGCATCCCACGATTCCTTCCGGCCCAATGAGGGCCGCATGGGGCGTCACCGGGAACAGAGGACCGGGACCCAGCACGTACCACCGCGCGAGGCCGGCCGTTGCGCTCGCAAGGGCCACCGGAATGAGGCTGCGCGGCTTCCATTCGAACAGCAGGAGCTCCACGGCCAGCAGCACGGCGGCCACGGGAGAGGCAAAGGTCGCCGACATGCCGCCAGCCGCGCCCGCCACCAGCAGCGTCTTACGCTCCGCGCCGGTTAAACGGAAGCACTGGGCGATCATCGATCCAAACGCGCCGCCGGTCATGATGATCGGACCCTCGGCGCCGAACGGGCCGCCGGAGCCAATGGAGATCGCCGCGGAGAGCGGCTTCAAAAGCGCTAACCGCGGTTCGACGCGGCTTCCGTTGATCAGAATGGATTCGATGGCTTCCGGAATGCCGTGTCCTCGAATTCGTTCCGACCCGTAGCGCGCCATCAGGCCGACAATCAGGGCGCCGGCTACCGGTACGAGGACCTCGAAAACACCCAAATGGTTGCCCGCCGGAGCGATCAGGGCCGTGCTGAACCGGCCAAAGAAGAACACGTTGGTAAACAGGCCGATCAACCACAGCAGTGCCGCCGCAACGAACGCGCTGAGCAGTCCGATGACCACCGCAAGCAGGGAGATGGCAATCACTCGCGGTGAAGTTGTGAAGTCGCCCAACTTCTGATCGGTGCCCACGCAGCCCCTCCGGTCCCAGCCTTCAGTGATCGAGCAGTGCTCGTAGCGAGCTCAGTAATTCCGGCCCGGCTCGAGCCATCTCCGCGCGGTGCTGGACCGCCAGCGACCGCAATGCCGCTTCGCCCGCGGACGTCAGATATACAAGCACCTTGCGCCCGTCGTCCCCAGAGCGGCGGCGGCCGGCCAGACGCCTCTCCTCCAGCCGGTCGACCAATTCCACAACGCTGTGATGCCGGATTTGGAGACGCTTGGCGAGTTCGCCGACGGTCGGTTCCACTGTGGGAGCAAGCCCGCGAATCGCAAGCAGCAACTGGTGCTGCTGCGGCTCGAGCCCCGCGGCTCGAGCCGCCCCTTCACTGAAGCGGAGGAAGCGCCGGATCTGGTACCGAAACTCGGCCAGAGCCCGGTAATCGACCGCAATCTCGGTTTGGCCGATGGCACGCACGTTGCGCTCACTTATATCGTAGCACGATATTAAGCCGCCCACCCACGCCCTGGCAGGCTCCTGAGCGGTCCCGCCCTGCTTTCGGCGCCCTACCTGGACACTGCGGCGGCGACGGCCGCGGACTGTGTGGAAGCCGGCAGCGCGGCTTCTTTATTCGGAATGACCACTTGGCTTTTCCGGGAGGGAACGACGTCCAGCCTTTCCCAGAGCACTGGGTAGGAACGCAGGCAGGTGGGGCACTGGTAGCGGCCTTTCACGGGCCACATGGGAGCCGGATGAACCGACTTGCACCATAAGGTTTGTAAACGAGACCCCAGAGATTTCATGGTTGAATCCCTCAACAATATGATTCACTTTCACCTTACAGGGTTTCGAGAAAAACACTGCGGCGGATCGACTCAACGGGACGAATCGCCCTCCGCATCCCTTCGCCGCGATCTCCTGCGGGATGCGGAAGGTCTCCCCATTCAAGCTCGCAAGTTGGCGTAAGTCCTCGTTGGTCATCGAGATCGTATCCTGAATGGCGCCCAATTCGGAGGCGCTCGGCGCGGAGTTCTCGCTGATCCGGAAAGCGGATTCGAGCAGCGGTTTGGATACCTGGAAGCCAAAGAAATCGTGGTACCACTGGGGGGCGTAATTCCCGCTGGCGCCTCGGCCACATCCAATCCAAACTCCACTTTCAAGTGCGCGGCCGGATCCTCCACGGAGGTGACAAGCGGCCAATATTTCGCGGCAGTTTCGGATACTCCAGCGCGACCGGCGGATTCACTCCGAGGCCGGTGTCCGAAGTTATCTGCGCCATAGTGCGCCAGACAGCCGAGCGCGAAGGCGTACTCGTTCAGGTCCTGCCACTCCCCGGATCAGCTCCTCCACGAAGTCGCCACTCCGGACGTAGCGGAGCAGGTCGGTGCAACGCCTGAATGGAAGCAAGCCAGGCCGCATTGATAATCGCCTCGTGGGCGTGCACCGCATAGCTGCTCAGGAGCGCCGGGCCAGGAGATACAGCAGCAGCGCGGTGATCTTTCGCATTCGAGCCCGATGAGCCCCTCCCTGAATCGATACTAGGTCCGCGACCGTGAAGTCCGTTTCTTTACGGTAGCGGCATCTACCTGTAACTGAGCCGCGACCGTAAGGGAGCGGTAGCAACGCATCACGCGGTCGAGGTACTAGCTCAAACGGGATCGAACGCCAGAACCAGGGCCTTAACGTCGGACCGTAGGTCCGTCCAGACGCAATCGCAGCCGTAGTACGTGTAACGTGGTTCGATCGATTTGACCACGGCCGGGATCGCGGTGGCGTCGTCCGGAAGGTGCTCCGTGGAGAGCGACATCCGCGGACGGAAGTGCCGTATCGTCTCTCCGCCGCCAGCCAGGGCGCGTTTCTCCGCCCCTTCAATATCCATTTTGATGAAATCGACTCGTGGCAGTTTGAGTTCGGCGACGATTTTGTCGATGGTAGTCAAAGGAACGCGAATCTTGGACCCAGCCTTCGGAGAGAGTACCAGGCTGTTGGACCCCGAGTCCTGTTCATCTATCGAGAGTTCCAACTCCGCGTCTCGATCCCAGACTCCTTTCGGATAGACGACGACCCGGCCCGCCCGTATCTCGGCGTCGAAATTGCGCCGCAGGGCATCCACAGTCCGCGGGGAAGGTTCGATTGCCACCACCAGTCCGGCGCCACGTAGTAACGCTTTTCGCGTGAACACGCCGACATTGGCTCCGCAATCCAGCACGATGTCGCCGCGGCGGACTGTGTGCCCGCCCGGCTCGTAGATATCGCGCCGTTGTTCCGCAAGCATAAAGGGAAGCCTGGTGTCGCCGTGAACGGTCCAGATACTTCCCTCGGGAGTGCTCCATAGATCCAAGCCGGCTTCGCTTCGTCGAAGAACCATCCTCGAAGCGAACTCCCGAGGGCCCGCGACAGTCTCCCGGCCGGTCAGAACCCTCAACGTGGTGGACAGTGGACACTCGCTCCGGGCAAACAGCCAGGCAAGACCTGCTGGCAACGCCAGCCAGGAAAGACACAAGACCAGAATCAGCGCCCGAATAATCCTTATGACCTTCGGGTGGGAGGCTTTCTCTGCATTCATCTGCGGCTCTGTCGTTGAGGTCATCGCCCTCGATCCCTTCGCGTCGAACACCGGAATTTCCGGCGCCAGGAGCCGCCATTTTAGGCTCCCGGATGATCCTGCTCAGTATATACCCAGGCGCCATCCCGCCGAAGATGAGCGAGTGCTCTCTGCCCTAATCGGAAATCTTTAGCGCGAACAGAGCTGTTCCCGTACCGCCGCCGCCGGTGGCGCTGAGCCCAACGGGAAACGCTCCTGCTTTTGCCGGTGACGGATCTGCTCAATGGGGGTAACTGCCATCCGGATCACTTCGCCGCGGTCTTCCGCGGGATGCGGAAGGCCCGCGCATTCAGTCTCGCGGACTGCCAATAGACGGGGTCGGGCCCAGCGAATAATCGCCTCATGAGCGAGCACTGCGTAGCCGCTCAGGAGGGCCGGTATTGGCTCAAACGGGATCGAACGCCAGAACCATGGCCTTGACGTCGGACCACATGCTCGGCCGCTCGCAATCGCAGCCGGAATGCGTGTAACGGGGTTCGATCGATTTGACCACGGCCGGGATCGCGGTGGCGTCGTCCGGAAGATGCTCCGCGGAGAGCGACATCCGCGGACGGAAGCGCCGTATCGTGTCTCTTCCGCCGGTTAGGGCGCGTTTCTCCGCCCCTTCTATATCCATTTTGATGAAATCGACTCGTGGCAGTTTGAGTTCGGCGACGATCTTGTCGATGGTCGTTAAAGGAACCCGAATCTTCGAGGCAGCCTTCGGCAAGAGCACCAGGCTGCTCAACAACGGGTTGTGTTCGTCGATCGAGAGTTCCAGTTCCCCGTCTCGATCCCAGACTCCTTTCGGATAGACGACGACCCGGCCCATCCGTATCTCGACGTCGAGATTGCGGCGCAGGGCGTCCACGGTCCGCGGGGAAGGTTCGATCGCGACCACCAGTCCGGCGCCGCGCAAGAGCGCTCTTCGAGTGAACTCGCCGATATTAGCTCCGCAATCCAGCACGATGTCGCCGCGGCGGACTATGTGCCCGCCCGCCTCGTACACATCGCGCGATTGTTCCGCAAGCAGGAAGGGAAGCGCCGCGTCGCCGTGAACGGTCCAGATACTTCCCTCGGGAGTGCTCCATAGATCCAAGCCGGCTTCGCTTCGTTGAAGCACCATCCTGGAAGCGAACTCCTCGGGTCTCACAATGACCTCTCTTCCGGTGAGACCCCTCCACGTAGTGGACAGTGGACATTCGCTCCGGATTAGCAGCCAGGCAAGACCTCCCAGCAAAGCCAGCCAGGAAAGGCACACGATCAGAATCAGCGCCCGAATGATTCTAATGACCTTGGGGTAGCCGGCTTTCTCCGCATTCATCTGCGGTTCCTTCGTTGGGGTCATCGCTCTCGGCCTTTTCGCGTCCAGGACCGGAGCTTCCGCTTCCGGCCCGTGCTGGTCGCGTCTTGAAATGGTGCCGTAGTTGCCATTTCAGACTCCCGGATCCTGTCCAGTATATACCCCGGGTGCCATCCCGCCGGGGAGGAGCGCGTGCTCACCTTTGAGATGAGCGGCCTCGATGTCCGGCCACCTCTGGCCTGGCTCGCTCCGCCCTCCAAAGGCTCTACCCTAATCGGAAACCGTGAGCGCCAGGGTGGCCGTTCCCGGTAGCGGCATCTACCTGTAACTGAGCCGCGACCGTAAGGGAGCGGTAGCAACGCCTCACGCGGTCGAGGTACTAGTCGCCATTTCGTTCCCTGACATCGCTGCGCGGCTTGCTGCCTTTACAACACCTCAATCGGAAATCGTTAAGGTCAAGGCGCCTGTTCCCGTGCCGCTGCCATTGGCGGCGCCCAGCTTGACGGCAAACGTTCCCGCTTCGGCCGGAGTCCCCGAGATCACGCCGGTCTTGCTGTTGACGGAAAGGCCGGACGGCAGTCCCGTGGCGCCGTAGCTCGTGGGGCCATGGGTCGCGAGAATCGGAAAAGAGAGAGTATTCCCTACGCGTCCGGCCAGCGTGCGGGCGCTCGTGATCGCGGGGGCGGCGTGCGGCGGCATACCGCGATACGCCTGCCACATGTCGTCCACGAACGTCGCTTGGGGGAATTGCCCCTCCAGCCAGTAGCGCGTCTGCCGTTGCCGGCTCGACGGTGTGCTGTAATCAAAACCCGAGGTCTTCAGCACGGTCTCGACTGCTTTGGAGTCGTCTTCCGACATCCAGCGGTCCACGTAGTCAAAGAAGGCGGGATAGTTCCAGATATTTTCCGCACCCAGGAGATGCATCGTCAAAGCCTCGCCTACCCAGGCAATCGAGGTGCAGCAGCGCCGGTACGATTCACCCAGTTGTTCTCGCGGCGGATCGAGAATGGGCCACTCTTTCGGCGGAAGCTGTTCGTACGGACCATAGAGTCCGCCGCTGACCGGGGTGCCGTCGCTGTGAACTCCGTAGTGGCCGCCGTAAATCACCGTTGCTCCTTGCCAGGCCCGCTCGTATTTCCCTCTTGGCGGAATCTGATTGATGTAGACCGTCTGCATATCCTCGCCAAAGCTGTCCGGATACAGACTCGACACATTCTGCATGGCCTGGTTGTGCAGCAGCAAGCCGGCCAGAATGATGGGCAGCTTCCGCCCGCTGCGGTGACCCCCGAATGCCGGCCAGCTATGGCCGGCCTGCAAACACCCAAACAGGTCGATGCCATATTGCACGAAGTAGTTCGTCAGGGTGACTTTCTGCTCGGGCGGAATGTCGAGCGACAGCAACAACCCCACATAGGAATCGGCCAGAGCGATGTGCATTCCATAAGACGGCATATACTCGGCCGGCGCATCGAAGAGGAACGGATTCAAATCGATCCAGGGCCTGCGGAACCAGGCCTCGAATTGCGCGAGCGACGGCGTCATGCCGGGCTTGGGAGCCGCTACCGACGGCAACAGCCCCCGGTCCAGGTCATGGGCATAGTAAATCGTTTGCTTCCGGTCGCAATAAGAAGGCCGGAAAGCATCCGCAGGGACCGGCGCGCTCAAGACCGTCAGAATCGACACGCTGGCGACGGGGCTGCAGCTTGTGTCCTCCGCCCGCATCACTTCGGGAAGCTTGTGATACTTGTCCGGAGGTACGCTGATCGATGACACCAGGGACTCTCCCGGCTCGAGCGTGACGGGCGCGTATACTCGCCACTGAGCGTCAAACGCCCAGGACTGGTCCACGCCGTCGTTCAGTCTCGGGTCAAAACCGCTGCGGCGATTCGGCGTGGGCAAGTCCTTGACCGAGCCGTTCCTGTATGGCGCCGAAGTCTGCGGGGCAGGATCGATCGACGTAACCGTGACCCGCCGCCCCACCACATAATAGTCTCCGTTGACGAACTGGCCGACGGGCATCGGCCGGTCGAACGTCCAGGTGATTCCGTCCTTGCTAACGCGCGTTTCCAGCGGCAGTGCAGCCATCGCCGGACCGGCGAACGAAACCACTGCGAATCCGGCGCACAACCCTGCCAACAGCCGGCCGGTTCGCCGCTTGTCGCATCCCATAGTCATCCCTTCTTCTCCTCTTCCACGGCCAACCCGGCAGGCTGCCGCCGCACTATGGCTGGCTCCCGCTCTCCACCAAACGCACATCCCCGGCGTACTTGCCGACCTTCACGTGGGCCTCTTCCAGATTGGTCGCCTGGCGGCCGTTGAAGCGCAGGTTTTCGATCCTCACGCCTTGAACGTCATGCTCGGCGTCGAAACCCGTGAAAGACGACTGCGGCGCCGGTTTGCCGGTAACGAAAATGTCCTTGTACAGCACGTCGCGCACCGTGCCGCGCACCGTATCGTGCGACCACATGGTCCCCTGGATGATGATCACGAACAGATTCGGAATGAAGCCTGAGGCCGCAACCGGGTCGAACTTGTCGTCGCGAGACTTCTGGATGATCGGCGCGAAATTCTGGTCGTCGATTTCCACGCGGATATTCTCAAAGCGGATGCCGTGTACCGCGGCGCGGTCGCCGTGCTGGATATCCATCGCGGCTACATCGGTCCGGATGATATCGATATCGCTAAAGACCACATCGGTCAGCTCGGGGGCGCATGTTTCGGCGCCGATCTCCAGCGCCCGTCCCCAGTCGCACCACACCACGAGTCTGCTCGCCCGGACGTTCCGTACCGGCCGGTCATCGAAGGACTGGCGCCTGTTCTTGAGTCCTTTGATTACGATGGAATCGTCGAAGGACCGGATGAAGGAATCGCGGATCGTTACGTCCTGGCTGTTGCAGACGTCTATGCCGTCCGAGTTGTAGCGCCATAGCCCGACCAGTTTGACATCGGAAATCGCCACCTTCCGGGCGCCAAAGAAGGCGGCGCACCACTCGGCCGGGTCGCGCATGATCACGCCCTGGATCTTGATGTCCGAGGAGTCCGAAAAACGGATATCCCCGCCGTCGCTGCGCGCGAGCTCGCTGCCGTCGATCACGCCGCGGCCGAGGATGCGGACGCCGGACACACCTTGTCCCCGGATCGCCCCATACACCACCGCCCCGCCGGCAATGTAGACTGTCTGGCCGCTCTTGATCTGGATCTTCCCTGTTTTGTGGACGCCCGGCCCGAAGTAGAGCACGTCGGGGTCGCCGGGCTTGGGAGCGTCAGTCTCCGGCGGATCGGCGAAAAGGTGCAGTGCCTTATGAATTCCATCGAGTTCGACCGTCATTTGCCCAGGCTTGGCAACCGTGAAGGTGATGTGGCGGCCTTCGATGGCCGGATGGATGCCACGCGAGGTTGGCCGGACGGCTACGGATTGGAAGGGCCGGTTGGAAACCACTTCGACCGTCACCGGACCGGACATGCCCCAATAGGCGAATGCCGCGATTTCAGTTTGGTCCAAAGGCCGTTGATAACCGGGCCAGATCTGATTGAACGGCATAGCAGAGACGCGGCAGATGTATACCGGGACCGTCCGGCCGTTGACGCGCAGGGTATAGTCCTCGGAAAGCTTCTCCCCCGCCGGGGCCGGCCAGGTCTCGATTGCGGCGGCATTTCGAGAGCGTGCCGCCGCACACGGCCGGAAACCAAATACCAATAGCATCAGGCTGAATACGAGCTGTCTTGTCCCGAGCATCAAAGCGCCCTCCTCGGCGGCTATCTTCACGAGTGTACCCCACGCTCAGGCCATCGGAACTGACGCGGTACAATCCCAGCATGCGGTTTTGCGTTCTTCTGGCGCTGCTCGCCGCCGCTTGTGCGCCAGCGCCCTCCGGCGGGAGGCAGGCCGGCGAGCCTGCCTCACAACACTGCATCGGCGATTTGCACTCGTTGTGGGGCAGAACTCCAATTTCGCCGAAACCTTCCCACCGTGGTATCCGATACCTCTCAGCATCGTGACTCGTCGCCGATCCAGGCGATTAACGGCCTGTTTCAGCCGAAGCCCCAGGCTTCGTTTTCTCCGGCTGTTTCGTGGGCACTGGGGTCGCGCGCCCGGTTTGGGACTGGCTGAAATCACGCTGGGCCCGATGGCGCTGTGTGCCATGACCCTGGCCCGTGCCACTTTCAGGTTGCGCACCCTCGTGCAAATACGAGGGTTTCGGGAGCCGCAACTCTGGAGATGCAATTGCGGTTAACCCTTCCGTCGAGAGGCAAAAGCCAATGTGCCCCAGACTCCGATTGTGCTTTCAAAGCCCACGAAAGCCGAAAGTGCCTTATAAAAGGAGTAGCCTCGGAAGGGGAGAGTCAATGAAGCGCCCCGCGATTCTGTTGCTGTTCGCCCTGGCTGCCGGCTTACTGCCGGCCGCCGGCGATGAGGTGGTGTTCCGCGGCGGCGTCTCGCTCGTTCGCGTAGACGCCCAGGTGGTGGACGGCAACAATCGAGCAATCACGGGCCTCCAGGCCGGCGATTTCGTCCTGCTGGAACAGGGACGGCCGCAGCCGATCCACAACTTCGGCAGTGAAAACATGCCGGTAGACGTATTGCTGCTGCTCGACGTAAGCGTCAGTATGCGTCCGCATATCCAGCGAATCGCATCCGCGGCTCACGAGGCTTTCCGGGTGCTTCGGCCCGAAGACCGCGTCGGCATTATGGTGTTCGACCGCTCGACACGCCTGCGGCTGCCGTTCCGCGGCAGCCAGCAGGATGTGGAGAGCGAGTTTCAATCTCTGCTTCGCCAGGAAGATTTCCGTGGGGGCACGGATATCACCCTCGGTTTGCTCGACGCCGCCGGCTACGTGGCGCGCGAGGCGCGGCCCGGCGCGCGCCATGCCGTCATCATCGTGACCGACGACCAGACCGAGTTCGACCGCGACGAAGACGCCGTGTCGCACGCCCTGGTACGCGCCGACGCGGTCTTGAGCGCCCTGATTGCTCCGGATGCGATGCGAAACCGGTGGGGTCACGGGGCTGGAGGCCAAACCTCGGGCGGAATCGGGGGACCGCTCGGCGGCATCATTTTCGGACGCGGACGCGGGTCCGGCTCGGACCGGCGATCGGCGCCGCACACTCAATCGGCCGGAACCTCCGAAATCGCCCGCAGCTCGGGCGGCGACAGCATGCCACTGGACGATGCCTCTTCGCTCGAGAACACGCTGGCCCGCATCCGTCAGCGCTACACGCTGCACTTCCACCTGCCCGAAGGCGTGAGGCCGGGCCAGGAACGGAACGTCAAGGTCGAATTGACGGACGCCGCCTGCCGCCGCTATCCCGGTGCCGAAGTCCGCTACCGGCGGATCTATGTCACACCCGCCGGAACGGGAGCGGGTGCCGAGCCGGCCACCGTCATAAGCGCGCAGGGCTCCGAGGGCTCTACTCTAGAGCGCCGCCCGGCCGTCAATGGACCGGTAACGGAAGGCCCCACCATAGGAGCCACCGCGCCGGAACCGGCAGACACGCAGCCTGACGCCGCGCCGCCGCCGCCCGCGCAGCAGGCGCCGCCCGCACAGGCAGCCCCGCCCGCGCAAGGCGGCTGGCGTCGCGTATCGCCGTAAAGGCCTGGCAATCGCCGGGGCGCGTCATTCGCCGAACCCGGTCCCATTTCAGTCCCTATTTGAGATGCGAACGACACTATCCTTTGCTGGAAGGACAAGACCAGGGTCAGAGACGACCGGAACTGGAAGGCAGCAGCGGATCAGCAGAAGCTCTCCGAGTTTATTGTCAAGAGGTTGACCGAACGGTACATCGACCCCGTTCTTGAGACGCCATCCCCAAACGGCTTTACCTCGATGGCGGTCTCCTGTCTGCTGATCGAAGCCTTGGAGGCCTTCTACCGAGGCTGGCCGTCAACCGAGAACAGGAGTCAGCTTGCGTTCCGTCGTTTCTTTCACCGGGAGCCTCGGTTCCGGGACCTCCGCGGACACGCTGACGGCTTCTACGAGCACGTGTGCTGCGGCATCCTCCATCAGGGCGAAACCACGGGAGGGTGGATCATCAGGAGGCGCGGCGCGCTTTTTGATCCCGCCCAGCTAGCCGTGAATGCCGCCAGGTTTCACGAAACTCTCCGCGACTGCATTGTGGGGTACGCCGCCGAGCTGAGTGATACGGCACGGAGCCAGCCGATATGGAAGCATTTCCTGATCAAGATGGACGCCACGGCGGGGAACTGCGAAAGGAGCGCGTGACGGAATCGCGACGACCTCCGGGCGCCACGAAGGATCACATCTGTCCTTTGGAGCGGCTTACGGCAGAGTGAAGTCCATCGACCTAAACAGTAAGAGGGCGGTAATAGAGATCACCTCCGACTTATCCGTCGGTAGGCCGATGTATCCTCCCTGCGGCCACTCCGACTAGGTCCTCGACCGTGAAGTCCGTTTCTTTACGGTAGCGGCATCTACCTGTAACTGAGCCGCGACCGTAAGGGAGCGGTAGCAACGCATTACGCGGTCGAGGTACTAGGTCCGCGACCGTGAAGTCCGTTTCTTTACGGTAGCGGCATCTACCCGTAACTGAGCCGCGACCGTAAGGGAGCGGTAGCAACGCATCACGCGGTCGAGGTACTGGCCAATGTGCATCAACGGAGTCCATGTCCAGTTCGACACCCTCACCGGCAAAGTAGGGCCAGGAGCCGATGCGCACAGCGCAACTCTGCAGCAGCCGCTGCCGGAAATCAAAAAGCCTATCCCCGTGGACATGCTGTGGGATCGCGCTGACTGGCCGGGCTGTCTTAAGGCCCTCACATCAGCTTCCGAAGTGCGAATCAAACAGTGACGGGCACTGTGAAAGATGTGAATACGGACAACCGGAAGATCGTGCTACTACAGGCTGATCCTCACGTCGAGAAGAAATACAGCGTAGATCACCTTCGACAGAGGGCGGCGGTCGCGAGGGCTTAGTGGCATCGCTATTCTGGCGGACAGTCCCGCCGAGGCCCCGCCAAAGGTGAATCTTCTTTCCAGAAGACTCTCCCCTACACGACCGATGGAATCAGGCAGATACGGCCACCTCTGAATTGTGGTCGATTTCGGAAAGCTCCAGCGCCATCGGTTCCACGGCACTTCCGGCCCCCGCACGGGGCCGTGCCGGCGAATCCCAACCTCATCACAATTATCTTCGCCCTATTCTCAATACCTTGCAGAAACCCCTCCTCAACTCCCAAGGGACATCTGCTAAACCTGAACACGTCAGGGCCGCTTCGAGCGGCTCATAAGCGCAAATGGTTCATGAACCGTAATCGTCGGACGCTTCGGCGTCCAGGGTGCATTCCACCGTCCTCGGGAATCTGAAGCAGGCTATATGCACTGTGGAGGGTGAAAGAGGGCTTACCGCGCCGGACATAAGAAGAAGCGCGGGAAACGATAGGAGGCAGTCGACTACCCAAGCAGAGAGCAGCGGACCAGGCGAGGCGGACCCTTTTCGGCAAAGCTTCCCCCAGACAGCTACGTCCCTTTGGCCGGGGGCGTATGCCGTGCGGATTCCTTCTTCCAGGATCTGCCGCACAGCCTGCATGTAATGCAGGACCGAGCCGCCGTTGTTCTCTCGCACCTCGTTGGGGGTCCGGCAGGGCTCCCAACGCCAGACGATTTGCAGCCGGCGACGAAGTCGCCTGCGGCTGGACACCGCCTGTCGGCACTGCGTGACGCAGCTCGCGGGGCAGGTCCGCGTAGCTTGCATCCGCAAACAGATCGAGACCTGCGAACTGGCCCCAGGTAGCCAACCTGCAACCGCAAAACCGCCGGCGGGTGTCAAAGCGTCGGCGCCGCCCCGGCACTGCGAAGAACCGTTCCGCCGCCCGCGATGCCGTAGTGTCTTCAAACGTAAATGGACTGCGTCGTTCCTTCGAGCGCTTGGGGGGTGTTTCCGCTGGTCTCCGCGACGCTCCAGGAGCCTCCCACGATGCGCTTCTCGACCGTCCGAGACCTGTATGAAATCCTTGGCGCCAGCGTGTGCGGGGTATTCAGAGGCCACAACAACGTCGACGACGGCAGTCTACCGTTGGTCGTCCGCGCAGAACCGGCCGCGAGGCGGCGAAATCACTCGGCGCTTACGCCATGCTCTCAGAAGCCGAAGCTCAGGCCAAGCATCGGCACGATATCGTGTACCCAACCGCTCAACTTGGACGGCGGTACCGGCGCAACTACGTTGTCGGGAAATGGAGTCAAGTAGTCGCGGACGTCGGCGTACAGATAAGTGCGCCGGCCGACTTTCATCCTGACTCCCCCTCCGAATGTGATCAGCGGCTCTACCTGTCGCGTGTTCGTGAGAGCCGCCAGGTAGCCGAGATCCTGTGACACTTGCGGGGTACCGGTGCCCTGATACACCTTGATGCCTCCGCCGGCGGCGAGATACGGCTGGATCGGCGCCTCCCGGCCCAAGGGCTTGTAGAGCAGATCGTAGTGGATCGCGTGGGTCTGACCGGAAAAAGTCGCCTTGTCGCCACCGGACGAGACCATGAGGTCGTCGAACTGGAACGTGTACCGGATTTCTCCGCCCAAGTGGTTGTACAGGTCCTGGGTGGCGAACGCGCTCAAGGCCGCTCCGTTGGAAAAGCCGGCGGTACCGCTCTGGACGTCATTGGTGACCGTCACATTCTTATAGATGCCAAATCCGCCGGCTGCGCCGACCTCCCATTGCTGGGCGAAGCACGTCCCCGTCAGCGCAAGGACAAAAAGAAGAGCTGTAAGTGATCTCATGATCGTAAACTCGGACCTGGGTGTGGCGCGGGCTTCAGCCTGCCGTGCCGGCACTCCTGCCGGCAGCTTCGCGTCGAGTTGAGTCTCGACGGGGCACGCATGCGCGCGTGCGCCACGAAAAACTGCCTGAGGCGCGTTCTCCATACACGTCTACACTAGGGATCCACCACGCGGACACTCACGGTGGTGCTCTGAGTTCCCTGCGTGATCGTGAGCGGAACGCTCATGCCCGTCGGTATCCCATGGAAGGGGACCTGCGCGTTGATCTGGTAGACGCCCACTTCCCCAGGCGCCAACCCCGCGTAGCTCACAAAGAGCGCCGCGCTGCCCAAAGTGACCACCGGCTCAATGAGCGCTTGCGCCAGCGGACTGGTGGGACCAGGGTACCCCGAGTTCACTTCCGGGGAAACCGCACCGAGACCGGTGGCGAAAATGGCTAACTGATCGTTCGGATGAATCGGGTCCGTCGGCGTCACCGTCAGCCATTGGTCGCCCTCTTGACGAACCACCGTCGGCAGGGCGCTCGCCCAGCCCGGAATGGCCGTTTCAAACACGCTCGGGGCATCGGCCGGTACATTGAACAGGAAGCTGTTGCTTACGCCGGCCTGGGTCTGCAAAATCATGGTCGAGCCGCCCAGGATGTCAAACGGAATCTGACCGTTGATCTCGCTTGGCGAAACGAAGATCAACGGGACCAGTTCGCTGTTGATGGTCATGCAACTGTCGCCGAGAGTGGTCGGCAGCGGAACCTGGTTCGACGCCACCTTGATCGGAGCCAGGTTCGAGCCGCTGATGCTGAACAGGCCGCCCGGCGCGACCGGGGAGGCGCCATCCGCCGCGCTCACAATGGAGTTGATCTGCGGAGTGGCGAGGGCGGTATCGTACTTCCACGGAAGCACCGTGAAACCCGTGGTCGACAACGAGACGATTGCGTTGCCGTTCGGAAGCGCGACCAGCGACCGCATGAAGCCCGAGCCGATCGTCGTGGTTGTGGTGGTCGGCTCCGTACAGAGAGTCATGCCGAAAACCACCTGGCACTGCGGAGGTACGCTCGTGGCCGTCGTCACCGGCAGCACGGGCGCCTCGGCCGTTCGCGTCGGGTTGATGCCCTGGCCCGAGCTGAGGTCCACTCGCTGGATCACGCCCGGACTCGAGGCATTCGGCGCGGTCGTGCGCAAACCCAGGCCTCCCGCCTCGGCGAACCCGGAGGAGGACCCGCTGGCTGTCTCGAGGGTCTCGACGGGCACGAGCGAGCCGTCCAGGATATAGTGATCGACGATGAATGTATTGTCGTTGAGAGCCGCCACCGCGCCCGAGAGGGCCGTGACATCCTGCCGCGCCACGGTAAAGGAGGCCGAGTTCGCATCCCACAGGAGCACCGTGCCGTCCGCTTCCGCGGCCATGATTTTGGCTCCGCCCGGGGCCGCCACCAGCGCCGTGTCGACATTGATACTGTTCGTCCAGGGGCCCAGGGATGGGAATGTGGTCGCCGTCCCGCTGGCGAACTGAACTTGATCGATGGTGTGCTCGGGGCCGGCGACACGGCAGGCCGCGAGCATGCTCTTGCCGGCTACCGCGATGAAGCGGGGATAATGGCCGCCCGGAAAGACGATGTACTCGTAAAACTGCAATGTGTTCAGGTTGTAGACGTGCGCGACCTGGGAGTCATCGGCTCCAATCACCAAATACTGGTTGTCGGTGGTAAGCGTCATCGACCAGGGAGTGTTCCCGGTGCGCAACGTGCCGATCTGCGTGTAGTTGCTGGCGTTGTAGACCAGCACCTCGTTCTGGTCCTGCCGCAGCACGTAGAACCGGTTGCGGACCGGGTCCGCCTTGATGTCCACCACCGTTCCAGGTACATCGAAGAGTGTTCCGCGCTGGTCCGGCTGGCGATTGTTGACCAGCACCCGGACCGGCAGCGGCAGGTTTACCGCCGCCACCGAGGAGATGCTCACCAAGCCGCTGAGGGTGCCCTCGGTGCCGCTCAAGCTGGTCGTGTCGACCGAGACCTGAACCGTTGCCGGAGTAGTCCCCGTCGCCGGCGAGAAGCTCACTCCCGGCATGCTCGTGGAAAGCGAGAAGTCCGTCTTGTTCCCGCTGGGATCGGTAATCTTCAGCGTCTGGGTGAGCACGCCGCGACTGCACCACTGCCCCTGGAAAACAACGTCTTGCTGGCTCGGGATCACCTGCGGATAAGTGCTGAGCGCCCCGACCGGCAGGATCGTCAGGCCGCTGTCGGAAATTGAATACATCACGGTGCCCGCGGCGTTGAGCACCGAGCGGCCAGCCAGGTTCTCCTTCAGGTTGATCTGCTCGCGAAGAGTCAGGTTGTCGGCATCGACGATTTGCAGCACCGGCGGCGTGCCCACCGTCCAGGTGCTGGGGGGAACCTGGGCATAGATCGTGTTGATGGCCGAATTGATCGCGTGGCTGCCCACGCCAAAACTGCCCAGCGGATTGCGGAACTCCGCCAGCAGAAACCCCTGGGGATGGTACAGGCCCCACCCGCTCAACATTCTCGACCCATTCTGGTTGACACTGACGACGCGAGGCCCGTTGATCGGCGTGGAGGTCCAGTTGGCGGTCGTAACGCTTCCCTGCACGGCGTCGTAGCGCACCAACAGATAGTCCGGCGCGGCGTCTGTCTGAATCGTGCCATCGATGACCGTCGCGTCTCCGGAAGCGGCGACCGAGGCGCCAACAATTGCCCGGATAGAAGCCGGCGTCAGCACTGGAAGAGGAGGCGGCACGATGGCAATCAGGCTCTCCAGGGTCATGATCTCCTGGGTGGTGCCCGTGGCCGGATTGAGCAGCATTAGATCGGTCGAGGTCACGAGAAACGCTAAGCCGTTGTAGCAAAACGCAACACCCATCGGCGGTGAACTGGGCGTAAGCGTCTGCGTGGTGTGCTTGGTGAGATTGAGTATCGTCAGACCGTAGACCGGCGTCTGCGGGGCCTGGAAGTTAGCCAGGTGCGTGATCACCAGCCATTGCCCATCCGGAGACAGTGCCAGCGAAGAGGGATACGGGTTGACCTGTATCGAGGTGGTTACCTGCTGCGTCGCGATCGAAACCACATCGATCCGGTTGGCGCCGTAGTCGGCCAGGTAAACCAAGCCGCGCCCCTCATCCAGCGCGATGTCGGAAGCCATGCCGCCAATCGGCACGACCGTGCCGAAGGTGGCCGCCAAGGCGGTTCCGGCCACCAGCCAGCCAAGCATCAATTTCGGAGCCCAGCCTAGCAGCCGGCCAAACGCATCAAACGTGCGCGATCGGAAAAGACGAGTCAAGTGCATAGTCCGCCTATACGTATACGCCTGCAATATCAACGGTAACATCGTCTAAGTGACTGTCAAGATTGAACATCGGAAGCAGCGGCGTGTATACCAAAGTTATGTGCAGGCGCTGCTTCAGCAACTCGAATTTAATCAACCGCTTATCCGGAATTGAGGCTTCCCCTGGGGCGCTTCTAGACAGAAACTCCTGGAGTTCAAACCGGAAACTCGGGCAGATTTGCCGCTCGGCTGGGTGAATCAACGCTCGCGGGTAAGGTCCATCAGCCCCCGAATCATCTCTTCCTCCTCGAGGCTGTACTCCGCGTGAAAGGCTGGGCTGCTCATTCGCTCCCGGCGACTGGACTCGCTGAGACGGTTCAATCCATTCGCTTCCTGGCGCAGAGTGCGCCGCCGTCCCGGCGGAAGGTTGTTGAGTTTTCGAATGGCAGCCTGCTGGTCCGGCGCGAGAGCGCGGAACCGCCGCAACTGTTGCCGCAGCCGGCTGCGTTCGTTCGGAGAAAGCCTCTCATAGCGGGCCAAGCGCTCCTGGAGGCGCTGGCGCCGGGCCGGGGGCAGCTTGGCCAGCGCTCGCCGCCTCTCGGCGGGGCTCATTTGTTCGAGCCGGTCCAGGATCGTGGGCCTGAGACTCGCCGGACTGGTTCTGGCGGACTGCTCCTGGCGCGCGCGGGGGATATCTTCCCCGGTGTTCCCCACGGCTCCGGAAACAGCGCCGGATGCCGCCCAGGCCGCCAGAAGAATCGCGCAGATGGAAGATCCAAGCCGCATACCGCCTACATGGACTTCTGCGAGTCCGGACTCTCGGCAGCACTCAGTTGCCGCAGCATTTCCACATCGTCGAGTGCTCTCTCCAGCCGGTCCGCATCGAGCGACTCCGAGTGGCTTGGCGCAGTGAGCGGGAGCGTGGACGATCTCGGTCTCTCCAGAAGCAACGCCGCGAGCACCAGCAGCGAGGCCAAGGCGAGAGAAAGCGCGGGCCTGAGCGGGGACCAGCTCGAACCGGCCCAAGAGCCCTTCACAGGCGACCGCCACCACGGGATACTACATTCCTCGCGGGCGATACGCCCGTAGAGCCGGCGGTCGAAGCCGGGAGAAACCGGCGCCCCTTCCCACTGGTCCAGAGCCGCCCAGACTGCCCGTTGCTCCCCCACCCAGGCGCGGCATGCGGAACACAGAGCGATGTGGCTTTCGAGCGCGGCCTTGGTCTGAAGGTCGAGCCGGTCCGCGCAGTACTCCACCAAAGAATCTTCTTGATGGTTCTTGACGGGACATTCCATAATCGCTTCCCTCCACTAAGCCATGTGCGCCAGCCGTGTCCGCAAGCTCTCGTAAGCGCGGAACAACAACGACTTCACGGCGGATTCCGAGCACTCCAGCGTTCGGGCGATCTGCGCGTAGTCCATTTCCTGATACTTGTGCATCAGGACCGCGGCACGCTGTTTGCCGGGTAGCGCCCGGATCGCCCGCCGTACCTCCTCGAGCCGCGACTCGGCCACAAGCGCCTGTTCGACGGACGGGGTGCGATCCGGCAACTCGCGTCCCGGCGAGTCCGCGGCGGTCTCGTCCAGGCTCTCTTCGGCCCGCCGGCCGCGCCCATCCCGCAGGCTGTTCAGCGCCAGGTGCGTGGCGATGCGGAAAATCCACGTGGTGAACTTTGCGGTGGGCTCGTAAGTTACGCGCGCCCGATAAACCCGCAGGAAGACCTCCTGCGCCAGTTCCTCCGCTACTGGTTGGCTCCCGACCATGCGGTACAAAAAGCGGATGACCGCAACCCGGTGCCGCGCCAGCAACAACCCGAAACTGGCGGCGTCGCCGGCCTTGAGACGCAGCATCAACTCGGCGTCAGGCTCGATCGCCGCTACGGCCGCCATATCTTGGTTAACCCGCCCGGACATGAAAAGTTGCTAAAAAAAACCGCGAAGCTCGGCCCACTCCGGAGCTATCAAGCAATCCCCGGGGAACGCGCCTGTGCGCGTCCGCGAGCCGGGCAGGGAATCCCCGGATTGTTTGACGGCTCCCTCATTCAGGCTTCAGCGAACGGTCCATCAACTCGCGAATCGCCTCGCGCGGGGAGCGCTCCGCTCGTAGGATCGCACGGACCTGCTCCGTGATGGGCATCTCGATCGCGCAGCGCCCCGCCAGGTCCACGGCAGCGTAAGCGGTTTGGATTCCTTCGGCTACCATGCGCATGGACCCGACGATTTCCGCCAGGCCCCGGCCGCGGCCCAACTCGATTCCCACCTGCCGGTTCCGGCTGAGAGCTCCAGTCGAGGTGAGCACCAGATCTCCCAGACCAGCCAGACCGGCCAGCGTCTTCGGATCGCCTCCGGCGGCTACGGCAAGTCTGGTGATTTCCGCCAAGCCCCGGGTGATCAGCGCGGCGATCGTGTTATTTCCCAGACCGAGCCCGTTGCAGACGCCGGCTCCGATGGCGATTACGTTCTTGAGCGATCCCGCCAGCTCGACCCCCACCGGATCGGCGTTCGTGTAAAGCCGGAAGCTGGGTCCGGCGAAGGCACGCTGGATGGCCTCGCCCAGGTCGCGGTCGTCCGAGGAGATCACCAAAGCGGCCGGCTCGCCCGCGGCCACCTCCCTTGCAAACGTCGGCCCGGAGAGCACCGCCACGCGCGGCTCGAACTTCCGGCCCACGACCTCGCGGATGACCTGCGACATCCTCAGCAGAGTTTTCGTTTCGATACCCTTGGTGGCGCTGACGAACAGCATCGGCGGGGAGAGATACTCGAGCATCCCTTCATAGGCCGCCCGCGTGACGTGGGACGGCGTCACGCTGAGGACCACATCCGCGCCTTCGAGCGCCTCCGGGAACCCGGTGTGGATTCGGACGTTCCCGGGCAGGCGGAAGCCGGGAAGGTATACGTCGTTCTCACCCGTCTCCCGCATACGCGCGGCCAGGTCCGCCTCATAGACCCACAGACGAATCTCCCGAAACCGGGGCGCCAGCACGACGGCAAGAGCGGTGCCCCAACTTCCCGCGCCGGCGATGGTCAGATATTTCAACTGCGCTCTCCCTCGAAAGACAATACGTTCTCCTTGCCCGCGCGCAGCCTCGCGATGTTCTCCCTGTGCCGCCAAATGATGAAGACGGCGGCGATGCCCGCGGCTGCGAGCACGGGCCAGGGCGGATGCGAAATCAGCCATACCGCGAACGGAAACGCCGCCGCTCCAACGATCGACCCGAGCGAAATGTAACGGGTACGCGCGACGATGAGGACGAACAGCAGCAGAATGGCCGCCAGCGGCAGGGGCGCGAGGCAAAGGAACGCCCCGACGAAGCTGGCCACGGCTTTGCCTCCGTGGAACCTCAGAAACACCGGAAATGCATGCCCGGCCATGACCGAGAGCGCCGCGGCGCTCATCCACGCGGGAGATCCGCCGGTGACCCGCCCCGCCACCCAAACCGCCAGAAAGCCTTTCGCGATATCCAGCAGCAGGGTGACGATACCGAGCGCGCGGCTGGTGGTGCGCAGCACGTTCGTCGCGCCGATGTTTCCGCTGCCCAGGCCGCGAACGTCCGCGCCCGTCCGCCACCGGACCAGCAGATACCCGAACGGAACGGCGCCGATAAAATAGGCCAGTAACAAGACGAAGAAATTCATGATACGAGTGCCGGCTACCGGCTGAACGGATAATCCGACAGTTTAGTATAGACTGAGCCCGCGGGATGCAACGTGCTCCGGTAGAGACAGAACCGGTCCGCCGTGAACGAGCCGAATTCGGCCGAGGGCAAATCGGCGATGGCCTGGCGCAACGGCTGCAACGGCACCGGTTCCTTGATGCGCGCGAGCGTCAGATGGGGAGAAAACGGGCGCTTTTCCGCGGCCACGCCGATCCGCTCGAGAGCCGCCTCAGTTTCGCCCGCCAGTTCCGCCAGTCCCGCCGGGGCATGCACCGCCGCCCAGAAGACACGCGGATTGTGCGGGTTCGGGAAGAAGCCCAGCCCGCGCACTTCGATCGGGATCGGCTCCCGCGGGCTGAGCGAGCCGAGAGCTGCCGTCAGCCTGCCGAGTTGTTCCTCGGGCCACTCGCCGACGAACTTCGTGGTGATGTGAAGGCTCTCGGGAGTGCTCCATTTGATACGCGCGGTGGAACGAAGCTGGCCGATCAGCCGGCCAAGGCTGGAGACGATGTCCCGGGGGAGGTCGATCGCGGTAAACAGGCGCATCACCGCAGTGTAAACGATGCTGCGGCGCCGTCGAGGCCCTGAATGCGCGTTTCGACCAAACTGATGCGAATGGTTGACCGGAATTCGGAAGGAGCCTGTGCGCGCAAGGTCACCGAGGTGACGCGCTCCCCGCACGACGCGCCGCGAAACATACAGGCGATTTCCGCGAGGTCGCGCGGCAGCGAACTTACAATCACGCCATTCCGCAGGTTCGGCCAGATGGTTCGCCAGGACAGCCTCCGCCCCGAAGCATAGGTGGCTTCGAGGTATACGGGGTCCGTCCGGTATAATGCGTTCCGAACGGCGCCATAGAGGCTCGGCGCGACGCCGGCTTTCAGCATCAAGAGGCCCTTCGAAGCAGGCAGCGGAATGGGCTGTCCCCACGCGACGTCGCGTGATTCCAGCGTCGCGGTTGTGGTCACTCGCGGCTGCTGGCGCAATTGAAGCAGGACGTTCTCCAGGTCGAGGAGGCGCAGATCGTACCGTTCGAGCAGCACGGGCCACGCCGACGCATCCTCTACAAACGGGTGGTGCCCGTCGATCGGACCCCAGCCCAACAGAACGAACCCGGGTGCGCGGGCGCTCTCGAAGTGCTCCGCGTTCAACCGGTCGAGCACGGGCGTATACGCCGAATAGGACTGAATCACGGGCCGAGGCCGCCAGTTCCAGGCGTTGGCCTCCAGCCGTGCAATGTCCCACGGAATCGCATCGATCGTTCCGGACTGGATCGCATCGGCATAGCGGGAGTCCATCCTCAACTGCGCCAGTTGGGTTTTACTCGCGGCGTCCAGCGCGGCCGCGGTCTGCGCGGGATGAAGGGACGCCGAGAGCGCATCGCGCGCGTTCTTGAGCAGGAACCGGTGCTTCAACTCGTCCGCGTAGGTGGGAAAGGCGCCGCAGAAAATCGAGATGCCGAGAACCACCGAGGCGATCTGGGCACCGATATATAAGTAGCGGTCCCTGCGGGTTTCAGCGAGAACGAAGACCGGCAGGCTGGCTAACGCGATGGCAAATTGGAACGAAACCGCGTGCGCGTCCTGGCGGACCATCGCTATCTTGAAGCTGAAAAAAGCGAAGATCGCTCCCAACAACACCCCTGGCACTAGCGATTTCCACCGGGCGGATGCCGGCGGGAGCCAAAACAGCAGACCCGCAACACTGATTGCGCCTAGGGCGAGTTGCCATAGCGGACCCGGCCAAGACATCGACGCCGAATAGCCGGAGGCCGTCTGCCAGCCATAGAACAGGTATCCGAAGAACCCGAGCGTGCTGCCGGTCGCCACGCTGTATAACCCGATGCAGCAGGCCATGCCCGCGGCGATCCGGATGGCCGCGTAGCGAAGCGCCGCGCTCGTGGCGCCGTACTCACGACCGGCTGCAATCCCGGTCACAAGAACGAATACCAGCCAGCACTCTGCGCCGGCGTTCAGCTTGACTAGCAGCGCAAAGGCCGCCAGCAACCCGAGGCCGAAGATCGCCAGTTCGCGATACCACCGCTTTTCGGTGATCGCCAGTAGGCTGAACGCGAGCACGGCCAGTTCCAGATGGTCCAGAGCGACAGTGTCGGCTAAGCTGACAAACGCCATCAACAGAAAGGCCCACAGCCCCACCCACCGCGAACGGTGCCGGAACACCAAGGCGGCGACCGCCGCCAGCCAGGCAATCCACATTCCGAGCCGGTAAACGATCGCAGTGCCACACGGCCCACTCGATGGATCGAAGTACCGCAGATATCCGAGCGGCCCATAGGTCCAGACGATGTCCGAGCCGTGAACCAGCCCTTTTTGGTGAGCCACGTTGAGAGCGATGACCCAGCTTCCATCCAGTCCCGTACCCCACACGTGGGGCATCGGCGGAGCCGCTACCGCCCCGAAATATACCAGGATCGCCACGGTGAGCAGCCAGCGAGTGGCCCTTCCCGCAGCGGCACGCGTGATCGTTGTCATATGGTATTTGCGCTATTTTATCCTGGGTGAGGTTTGGCGGCAGAGCCGCATGGTACGCTAACACTTCTGGATTGCGAAGAGAAGAGCTCCGATGAAAGCTGTCGTAACGGGTTCCAGCGGACTTATCGGCTCCGAGTGCGTCCAGCTTCTTAGTGCGCAGGGTTGGGACGTCGCCGGCATCGATAACGACATGCGGCAACAGTTTTTCGGTGCCGCGGGCTCGACGCTGCCGGTCGCAAGAGAACTGTGCCGGCGCTTCTCCCGATACCGGCACTACGATCTGGACGTTCGCGACCGCGAGGGAATCCGCCAGTTCTTTGCCACCGAGAGGCCGGATTTCGTAATCCACGCGGCGGCCCAGCCTTCGCACGACAAAGCGGCCTCCATTCCATACGAAGATTTCGATACGAACGCGGTCGGAACGCTGAACCTTCTCGTGGCGTGCCGCGATTTCTGTCGGGAAACCCCGGTTTGTTTCACCAGCACCAACAAGGTGTATGGCGACAGGCCGAATGAATTGCCCCTGGTCGAGTCGGATCAACGCTTCGATTACGCGAACGGTCTCGATGGGGTGGACGAAACGATGCCGATCGACCGCTGCCTCCACTCTCTTTTCGGCGCATCCAAAGTCGCCGCCGACGTCTTGTGCCAGGAGTTCGGCAGGTACTTCGGGATGCCGGTGGGAGTTTTTCGCTGCGGCTGCGTTACCGGACCCCGGCACTCCGCGGTCGAGTTGCATGGATATCTGGCCTACATCGTGCACTGCGCTGTAACGGACAAAGAGTACGCGATTTTCGGCTATAAGGGTAAGCAGGTCCGCGATCAGATTCACGCCGGCGACGCCGCGGCCCTGTTTCTGGAGTTCTTCCGCCATCCGCGCCGCGGCGAGGTATACAACCTGGGCGGAGGCAGGGCAAATAGCATTTCCATCCTCGAAACAATCGAAGCGCTTGCGGAGCGAGGTTTCCCTCTACGGTACGAATATAGGGATGCGAACCGGATTGGAGACCACGTCTGCTATATCTCCGACCTGCGCAAGATCCGTTCTCACTTTCCGAACTGGCAACTCCAGTACGGACTCCCGCGCATTCTGGATGGGATCGTCCAGCGCCACCTCATGGCGCTGCCACAAGGCGCGCGAACCTGATTCGTCCATGCTGTTGTCTATTGTCATTCCGGCGTACAACGAAGAGGGATCCATCGCAGCTACGATCGAGCGCCTCGCCGGGACCGTTCGCCGCGAGCGGATCCCATACGAGATTGTCGTCGTGGATGACGGCAGCACCGACTCCACACCTTCAGTTCTTGGCGAGCTGGCGGAAAAACACAGCGGCTTGGTGATCGTGTCCAACGCCGGCAGGCACGGTTTCGGAATGGCGATTCGGGCCGGCCTGGAGCTTTGTTCCGGTGATGCGGTCGCGGTGGTGATGGCGGACGGCTCCGACGATCCGGAGGACCTGGCGGTTTACTACCGCAAGCTCGAAGAAGGGTACGAATGCGTGTTCGGCTCACGATTTATCCCCGGTGGACGCGTCATCGATTACCCTTTTCACAAACTCGTCTTGAACCGCCTGGCGAACACGCTGATCCGCTTGTTTTTCGCTATTTCGTACAATGACGTCACGAACGCCTTCAAGTGTTATCGCCGCGTGGTCCTCGAAGGTATCGAGCCTCTCATCGCACCGCATTTCAACCTTACCGTGGAGATGCCGCTGAAGGCCATCGTGAGGGGATTCTCTTACGCGGTGGTCCCCATCACCTGGACCAACCGGAAGACGGGAATATCCAAGCTCAAGATCAAGGAGATGGGCAGCCGCTACCTGTTTGTCATGCTGTATCTATGGCTCGAGAAGCATCTGTCGCGCGGGGATTATCACCGCCGGCACCAAGAGACCCCGAAGCCGAAGGCGGGCGCCCATGCATAGCGCCGTGTTGATAACGGGCGGCGCCGGATTCGTCGGCTCCACGCTGGCGCTTGCAATCAAGTGCGACAACTCGGAGCGGCCGGTCGTCGTGTTCGATAACCTGCATCGGCGCGGGGCGGAGTTGAATCTGCCTGGGCTGGCGGCTGCCGGGGTCCAGTTCGTGCACGGAGACATCCGCAACCCCGAGGATCTGGCCGGTCTCCCGATCTCTCCCGGCCTCGTTATCGAATGCTCGGCCGAGCCTTCCGTCACGGCTGGCTATGGCGGCTCCCCGGAGTACCTGATCCGCACGAACCTCACGGGATGCTCCCACTGCCTCGAACTCGCCCGGCGCTGCCGGTCCGATTTTGTATTTGTCTCGACCAGCCGGGTCTATCCCTTTCGGACCTTGAACGCTTTGGCGTTTAGCGAATCCGCCACCCGGTTTGAGCTCTCGAGAGAACAGCGCCTGCCCGGAGCGTCCGAGCGTGGTATTAGCGAGGAGTTTCCACTCGAAGGGCCGCGCTCGCTGTACGGAATGACGAAGCTGGCGGCGGAGTTGATGGTCGAGGAGTATGCCGACGCCTACGGGCTCCGCTACATCATCAACCGGTGCGGTCTGCTCGCCGGACCGCGGCAGATGGGCAAAGCCGATCAGGGCGTCATTTCCCTGTGGGTATTAGCACATCATTACGGCCTGCCCCTCAGCTACATTGGTTTCGGAGGGGCGGGAAAGCAGGTGCGCGATTTCCTCCATATCGACGATTTCTGCGCTCTCGTTCTGGATCAAATGCGCTCGTTCGACCGGTATGCGAATCGTTGCTTCAACGTCGGGGGAGGCACCGGTTTCAGCCTTTCGCTGAGCGAGATGACGGACCTGTGCCGCCAAGTCACCAGAAAACGTGTGCCCGTGGAAGCGTCTTCCGAGGAGCGGCTCGCCGACGTCCGCATCTACGTTACCGATCACAGCCGGATCACCGCGGTGAACGGCTGGCGGCCACGCAAGGACGCACGCACGGTCATCGAGGACCTCGAAGCCTGGCTGGCCTCCGAAGGCGACAGACTCCGGCAGGTGTTGCTGCCACAGGCCGGCCTGTAGTTTCGCATGAACTGGCCAGACGAGATCCCGATCGCGGCGCTGCTCGGCGCAAGCCGCATCGTCGCCCGATCGTTCTATATGCGGCCGGCGGAGGAGGTCGCGCGCGACCTGCTGGGGAAGATTCTGGTACACGACAGGGTGGCGGGGCGAATTGTGGAAACGGAAGCATACCTGGGGCTGGACGATCTCGCCGCGCACGCCTCGCGGGGGATCACGGAGCGCACCCGCGTGATCTTCGGCCCCCCCGGGCATGCCTATGTGTACTTCATCTATGGAATGTATGAGTGCCTGAACCTGGTAGCGGAACCGGCGGGGCAGCCAGGGTGCGTGCTGATCCGCGCGCTCGAACCACTGAGCGGCATCGGCATCATGCACCAGCGGCGTCCCACAGCACGGCGCATCGAAGACCTCGCATCCGGCCCGGGCAAGCTCACGCAGGCGATGGAGATCACGCGGCGCCACTATGGCGCCGACGTCACACGGGGGCGCCTCACCGTCCGCGCGCTCCAGGCGGCCGCGCCGATAGAAGTCCTGGCGGCGCCGCGCATCGGCATCACCCACTGCGCCGGCTGGCCTCTGCGATTCGTGATTGAGGGAAACCGGTTCGTGAGCCGCGCCGCCGGAAACTGCTAGTTTGAGGATATGCTGATTCCGACCATCTTCCGCGAGTACGACATTCGCGGCATCGCCGGCAAAGAACTGCTCGATGCGGATATCCAGGACCTGGGCAGAGCGATTGGCACCTATCTGCAGCGCCATTCCGGCAAGCAGGTGACGCTCGGCCGCGACACGCGCCTGAGCTCGGACCGGCTCGCGGATGCGATTGCCCGAGGCCTGGTCGCGAGCGGCTGCGACGTGACCGATATCGGCGTGGTGCCGACGCCCGTGCTGTACTATTCCGTGTTCCACCTGAAAGCGACCGGCGCAGTCATGATCACGGGGAGCCACAATCCGCCCGAGTACAACGGGTTCAAGGTGGTATCCGGCACCGGTACAATCTACGGCCAGGAGATTCAGGAGATTCGCGGACTGATCGAGCGCGGCGATTTCGCCTCGGGACCAGGCTCGCTAAAGACCGCGGACGTGGTGTCGCCCTACGTGGACGAGGTGGCCTCCCAGTTTCATTTCGAGCGGAAGGTGAGGGTCGTCGCCGACGCCGGAAACGGCACGGCTGGTCCGGTGATTCACCGGATTTTCGAGCGCCTGAACGTGGACGCCACCGAACTCTTTTTCGAGATGGACGGCCGGTTTCCCAACCATCATCCGGACCCGACCCTGCCGGAGTGTATCGAGACGCTGGCGCGCAAGGTGTACGAGACTCGCGCGGACCTGGGCGTCGCCTTCGACGGCGACGCCGATCGCATCGGAGCCGTGGATGAACACGGCAACGTGCTCTGGGGCGACCAGTTGATGATCATCTACGCCCGCGAGATCCTCACCCGCAAGCCGGGAGCGACGTTCATCGGTGAAGTGAAGTGTTCGCAGGTGATGTACGACGAGATCCAGCGCCTGGGCGGCCACCCCATCATGTACCGCACCGGCCATTCGCTGATCAAAGCCAAGATGAAGGAGTCGCGGGCCGAGCTGGGAGGGGAGATGAGCGGCCATATGTTCTTCGCGGACCGCTACTACGGTTTCGACGACGCTTTATACGCGGCGTGCCGCCTGATCGAGATCGTTTCGAGGTCCGGCCGGCCGCTCTCGGCCCAGCTTGCCGGCTTGCCGAAAATGATGGCGACGCCGGAGATCCGCGTGGATTGCCCGGACGAGGTCAAATTCGACGTGGTGCGGCGCGTGGCGGAACACTTCCGCAAGGAGCACAAGATCGTGGACATCGACGGGGTCCGTGTGCTCTTCGAGAATGGATGGGGACTGCTCCGGGCCTCCAACACTCAGCCGGTGCTGGTGGAGCGTTTCGAAGCCGCCAATGAACAGCTATTGAGCCGCTACAGGCGGGAAGTCGAGGAAGTGCTCGAGCAGGCCAGACAGGACGTGGCCGGGGTGGCGTAGTTCCATCGAAGTGGCGCAGTCCTCACACGAGGGCGTCCGCTACAGTCGAAACGCCGCCAGTCAGTCGCGCTGCCCGGCGGCGTGCCGCGTGTAGTCCCGCCCGCTCAGTGCCCGTTGTCCTCCGCCCACCACTACGACCAGTTCGGCAACCGCTGCCTTCATCTCCTGGGCCTGGCCGGACATTTCCTCGCCGGCCGAGGCGCTCTCCTCCGCGCTCGCGGCCGTTTTCTGGGTGACCTGTTCCATATCCGCGATCGCCCGCGATATCTGCTCGATGCCTTTGGCCTGCTCCCGGCTGCCGACGTTGACCTGATCGGCCAGCGCTTTCACTTTGAGCGAAATCCCGGTAGAGGCGGTGATGGCTTGTGCAACTTCGGCGAGCTTCGCCGATCCCTCGCCGGACTTGGCAATGGACTCCTCAATCAGGGCGGCTGTGTCCTTGGCGGCCTGGGCGCTCCGCTGGGCGAGGTTCCTGACCTCGTCGGCGACCACCGCGAAGCCCATACCGGCTTCTCCGGCGCGCGCCGCCTCCACCGCGGCATTCAGGGCCAGAATATTGGTCTGGAACGCAATCTCATCGATGACCTTGATGATGCGCGCAATCTTTTCGCTCGACGCGCTGATCTCCTTCATGGAGCCCGTCATGCGCTCAAAAGATTGAGTCATCCGGCCCACATTGCCCTCCGCCTCCACCATGAGCCGGGCGACTGCCTGCGTGCTTTCCAGGTTCGTCCTGGTCATCGTGGTGATCTCCTGACTCGTTGCCGCAGTCTCGCCGAGCGAGGACGCCTGCTCGGCGGCTCCCTGCGCCAGCACCTGGCTGGACGAGGAAACCTGCTGGGCCGACGTGGCCACCTGGTCAATGCCCTCGCTGATCGTCAGGATGAGTTTCGTCAGGCTCACCGTAGAACGCTTCACCATCCAAAGGACATAGCCCCCAACCGCGAGTGACACCGCCGTCAGCAGCACCTGGATCCAGAAGTTGCCGGATTGACGGGTCTCGGCCGCATCGCGGGATCCATTCAGGACTTCGCGAACCGCTGCCGCCATGTCGCCCGACAGCCGCTCCATGTCCTCGGCGGCGGGAACGATTCTGTCACCCAGCATCTTCTGCGCGCCATCGAACTGCTGCGCATCCAGCAGGTGAAGCATCTCGTCGTGCAGACCCACCCAGTTCGCCGCCCCGCTGCGCAGCTTGGCGAGGCGCCGCTTCCCGTCATCCGTATTCCGTATCCGGTCCATTTGCCCGATCAAGGACTGCACCTTCGCCGCCGCTGTGTGGAACCGTTGCTTGTTGGCCTCCGAACCGGCCTGGTCCTGCAGGATCAGCCGAAGAATGATTCCGTTGTCGAGCCGCAGCATCTCGGCCGCTCCGGTGGATATCTGACCGGCCAGGTCCACCTTCACTGCGTCCTCGTTGGCAATGCGGTCGATCTCGCCCTTGAGAGCGTTGATCGAGGTCAGCGAGGAAACGCTCAGCGCAAGGCTGAGTATCAAGACCGCTCCGAAACCGGCCATCAGTTTCCGGGCGAGACTCATTTGCGATGTCATTCCAGTAGATCTCCTGAACGTGCGGGCCGCGAAACGCGGTGCTCCCTTCTCCGCTTCTCTCTGCACTCATCGGCTGGCTGAGCCGGCTGACCCTAGCTCCGCGGCGGCACACCGTCCGCGAGCAGCGGCAACGGACTTATAGCCGCGGCTGAAAGGCTGCACGGGCTTCTTATCGGAGCGGCGGGGACGAAACTTTAGATGGGTTTGTATCGCAAGAGCACAACTGGCGTGGCCGATAAACTAAACTGTGCGAGGAAGGCTGCCGGAGCACCGGGTCTCGAAACCCGCAAGCTGAGGAGACCGCTGAACCTCACCCGCGGCACGAGGGACTCCGGCGCGAGCCTCGCCGCTTGAGATCGTGGTTCCCGCCTCGGTCAAACGGGCATGCCACCGGCGCTCCCGGGCAAGTTTGAACGCGGTGAGCCGGACTAGTACCTCGACCGCGTGATGCGTTGCTACCGCTCCCTTACGGTCGCGGCTCAGTTACAGGTAGATGCCGCTACCGTAAAGAAACGGAGTTCACGGTCAAAGATCTAGCTGGCAGCCTCCCGCACCATCAACCCGTCCATGGAGGTACGCACCACGGAGAGCAAGAGGTCGGGCGTGAAAGGCTTGTAGATGACCCGGAAACGCCCCTCGCGCCTGAGCTCCTTCGCGGGAGCTTCGTCCGGATGAGCGCACAAGAAGAGCGCCTTCAGGTCCGGCCTCACCGGCAGGAACCGGGAGATCAGCTCCGCTCCGCCGATCTTGGGCATGCTCACGTCCAGTAGCGCGAGATCGACCTCGTCGCCGTAGTAGCAGAGCATATCCAGGGCCTGCTCCCCGTCACACGCCGCCAGAACTCGAAAGCCCTCGCTTCTCAAGGTCTGGCAGATGGCCGTCAACACGGCCGGCTCATCGTCCGCCGCCAGGACCACCCCGGCATAACGTTTGCATTGACTGTCCGCCACGAATGCCATTCCTTCCCGCCTTGATTTCCTACAGGCTCTAAACGCTGATTCAGTATGCCACTACCTTAGGGAAGGGTAAAAGAACTTTAATGTGAATTTAAGGTCTTTTAATGTAAGACCTGCGATCTGCTCGAGAGGCGTGCCGAAAGACACGGTCCATCACCGGTTCGCCGGTCGTACCTTCGCCTCTGACGGGTCGGGGGAAGAGTTGTTGGTGCGGACGGTGAGACTTGAACTTGTTCCCCACACTGATAACTCTCAAGTTATTGATTCCAGGTTCTCCCTGAATGCCTAGAAAGGCTGAAATGACAGGGATTGGTACATTTTTGGTACACACCCCCTGGGGCCGTGTTGGGAAGCCGCTCACCGAAGGGCGCACCCGAACCTCTTGGAGCCTGTCAGCCCCTCCTGGAGCCTTGTAGGGGTGGCAGCAGGGCCTTCAGACGGCAATCTCGGGAGGCTCATAGGGGCAGCCCCAGACCTTTTGACGATCTGCCAGTAGGGAGCCGCGGTGCTACTTTTCCATCACGGGAATCGTGGTGACGGTAAAGCCGCCGGGAATCGAGGCGGCGCGGAGGCCAAGCGGAGCGATCTGACCGCTCGCAGGGGTGTCGAACTCCACCGTGCCGCGCTTGCCGGCCGTAAACGCCCAACCTCCCGAAGACGTGTCCGTCAACATGAACTTAGTATGGCCGTGCGCCGGGAGACTAATCGAACCCGTGCCGATCTGCGCTCCCGTGTCGTCCCGAATAATCACATTGACGCTGGCTGCTTGTGCGGCCACGTTCGCTATCGCCAGGCCCGTACTCAGGCTGCCCGTGTCGTCGAACGCCAGAATGTAGGACGGCGCGTTAACCGTTTCGAGCGGCACTACCGCTTCCTGCCCGGTCGTGTTGTACCGGAAAATAGCGAAGCCGCCGATGTTGCCGCTAGTAGTCAGCACCGCCGAGCCGGTCGTGCCTCCGGAATCCTGCACCACGACGATGAGCGAAGCCCCCGCCGCAATGCTCTGGCTCACATTCGTGGCCGTGCTGGTCGCGCCGGTCTGCGGGAAACTCAGCGGCAGCGAAACCGCGCTGCCGTTGTCACCGTAGAAGTTCAGGCTGGCCGTCGCCGACGACGTGCCGGTATTGACCAGCGTAAACGTGGTCTGCCAGCCGCCGCCGCTAGCGATGTGCGCCATGGTGCCGCCGCCCGTGCCGACGCTGGCCAGCACAGGCAGCGAGGTCACGGCAAAGTTCGTGCTGTTCGGAATCGCGTTCGCGCGCAGCCCGAGCACGCTGATCTGACCGCCCTGCGGGGTGTCGAACTCCACCGTGCCGCGCTTGCCGGCCGTCACGGGGAATCCATTGATCGTGTCCGTCAGCATGAGCGAAGTGTGGCCCTGAGCCGGAAGGGTAATCGAACCCGTGCCGATCTGCGCGCCGGTATCGTCGCGAAGGATGACGTTGACATCGGCCGCGCTGGCCGCGACGTTGGCGATCGCCAGACCCGTCGAGATCTGGCCCGTGTCATCGAACGGTAGCAGGTACGAACTGGCGTTGCGCGTCTCCAGCGGCACCACCGCCGCTTGCCCGCTCGGCGTGTACGTGAAGATCGCAAAGGCACCGATATTTCCGCTCGTCAGCAATTGCGAGGAGCCGGTCGCGGCCGTCTGGCTGGCGCCGGTCGTGTCGAGAATGAGCGTGGCGTTGGGGTTGAGAGTTTGGTCGAAGGTCGAGCCGAGAATCGTTCCTTGCGACGGCTGCTGCGGGAAGGTGAACGGCAACAGCGGTGTGCTCCCATCGTTGGCGAAGAAGTTCAACTGCGCGTCGCCCGCCGACGTGCCGAGATTCACCAGCGTCAGCGACGTGTCCCAGCCACCGGCCGATGCGATCTGCGCCATCGAACCGGCCAAACTGAGTCCGGTTGCCATGATGTTGATTTCGTCACTGCCGGAGGCAGTTTCCACAACAAGTCGAACGAAACCGCTACTCGATGGCAAGATCACCGTAATCGTTTGGTCGCTCCAAGACAAAACCTGCAACGATGCCGGTCCCGCCCAGACCGCACAAGTAGAGCACTGCGACTGCCCAAAGCCCGAACCGCTGATTTCGATCATTCCACCCGATTGCACAATCCGGCCAGGAAGGCCTGAAATAGCCGAAGACTGTACGCTGGAGATAAGAGGACCCGGCTTAAAGTAACTCGCCATGCCGCCGCCCGCGCCGGTTGTTAAAGTGCCCGTGAGCGTTTCGTTGGTACCGTTCATTGCAAAATCATAGGTGTTGGCTGGAACCCACTCATTGAAAAACAGGCTTGCGACCGAGTTGCTGGGACCCGGCGTCAAGTTCAGATTCGCATTCGTCGCAGTTACAGAATTCAGATCAGTGTAGTATTGATCACTTGCGTTTCTAGCAGCGAGTAACAAACCGCCATTCACGGATAAGTACGGGTCCTGGCTTGGGGGTCCGCCGACTGTTTCCCAGGCCGTGGTGTTCGCAAGGAAGGAACGCACGATCTGCGCGCTGAGATGCGAGGGGCTGTCGATATAGGCAATCCCCTCGGGATTGGAGCAGCTCATGCCAATACCGAGGTTCGTAAGAAGACTCGGCTGAACATGGCAATAAGGAACGATACGCGTACGCTGGTCCGGCTCGATGAAGCCGAGTGAACCACTGGTCAGGGAAACTACGCCGTCAGATGCGTTGCTCGCGTTTCCGTAGGTACCGGCATTGCCGATGATCGCGAGTGCATCGACGCCGCGCAGATCGTCCTGTCCCTGGTTCCAGGTCGCGAGGTCCCAGAGGAACTGGTTGCCAAGAGCCATCTCGCTTTCCTGAACGCCGATATATCCGGCCTGGAACGACCCAAAATGCGGCGTTCCGATAGTGACCAGCTTCCGCACCATGGGATTGATGGGCGGGGAGAATACGCCCGAGATCTGGGATTTCCCGGCGAGATAGGCGCGGGCGATCAGTCCGCCCATGCTGTGCGCGACAAGATCGACCTGGGGAACCGGCGTGCCGTCCGTGTAGCGCAGGCCCGCGATGTAGACGCCGAGCTGCGCGCCCAATTGCTCGATCGAAATGTCACCATAGGCGCAGTTGTTGAAGTAAAGGACGGATGCGCCGTCGTCCTGCAGCAGCGTGGCGAGCTGGTCGAAGGTGTCCGCCGAAGCAGCGACCGTGCTGGCGTAATCCGTGCAGATGACCTGAAACCCGTTCAGCAGGATCGCGGGTGGCCGGGTGGCGACGACCGCGGGCTCGACAGTCACGGCATCCACCGTCACCTGAAGTGTCACCGACAAGGGCCTGCCGCCGGAATCGCGTCCCGTTACTTCGACGGTGTACTCGCCCGGCGGCGTCGCGGGCGGTATCACGAGCTTTAATCCCGGTGATTCGGGCGCGACCGTCGTCAAGACGCGAATGGGGAATTCCAGCGCCGGTGTGGTCCGCGTGGACGTGACAGCCGTCATCAGCGGGACGCCGTCATGCAAGGCCGCCGTGCGGGTTTCGCCAGCGATAGCACGGAAGGTGCGCGGTGCAATCGCCTGTGCAACGAGGGCGCTCTCCAGGCAGAAGCCCAGAAAGACCATGGTATAAGCTCCGAAACCGCGTTTCACGGAATCCTCCTGTCGGGCCGAAATGTCGGCGACCTTGTACGAGCGTCTCCGATCATGCGCGCAGCCGGAATCTCCAGTGATTGTAATGGACTGTCCAGGCTGGTATCTATATACTTTGGTTATCTTCTGGTATCGAAGCGCCTTAAAATGGAACCACATCCCGCCGCTCGGTCCCCCTCTCCCGCCTCTTAGCCCAAATCTCGCTGGCGAATTCGGAGCGCTGCTCGGGCGCGGTGGCCCGGATCATCTCCACGGCTGCCGGTACTGTCATCTGGTCGGATTCCCCCTTCATGCTGAATACGGCTGTGAGCCACTGGCCCAGGCTGGTCGCGCCCTGCGATGCGGGGTTGTACTGGCGGGTCCGGCGTCCCATGCCCAGGCGTTTGAAAACCACGCCCAGGCGGGTGTTGCAGGCGCGGCAATTCCAGATCAGGTTTTCCGGCGCGGTGTTCTCCTCGTAGCCGTCCAGGTGGCCTACTTCAACGTAGCGGCGGCTTCCGCAAAAGGCGCAGATTTGCTGGCCCGGTGGCGGGTAGCGGTGGGCACGATACCGGAGGGCACGGTCTGTGACCTGGCCGGCTTCCTTGCGCGACTGCCCGCACCGCCGGGCCTCGATCAGTCCTCGGCATCGTCGCCGTTGTCTTCGTCGCCGCTTTCGTCCTCGTCCTCATCCTCTCCCTGCAAGACATCCAGGGCCTTGCCTATCGCTTCCGCTAGTTCCTCTCTGCTCGCTTCCGGTGTATATGCATCCTCCAACACGGAACAAGCCTGATCGATAGCATCCTGCAAGTCTGCCTTTGTTGATCCGCTCTCTGCCATAATAGATACCACCCTTTCGTTGTTAGTTGTTGTGGGATTCGCAAGCTCTATCCCGCGATGTTCGGCATATTCCTGAGTTGACATCTGCTCGAAAGCTTCTGCATCCTCATCCCTACCTAGTCGCTCTAAGAATGCCACAGCCTGCAATCGTTTCCTTTCTACTTCGTCTCGGGTTAGAGGCTTACGTCTCGGCACGCTGCGATACTACAACGAAAGAATGGAAGTGGAACGACGTACAAATTCAAAACAGATTATGTTTCGGGCACAGTAAGTAACTGGCTTTGTTCCTTCAGCTTTTCCCGCAAGCGGCGCATCCTCACACCTTGCCTAAGCCGATCCCGCTGGTAGCATCTGTCGGCGTAGTCCAGTGTAGACCAACGGTCAGCAAGAACGGTGCTGGCTATCTTGCTCCAATTCACTTTCCCATCGGCCTCTTTCGCTCTTTTATATAGCTGGTAAGCAAGGCTGATCTCTCGGTATCGTTTCTTCCCTCTGGGGCTAGGGGGCTTGAGCGCGGCCCTAAACAGCCGCATACACTGATTGGCCGCCCTGCTGTCCGTCAGTTCTTTGCTGAAACGCCGTCCAATGGCTCCCCCGGCTACACTGATGGCCTGCCGCAATGGGTCCGAAAGTGGGAAGGGTGGTTTTGTCTTCATGACGCGCTTCCGGTTTGCGCCTAAAACTTGAATTTGTGGCGCGGGGCCTGGCGTCGCCGGAAGTCCAGTAGAGCGCGTGTCGCTCATAAAATCCCTGCCACGGGGTTTTGGCGCGTCTCTGTGGGGCGAACGGAATCCCGGAGGACCCGACGTACCGTCCCCTCTCCCAGGCTCAACTTTGAGGCAATCTGGCGATAGCTGAGGCCCTGGCTGCGGAGTTCCCTCACCCTCTGCCGGTCAAACACCCGTTTGGGCCTGCCCACCGGAAGATTCTTCCCGGATCGGCTTCGGGTTTCCTTGCCCACCCTGCCAGCGCCGTAGTCCTGGCGGTAACGCCTCAATCCGGCCTGGGAGCGTTCCCGGATCAACTCCCGTTCGAATTCCGCCGCGGCCATCAGGATGTGGAGCAGAAATCGCGCGGCCGGGTTCGATTCGTCCGTGTCGATGTTCTGACTGGTAGCGATGAACCGGACACCATGCGCCTGAAGTTGCTGTAGGGCTGATTTGCAGTTCAGCAAGGATCTTCCGAACCGGTCTAGCTTCCAACAGAGAACTACGTCAAACCTCCGCTTTCCCGCATCCTGCATTAGCCGGTCGAATTCTGGTCTGCTGGCCTTAGCGCCACTCCAGCCGGTATCAACGTATTCCCCGGCGTTCTCCCAACCGTGACGAATGATGTACTCCCGCAGTTCGTTCAGCTGCAATTCACAGTTCTGATCTGCGGTGGAAACTCTTGCGTAAATTGCTGCCCTGGTCATCCCGAATTCCTTGCGACACGCGCCAACCTAAAGGTTCCAGTCACCGTTATTCGATCCCGTTACTTTCATCCCAGTCCCGCACAACCTAATTGCCCTTGCGTTAACGTCTTCGCCCATAGCCACTTCTCCTCCTCGGCCTATCTGAGTTCTCTCTCTCCCATTCCCTGTACCATGCCCCAACAACGCTCGTAAATCTCATAGTAAACCCCCCGCAACGCAAGCACTTCGCCCAAATAACTACGGTGGGAGGGCCGTTCTTAACCTTAGCGGGTCGTGCATAGGCTACTTCCTCGCCCAAGTACCTATCCGAAGCTCCACACTCCAGACACCGCATCTGGAGTTCCACCCGAAACAACCCAGGCTTGCAGTACGCACACGGAGTCATCCCAACAAGGCTAATAGCGGCCTTGCGATTCTTATCAGTCAGCTTAATAATGTCCATCACGCTGCTTATATGCTCACACTCGGGCCTGTGATAGATCCTGCGCTCCTTATCTAGTACGAACCGTGTTGTCCACAGCATTTAACTCTTCCTCTCGCGCGCGCGGATTGTAGCCTATTATAGGGCGGCGGCAACACCTAATCGGGAGGCGCGACCTATGTCGTCGCGTTCCTGGACAAGCGTAACCCATGAAAGCGTCGGTTTCAAGAGGGCGGGCGCACAAATCCCTCTGCTCACTAAATTCCGCTGGAACTCCGGGAAGATTCGGTTTAAGGTGGAAGAAGGAAGGGACCCTCGCCGCGAAGGTCCCGCTCATTTGTGTGTTGGACTAGCCTATGGCTGACTCAAATCTTATCACGGAAGCATCTGCGGCGCAAGCGATTCCGCGCCATCATCAATACGTCGTCCAGGACATCTTCAGGGTCTGTGAAGTGCACTTAGTGGCCGGAACTAGTGGCTCCGGCAAGACTACGTGGCTGCTACTGATGATTCAGGAATGGAGTGAAGGGCGTGATGTGCTAGGGCGTAAGAGCTATCCTCAGCGATTTCTGTATGTGGCATGTGACCGATCGTTGGCAAGTGTAAGAGTGAAGCTGGAGCTGCTTGGCATCGCATATAGGGAGGTAGATCAGGGACTACCAGTGCTGGAGTTTGCAAACGGTGTAGTGATCTCTTCAATAGACAATATCAATATAACCGGAGTGAATGAGATTATTAGACGGGCAGTAAAGTATGAAGCGCCTGTTGTGTTCATCGAGGGGTTGGGAACACTCGTGCCCAAGGGGAAGCTGTCGGACTACAACACCGTAGCAGAGTTTTTGAAGGATATTTCCAGAGGGTGCCAAAAGCACGGCCTGACGGTGATTGGAACAGTGCATGAGGGTAAAAGCAAACCAGGGGAGGGGTACAAACTCGACCGTCAAAGGCTGTTTGGGAGCGTTGCCTGGCCGTCATTCTCAGAAACAATAGTCTTTATGGAGCATTGGAACATTGACCAGAACAAGCCTGGTACTGACAACGAGGAGGGGCGGCGCGTCGGAATCCTACTGCGTGATGGCCCTTCGGAAACCCACTTTTATGAGTTTGAGCAAGATGATAACGGTACGGTGAAGCTGGCGTATCGGCAGAACCAGGATGGGGAGGGACCAGGCGAGCGGGGTGGGGGAATCGATTTTGCGATGAGTGGCTTTTTGAAAGACCGTACTGTCTTTACAACCTGGGAAGCTGTGGAGTGGGGAGAGCGTAAGGGGTACAAGAAAAGGCGTGTTATGGATTGGTTAAGGTCCTTGGTAGACCGGAAGTTAGCGCGGCACCCAAGCGTGGGCAAGTATGAAGTGATTGCGGGGAGCGGCGCGGATACACTGGATGAGTGGGAGGGCCTGGAGTCGGCGTAGTATTTGCACGCCGGGCGATAAGTGGAGAAGACTCAATAAGATGACGTGTGCAATCGCTTGTGCAGTCGGTGTGCAATGTGAGAGTGCATTGCACAGTGATTGCATATGTCAATGCACAAGGGAAGTGATTGATATAGATATATATTATGTGAGAATGTGCAGAAAAACCCCAGGATGAAAGAGGCGACCTTGGCCACGCCTCGGGGTTGCAAGCTCGGAGGACAAATGGCACGAAATAGAACGTCACTAGAGGAAAGGCAAAAGGAGCTTAGGGAGCGTGTAGGGGAACGGCGCGTTCCTGCAAGGGTGAAGCTAGATAAGTGGCTGCGTGGAATTCCAGTGGGGGAACAGTTTTCCCATGAGGTTCTCGTTTGGTTTGCAGGGAAGTCTCGAATCAGGGGAGACCTTTTATGTAGGTGGCTTAGGGAACAGATGCGGGAGGGCAGGATAGGGGGCATTATGTTCCGGAGATATACCAGGGTTAGGAAGCGTAGGGTGTCAGCGCCTAGCAGGGTGGCGCGTCTTCCTGGAGTGAGCGTGAAGGAGAACGGTGGATATGGCACGTGAAGCGTTTGTGAAGACGATTGAGAGGCCGGTACGGGGCAATCGCGGCGTCGTGGCTGGGAAGTGGGGGGTAGAGAAAGATGACGTTAGGACTTGGGAGCGGTAAGCCCGCTGTGGACTTTGGGAGTGAAGAGTTTTACACCGTGGGGGATCTTGCGGAGTTGCTGAAGGTGAGTGAGAGCACGGTTCGGCGGATGTTTGTGGATGAGCCTGGGGTAGTGAGAATCGGCAGGGCAAGTGCTCGGAGCGGGAAGCGCGAATACCTTACGCTCAGAATTCCGAAAAGCGTTGCTATGCGCGTGCTACGGGACCTGGAATGCTGTTAGGGGGCTGCTCAGGAAAGGGGAAAGTTGCCGATGGGAAGGAAATCATCTACAATGCGGGCCATGCTGAACCTGTACCGGAGGCATGGTAAAACATGCCCACATCGGGGCCGGGGAACGGGTTATGTTAAGTGCTCATGCCCGGTGTGGGTAGATGGTGAATTGCACGGCAAGCGGTTCCGCAAGTCTGCGGGCACGCGCGACTGGCAAAGGGCAATTAGGAAACTGGCGGCGCTTGAGGACCCGAACGCGCCCCGCTGCAAGGCGCTCGCGGAGGCGACGGCCGCTTTCGAGGAGCACTATCAGGACCGGGCGCTGGCAACACGGGCTAAGATTACCGTCACGATGCGGGAACTGCGGGCGTATTGCGAACGTGAGGGCCTTTCGGATCTATCCGAGATCACACTCGAACACCTTGACGCCTTCCGCACGGGCCGGAAGCTCGGACCTCTCGCAACCCTGCGGGAACTCGGACGCCTGCGGTACTTCTTCAAGTTCTGCCTGAAGCGGCGATGGATCACAGAAAATCCCGCCACCGAGAGCGAAGCGCCGCGGAACATCAGACCACCCGAAGTGGTTCCGTACGAGGCCGCGGAGGTGGCTAAGATGCTGGCGGCGTGCGAAACCATCGGGCGCGGGTCGTATGAACGCCTGCGGGCGCGTGCGCTCATCCTGGTGCTGCGCTACACGGGACTTCGCATCACGGATGCGATCACGCTAGAGCGCAGCCGCATCAACGGCGGTCAACTCCTGTTGCACACCCAGAAGACGGGCGGCCTGGTGTTCCTTCCGATTCCGACCGAACTTCAGGCGGCGCTCGATTCCCTACCCTGCCCACGTGGAACGGTCGGCAAGTCTCGACACTTCTTCTGGAATGGCATCATGTCCAAGCGCGCCACGAAAGGCACCGCGGAACGTACACTCGCGTCCGTGTTCAAGCTCTCGGGGGTCAAGGGTGCCCACGCGCACCGGTTCCGCCACACGCTCGCTACGGACATTCTGGTGAAGGGCGGCACCGAGCAGGACGTTGCGGACATTCTGGGCATCAGTCCGGCGATCGTCCGGAAGCATTACGCGAAGTGGTCGCAGGCGCGGCAGCGTCGCATTACGGATCTGATGCGGGCCGTCTATCCGGGCACGTATGACATTCACGCGACAAACGCGCCCTCAATCAATTGAAACTGGGTCCTGTCCCCTTTTTTCCAAAAGCTCTTGAACTCGTTGGATCGAAAAGCACCAAGTCGAGGGGAGCTTTTCTGTGGTTCCGGCCCCGTGGGCGCGAGATGTCCATTTCCAATTCTCGTAGAGAATCGAGTCGCCCCGCCCCTTTGCGGTTTGCCGCAACCTGTGAGCGACTTCCTTTGGAGATGCCAAGTAGATGCGCGGCAATTGATCCACGTCCACTCCTTGGAATTGAACGAAGCAAAACACCGTGCAAGAGCTGTGCCGCTCCAGCCACAGATCGATTGCTCCGAGGTAGTCACCTCGCTTCCCGCTTCGTTCCGTGGCTTTCTTCATGTAGGACTGTGTCAGGCCCCACCCACCGTCCTGGCTACCCTTCACCGAAACCTTGAGGAGACTTTCGCCTTTGGCCACGACCAGGTCGTATTCAGGCTGGTCCGCTCCATACTGAACCGACACGTCGAATCCACATCTAGCAAATTGTGCCGCAGCGATCGCCTCAGCAGCCACCGCGACATGCCACGAAGAACGATTGCTCTTGCACGGATTGGAGTCTGACATAGTTTCCCCTCTGAATAGTACATTAGCCACGGCGCGAAGTGGTCGCAGGCGCGGCAGCGTCGCATTACGGATCTGATGCGGGCCGTCTATTCTGGTACACATACGGTACACGACAAAAATGCGTCTGTAATCAACTGAAAATACAGGGCATTATCTGGTGCGGACGGTGAGACTTGAACTCACACGGCCTCGCGGCCACTGGCTCCTAAGGCCAGCGCGTCTGCCAATTTCGCCACGTCCGCAAACCGGCGGCGCTTCGTGGTCATTCTAGCACGCAGGGGGAACGCGTCCGCGCCATTGAAGGCCGGCAAGGCCGGCGAAGATCCCGCGGCCACAACTCGGGCCCGAGGGGAACTTCCGGAGTGTGAGACGACATTCGGGAGGCCGGACGGGGCCGGCCTCCCACCAGGCGAAGCCGCTAGTACCTCGACCGCGTGATGCGTTGCTACCGCTCCCTTACGGTCGCGGCTCAGTTACAGGTAGATGCCGCTACCGTAAAGAAACGGAGTTCACGGTCAAAGACCTAGTTCGCTGCGGTTACATCCTCGGCTTGTAGACCCTTGGGCCCCTTCTTGACAAGAAACTCTACTTGCGCGCCCTCATCGAGCGAGCGGTATCCAGGCATGTTGATGGCGGAGAAGTGTACGAACACATCCTCGCCGCTCTCCCGCTGGATGAAGCCAAAACCCTTGGCTGCGTTGAACCACTTGACAGTGCCTTTTTCCTTCATGTTGCTTTAACCTTCAGATTTCCTCGTGTGAGTTTAATTCAAAACTCCAGTCGCTCAGCTTGAACAGAGGCAGGACATGAAACGCGGACAACTCATCGCGGTAACTGCCAATCCCGGTCCACAGCGAAGACTAGAAGCAATGCGCCCCCATTGTAGCACGGCAATCCCGGCTAGTGAAGATATTTTAACGTCGCCGGAAACCAGCTAAATGAGGACTTCCTTTTTCTCGATCACCAGCTTGTCGCCGCTGGTAATGTAATCGGCCTGCATGCGGATGCGCGGCATGGCGTCGGCGATGACCTTCGCCGCAGTGGTCGCGCGGCCGGCGTCCTTTTCCGCCTGGACCAGCAGCAGGTGCGCGCCCAGGCAATCCGAAGCCATATCCACTACCCGCCGGGACATCAGTTCGGTGTACGTCCGGTCGTTCAGATTCTTGAGATACAGGACGCAATAGGCGAGGCGTTCGCGCGCCTCGCGGGCGAGCGACGCCAGTTTCGTCAGCTCCGGCCGGAAGGCGCGCTCGCCGAGATAGGACAGGTAGTTCCCCATCGCGCCGCTCGAGATCCCGACCATCGCGGCCACCACTTGAAGCTGCGTCGTGCCTTCGTAGATGGTGGTGATGCGGGCGTCGCGGGAAAGCCGCTCGACGTTGAACTCGCGCATGTAGCCCGTGCCGCCGTGGATCTGAATGGCGTCGTAAGTCACCTGAATCGCCATCTCGGAGGCGTACCCCTTGGCGAGCGGGGTGAGCAGCGAGGCATAGGTGGAAGTCTCCTTGAGCCGCATCTTCAGCTCCGCTTCGCCGGCGTCCACCCGGCGCTCGAGGGTGCGCCGGACGTCCACCAGCCGGCTGGCTTCGTAGGTGATCGCACGCGCGATCTGGATGGACGACTTCATCCGCGCCAGCATGTCGTAGACCTGTGGAAAATCGATAATCGCGTGCTTGAACTGGATACGATGCTTGGCGTAATTCAGCGCCTCTTCATAGGCGGCCTGGGCGATTCCGATGGCCTGGCAAGCCACGCCCACGCGCGCCCCGTTCATCAGCGACATGACGTAGCGGATCAGGCCGAGCCGCCGCTGGCCCACCAGCACCGCCGGAACGCCGTTGAACTGCAGCTCGCAGGTCGGCGAACCGTGAATCCCGAGCTTGTGTTCGATCCGGCGGATGACCAGCTCGGGACACTTCTCGCAGACGTACATGCTGAGCCCGCGCCCATCGACGCTGCCCTCTTCCGACCGCGCCAGCACCAGGCTGACATCGGCGCAGCCGTTGGTGATGAATCGCTTCACGCCGAACAGGCGCCAGGAGCCGTCCGGTTGCGCCACCGCCTTCAGGCGGACCGCCTGCAAATCGGAGCCCGCGTCCGGCTCGGTGAGGATCATCGCGCCGGTCGCTTTCCCCGAGGCGAACTGGGGCAGATATTTGTCTTTCAGCGTGTCGTCGGCGAACTCGTGGAGCGTCTCGGCGATATCCTGCAAGCCGAAGAGGTTCATCAGGCTGGCATCGGCCTGGGAGATCATCTCGACCGCCATGGCATAGAGCAGGCCCGGAAAGTTGAGCCCGCCGTACTGCCGCGGCAGGGTGAAACCCATCAGGTTCGCCTTGGCGAGCACATGCATCGCCCGTTCGGTGCCCTTGGCGTAGGTGACCTTGCCGTCTTCAAACAGCGCGCCTTCGCGGTCCACCTCGGCCGCGAGCGGAGCGATCTCCTTGGCCGCGATCGCGCCCGCCATCTCGAGCACCGTGCGATAGCCCTCGATCGCATCTTCATACGAGAGCGGCGCGTCGTCGTACCGCTTGGCCTGCGCGTAGTTGTCTTCGATGGCGGCCACCACGTCCTGCAATTCGAGGTGATTGAAGTGCCACTGAATATCGGCGTTGTCGGTAAAGAAATTCTCCACGGCGCTCTCCTACAACTTGCCCTTCAGGGCCTTGATCATTCTCGGAATCACCTCGCGGACGTCGCCGACGATTCCGTAATGCGCCACTCCGAAGATGGGCGCGCTCGGGTCCGTGTTGATGGCCAGGATTTTCGCGGATTCTTCCATTCCCGCCCGATGCTGCACCGCGCCCGAGATGCCGCAGGCGATGTAGAGCTTCGGCCGCACGGTGGTTCCGGTCTGGCCTACCTGGTGATCGTGGTGGATGTAGCCCGCGTCCACCGCCGCGCGCGAGGCGCCCACCGCGCCGCCGAGGACCGCGGCCAGCTCGTGGATCAGGGCAAAGCCGTCCTTCGTGCCCACTCCATAGCCGCCCGAAACGATGATGTTGGCGGCTTTCAGATCGACGCGCCGCGGCTCGGTATGGCGCTCGATCACCTTGACGGCCTCGGCCTCGGAGTCGAGGGTCACCGGCACATCGACCAGAACGCCTTCGCGCCCTTCGACCGGCTCGGGGATGTGCATCACGCCCTCGCGCACCGTGGCCATCTCGGGCAGCACGTCGGGGCTCACGATCGTGGCGATGATGTTGCCGCCCCAGGCGGGACGGATTTGCAGCAGCTTCTGCTGATACAGGCGGCCGCCGGATTCGTAGGTGCCGATCTGCAGATCGGTGCAGTCCGCCGTCAGCCCGGTCTTGAGCGCCGAGGCGACCCGGGGCGCCAGGTCGCGTCCCACCGGCGATGCGCCATAGAGCACGATCTCCGGTTTTTTCCCGCCGATCAGCTCCGTCAGGACGCGCGCGTAGGGCAGCGTCGTGTATTCGGCCAGTTGCTCGTGCTCGGCCGAGTACACGATATCCGCGCCGTGGGCGAACAACTTGCCGGCGAGACACTTCGCATGCTGGCCCAGGATCACCGCCGCGAGTTTCACGCCGAGGGTCCCGGCCAGCTCCCGGCCCTTGCCCAGCAGCTCGAGCGAGACGTCGGCCACTTTGCCGCCGTCGACTTCCGCGAAAACCCAAACTTCTCCGTGCTGCGACATATCAGCCGAACGTCCTCTCGTCGATCAGTTCATTGATGAGGTCGCGGACGCCGGCGTCGTCCGGTTTGAACAGCCTCAGGTTGCGGCCGGTCAGAACCACGTTCTCGACCTTCTTCACTTTGGTGGGCGAGCCGGAAATACCGATGCGGCTCAAATCGGCGCCGATATCCTCGGCGCCCCAGGTCTCGATGAACAGGCCCCGCTCGCGGAGCCCGTTGACGACCTCGTCCACGCCGCGGCCCCGCGCCTTGGCTTCGCCTTCGACTTCGAAGGCCGAGCGCGCGCGCCGGTATTTCAGCAACAGCCGGGCATTCGGCCAGCGCGGCGAATTGGCGCTTTTGGGGACGGTCATCAGAACCGGCAGCTTCACCTCGACGGTCTCCTTGGCGCGGCCCAGATCGCGGCGAACGGTGAGCTTGGCGCCGCCGTAGTCGAGCACCCGGTCCGCGTAGGTGACCTGCGCGATGCCGAGCTTTTCGGCGCATTGCGGCCCGACCTGCGCGGTGTCGCCGTCGATGGCCTGCCGTCCGCAAAGCACAATGTCATAGGGCATCAGGTGGGTGGTGATGGCCTGCGCGACGGTGTAGGAGGTCGCCAGCGTGTCCGAGGCGGCGAAGCGGCGGTCGCTGAGCAGGATGACCCGATCGGCGCCGCGGCACAGCGAGTCCTTGAGGATGTCGGCGGCGCGCGGCGGACCCATCGTCAGCACGGCCACCTCGCCGCCGTAGCGTTCCTTCAGTTCAAGCCCCATCTCGAGCGCGTTCAGATCTTCAGGGTTGAAGATGGCGTTCAGCGCGGCGCGGTTGACGGTGCCGTCCGGCTTCATGACCTCGCCGGTCACGTTCTTGGTATCCGGCACCTGCTTGACGAGCACAATGATTCTCAAGGGCACGCTCCCTTCTGGGACTTGGTTTCGAGCGACCAACAAGAACCGCCGGGGCACTCCTGTGGCCAACTAAGAAAGAGAGCCTACTGTACCAGGGGCGAGGGGGTCAAAGCAACAGAAAAGCGCAACCCGCCCCGCCACGTTCGAGATCGTCCTGCTCTTGGCCGGAGGGCGCAGCCATACTCAGCCGGCGCGCCGAATGAGCCGCTCAAGCCGCGACGTGAGATGGGAATGCAGCTTCAGGCACAAAGGACCCCAGCCGGGCGCATCGAGAAATGCGGCCAGGTACTGTGGCAACCCTATTGCCAGCGGCGCACGCCGCCAGCCCTTGTCGAACTGCCGGACGCGCCGAAAGTGATATGCGTGCCAGGCGAGGCTGTCGTAAACTCCGAGCGGGCAAGGTTTCAGGAGCAACCGGTACTCGCCGTATTCCCATTTGGCCGAGGCCCGGATCAGCCGTTCGGCCAGATCGGGCGGAATCGGCGCCTGGAACCGTTCGCGCAAGAACGCCAGCGCATTCGCGAGGCGGAACGGCATGCGGGCGGCTTCGGCGAGCCGGCAGGCGCGCTCCCAGTCGATGGGCTCGCGCAGAATGCTGAGCGCGTCGCCAATCCAACGGATTTTTCGCGTCCAGTCCCATTGCAAACCGTGGACACAGACGTGAAACAACTGGTCCGATGGCGACGGCACGAGCATGGCTTGGTCGCCGAAACGCACGGCTTCGGCCCCTTCCCAAAACAACCGCGTCACTTCCGGAGAGTAGCAGCGGTTGACCGGACGCCAGTGCAGGTCGACGTTCCAGTCCGGCGGGCCAAAGAACTGCCAGGCATGGCGGACACGCGCCTGGCGGAGGATGGCATCCGGCGTGGCATTTTCTTCGGCACGATACCCGGCGCGGCTCAGCAGGAGGATGGCGCGGCCCAGGTCTTCGGCCCGGATGAGGATGTCCAGATCGGCCATGGCGCGAAGCCCGAGGTCGGCATACTGCCGCACAGTGAGGGCCGCGCCCTTGAGAGCCATCCAGCGGATGCCGTCTTCCTGGAAGCGGGCCGCGATTACGGCAAGCTGCTCCATGCGCTGGCGATTCCGCTTCCAGGTTGCGAAGTAGGCCCGCCGGCCAAGCTCCACGAGCTGGTCTTCCAGGGCCGGCCACCGGCGATAGACCAGCGGAAGCAGAAGCATCGCTGCGGGTTCGCAGCCGGAGGCGGCCAATTCCCTGGAACAACGCCTGAGGGAGGCGCCGGCGGCCTCCTCCGGAGCGAAGCATGCCAGCAGCAGTTGTTCCTCGAACGGCGTAGGCCAGACCGGACTCATCCCAAACCCGCGAGCGGGCCGGCCGCTTTTCCCGCTTCTCCGCGCACACCGGTGTGGCAAGCCGCGGAGCTTGCGCCTCGCCGCAGAGGGCCTCGCGGCCGCTCCCGGCTCGCGACCGGATTCGCGCCTTTCCGATCGCGAGCGTTCGCAGGCCGTCGTCTCTTGTCCACTACAGGCCGAAATGCGCGCGGACTAGAAGCAACCCTCTGAAGTCAGGAAGCCCGTGCCGTGGACCACCTCGGTGCCGGTCGTTACAATGAAGTCCAGCGCTCCCGAAGTCGTCGCGTTGAGGAAGCTAAACGCCAAGTGGGTGGAGTCGGTGACAAACACGGACTCGACGGTGCCTGCCTGAACGAGCGCAACCGTGGTTGTACCCCCGAAGTGCGTATTGCTACCCACTACATTGACCGTATCCCCACAGCCATCTACAAGACCGTGGCCGTTGGTTTGGGAGGTCGCCGACACGATCTCGGGCGTTCCGGGAGCGGCCGTTGTGGTCGTCGGAGCGGACACCGCTTGGGCCGCAAAAGCGCGCTGCTCGGCGGCCGTGAGGGACAGGACGACCGGCAATGCTACGCCCGCCGCTTTCAATAGCTGCCGCCGCGAGGCGTTTCGCAGCTCTTCTGTTGTACCGGACGCGCTCACCAGGCCCGCGCGTTCCAATTCGGCTACGGCCTCCAAAGCCGTGTCCTCCGTGACCGCCCGGCCGAGGCGCTGCTCAATCACCGCGGTCAGCGCGGAGAGTGTAACCGGTTCGTGACAGGCTTCAAACGCGGCAGCGGCGCTGGCGTTCAGAGCGTGCACGGTGTTCGTAACTTTGTCGAATATCGCCGTGGAGCCGTCGGGCAGCTTCTCGACGATGAAACCCCTTGCAGACATCTGTTGAAACAGTTGTGTCTTCGCCATTCACCCTTCTCCCTTCACCCTCGGGATATTGAGATGTGATAATAGCACAACTCCTGCAAGATGCAATAGAATGTGTTCGGCGCACCGGGTTTGGAAGTTCGGCCGCCAGGCGGAAGGGGTCTTCAGCCCCGTGGCGCGTAGCGCAGGGCCTCTTCGCCAAGAGTCTCCAGGATGGAAACGTGCAGCGCCTCCCGCTGGTGAGCTTCTCCGGTCGCCAGGCTTTTCAGCTTCATCGCGAAGCGCGCGATGTTGATGCCGTCGCGAACCGTGTAGCGCTCATCCCCCGCGTGCGCGCTCTGGAGGAAATCCGTCACGTAGCGGAGAATCTGCTCTTCGCCGAACGGCAGGTTCTCTTTCAGGATCTGGTACTCCTCGTCCCGTTCCGGGAAGTCGATGAGAATTTGCGGCTGGAGGCGCGAGTGGATGTACTCGGGCAGGTCGAAGGTCGAGGCATCGTCGTTCATGGTCGTGACCAGCCGGAATTGCGGGTGCGCGTGGATCTTGATTCCCGCCACGATGGATTCGACGTAACGGCGGGCATCGAGCAGGGGCGCCAGGCTCGCCCAACTTTTCTCGCTCATCCGGTTGCCTTCGTCCACTATCGAGACGCCGCCGCGGATCATCGCGGTCACGAGCGGCGAGGCCACATAGCGCAGCCGGGAGGCGCCCTCGATCACCGGCTGCACGATCAGGTCCTCGGGCCGCGTGTCCACGGTTGCCTGCAGGATGTAGACTTCCCGTCCGAGGCGCTTGGCGGCGGCGTAGGCGAGGGTGGTCTTGCCCACGCCGGGCTTGCCGATCAGGCGCGGGCTCATCGGAAGATCGCTCGGGTCCACCACCAGCCACGCGGCCAGCAGTTGGCGCATCACTTCTTCCTGGCCGATCCAGCGCACGGGAATCTCATCGGGGTGAGCCAGGTGCAACTGCACGCCTTCGATTTCGACGGCCATGAAAGCTATTGTCCTAGAAATCCGCGAAGCGTGTTTTGGTTACACAGGGATGGGAAGATCCCTTCGGATGGGGACGGAAGAGCGGGCCTCACCCGCTGCCGGAATATACGGATCTCCCGGAGTGCGGGCGCCCTGAGCGCCGCACCTTTCGAACGCACGACCTACAGCCTGGCTAACTCCTGATCGAGATGCGCTAGCGCTGCAGTGAGAATCTGTACGTACCGCGGATTTTGGGCTGCTTCAATGTCGTGAAGGACCCGCTTGCGTGAGAGCTGGAGATCCTCGCGTTTTCGAAGCGTGTCGAGTTGCACGGCGTCCGGCCGATTCTTGTGCATGTCCCGTTCGGCCCTCCGCGCCTCGATCTGGCCCTCTACCGCCTTACTTTCCCATCCACGGGCCATACTTTCATTATAGGACCCGGCGAGCCGGGGAGGTGACTCCAAATCATAGAGTTAATGGAACTTAATTGTGTTCGCGCCTGCGGCTGGATCGAATCAGGAGCGGGTCCCGAATGAATCGCGGCAGCGCCGGCACGAGGAGCACGATGAGCTTATAGAACCAGCCCGGCACAACGAACAGCTTGCCGCTCTCGAGCCCGCCCAGAGAAGCTTCGACGACATCTTCCGCGCGCATCCAGAGCCATCGCGGAATCGACTCGCGCTTCATGCCTGCGACGTCGTGAAACTCCGTCAAGGTGAAGCCCGGGCAAAGCGCCTGCACCTTGACCGGCGAACCGGCGCTCCGCAAACCCAGGTAGATTCCCTCGGTGAAATTGTTCATCCAGCACTTTGTCGAGGAGTAGCTGGTGCTGGAGGGCGACGCCAGGAAGCCCGCGACCGAAGACACGTTGATGATCGCGCCGCGCCCCCGCGCGGTCATGCCCCGGAGGGCCGCGTGCGCGAGGTGCATCGTGGCGAGCACGTTCAGGCGATGCATCCGGTCCTGGATTGCGAGATCGGATTCCCAAAAAGCGCGGAGCGCGCCGAAGCCCGCGTTGTTCACCAGCAACGCGAGGTCTTCAATCCGCGCGATGCGGTTTTCCACTCGCCGCAGGTCCGCGTCGTCCGTCAGGTCGGCGGGAAACACTTCAACCTTGGTATTCCGCGCCGCCTGGAGTTCCGCGGCGAGAGCCTCCAGCCGGTCCCTGCGCCGCGCCACGAGCACGAGGTCGTACCCGCGCGCCGCCAGCGCGCGCGCAAACGCGGCTCCTATGCCGCTTGAAGCGCCGGTGATCAATGCGACCGGCCGCACGGAACTGTCAGGCATTGCGATATCCTCCTGGGCGGCCCTTGGCGCCTGCCATAAATAACCGCTCCCACCGCTCCCTCACGGTCGCGGCTCGGAAAGCCGTTCTGAGCCGCGACCGTGAGAAGTGAACCAGCGGCGAAACGCCACCCCCTGCGGCGTCGGCACACGGTCCAGCGAGTATTTCCCGAAATGGGACGCATCGCGGCCCCACTCATCCTTCTTGCCCGGCTGCTCATAGAGCGTCCAATCGAACAGATAATCGGCTCCGTCATCCAGGCACGCGTCCGCGAGCGCTTTCATTCGCGCGCCGCCCGGGTGCATGTTCCAATACTCTCCGAACTCGCCGATGATGAGGTGCGGGGTAAGGTCCCTGGCCGCGGCGAAGTTACGCAGCAACTTCACGAGGTAATCGAAGTCGGCCCGCACCTTCGCCGCGGAGGCATCCCAGGCGATCGACCACCACGCGCTATAGGAAATATAGTCGATGCCCTTCAGCTTGGTGGCGGCTTCGACCAGGCCGGAAGGCCGCCCGGCGAACCCCGGGACGATGGTGAACTCAAAAGCGGTCTTGATCTCGCCCGGATCGCCGAGCGCTTTCGCTTCCGCCCGGCCCTTCAGAATGCCATCCAGTCGCGCCTGGTAGTAAGCGATGCAGCCCGCCCAGCGATCGGCGGGGCAGTCGTTTTCGAACTCCCAATTGGAGACGATCTTGCGGCCAGGCGTTTTCGCCAGCTCGATCGCGAAGCGCCGGAATTCATCGGTGGTCGCGGCCAGGTGCGCCGCATCGAGCGGCGCCCATTTGTAGCGTTCGCTGGAGGCGGCGTCGTATGCGGTAAGCATCACCACCGGAAACGCCGCGAGAAAGGCGTGGTAATCCGCGCGGCGGGCTTTGACATCGAGCGGCGAATTGTCGTTCTTGTTGGCGGGATCCCAGGAGGAGCCGGGGCCGATAAAGACGCGCACGGCCTGGTCCGCGCCGAGCCGCTTCGTGTCTTCGGCCGCGGCCGGAAGGCCCGCTGCCAGCGCTCCCCAAACGTAGACCCCCACCTTTTGGCGGAAATCGGCCGGCGTGGCGGCGCGGCCCGCCGTGCCGATCAGCAGAATGAGAACGAAAGAGACGAGCCGGCCACCCGCCCGGCTCAGGCGAACCGGCATCTACCGCCCCACCAGCTCCATGAACCGCGCCACCGCCTCGATGCCGCGGTAGAAGTTCGGCAGATAGAACTTCTCGTTGGGCGAATGCAGGTTGTCGTCGGGCAGGCCGAAGCCCATCAGGACGCTCGGAATCCGGAGCTCGCGCTCGAAGGAGCCCACGATCGGGATGGAACCACCCGAACGGATATATACCGTCTTGTTGCCGAATACCTGCTCCATCGCCGCCGCGGCGGAGCGGATGAAATTGTTGTCCGGGTTCACCAGCGAGGGCGCGGCGCGGTGGATCAACTTCACTTCGGCCGTAACGCCGCGCGGGCAGGCCTTCGCGACCGCGGACTTGAGCTGCTCGAGCGTCTCGTCCGGACGCTGATCCGCCACGAGCCGCAGGCTGACCTTCGCCACCGCGCGCGCCGGGATGACGGTTTTCGCGCCCTCTCCGACGAAGCCGCCGCGCACACCGTGGACTTCGAAGGTCGGCCGCGCCCAGGTGCGCTCGAACACCGTGTAGCCCGGCTCGCCCGTAAGTTCCGGCGCGCCGACTTCACCCTTGCGGTACTCCTCTTGGTTGAACGGCAGGCGCGCCCAGGCTTCGGCCTCCTCCGGGCTCGGCTTTTGCACGCGGTCGTACAATCCGGGGATCCGGATGTGCCCGTCCCGGCCCTTCAGCGCGCAAAGGATCTCGGCGATGGCCTGGATCGGGTTCGGCGACACGCCGCCGTACACGCCCGAGTGCAGGTCGTGGTCCGGGCCCTGGACGGAAAGCTCGGTATAGATCATGCCGCGCAGGCCGGTGCAGATGGTCGGCAGCTCGGGCGCGAACATCTCGGTATCGCAGATGATGGCCGCATCCGCCTTCAAACGCGCGGGCTTGCCGGCGACGTAACTTTCGATGTGATCGCCGCCCACCTCTTCCTCGCCTTCGATGAGGAAGCGCACGTTGCAAGGCAATTTGCCGTTTGTCTTCAGCAGGCCCTCGACCGCCTTGATGAGGATGTACGTCTGCCCTTTGTCATCCGAGGAGCCGCGGGCATAGATATTGTTGTTGCGGACCTCGGGCGCGAACGGCGGCGATTTCCATTCCTCCAGCGGATCGGGCGGTTGCACATCGTAGTGCCCGTAAAACAGCAGCGTGGGTTTGCCGTGAGCGCCGAGCCATTCGCCGTAGACGAGCGGGTTGCCCTCGCCTTCGATCAGCTCTACTTTTTCGAGCCCGGCGTCCGAAAGCTTGCCGCGCGCAAACTCGGCCGCGCGCCGGATGTCGTCTTTGTGCTCGGGAAGCGTGCTGACGCTCGGAATGCGCAGCCACGTCTTCAACTCCTCCAGAAATCTCTCTCGGTTGGCTTCGTAGTAGTTCATTTCTGTGTCCCTGCCTGTTTTTCCGGATCCAGCAACTGGTTGAGACGCTCCTCCGGGATGCCGCTCTTTTCGCGGGCCACCTCCCGAATGGTTCTTCCGCTTTCGTGTGCCTCTTTGGCCAAGGCTGCCGCCTTATCATAGCCAATCTCGGGGGCCAGCGAGGTCGCCATGGCGAGCGAATTTTCGACAAAAGCCCGCGCCCGCTCGCGGTCCGCTTCGAGTCCGTCGACCAGCCGGAGCTGGAAGTTCCGCGTGGCGTTCGTCAGCAGGCCGATCGCCTGGAGGAGGTCGTAGGCCATCACGGGCATCATCGTATTCAGCTCGAAGTTGCCGCTGGCGCAGCACCACGTGATCGCGGCGTCGTAGCCGACCACCTGGGCCGCCACCATCAGAACGCTTTCGGCGATCACGGGATTGACCTTGCCCGGCATGATGCTCGAGCCCGGCTGTACGGCGGGCAGTCTCAGCTCGCCGATGCCGCACCGCGGGCCGGAGCCGAGCCAGCGGAGGTCGTTGGCAATCTTCGTGAGCGCCACGGCATACGTCTTGAGGGCGCCGCTCAGGAACGAAACAGCGTCCTTCGCGGCCTGGGCCTCGAAATGGTTGCGGGCTTCGCGGAAAGGCAGGCGGGTGCGCTCCGAAAGCGCCCGGATCGCCGCGGCGGCGAACCCCGGCGGCGCATTCAGGCCGGTGCCGATTGCCGTGCCTCCGAGCGGAAGCTCGTAAATCCCGTCGAGCGCCGCGTGAATCCGTTCGAGCGAAGCCTCTACCTGGCGCGCGTAGCCGCCGAACTCCTGCCCCATCCGCATGGGCACGGCGTCCTGCAAGTGCGTGCGCCCGATCTTGATGACCTCCGCGAACTGCCCGGCCTTCTGCTTCAAGGCTTCTCCGAGCTGGGCCATGGCGATCATCAGTTCGCGCCGTACCTGCTCGGCCGCGGCCACGTGAATCGCGGCCGGGATGACATCGTTGCTCGATTGTGACCGGTTTACGTGGTCGTTCGGGTGCACCGGGCGGCCGAGAAGGCGCGTGGCGAGCCGGGCGATCACCTCGTTGGCGTTCATGTTGGTCGAGGTGCCGCTTCCGGTCTGAAAGATATCGGCGACAAACGCGGCATCGTGATCGCCCGCGATGACCTCTTCGCAAGCGTGCTCGATGGCTTCGGCTATATCCGGAGAAAGCTGCCCCAGTTGGCGGTTGGCGGCGGCAGCGGCGCTCTTGACGAGGCCCAGGGCGCGCAGAAACGGCCGCCCGAAACCGAGACCGCTGATCGGAAAATTCTCGACGGCGCGCTGCGTCTCGGCGCCATAAAGAGCCTCCTCAGGCACCCGCATCTCGCCCATGCTGTCCCGCTCGATTCGATATTGCCCCATGGTTCTAATGATAGAGGGGGGGTGGCGTGAAGTGGGATAGTGTCTGAAACGTGCGTTGATGCCGCGACGGGTCACGTTTGGGAACTCTCCGAGCTGCTGGCGTGGTATGCTTTCGCCGTGATAGATGAATTGACAGCAGGACAAAAGGCTGCGCGAACACGAATGCGCCGCGCCGCCGCGCTGAAAGCGCAACGGACACGAAAGCGCATGGTCGCATTTGCGAAGTCCCGCGCAGCCGAGGCCGCAAGCAAGGAAGCGCTTCGAACGTATTGCCAGCAGCACGGCTGGCGCGTGGCGTTCTTTGAAGGAACCACAGGGGCCCCGCGAACCGGAATTATCGACGCGATAGCGTTCCGGTTAGGACGGAAAGATTGCGATCTATTGGACGTGCGCCTCATCCAGTTGAAGGGCGGCGCGGCCGGCGTGACAGGACGTGAGATCGCACGCCTGAAGCGAGCGGCCGCTAGCGCTACCGTCAGGTGGCTGATTGCCGAATTCGACGGCGATGCCTTACACCTTCTGCCTGATGACCCGATAGGCTGATTATCGCAATCTGCGATCAATGCACTTTTCAGGCACTGTCAAATGGAGAGGATCGGAATTGAGACTATAGTTGTCAAAATGGCATTTGCTACTCCGCTCTACAGTGCGAATCCCGCTTGGGTTAAGTTGATGGCCGCCCTCGCAGCCTCGATAGCCGCCGTCATCGCCTCGATAGCCGCTGTCATCGCCGTCGGTGTCGCGATTTGGCAGGTACGTCTGCAACGCCAGCAATTAAGACATGACCTCTATGGCAAGCGGTTCGACGTGTACCTCTCGCTTCGTCAATTTCTCAACACGTTGTCCGAATTAGGCAAAACGGTCGATGCCACGAAACTCCTCCGGGATACGAACCAAGCAGAGTTCCTCTTTAAGCCGGACATCGAGGAGTTCCTGCAAGAAGTGTATAAGAAGGCCAGCCGCTGGCAATCATTCAAGGAAAAGGAAGAGCGGGCTTCGAAACTAGGAACTATTCCTCTGCCCGATGATCTCGCCAAGGCCGAGTCGGAACATTCTTGGCTTATCTCTGAGGCTCCCAAACTCGCTCGTCAGAAGTTCGGGGAGTACTTGAAGCTCTCGAAGCTGTGCTGATGGGAGCATACACGCCATATTTCATCCTCCGTCGCGGGCAGCTTGCCGAGCGTTCGCTATAAGTCTTCAGGCTGCAGCCCGGTCTTTTTGGCGATCTGTGCGAGCAGCCCTGGTCCGACTTCCTCGTCGTCATGGAATGTCATGGAATGCAAACGTGTAGTTGGGCCACCCGGCTCGCTTGAGGCGGCGGTGAGATCCCTTTTGCCAGGCGACCTCCCATCCTATCCGCAGCAACGCAGCCAGCAGCCGCTTCGCTTTCACCGAACTCCAGCGGCTCATGCCACCGAAAAGACCTTGGTGAACGGCTCGGGTATCCCCTCACCGTGCTCAATGCAATCGGCAGCAACGCGCAGTGCAAGTGCTCGTACAGCGCCAATGGCCAACTCGCGAGTTTCGCCGTACGCCATCACCCCCGGCATCGACTCGATATCGGCCCACCAGCGCCCGTCCTCCTCTCGCCCGACCACGATCGGAATGGACTCTAGCGTGATCCTCTCCATAGATGCCTCCTCCACATTATAGTGCTGCGTCGCGTGCTCCCTCTTGAGATGCACGCCCACGGTAGCGGCCCTGGCCGCAAGCGGAGAACATTCCCGGACGAAAATCGCGCCGCTCGCCGCTCGCTCGACTACAATGGGGGCATGCCGGAGGGTCTGATTCAGGGTATCGTTCCAGCGATCGTCACTCCCTTCCGCCCCGACGAGCGCATCGACTGCCAGGCCTGGCAGGAGTTGATCGAGGTCCAGATCTCGAGCGGCGTCCATGGGCTGTTCGTCCTCGGCGGGCAGGGCGAGTTTTTCGCTTTGAGCGAGGAAGAGCGCGAAGTGGCTGCGCGCTTTTGCGCCCAGACCGTGGACGGGCGCGTGCCGGTCTACGTGAATGCCGGCGCGGTCACAACCCAGGAAACGGTACGGCTGGCCCAGAAGGCCGAAGCCGACGGGGTCGATGTTGTGGTTGTGGTGACGCCATATTACATCCGGCCATCGGCGGATGAGCTCGCGGATCACTACATCGAGGTGTGCCACAGCGTCCGGATTCCGGTGCTGGCCTATAACGTGCCGGAACGGACGGGTGTGGAACTTACGCCAGAGACCTTGCAGCGGGTCTCGGCAGCGTGCGACAACTTCGCCGGCCTGAAGGACTCCAGCGGCAAGCTGGACCTGATTCCGGAATACGTTGCCGCGGGCTTGGCCGTGTTCATCGGGCGCGACCACCTGATTCTCGAGGGGTTGAAGCGAGGCTGCGCCGGCGCGGTCGCCGCCTGCGCCAACGTCGCGCCGCGAGCGTTTGTCCGCCTCTATGAGGCGTATTGCGCCGGAGACCTGGCGACGGCCGAGCGCATGCAGGAGCTGGTCGAGCCCCTGCGGCGCGCCTTTGCGCTGGGCACGTTCCCCTCGGTCATCAAAGAAGCGCTGGACCTGATCGGACTCAAAGCCGGGCGCTCGCGCCGTCCCGTCGGGCCGCTGTCCGTCGAGGCGCGCTACAAGCTATCGGAAGTCCTCGAAACGCTGCGAGCCGAAGGCTATCTCGCCACACAGACGAAGGCCGCAACGCGATAGCGGAGACCGCTCCCTCACGGTCGCGGTTCGGTGCCGACTGCGCAGGGAACCGCGCGCGTGAGCAAGCGGCAGAGTCCTCATCGCCGATTTTTAACCGCCGCTGTGCGGTCTAATAGAAGCAGAGGGGGCGGAGATGCCCGCCAATCTTCTCATCCACGAAAAGAGCCCGTATCTTCTTCAGCACGCTCATAACCCGGTGGACTGGCATCCGTGGGGCGAAGAGGCTTTTGCCAAAGCGCGCCAGGAGGACAAGCCCATTTTTCTGTCCATCGGCTATTCCACCTGCCACTGGTGCCACGTCATGGAACGGGAGTCCTTCGAAAATGAGGAGACGGCCGCTCTGCTCAACCGCCATTTCGTGCCCATCAAGGTCGATCGCGAGGAGCGCCCGGATATCGACCGCATCTACATGCTGTACGTGCAGGCGACCACCGGCTCGGGCGGCTGGCCGATGTCGGTCTGGCTCACGCCGGAATTGCGGCCTTTCTTAGGCGGCACCTATTTCCCGCCGGAGCCGCGTTATGGCCACCCCGGTTTCGGCGAGGTGCTCGAGCGGATCGCGGAGGCCTGGCGCATCGATCGCGCCTCGATCGTGCAGTCGAGCCGCGATGCGATCGACCATCTCCGGAATCTTGGGGACACGCCTGCGCGCGTCCACGGGCCGAACGGTAGCCAGCCCGGAGTGTCCCCGGATTCTTTGGATGAATCGGTCCTCGATTCCGGCTTTTACTCCTTCCGGCGCAGTTTCGATTCGAAACACGGCGGTTTCGGCGGCGCGCCCAAATTTCCCCGCCCTTCGGTCCATAATTTTCTGCTGCGCTACTACGCGCGCACGGGCAACGCCGAGGCGCTCGACCTGGTCTTCGCCACGCTCAACCAGATGGCGCGCGGCGGAATCCACGACCACCTCGGCGGCGGCTTCCATCGCTATGCGGTCGATGAGCGATGGTTCGTGCCGCACTTCGAGAAAATGCTGTACGATCAGGCGCAGCTTGCCAGCTCGTACCTGGACGGCTACCAGATCTCGCGCGACGAGTTCTATGCCGATGCGGCGCGGCGGACGCTCGACTACGTCCTCCGCGACATGACCCATCCGGAGGGCGGCTTCTATTCCGCCGAGGACGCCGACAGCATCCTCGATCCCGCCCGGCCGGAGGTGAAGGGCGAGGGCGCATACTACGTGTGGACGAAGGCGGAAATCGACCGCGTCCTGGGCCAGCCCGCGTCCGATTGGTTTTGCTATCAATACGGCGTCGAGGAGGGCGGCAATGTCCGCGACGATCCGCACCGCGAATTCACGAACCGGAACATCCTGTACGCGGCGCACCTGGAAGACGAGACCGCGCGGCATTTCGGCAAACCGGCCGAAGAGTTGCGGGCGGCGCTCGCCGAGGCGCGGAGCAAGCTGCTCGAAGCCCGCTCCGGCCGCGTGCGGCCGCATCTCGACGACAAGATCCTGACCGCCTGGAACGGCCTCATGATTTCGGCGTTCGCCAAGGGGGCGCAGGTGCTCGAAGACGAGCGCTATCTCGAAGCCGCCCGCCGCGCCGCCGAGTTCGTGCTGGCCCACATGCGCGGCGCCGGTGGCGGCAAGCTGCTGCGCCGTTTCCGCGAGGGCGACGCCGCGATCGAGGGGTTCCTCGACGATTATGCATTCTTCGCGCAGGGCCTGCTCGACCTTTACGAAGCCGGCTTCGAGATCCGCCACCTCGAGACCGCGATCCAACTGACGGAGTCGATGATCGCGCAGTTCGAGGACCCGGAGGCCGGCGGTTTCTTTGCGACCGCCGCCGGCGAAGCGAACCTCGTGATGCGGCTCAAGGACGACTACGATGGCGCCGAGCCCTCGGGCAACTCGATCGCGATTCTAAACCTGTTCCGGATCGCGCAAATCACCGGCGGCCGGGCCTGGCTGGGCATTGCCGAAAGAGCGCTGGCCGCTTTTGCGAGCCGCCTGGCGGCCGCTCCCGCCGGTCTGCCCCAAATGCTGGCGGCGCTCGAGCACAGCCGCGCTGCGAGCAAGCCGCAGATCGTGCTCGTAGGCGCGAGACAAGCCAGTGCGGCCTTCCTCCACGAACTCAGCCGCCGCTATCTCCCGAACAAGGCGGTGCTGCTGGTGGATGGCGATGAATCCCGCCGGAAGCTGAGCCGCTGGGCGCCGGAGATCGAAGGCATGACCGAAATCGGCGGCGCGGCGGCGGCTTATGTGTGCGAAAATTTCGCCTGCCAGTTGCCCACCTCCGATCCCCGGCAGTTCGCGAAACTTCTGGAGGCGCGTCCCGGGCTGACCGCGCATGGCCGATAGCCGGTAGCTGCTAGAATGGCCTTGCAAGTGATCAAACTCTGGAGGGAATGAAATGGATCGTACAATCACTCTGAAGGGCAATCCTATGGTCCTGGCCGGGCCGGAACTCAAAGCGGGCGACAAGGCGCCCGATTTTGCGTGCGTGGACAACAGTCTGAAGCCGGTGACCTTGGCGGACACCGGGCACAACGTCCGGATTTTCAGCGTCGTCCCGTCTCTCGATACGCCGGTTTGCGATGCGCAGACACGCCGCTTCAATGAGGAAGCCGCGAAGCTCCATGGCATCGATATCTACACCATTAGCGCGGACCTGCCGTTCGCGCAAAAGCGCTACTGCAACGCTTTCGCGGTGGACCGGGTCAAGATGCTCTCCGACCATAGGGACTGCTCCTTCGGCTTCCATTACGGCACGTTGATCAAGGATCTGCGCATAGAGAGCCGGGCGCTGTTCGTGCTCGACCGGGACAACGTCATCCGGTACGTCCAATACGTCAAGGAAACCAGCGATCATCCCGACTATGAGCCCGCGCTCCGCACCGCGCGAGCGCTCGCGGGCGAAGCTCACAGCGCTTGAGCGCCGAGCCGCTCAGGACGCGATCGGCTCCCAGGGGAGCCGCCCGGCTTGAGGCGCATCCTGCCGCTCCCTAACACGCGCGGGCCGGCAATCCCGCGGAGCCGCGACCGATCACGGGCGAAACGTCATCGCCTTCGCCAGCGGCCAAAAGGGGAATTACGAAGCGTGCTCGCGTCCATCCGCCCCGGCCCCGGATTCTCGTCAACTTGACAAGCTCTTAACCCTAATCCTATCATGTGGTTTGCCGCTCGCAGGCGATCGGCGCACGACGCGCCGTTGCCGTACAAGGAGGATCGTTTGATAAAGCTCGACATCATCAACGAGGTTGTCAACCGCACCGGCATCACCAAGACCAAGGCCGAGATGGCGGTGGAAACGGTCTTTGAAAGCATGAAGAAGGCCTTGGGCCAGGGCGAGCGGATCGAGTTGCGGGGCTTCGGGATTTTCAACGTCCGGCCGCGGAAGACCGGCATCGGCCGGAATCCCCGGACCGGCGCCGAGGTTTCCATTCCTCCCGGTAAGGCGGTCCGGTTCAAGCCCGGCAAAGAACTGCAATCGTTACAGTAGTCCGAGGGTTGTGTCGCTTCAGGGTTATAGTCCCGGAACGGGTTTTCCATCTCCGGCCAACGGATCAGCCAGCCACATTCAGGGCCTCTGGCAGCCGCCGCGCCCGCGCTACTGGCTCCATCTGCTGTTGTTCGCGCTCACCTTCATGACCACCACGGTGACGGGTGCGCTGATGGTGCACAACTTCCGCTACAATCTCCCCGCCTTCGACCTGGAGCGCGATTTGACGGCGTTTCTGAACATGTGGAACCACCCGTTCTCGCTCGTCTCCGGCCTGCCGTTCTCGCTGGCGCTGCTGGCCATTCTGCTGGCGCACGAGCTCGGCCACTACCTCACCTGCCGGTACTACCGCGTGAGAGCCAGCCTCCCCTATTTCATTCCCGCCCCGACCTTTATCGGCACCTTCGGCGCATTCATCCGGATCACTTCGCCAATCTATTCCCGGCGGGTGCTGTTCGATATCGGCATCGCCGGCCCGCTGGCGGGCTTTGTCTTCCTGCTGCCGGCGCTGGCGATCGGTCTCGCGTTCTCGAAAGTATTGCCGGGGATCGCGCATCGCGGCGACCTGGTCTTCGGCGTGCCGCCGCTGGTGTGGCTTCTCGAAAAGGCGATTTTCCCCGGCGTGGCCGCTGCCGATATTTATCTGCATCCGGTGGCGCGCGCGGCCTGGGTGGGCATCTTCGCCACCGCGCTCAACCTGCTGCCGATCGGCCAGCTCGATGGCGGGCACATCCTGTACGCCTTTCTCGGGGAGCGGCACAAGCTGGTCTCGAAAGTTTTCATCGCCGCCCTGGTGCCGCTCGGATTCCTGTATTGGCCCTGGTTCCTGTGGGCGGTGCTGCTCGCGATCCTGGGCCGGGGGCATCCCTCCATCTTCGACGCCACCCGGCTCGACTCCGGCCGCGGATGGCTGGGTTGCCTGGCGCTGCTCATCTTCGGCCTGTGTTTCATGCCCGCGCCCATTGGGTCGTAGGCGCTTTCAAAGCCCATGAAGATCTCGGCCACGCTCATCACCCAGAACGAAGAGCGCAAGATCGCCCGCGCCATCGAGAGCCTGCGCTGCTGCGACGAGATCCTGGTGGTGGACAGCGGATCCACCGACCGGACGGTCGAGATCGCGGAGAAGCTGAACGCCCGGGTGGTGGACAGTCCGTGGTACGGATACTCGAAACAGAAGAATCTGGCGGCGGCGCAGGCGGCCAACGACTGGATCCTGTCGCTCGACGCCGACGAGGCGCTCAGCGAAGCGCTTGAAGCCGAGATCTGGCAACTTCGCAAGAGGGGCCCCGAATTCGACGCGTATACCATGCCGCGCATGGCTCAGTATCTGGGCCGCTGGATTCTGCATTCGGGCTGGTATCCGGACCGCAAAGTGCGGCTCTACGACCGCAACAAGGCGAGCTGGGTCGGGGAATTCGTCCACGAATCGGTCAAGGTGACCGGGACCGTCGGGCACCTGAAGTCGAACATCCTGCACTATACCTGCGAGTCGCTTTCCGAGCACGTCCGGTCGGTGGACCGTTACACCACGCTCGCGGCCCAGGAAGTGGCCTCGCGGGGCGAGCGCATCGGCTGGTCCAGGCTGATCCTCGAGCCGGGTTTTACGTTTGTGCGGGCCTATCTGTTCGAGCTCGGATTCCTGGACGGTCTCGAAGGGCTCATGATCGCCAACATGGCCGCCATGTACACGTTTCTGAAGTACGCGAAGGCGCGGAATATGTCGTAGCGGCGGGGCTGGCCGCACGGCGCTTCCAACGATGCGCATCGCTCCCATCGACACGGGCCGCGAGATGCGCGGCGGGCAGTGGCAGGCTCTCCGCCGGCTGCAGGGTTTGCCGGCCGCGGGCCGGATGGTGCGGAAGACGCTGGCGGTGTACGATCGGGTATTGGCATGCTAGAAGCTCTGATTGCTCTTGCCGCCGGTCTGGTGATCGGCAGCTTTCTGAACGTCTGCATCTACCGGATGCCGCGCGATCTTTCGGTGGTGTCCCCGCGCTCGTTCTGCCCGCATTGCGAGCACCCGGTGGCCTGGTACGACAACGTCCCGATCTTCAGCTATGTGGTCCTCGGCGGGCGCTGCCGCCACTGCCGCAAATCGATCCCGCTGCGCTATCCGGTGGTCGAAGCGCTCACCGGCGGGCTGTTCTTCAGCTTCGTGCTGGTGCTCGGCCCTACGCTGCGCTCCCTCAAGTTGTGCGCCTTCAGCGCGCTGCTGGTAGGTCTGATGTTTTCCGATCTCGAGGAGCGCATCCTGCCCGACGAGTTTACCCTCGGCGGCGTCGTGCTGGGCCTCGGCTTCGCGGCGCTGGTGCCGTTTCGCGACAGCTTTGCGATGTTCCTGCTGCCGCCTTCCTGGAACCGGGCGTGGGTCTCGGTGTTCGAGTCGGCGCTCGGCGCCATTTTTCCGGCCCTGCTGTTGTGGGGACTCGGCGCGCTGTATTTCAAGGTTCGCAAGCGCGAGGGTCTGGGCTTGGGCGACGTCAAGATGGTGGCGATGATCGGCGCGTTCCTGGGCCTTCAGGGGGCCATCGGGACGGTGATGCTGGGCTCGCTCCTCGGTTCGGTGATCGGCCTCATTTACATCTACGGCGCCCGCAAGGATGCGTGCACCTACGAGCTGCCGTTCGGAAGCTTTCTGGCGGCGGGCGCCATCGGGGTGGCGCTCATTTCGCTGCGTGTAGGATGAAAGTATCGCTTGATGAATGCATTACTCGAGACCCTGAAGCCGGCTGACCCCGATTGGGGGCTGGCCCAGGCGCTCGATCCCGGCAGGCTGCCGCGGCACATCGCCATCATCATGGACGGCAACGGCCGCTGGGCGCGCCGTCGCAACCTGCCTCGGGCCGCCGGTCACAAAGCCGGAGTGGAATCCGTGCGCGCGACGGTGGAGACGTGCGCACAGCTCGGCATCGGGATTCTGACCCTGTACGCATTTTCCGTCGAGAACTGGAAGCGGCCGCGCGCCGAAGTGGACATGCTCTGGCGCCTGCTGCGCGTTTACATCCGGAAAGAGCTGCCCAGCCTGATGAAGAACGGCGTCCGCGTGTGCGCCATCGGCCGCCTGGACGCCCTGCCTGATCGGGCGCGTAGCGAGCTGCTCGAGGCGGTCGAGATCACCGGCCGGAATCGCGGCCTCCTGGTCAACCTGGCGATTAACTACGGCGGACGCACCGAGCTGGCCGATTCCGTGAATGCGATTCTCGAGAACGCGCGCGCCGCCGGAACTTTGGAACGCCTCCAGGTGGACGAGAAAATGATCTCCGCGAACCTGTACACAGCCGGGCTGCCGGACCCCGACCTGCTCATCCGCACCTCGGGAGAGATGCGCATCAGCAATTTCCTGCTGTGGCAGATCGCCTACTCGGAACTGTACGTGACCGAGACGCTCTGGCCCGATTTCCGCCGTGGCGAGCTGCTCCGCGCCGTTTTGAACTACCAGTCCCGCGACCGGCGTTTCGGAGGTTTGAGCGGCGGCGCGGAGGCGCCCGATCCAAGTCCCGTAGAGCCGGCGCCGGCGGAAGTCGCGCGATGAAGCGCGTCCTGACTGCGCTCATTCTGACCCCGTTCTTTGTTTGGGTTGTGCTTTGGAGCCCGCGGTATGCGTTCCTGGCCGTGCTTTCCGCCGTCGCTCTGCTCTGCTACCACGAGTATTCGGGCATCGTTGCGGAGTACGGCATCGGGAAGCCGGGGCCCGCGAGCTATGCCGCCGGCCTCATTCTCCTGCTGGCGCGGTACGACCCGGCGCTGCTGGTTACGCTGATTGCGCTGCTGGCGCTGGGCATGAGCATGGGCGTCCCGGACCTGAAAAAGAGCCTGCCGCACGCCGCCGCGGTCTTCTTTGGCGTGGTCTATATTTTCGGGGCCTGGAGAACCGCGATCTTCCTGCGCGCGCGCAGCCCGTACTGGCTGCTGTTCGCGCTGGCGATGAACTGGATCGGCGATTCCGCCGCTTACTATGTGGGGCGCAGGCTGGGCCGGCACAAGCTGGCGCCCCGGATCAGCCCGGCGAAGTCGTGGGAAGGGTCGATCGCCTCGACCGCCGCGTCGATCGCGTTCGCGGCGCTGTATCTGCCGCGGCTGATTCCATCGGTGGGCATGGGGCAAGCGGTCCTGCTCGGCGCCGCCGGAAACGTCGCGGGCCAGATCGGCGACCTCGCGGAATCGGCAATGAAGCGCGGGGCGGGCGTGAAGGACAGCGGCCACATGCTGCCCGGCCACGGCGGCTGGCTCGACCGCGTGGACAGCGCCCTCTTCGCGATGCCCGTGATCTGCGCGCTGCTGGTTTGGTGGGGAGGGTAGAAGGCGATGAAATCCGATGAACCACGCCGGACGGCAGCGGCGAAGCCTCGGTGTTGAGGTTTTCCGCGCCACCCGAGAAGCGGCCCTCTTTTAGCAACAATGGATTGTATGATGGTTCCGATGTCCAAGATCGCTCGTGACCGGTCCCCGGTCTTCACGGAGGAAGGCTGCCGCTTCCCGAAGCGCCATGTGGTCTGCAAATCAAGCTGATCGGCTGGACTACCACCACTGGTTCGTCCGCTAATCCAATGCTCTCAAACGCACTCGACTACATCACAGTTCAGGGCTTCAAGAGCATCGCTTCGGTGGAGAAACTACCGCTCGGACCAGTCAACGTTCTAATTGGTCCAAACGGCTCCGGGAAGTCTAACTTCATTGGTGTCTTTGACTTCCTCCACGCTATCCGCGAAGGAAGGCTGAAGGATTACGTCACCACGGCGGGCGGAGCTGAAAAGGTGCTACACTTCGGTTCGAAAACGACGAAGAAAATCTCCTTCTGCCTTTCGTTTGCAAGTGAAGTGAACCAGTACGAGCTGACGCTCTCTCCAACTGGGGATGACGGCCTTTTCCCGTCATCGGAGACCGTGTATTTTTGGGACAAACAGACGTACCCAGAACCATACTACCAGTTCCTCCTCGCGTCGCAGCAGGGACGAGAGGCAGGCATCAGTGATCCGAGGAACGATCGCGTCGCGAAGTGGGTCCGTCGCCGCCTTGGGGGTTGGAGGCTCTACCACCTCCATGACACGAGTTCGTCATCGCCCATGCGCAAGACGGCGAAGACGGACGACAACGAGTTCTTGCGTGCGGATGGGTCGAACCTGGCTGCATTCCTCTATTTCCTCGGACAAAAGCATAGCGACTCCTACAGTTTGATTCAACGGACCGTGCAGCGGGTGGCTCCCTTCTTCGACGACTTCCGGCTAAAGCCCCTCAGGCTCAAACCGGACGACATCAAGCTGGAGTGGCGGCACAAGAGATCGGACCAATACTTCGACGCCTCGTCGCTCTCGGACGGTACGCTCCGTTTCATTGCCCTGGCGACTCTCTTTCTTCAGCCCGAGGAATTTCGCCCCTCGGTGATCGTGGTGGACGAACCCGAGCTGGGGCTGCATCCCTACGCCATCGAGATGCTGGCATCTCTAATTCGGCAGGCATCACTGTACACACAGGTGATTGTGTCCACGCAGTCGTCTCTGCTGTTGGATCATTTTGAACCCGAGGATGTTTTGGTTGCCAACCGCGTCGATGGCGGGACGCAAATCACGCGCCTGGACTCCGCGCAATTGGCCGCGTGGCTTGAGGACTACAGCCTCGGGCAGCTTTGGGAAAAAAACGAACTTGGCGGACGGCCAGTTCGGGACTAGATGATGGCCCGCCTGCTAGTCCATGTTGAAGGCCAGACGGAGGAGGACTTCGTAAACGAAGTGCTTCGAGATCAGTTGCTGGCCAAGGGCTACGATTCTGTCGGCGCTCGAATCGTAGGCAATGCCCGTCTACGGCAGCACCGCGGTGGAATTCGCCCCTGGCCTTCTGTAAGGAGGGACATCATCAACCACCTCAAGGAGGATCCGGGTTGTATCGTGACCACCATGGTCGATTACTATGGCTTGCCTCAGGAGGGAGCCGCAGCGTGGCCGGGACGCGCAAGGGCGGGAGGTCTAAGCTCCATCAAGAGGGCGCCATGCGTGGAAAACGCCCTTCTCGGCGACTTGGCCGCCGAAATGGGCAATCGTTTGAATCCGGAGCGTTTCGTTCCTTTTGTCGTGATGCACGAGTTCGAGGGTCTGCTCTTCAGTGACTGCGCCGCCTTCAGCAGTGGTATCTGCCGCCCAAATCTGGAGTCCGACTTCAGAGCGATCAGGGACCAGTTTTCAACCCCGGAAGAAATCAACGATTCGCCAGACACCGCGCCCTCCAGACGCATAGAGGCTCTCGTGCCCGGGTACCAGAAGCCGCTTCTCGGCGCGCTGGCAGCGCTGGCGATCGGGCTAGCCCGCATTCGAACCGAGTGCCCACACTTCAACGGCTGGCTCGACAAGCTTGAATCCCTGGTCCGGCCAGGAAGCTGAGAACGTTCGGCCTCAAGGCCCCACCCTCCAAAAGCCTAGCCTGCCCCATGAGTCTCCGCACTGAAGGCGCTGTCGGCGGCACGGCCCCGCGGTCCTCGAGGAGGCCCTGCCCGCGCCACGGCAGTTCGCGTGGGCCGTGAAGGTGAGCGGCAACTGGCGCGTAACGTTCACTTGTGCCGGGAAGGACGTAGATCGGGTAGGTTACGAGAACTACCATTGAGGTGACCATGAAGATGCATAATCCGCCGCACCCGGGTGAGGTACTCAGGCAACTGTGCCTGGATCCCCTCAACCTGACCGTCACGGACGCCGCGCGATCGCTCGGCGTGAGCCGGAAGGCGCTGTCCAGCATCCTTAACGGGCGCGCAGGCATCAGCCCGGAGATGGCGGTCCGTCTCTCGATCGCTTTCAACACCAGCGCCGAGAGCTGGCTTAACCAGCAGCTCCAGTACGACCTCTGGCACGCGGAAAAGAACCGGACGCGGCTCCACGTGGCGAAATTGTCCGCGGCCTGACGTCAGCAGCCGATTCCGGCCGGCGGATTCCACCCGGCCGTATCAGCCCCAAACCGCGGAAGTGACAGCACCCTAGCCCATCCCGGAGCCTGCCTCGCGCGCCTCGGCGTTGAAGGCGCTGCCGGCGGCGCGGCGCCAGTGGTCTTCGAACAGGCCTTTCATCGCCTCGCCGAGGCCGAGGTGGTCGAAGATCACGCTGGTCCAGGCCGGCCGCGTGATCACGGGATCGAGCAGCGCAATCATTCCCTGCCGGCAGTCGAACAAAGCCAGTTTCAGAGGCAGGGAGGCGGCCACGCGGATCTCCACTCCGGCCTGCTGATAGTCTTCGAGGCGCTGCCGGTGTTCCTCGTCCAGCGTGCCGGAGGCCAGGAGCAGGCAGCAGCGGACGCCGCGGAGCCGCGCTTGCTTCACGAGCCGCTCGTCGAGGGGGTCCACCGCGTACGGAGGCCGTGAAAACTCGAGGTATTCGGATTCGACGGCGGCCAGCATGCGGCGGTACTGCACGGCGGTCTGCGACGGCTCGCTGACGATGCGGAGGTAGTCCAGCGTGCCGCGCTCGCCCTGTCCCTCGGAATAGGATTCGTTCAGGTCTTCGACCAGCCCGGCGGCCGCGCGCGCCTGCTCGGTGAGCTCCTGTTCCAGAAGCTTGCGCCTGGCGGCGAGATAGGCGGGGATGGCGAGGGCGGGCTCGACCGCGGAAAACAGCTTCGTCTTCTCCTGCACCACCCGGGCGAAGCCCTTTTCGGCCAGGCTATCCAGCACTTCGTAGATCTTCTGCCGCGGGACGTGCGCGCGCGCCGCCAGCTCGAGCGCCTTGAATCGCGGATGGCCGATCAGCACCAAATACGAGCGCGCTTCGTATGCGTTGAGACCGAGCTGCTGCAGCCGCCGCCAAAATCGTTGGAATGCTGTTTCCGGCATACCGTCTCTTCCCCTTCTCCAACCGCCAGGATTTTCACGATATCAGAAATCGGCGGGCGGAACCGGGGCATTCTCCTGTTTACGAAGTCCTGTTCCCGAACGTCTGGTAGAATGCGGATAGCGGGGATGCTAAATGACAAAACTCAGCGGGGAGCTGCCCTCGACTCTGGGCAGCCTGCGGCGTAGTCCAGCCTTTTCAGAAGAGCGCATCGGAACACGTGCCGTCAAAGACGAGCTGCGGACGAACCTGGTCTGCAAGGTGCAGAAGGGCGAGAACCTGTTCCCCGGGGTGTTGGGGTTCGACGAGACGGTGGTGCCGCAGATCGTCAATGCGGTCCTGGCGCGGCACAATTTCATCCTGCTCGGATTGCGCGGCCAGGCCAAAACGCGCCTCATCCGCATGCTGACCTCGCTCCTGGACGCCCGCATTCCCTATCTCGCGGGCTGCGAGATTCACGACAACCCGTACCGGCCGATCTGTAAGCAGTGCCGCAACATGCTCCGCGAGATGGGCGAGGAAACGCCCATTGCCTGGCTCTCGCCTGGCGAGAGGTACGTGGAAAAACTGGCGACTCCCGACGTGACCATCGCGGATATGATCGGCGACATCGACCCGATCAAGGCCGCCCGCCGGGGGCAGGACATCTCCGACGAGTTGACTGTCCACTACGGCCTGCTGCCGCGGGCGAATCGCGGGATCTTCGCCGTCAACGAGCTGCCCGACCTGGCGGGCAAGATCCAGGTGGGGCTGTTCAACATCATGCAGGAGGGCGACGTGCAGATTAAGGGCTACCCGTTGCGCCTGCCGCTCGACGTGATGCTGGTATTTACGGCGAACCCCGAGGATTACACCGCCCGCGGCAAGATCATCACCCCGCTCAAGGACCGCATCGGCAGCGAGATTCGCACTCACTACCCGGCTATACCCGAGCACGGCATCGCGATCACGCGCCAGGAAGCCTGGACCGAGCGCGGCGCCGGGCCGGTGCGCGTCGAGATTCCGGATTTCATCCGCGAGATCGTCGAGCAGGTGGCGTTTCTCGCGCGTGAGGACAAGCGGGTCGATAAGCGCTCGGGCGTCTCGCAGCGGCTGCCAATCTCGATGCTCGAAAACGTGGTGTCGAACGCCGAGCGGCGCGCGCTCGGCGCCAAGGAGGAGCTCGCCGTTCCCCGCGTGCTCGACATCTATGCCGCGCTGCCGGCCATGACCGGCAAGCTCGAGTTGGAGTACGAGGGCGAGCTGAAAGGCGGCGACGCGGTGGCGCGCGAGCTGATCCGCGCGGCCGTGGGCAAGGTCTTCAACGGCCTATTCGAGAACGACAACCTGTCGCAGATCGTGCAGTGGTTCGACCTGGGCGGTTCGCTGAAGTTGGACGAAGGCGCCGATTCGGCCGCGATGCTTCGGCAGCTCAGCTCGATTCAGGGGCTCATGGAGAAGCTTCCGGCTTTCCAGCTCGGCCCGAAGGACCCGCCGGCGATGCGCGGAGCGGCGGCGGAATTCGTGCTCGAAGGGCTGTATGCGCACCGGCGCATCAGCCGGAGCGAGGAGCGGGGTTTCGCAGCGGAGGATCGCAAGCGCGAAGTGCCGGCCGGCGAGCCGGAAACGCGGCAGCGCTCCAGCTACCGCCGGCAGTTCAACTAGGGCTGCCGGAAACCGTTACCGAGCCGCGACCGTGAGGGAGCGGTCGAACAAACTGGGAAGGAGGCGGTCCGATGCGGTGGATCAAGTATTCGCGCTACACGGGCGAGGACCTCGGAATCGGCGCCGAAGACCTGCTCCAAACCCTGGCCGACTTCTTCCTCGAGAGCGGCTTCAACCAGTCCCGCTACACGCAGTTCGACGAGCTGAACCAGCACACCCTGGAGGACCTGAAGAAGGCCATCCAGAAGGCGCTCGAAGAGGGGCAGCTCTTCAACAATGAGCAGCTCCAGGAGATGCTGGAGCGCCTCCGGAGCCTCTCGGCCGAACAGATGGACCAGCTCCTGGACCGCCTGGCGCAAAAGCTGATCGACGAGGGCTACATTCGCCCCGAGGAGGCCGAGGACCCGCGGGAAGCCGGCCGGGCGGGCGTCGGGAACGCCGACCGCAAGATCAAGGTCGAGATCACCGACAAGTCGCTCGACTTTCTCGGCTTCAAGACGCTGAAAGACCTGCTGGCCTCGCTGGGTAAATCGAGCTTCGGCGCGCACGATACGCGCGACCTCGCGACCGGCGTCGAAACCAGCGGCGCCTCGAAGGTGTACGAGTTCGGGGATACGCTGAACCTGGATATCGGCGAGACGCTGTTTTCCGCCGTGCGGCGCGACGGGGTGAAGCTGCCGATCGAGCTGGACTATCCCGATCTGCACGTGCACCAGTCGGAATACCAGAGCTCCTGCGCCACGGTGCTGATGCTCGATTGCAGCCACAGCATGATCCTCTATGGCGAGGACCGCTTCACCCCGGCGAAGAAAGTGGCGCTGGCGCTGGCGCACCTCATTCGTACCCAGTATCCCGGCGATTCGCTGAAGTGCGTCCTGTTTCACGACTCGGCCGAGGAGCTGCGGCTCAACGACCTCGCGCGGGTGCAGGTGGGGCCGTACTATACCAACACCCGCGATGGGCTGATCCTGGCGCAGCGGCTGCTGAACCAGGAGAAGAAGGACATGCGGCAGATCATCATGATCACCGACGGGAAGCCTTCGGCGCTGACGCTCGAGGACGGCCGCATGTACCGGAACGCCTTCGGCCTGGACCCGCTGGTGATCAGCCGGACGCTGGAAGAAGTGGCCCGCTGCAAGCGCCAGGGCATTCTCATCAATACCTTCATGCTCGCAACCGACTACGGGCTGGTCAATTTCGTCCAGAAGGTGACCGAGCTTTGCCGCGGCAAGGCCTACTTCACCACGCCTTACACCCTGGGCCAGTACCTGCTGATGGACTACATGAACCGCAAAACGCGGACCATTCACTGACCCACTGGGCGGGACCCGGGAAAAGGGCGGCGGTGTACATCAGGATACGAATCGCATCTCCTTAGTCGATGATCTGGCCGTCCAGAACCAGGTGGAAGACGCGCGTGGCGCCACATTCTTGTTCTTGCACCTCGGCCGTGTGCTGGCCCGGTTCAACCGGGGCGCCGTGCATGATGCGGCCCACAACGCCACAGCACTCTCTGTCGAGGGTCTGTTGCAGCGAACGAATCTGTCTCTGCAGGTCGGACAGTATTTCCAAACTCTGCTGGTCAACCAGGTCCGGAGTGATTTGCAGGAGACGGCCATCCACCGATAGATGAGTGCCGCGAGCTATCCCAGCTTCTCTCTCTTTCTTGGGGGGCGCTCGGATCCTTTACTACGAATCCACTTGCCGAACAGGACCAGGTTGGGGATGACGGCGTTCAGCGCATCGGGGTCGCCACTGTCGAAGATCTCGTCCAGGAGGGCGTGATACTGCTCGCGTCTGGCGTTGGGCTTGGCCGGCTTTGTGGGTGGAGTGCGCGTTTCGCCCGGGATGAAGTCCTCCGTTGTGAGGGCGGCGGCGAGATCGTCGCGGCCGGCTTGAGTGGCGATGGATCTTAGTTTTTCGCGTACCTCCGCCGGAGTATCCTGGCCGTGCTCGTACAAACGCACCATCTGCAGGGAACGGCCGATGGCGCGGGCGAAGTCCGTCTGGCTCATGCGGGCAGCCTCGCGAATCTGGCGCACGAAATTTTTCGTTCCGGGTTTAACCATCACGACTATTGACTAGTACTAGCATTAGTGCTAGTGTGAAGAGCCAGTGGAGGCGCACGGCAATCCGACTGGCGAAGCCATTATTCTCGCACACGGAGCCGCACGAAGCGGGTGCAGCGCGCGTTTCGGAGCCCGCGGGCGCCGGGAAGCTCTCCGCGCCCCGGCGTAGTCAGGGCGTTGGCGCAAGTGCGATGAGATCGCGACACGCTATGCAGGGGGTAGTTTGAGGTGAACCCGACGTTCCAGTGGACCACCGGCTATGCGGTCGGAGTCCGGCAGATCGACGAAGAGCACCAGCGGCTGTTCGCCCTGGCCGAAAGGATGCATCGGGCTATGCTTGAGGGGAAAGGCAGGCAAATACTGGCAGACCTTCTCGCGCGCCTGGTCGAATACACCTCTTATCACTTCGCTCATGAAGAGCAGTTGATGGAGCGGATCCGGTACCCCAACTATCGGCAACACCGGAAGGAGCATGAGGAGTTGCGATCCAGGGTGCAGGCGATGCAGGATCGCGCGGCGTCAGGCGAGGTAACCATCACCATCGAGGTAATGCTGTTTCTTATGGAATGGCTCAAGCGTCATACGGCCACGAGCGATTGCCGGATCGGTGACTATATGAAGGCGAGTGGATCCCAGGACTGGACCGCCGGCTAGCCGCAGGCAGCGGGCCGGACGCCATCAGATCAAAATCTCGCGCTGTGCGGCGCGCAGCAGCATTCCTGCTGCATTCGAGTATGCCGGCCGCGGCTTCCGCGTAGCGTGCGACGCGGGCGTGCTATTCGTGGCGGAGCGCCTGGACCGGATCGATGCGTGCGGCCCGGCAGGCGGGGACGAGTCCGGCCGTCGCGGCAGCCACCACGATCAGCGCCGCCGCACTGGCTATCGCGAGCGGATCGGCGGGCGAGACTCCGAATAGTTGCGACTTCACGAGGCGTGCCAGCGCCAGCGCCGCAGGCAGGCCGAGAAGGAAGCCGCCGGCGAGCATCCAGACGACTTCTTTCATCACCAGCATGACCACCTGCGGCCCGGAGGCTCCGACGGAAATGCGGATTCCCATTTCACGCGTGCGGCGGGCGACCGAGTACGCCATCAGGCCGTAGAGCCCGATGGCCGCCAGCAGGGTTGCGAGCAAGCCGAAGCACGCCGCAAGTGCCGTCAGCAGGGCTTCCTGGTGGAGCGTTCCGCCGACGGCAGCGTCCATCGTGGTTGCCCCATAGACCGCGATTCCGGGCGCTTTGCGTTCCACGATTCGCTTTAGCGTGGGCAGGAGATTCTCAGGGTTCAACCGTGTACGCGCAAAGATCGCCACGTCTCCAGGGAAGAGAGACGGAAGATAGACGATCGGGCGCGCCGGATCTCGAAGGCTCCAGAGCTTGATGTCCGGAACCACACCCACGATCTCGAACGGCTCCTTGTTGAACGAATTCTGGATGTGCTTTCCGAGGGGATTGCGGCCTCGAAAATACCTCCGGACGAAGGCGCGATTGACAATGACGCCGCCCTGTTTGGAATCCAGCGGCACAAAGTCGCGGCCGGCAAGCAGGCGCAATCCCACGGCCCTGAAGTAGCCTGGAGTCGAAAAGATTTCGGGAACTGCGCTCTCCTCCGCGGATGCGGGCTGATAGCCCTCCACCGCGTAATAATTCAGGTTGATGCCGCCGTCGAGGATGTGGAAATCCGAGCAGGCCACGGAGTCCACACCGGGGGTAGCCGCCAAGGCATGTTCGATTCGAGCGTAGAGCGCACGAGCCTGCTCCACGTTATAGCTGCCCGAGCTCGAGTCGAGAAGAAGCCGGACTAGGTTCCGCGGTTCGATGCCGACGTCCACGGATCGCAAGTTGCCCAGGGTGCGCGCAAAAAGGCAGGCCACGGCCAGCAGGCATACACAGAGCGCGATCTGCATGCTGACGAGCAATCTTCGCGCGCGGGCGCGGCCCGGGCCGGAGGACGCGCCGCCTTCGGACTTGAGGGCTGCGAGCACACTGATTCGCGCGGGCCGCAGCGCCACCCCAAGCCCGAGAAAAAGCATCGCGGCAAGCGCCGCGGCGGCCGTGAAGCCGAGCACGCGCCCGTCAGGCCGAACCGAGAAGGCCTCCACGGCGTTGCTTCCCAGCAGTGAGGCGACCGCCGCCGGTTGTGCGAGGAATGCAAGCAGAACTCCAAGCACGGCCCCGGCTCCGGCCAGCAGGAAGCATTCCGTCAGAAGTTGCCGCGCAAGCCGCCAGCCGCCGGCGCCGAGCGCCAGTCGAATCGAGAGTTCCCGCCCCCGCGCCGCCGTGCGGGCAATGAGCAGGCCCGCGAGGTTCGCGCAAGCGATCAGCAGGACCAGCCCGACCATCGCCATCAGCGCGTACAACTGCGTCTCCCACTGCCCGGACATCCATGTCATTCCTCGAGCTCCGGGCAGAAGCTCGAGGTGGCGCCGGAGGAATTCCTCCCGCCGTGCGCCCAGTTCTCCCGCATACATCTCGGCTTCCTGCGCCAACAGCCGCTTGTAGAACCCGTCGCTAACGATTTGCGCCCGTTCGCGGGTGATGGGATGTTTCAGCCGGGCGATGATGTTGAGCCAGGCCCAATCGCGATGTTCCAGGCCCGGCCAGTTGGGCGTGAATACATCTTTCATCATCATCGGGACACGCAGATCGGGGTTGAGGCCGCGGTCCATCCCCCGAAAGCCCGGGTCAGAGACGCCGATTACCGTGAACGCACGATTATTCAGCGACACGGTCTGCCCGAGGATCGCCGGGTCGCCTCCGAAGCGGCGCTGCCAGAATCCATAGCTGAGGACGGCCAGCGGATGTCCGTTCGGAACGCGGTCGTCATCCGGAGTCAGTACGCGCCCGAGCCGGGCTGAAACCCCGAGCACCTGGAAGTAGTTGCCGGTGACCAGTTCAACATCGGCGTGCTCGGCTTGGCCGCGAACACTTAGCGTAGCGTCCTCGACATAGCGTGCGGCCACTCCATCGAACGCTGAGCCGCGGTCCCGGAAATCACAGTACAGCGGGTAAGAGAAGGACATCTGGCGCCCGACCTTCCGGTACATCCCCGGCGCCGGACCGGGGCTTTTGAACAGCACCAGCGCTTCTGGATCCTTGACAGGCAGCAAGCGCACCAAGACCTGATCGAGCAGCGAGAACATCACCGTGTTCGCGCCGATGCCAACCGCCAGCGAGAGTACGGCAACCGCGGTGAAACCGGGGCTCTTACGCAGGACGCGGGTGGCATAGCGCAGATCTTCGAGAACGCTTTCGAACAGGGAGACGCCGCGGGCGTCGCGGCACTCTTCTTTCGCCTGGTCGAGCCCGCCGAGGTCGAGCCGGGCACGGCGGCGGGCTTCTTCCTCGGTGAGGCCCCGCTGGAGATAGAGGTCTACCTGGTGGTCGAAATGGAACCGCAGCTCTTCATCGAGTTCGTCTTCCATGTTGCCGCGCCGCTGAATGGCGTGGAGACGGAACAGCAGATCGCTGAGCATGGAGGTCTCCTACGCGCTTTCGAGCACCTGGGCCACGGCCGCGGTAAGAGCGCGCCAATTCGTTTGCTCGATGGCGAGCTGCCTCCGCCCGGCGCGCGTCAGTTCGTAATACCTCGCGCGGCGGTTATTCTCGGAAGCACCCCACGCGCTCTTGATCCAGCCCCGGCGTTCCAGCCGGTGCAGCGCCGGATAGAGCGTGCCTTGCTGCACTTGCAGGGCGTCCGAGGAGACCTGCTGGATGCGCTGGGAGATCGCCCACCCGTGCTGCGCACCCAGCTCGAGCGTGCGGAGGATCAGAAGGTCCAGAGTCCCTTGTGGAAGATCGATTCGTGATTCAGCCATCTGTTTGTCCCTTTTCGCTTCTACAGGAGATCATACAGCCGTTCTTGTAGAAGTGCAAGGGGACATCCGGGGAAATTGTCGCTAGTATGTGAATTGTCCGCACCGGCCGGTTTAGGAAACTATGTCACGAGCGCAAGCATTGGCGGTTCTGTGTGTGCTGCTGTCTGTCGCGAACACATTTGCGTGGAACGATTTTGGCCATATGACCGTGGCGGCGATCGCGTATCGGCGGCTCACGCCGGCGGCGCGGGAAAAGGTGAATGCCCTGCTCAAGCTGAACCCGGACTACGGCCAATGGGTGGCGGGCGCTACCGTGCAGGACCGCGACCTGCTCGCCTTCCTGATGGCCGCAACGTGGCCCGACGCGATCAAGCACGCCAAGGGATACGAGAACGATGGAGAGGTGCCGTCCGGGCCGGATGCGGCCAGGAATATCGGGTACGTCGACAAACTCCAACATCGCTACTGGCACTATATCGATCTGCCGTTCTCGCCCGACGGCACGAAGCTGAAAATGCCCGCGGCGCCCAACGCACAGACGCAAATCGCGGCCTTCCGCCAGGCGCTGGCATCGCCCAGTTCTTCGGACGATGTGAAATCCTACGATCTGGTATGGCTGCTCCATCTTGTCGGAGACGTGCATCAGCCGCTGCACGCCACCTCCCGTTTCGACAAGGACCAGCCCAACGGCGACCGCGGTGGAAACGACGTCGCGCTCTGCGCGCCTCCGTGTAAGTATGCGTTGCATGCCTTCTGGGACAATGTGCTCGGAAACGAAACGAGTCCGGCCGCCGCAATCAGGAAAGCGGCGCAGCTTCCCCCGGCCGAAGCGAAACTGGCGGACGTGACGGCGGAGTCAGTTTGGATTGACGAGAGCTTTCGGGCCGCGCAGAAGGCCGTGTACGCGGCGCCGGTTGGAATCGGAGCCGGTCCGTTCACTCTGAACGAGCAATACAAAGCCAACGCTCGAGCACTGGCGTCGCAGCGCATTGCTCTGGCCGGGGAGCGGTTGGCGAATCTGCTCAACCAGGCGCTGAAGTAAACGTTCGCACTCCTCAGTCGGCCGGCTCCAGCGTGAGCGTCTCCTTCGCCTCCACGCGCTGGAACTGCATCGGAAAACTGCGGCCCTCGTAATAGGCCTCCCACTGGTCCTTGTAGTGGCTCGAGAGCACCTGACCGCACTCACCGGTCACGATGTTCATGTAGGATTTGTCGAAATCGGAGAGATCCACCGCCGTGCGCATGGACGGACCGAGACGGCGCGTCGTCTGCTTGACCGTCACCGGCGAGCCGCTCTGCGGAAAAGGGCCGAGGTTGAAGTAGCTTCCCACGAGCAGCAACCGGCCAACTACGGGATTAGGCAAAAACAGCCGGTTGTAAGTGCCATAACTCCATTTGCCGATGTTACGCCGCTGGAGGCGGCGGCCTTCTTCAACGCCATCGAGCAACGCGCGCAAAAGCACCTGGTCCCAGTCGCTGAACCAGTCTCGAGGACGGCTCCGGAGCAGCCCTTCGACGACGGCGGGGGCCGCGAAATATGCCGCGCCTTCGTGCTCCGAGTCCTGATAAAGGATCGCGTTTCCCGGCGAGGCGCGCTCGGCCACTGCCTGGCGTAGATGCTGATACGCGAGCGTCACAATGAAGGGCGCGGCAAGCCGCTGGTCCATCTGGCCGTTCCACGAGCGCAGGGCGGCGATTGCATCGGCGAGCTCGGGACCGGATATGCCGCGGCGGTCGTAGGCCGCCAGGATCTCCCGGGCCAGATAGTCCGCGAAGGCCGAGTACACATCCGTCTGCACGCCGAGCATGTCGTGCGGGCGCAACTTAGCGCGGCCGGTGAGCATCTGAAGTATGCGGTCCGCGCGGAAGCGCGCGGCGAAGTTACCCCGCACGCGATAAGGGTAGTCCGGCGGGAACGGATTGTCGTTGGCGGTTACGAAAACTCCCGCGGGAGGGTTATAAGTCTGAGGTAAGTTCTCGAACGGTATGTACCCGTTCCATTCGCATTCGCCGGAACTGCCATCCACGGGGACATCGCCCTCGCAGTTGCGGATGGGCAGCCGGCCCGTGGCGTGGTAGCCGATATTCCCAGCGGTGTCGGCGTAGACGAAATTCTGCCCGGGGCCGGGATAGCGGGCCAGCGCGGCGGCGAATTCCCGCCAGTTCCGGGCGCGGTCGATATCCAGCAGAGGGAACGAAAATCCGCCGGGCTCGGCGGCGGTCCAGCGCAGCGCCAACGCGCGGCCCTGCTCGACGAAGACCGGGCCGTGGCGTGTCACCCACTGGACGAACTCGACGGGCCGGGCGCCTTTCACCGGGATCAATTCGCGCTCCAGGCGGGCCTGTTCGGTTTGTCCCCGGAAGAGATACCGCCCCGTGCGCAAATCGATCTTCTCGAGGTAAAGCTCCTGTACGTCGAAGCCCAGATTCGTCGCGCCCCAGGCGATCCGGTCATTGTGGCCCAGAATCACGCCGGGGAGTCCCGGCAGCGCGACCCCCGCGACATCGAGGCCGGGAGCGCGGAGCTGAACCATGAACCAGATGCCGGGATTCGAGTATTCCAGGTGCGGGTCGTTGGCCAGCAGCGGCTTGCCGGTCGCGGTGCGCGAGCCCGCAAGCACCCACGCGTTCGAGCCGGGCTGGACCTCGCCGCCCAGCCGCGCGGGGAACAGGAGGGCCACTTTGGCCGCGTCCCCGCCCGCCAGCATCGCGCTCTTCTCGAGCTTGTCGCGCCACGTCACGGTGAGCTCGCGGTACATGTGCAGCGCAACCAGGACGGAATCCTGCACCGTCCACGGCCGCGGATCGAACCCCAGAAGCGTGAACTCGAGCGGCAGCCGCCCGCGGTGCGTCTCAATAAAGTAGTTCACACCGCGCGCGTAGGCCGCCAGCGCGGCGCGTTCCGCGTCGGGAAGGTTCTGAGCCTGCTGCTCGGCGATGCGGTCCAGCCGGTAGCGGCGGGCCTCCCGGTCGCGCTCGACGAAGCCGGGGCCCAGGACTTCGGCGAGCCGTCCCGCAGCCAGCCGGCGCAGTCCTTCCATCTGCCATAAGCGGTCCTCGGCGGTCACGAACCCCTGCGCGAAGAGCGCGTCTTCGAGCGAGCCCGCCGAGATGTGCGGAACCCCGAGCGCGTCCCGCGCGATAACGGCGCGCTTGGAAATCGGCGCGGCCAGGCTGCCCGAAGTTTGCGGGAGCGGCCGCCAGGCGTACCAATACACCGCCGCCGCCGCGAGAACGAGCGCGGTCCCGATGGCTATGTTGAAATATTGGAGTATCCGCTTGAGGACCACTCCACGATTCTACTGGAACGATCGCGGGCGCAACGCGGGACGCAAGCCCCACGCGGGACGCAAGCCCCGCGCGGGATTCAAGCCCACCCTTCGGGCGCGTGGCAATGGTTATGGATGAAAGCTACCTGACTTACCGGTTCATTCTGCTGCTCATGATTCTCGGCTTCAACGCTTTCTTCGCGTCGGCCGAGCTATCGCTCATTTCCGCGCGGCAGACGCGGCTGCGCGAGCTGGCGGCGGCGGGCAACGTCGGCGCGCAAGCCGCGCTGAATCTGCTCGGCCGCCCGGAGCGCCTGCTGGCCACCGTCCAGGTGGGCGTTACGCTGGCGGGTCTCGGTTTGGGCTGGGCCGGCGAACAGACCGTGTTCCGCTTCCTCATGCTGCTGTTGCACCCGCTCGTCACACCGAAAACCCTCGCGCCGCTCGAGGCCGCCAGTTTCGTCGTCGCGTTTCTGGTGCTGACGTTCGCAATGGTGGTGCTCGGCGAAGTGGTGCCCAAGAATCTCGGAATCAAGAAAGCGGAGCGTTACGCGGTGGTGGCGGCTCCGCTGCTGCTGGTCTTTTACCGGGTCTCGGAGCCGTTCATCTACGTGCTCGAGAGGGCCTCGACGGCAGTGTCGCGCCTGCTCGGGTTGGGCGCGGAGGAATCGAGGACCGCGCATTCGGTCGAGGAGCTCAAGCTGATCGCAAGCTCGGTGCGGGCCGCGGGCCGGATGACGCCATTTGAGGAGGGTTCCCTCCACGGCATCCTCGATCTGGCGAACATTTCGGTGCGCGAGGTGATGGTGCCGCGGAACGACATCGTATCGGTCCCGGCGGAGGCGCCGCTCGAGCAGGTGCTGCGCACGCTGGTCGAAAACCAGTACACGCGCGTGCCGGTGTTCGCCGGCGGCCCGGAGGAGATCATCGGCATCCTGCACTACAAGGACCTCCTGCCGCTGTGGCAGCGCAGCCAGGCGGCGGCGCGCACGCACACGCCCCTGCCGCCGTTCCGCCTGGCCGCGCTGGTGCGCAAGCACCTGGTGGTGCCCGAGAGCAAGCCGCTCAACCAGATGATCGACGAGTTCCGGCAGAACCACGCGCACATGGCCATGGTCGTGGACGAGTTCGGAACCATCGTCGGCCTGCTCACGTTCGAGGACGTTCTCGAGCAGGTTTTCGGCGAGATTGAAGACGAGCACGACGTGCGCCGTCCGCGGCCTTCGCTCGCCACCAGCGTGATCGAGCTCGAAGGCACGGCCAGCATCCTGGACATCGAGTCTCAGTACGGAATCGAATTGCCCGCGAACGCCGGTTTCCAAACGCTTGCCGGCTTCCTGCTGTTCCGGCTGGGATACATACCCCAAGCCGGCGAGGCGGTGGAATATGGCGGCCGGCGGTTCACGATCCTCGAAATGGATCACCATCGCATCGTGCGGGTCCGAATGGAGAAACTGCCGGCGCCGCCGGCGGCTACTGGCCGGTGAACTGAAACGCGCCCAGGTCCGTCCCTTCGGCGCCGCCCCGCGGGACTCCATCCTGGTCAACGGCGGAGACCGTGTCCACGCCGCGGCGCCTTGCCGGGCTGCCGCCCAGCAGGTGGAAGTCATGCTGAGACACGTTGACAAACTCGGGGTCGGCGTTCACCGAGCCCGTGATGTTGGGATTCGCGGGCGGCGGCCCGCTGCCGTAGAAGAGGTTGTTCGATCCCTGAATCCAGCGGCAGTCGTCCGCCGCGGCGCAGACGTGGCGCGTGGAGGGGTTCCAGATCGCCAGGTAGGGAACGCCCGCGGGAAACAGGCTGGTAGCGGTCTGGAAAATGATGTTGTTGCGAATTCGCAGAAACAGGTCCGGGCTGCCGCCGCCAAACGCGAGCGCGGCGTTCTGGTCGCTGTAGGGGGGCTTGGCGAACGTCCCGCATCCGTAGAAAGTGTTGTCGAAAATCTCCACCGCGCCGGAACCCGCGCTGCCGCTGTTCGTGTAACCCGGAACGTAGATGCAGGACCACCCGCCGGTCCGCTCGGGGTTGTCCGGTCCTTTGCCGGCGTTGTAAATGACGTTGTTGTATACCGTGACCGGCCCCTTCGAGGGATCCACCGTGGCCAGAATGATTCCATCGCACTGCGTATCATGGATCACGTTGTCGTGTATACGGATGTCGTACTGGTTCTGTCCCGAGTGCGCCTCGCCGGACTGCGGGCTGGAGTGGATCTGTATGCCCCGGCAACCGTGGACGTTGGCGATCGTGTTCCAGCCGATGTCCAGGTGGTTGCTGTCGGTGCCGAAATACACGGCGTGATATTGCGACGAGGCGTTCTCCTTGCCGGTGTCGTGTACGTGGTTGCCGTAGAACTTCAAGGCGGAAGATTCCACCGTATCGAAGCACCCGGCGGCGCCGTCGCCCTGCGGGCACGAAATGTCGTTGCCCACGATGCGCCAGCCGTTGCTGCCCCACAAGCCCATCGCCGCGCCTTGCCCGCGCAGAACGAAGCCTGCAATCACCCAATGGTCGGGGTGGCCCCCTTCGGCCGGAGCGGTCCGGATGCCGGTGGCGGGCCCGTTCACGCTGCCGATGGTGGCCGTGGCGTTGGGGTACGCCACGATGGCCTTGGGCGCCGCGGGGTGGCCGCCGTTCCTGACCAGCAGCGACGTGTTCCAGCCCGAGCCGTCATCCGCCGTTTGCGCGACGCCGTTCATGGCATAGGTGATATCGCCCGGCCGCATCGAATCGCGGGCTTTCACGAGCGTCCGCCACGGCGAGGAGAAGCCCCCGTTCTTGCGGTCACTGCCGCCGGGGGAAACGAAGAAAATCCTGCCGCGGCTGACAGTAAACGGAATTGCGTTCGAAGAGCCGTCCGGGACCACCACGATGAGGTCGCCGGTCGCGGCGGCTGCGCCGAGCTGAAACGTTACTTTGGTATCGGTCCAGACCGGATACGCCGCGGCCTGGCCGCCGCCGATCGTCACGTACGAACTGCCGCGGGCGGAACCGAAGTCCTTCCCGTAAACGGTCACATAGGCGCCGGCGTTGCTCTCACCGCCCGTATTCGGGCCGCTTTCGAGATCGGAGAAGAACAGATGCGGGACGGCCGCCCAAGCGCCGGCGGGCGCCAGGACCAGGGCGAACCACGCGATTCGTAGCACGGGGACTCTCCTGGACCAATCTACCACCTCATGCCGCGCGCGCCCTGCCGTCAGCCCGGGTCAAGCGAGGACGCGGTATCCTGGGACCTGCCCCGGAGACGGGCAGATTCCCTATGGCTTCCAGCGTTCAATTCACAGACCCGGCCACTCACCCCCAGTTCGTCAGGGAACAACGGCAAATTACCGTGCTCCTGATTCGCCTCCTATTGAGGCGCGGCCGGTCCGAGGGCCAGGCAGTTCAAGAAGCCCAGGCAATGCTGGCGTCACTTCCACCTGCCAAGGCCGCAAGCCGCCAGGCGCCGGTCCTGCGCGCCGGGTAGGTCCGCTCCGAAATCTATGTTTGGATGCCGTCACGCGAGGCTCGGATCAAGCCCACTCCCAGAACCAGTATCGCCAAGGCCATAATGAGTGCGCCCGCGTAGACCAATTTGATCAGTCCGCTTGGTTTGGTTGCTTGCGGCCCCGCCACAGACAAGAAAAACCCCAGTGGCATCAGGATCGCGGCACATGGTGCGCCCAAGCGAGCGAACCAGACCAGTACGGGCGGCAGGGCCGCGGCGTCGGCCAGAAGTTGGCAGATCAACGAGAGCAACACCAGGACCCCTGCGTGTGCGTGACCTGCACGGAACAGGTTTTGCCTCAACGGGTTGTTGATATACGAAGGCTCTGCCGTTCTCAGCATGGTCAGCAGAAAGGTTCCTCCGTACTCGATCGAAGGAACGGTGATCAGAATGATGCCCGAGAGCATCTTCGTCACGTTTGAGATCTCCATGTTCTGTCTCCCCAACCACTCTGTTGAAGGCGCCGCTCCCTCACGGTCGCGGTTCAGTGCGGGCTGCGCAAGGAACCGCGCGCGTAAGCAAGCGGCAACGTCTTCATCACCTTTTGATGAGCCACAGGCCCACGCGACACTCCCTGACCCGGTATAGCCGGATGCAGTTCAAGCCGCAAATTGTTCGGGCCGCGGCGGAACGCGGATGGACGCCGATTACAGTACCTGGATGTTAAGATCTCGTGAAGCGGTTTTAGGCATAGCGCGGCCGGCGAACCCGAGAAGCGGCCTCCGGCGGCGGTGGATAACCGCGGCCCCTCTTTTCCCTCGAAAGCCGACTCATTGTCACAAAAGCGAAACAAAGCCTTAATCTGCGGTTAACAACATTATGAGACAGTAATTTGCACGTGCATTGCGGCCGGAGCCGTACGCGCTTGCGCGGAGGAAGACTGGGCATGAAGACTTTCCATTCGACGAGCGGTGCCGCCCTGCTGGCTTGGGCCGTACTCGGATTGACCTCCTGCGGCGGTGGGGGCGGAACCGCGCCGGGAGACCTGGTGAAGTTGCAGGGCGCCGGCGCCAGTTTTCCCGCCCCGCTCTATTCCAGGTGGTTTAAGGCCTACTCGAGCGCCCACAGTAACGTCCAGGTCGACTATCAATCGGTCGGCAGCGGAAGCGGCGTCAAGAGCGTCATCGACAAGACCGTGGACTTTGGCGCCAGCGACGCCGCCATGAAGCCGGAGGACATTGCGCGCGTGGATGTGGGCGTCCAGTTGCTTCCCATGACCGCCGGGAGCATCGTAATCACCTACAATCTCAAGGACGTCCCCAGCCTGAAGCTGTCGCGCAAGGCCTATGCGGGCATTTTTCTGGGCAAGGTCAGCCGGTGGAACGACCCGCTGATCGCGCAGGCCAACCCGGGCGTGACGCTGCCGGACGCCCCGATCAACGTCATCGTGCGCGCCGACAGCAGTGGCACCACCTTCGTCTTCAGCAAGCACCTCAGCGCCATCAGCGAGGATTTCGCCAGGAATCCGGGCGCCAACACCATGCCGAACTGGCCGGTTGGAACCCGTTCCAAAGGCAACGAGGGCATCACCGCGAGCATCATGACCACCCCGGGATCGATCGGCTATATCGAGTACGGATACGCCAGAAGCCAGAAGCTGCCCATGGCCCTTCTGGAGAACAAGTCCGGAAGCTTCGTTGCTCCGACGCTCGCTTCCGGGCAGGCTGCCCTGGCCTCCGCCAAGTTGCCGGACGACATGATTGTCTGGGCGTCCGATCCCGACGGCAAGGACTCCTATCCCATCGTGACCTACACCTGGCTGCTCTGCTACAAGCAGTACAGTGACAAGAAGAAGTTCGAGGTGCTGCAGGGGCTCCTGAAGTACTGCTTGAAAGACGGCCAGAAGGATTGCGAGCCGCTCGGCTACATTCCCCTGCCGGCGACCGTGGCCGAGAGGGTCAGCGCCGCGGTCGGCAACATCAAACTCGCGCCGAACGCCAGCTAAGCGCCGGAGTCTTCAGGCATGGCGAGACGAACCGTGAGGGCCCCGCTCGATACAGACACCTCGTTCGCCCCGGCCGCGGGGAATGAGCATGCGATTACGAAACCTCCGACCAGCGCCCAGCGGGTCGCGGATCAAGCCTTTCGCGGGCTCTGCTACGGCTTCGCACTGCTCTCGATCCTGTTGGTTGTCTTCATCATATTGAGGATCGCCCTGACGGCCGTCCCCGCGGTCCGGCAGTACGGGCTCGGTTTTCTTACCGGGACCACCTGGGATCCCAATAAGGGCCAGTTCGGCATTCGCCCGGAAATCTGGGGCACCCTGTACACCTCCTTGCTGGCCCTCGTCATCGGAACCGCATTCGGCGTCGCGGCGGCGTTGTTCCTGAGCGAAGGCTACCTCGGCCAGCTCGTCTTCGGGATACTCAAAGCCTTCAGGGTTCATTTCCATCCGGTCTGGGGCAAGCTTCCGGATCAGATGGAGAACCTGCTGCGCAACCTGATCGAACTGCTGGCCGCGATTCCGAGCGTGGTGTATGGTTTGTGGGGCTTGTTCGTGGTGATCCCGCTGATCCGCCCAATGTGCAACTGGCTGCATCTGAAGATGGGGTGGCTCCCCTTGTTTGGGACGGACCTGAGCGGTCCGGGCGTGCTCCCGGCGGTAATCGTCTTGTCCATCATGATCCTGCCGACCATCACCGCTATCAGCCGCGACGCTTTGGTGTCGGTGCCGCCCAAACTTCGCATGGCTGCTTACGGCATGGGCGCCACACGTTGGGAAACGATTCTGGCGGTCATTCTGCCCACAGCCGCCCGGGGCATTTTCGGCGGCGTCGTCCTGGCTTTTGGCCGGGCGCTGGGCGAGACGATGGCGCTGGCGATGCTGGTCGGCAACGCGAATATCATCAGCGTCTCGCTGTTCTCACCGGCCAACACGCTGGCGGCCCTGCTCGCCAATAGTTTTCCGGAAGCCCATCCGAAGGAGGTCGGCGTGCTGATGTACGCGGCGCTCGTCCTGCTCGGGATTACTCTGCTGGTCAATATGATCGGCTCGCTCATCCTCCAGCGAGCCTCGGCCGGACTGGAAGGAGCCAAGTAATGGCCGCGTACACCTCGGACGTGAACCCATTCCAGGGCGTGGACTTTTCCGAGTTGGAGAGATCCTTGCGGCGCCCACGAACTTTCCTCAGCGCCGTGGCGAGCTGGGTGGTCGGAGGGATGACCATCCTCGCCCTGTTTTCGGTGGTGTGGATGCTGGTTTGGCGCGGCGGCCGGAAGCTCAGCGTCGCGCTCTTTACGCAACTCCCGCCCGCGCCGCTCGAACAAGGCGGAGGTTTCGGAAACGCGATCGCCGGAACGTTGATCATGGTTGCGCTCGCGAGTCTGATCAGTGTGCCGCTCGGTGTTCTCAGCGCCGTATACCTGGCGCAAGCGAAAGCCGAAAGCCGCCTGGCCAACGCCGTTCGCTTCGCTTCCAAGGTTCTGACGGGATTTCCCTCGATCCTGGCCGGAGTGTTCGCTTACGGCGCGCTGGTCCTTCTGACCGGCCGGTATTCGGCGATCGCCGGAGGTATAGCTCTGTCGATCCTGATGCTGCCGACGGTGATCCTCACCGCCGAGGACGCCATCCGGATGGTGCCGGCGAAAATGCGGGAGGCGGCGATCGGCATGGGCGCGACTACGACGCAAACCGTTTGGATGGTCCTGCTGCCCACGGCGCTGCCCGGAATTCTGACCGGCGTCATGCTGGCGGTGGCGCGCGCCGCCGGTGAGACTGCGCCGCTGCTCTTCACCGCCCTGTTCAGCAACTACTGGCCCGCCGCGCACGGGCGGTTGGACTTGATGCAACCCACAGCTTCGCTGGCTGTGCTGATTTACAACTTCGCCAGCATGCCGTTCGAGAACCAGGTGGAACTGGCCTGGGCCGCGGCGTTGGTTCTGGTGCTGTTGGTGCTGGCAACCAATCTGATCGGCCAGAGCCTTTCCCGCCGCCAGGTACAGCAATAAGGAGTATCGAGACATGGCAACAGGCGCCACACCTACCCCGGCAGACCCGCCCGCCTCCAAGGGCGTCGTCATAGACTGCAAAATCGAGCAGCTCTACTACGGGACTTTCAAAGCCGTCCGCGACACGGCCGTCCCGGTCATCAAGAACGCCATTACCGCGTTCATCGGACCGTCCGGCTGCGGTAAGAGCACCGTCCTGCGCTGCCTGAACCGCATGAACGACCTGGTGCGCGGCTTCCGCTTCACCGGCTCCGTGCATTACCGCGGCAGAGACATCTACCACCCGTCCATCGATCCGGTTGCCGTGCGGCGCTTTATCGGCATGGTATTTCAGCAGCCCAATCCCTTTGCGACCAGCATCTACAATAACGTCGCCTTCGGCCTCCGGCTCAACGGCTACAAGGGGGACAAGATGGCGAAGGTCGAGACGGCGCTCAAAAGCGCCGCGTTATGGGACGAAGTCAAGGACAAGCTTCACAAGAGCGCCCTCGCGCTCTCCGGCGGCCAGCAGCAGCGCCTCTGCATCGCCCGGGCGATCGCCACCGAGCCCGAGGTCCTGCTCATGGACGAGCCCTGTTCCGCCCTCGATCCCATCGCTACCCGCAAGATCGAGGAACTGATGATCGAGTTGAAGAAACGGTACACCATCGCCATCGTCACGCACAACCTCCAGCAGGCGCAGCGCGTGGCCGACAACACCGGGTTCCTCTATGTGGATACCACCGAGGGCGGGCGCACCGGCTATCTGGTGGAATTCGGCGATTCGAAGCAGATCTTCGAAGCACCGAAAGAAAAGTACACGCAGGACTACATTCGCGGGCAGTTCAGCTAGCGAGGGCGGGACATGCATGTTCGCACTTTGGTCGCGGCGATTGCTCTGGCGGTCATGCTGGCGGGCTGTGGCGCGACGGACCGGCCGGACGCCGCTTCCAGGCCGCCGGCCGGCGGCGTTCTCCTAAAGGGCGCGGGAGCTACTTTCCCTTCGCCGCTCTACCAACTGTGGTTCTCAACGTATCAGCGCGATCACGGAAAAACGCTCGTCAAATACGAGGCCGTCGGCAGCGGAGAGGGCATCCGGCGTTTCATCGGAAAGGGCGTCAAGCCGGAGGAATTGGTGGATTTCGGCGCGAGCGACGCCGCCATGAGCGACGCGGAGATGCTCCAGGTCCCGAACGGCGTAAAACTGGTGCCGGTGACGGCCGGCAGCGTCGCGCTCGCCTATAACCTCCCCGATTTCCAAGGGGAACTCAGGCTCTCCCGCAAGGCCTACGCCGGCATCTTTCTCGGTACCGTCAAGAACTGGAACGACCCCCTGATCGCCAGGACGAATCGCGGAGCAAAGCTGCCGAAGCTCACCATCGCCACCGTCGTGCGCCAAGATGGCAGCGGCACCACCTACGCTTTCACGAAACACCTGGATGCAATCGACGCCCGCTGGCGCAGCCAATATGGTCCCGCGACTCTGGTCGGCTGGCCGGGAAACGCCATGCGCGCGGCGGGCAACGAAGGCGTCGCCGGACGGATCAAAGTGTCCGTGGGCTCGATCGGCTACGTCAGCTACGAGTTCGCTCGCAAAGTGGGTCTCCGTATCGCCCTGCTCGAAAACCGGGAGGGCAATTTCGTCAAACCCACGGGACCAGCCTGCGCCTCCGCGCTGGCTTCGGCCGAGCCTCCGGAAAACCTTCGCTTCTTCGTTCCCGATCCGTCGGGGCCGGATTCCTACCCGATTGTGACCTTCAGTTGGATTCTGCTTTACTCCCGCTACGGCGATGCCGGCAAGGCCGGGGCCATGCGCGAGCTCTTCCAGTGGTGCCTCACCGCCGGCCAGAAATTCGCATCCGGTCTGGGATACGTTCCCCTGCCCCCGAACGTGGCCGCAAAAGCGCTTGTGGCGCTGAATACGGTTGGACCGCCGGCCCGGTAGCCGGGCCTCCGGGTAGCGCAATTTCGCAAGAACGTAATCGGCCTGAAATGTTCGTCGTCTACACTGTCACTTGCGCGCGCATTTCAGTATCCCCGGCCAGTTGAAGCGTTGCTTCAACTGGAAAGTGGCGTTGCTCAGTGCGGTCTCCCGAGGAGCGCTATTCTTCGCGGTCACGGCCTCCGCCGGCTGGAGAGCCGCAACCGCGGCGATGTCCGTCGAATTTCTGTTTCGAGCCGTCACCTCGGGTTTCGATGGAGCGCTGTCGGAGGCATTGCGGGAGGCCAGGCCGGCATGGCTGGCAGCCTTGTTCATCGGCCTGGCCGTGCCCTGGGCGGAGAATGTTCTGGAGTACGGAGTGCACTACCTTCACGGCACCGCGAATCTGGCGGCCGGCGCCGCCGCTTCTCTGGCGGGTACGGCCGCCGGCTCGCTTTTCAACTGGTATGCCATGCGTCGAGGGGCGCTCCTGACCGGCGGCGAGAGCAAGCCTTTGTTCGAAGATCTCCTCAGCATCCCCAGGATTGCGGTCGAACTCGTGCTCGCGGTCTCCGAAACATCGCTCCGCCTGCTCTCGACCACCCTCGCCCGGACCAAACCTCTTCCTCAGGCGACCGTGGTCCACTGAGCTTGGCCGCCTCTACGCGCACAGCCGCCGGTGGTATTTCAGGAACGCGGATGCCCCTTCGCGGGACATGTACCGGCCCAGCACGGCCGGTGGTGTGTCTCGCAGGTCCACCAGGATCAGGCCGTCCAACGCGTTCGAAAAACTGGAATCGACGTTGAACCCGAGGACCCGTCCGCCCAGCTTCATGTACTGCTTGATCAGGATCGGAGCGCCCTTGCCATCCTTCTCGAGGTCCGAGATCGGATCGGACAGCTCTTCGAAATCCTGCAGGAAGTGGCACAGCCACCGAGTGTGCCAGCGGCTGAAGCGGCTGTTGTGGTACGGGCGCCGTGGTCTGACCAGCCGGGCCAGATCGTTCGGCGTGTGTTTCCGCAGAAAGCTTACCAGCAGATCTTGCGAAACGGGATTGTAATCATTGCTGATGCTGACAGCGCCAAAGAGGACTGCGCACTCCGGCCGCCGGCTCACATACTGGCAAATCCCCTTCCACAGCAGCAGAAGTGGAGCATACTGACGCTGATACTCCGGCCTCACAAAGGACCTGCCCAGCTCGATCGCCGGCCCGATACGGCAAAATAACTCCGGATTGTAGTGGAACAGCGTGCTCGTGTAAAGGCCGCGGATGCCCTGCCGGGGCAGGATGTCCGGGGTCGCTCCGATCCGGTATGCGCCTACCAACTCCCGATTCTCCTTGTGCCAAATGAATAAGTGGGAGTAGGATGCGTCGAACCGGTCCAGGTCCACCTCGCGGCCGGTGCCCTCGCCGGCCTCCCGGAACGTAAGTTCCCGGAGCCGGCCGATTTCCCGGACGACGTTCGGCATATCCTTCGCGCCGGAGAGATATACCGACATCTCGTCGCTCTCGCACATCTTCTGGTCCGCCCCGAGGCGCTCTATCTCGGCCTGGAGCAGCTCGGACGCCGTGGCCGCGGTGACCCCGATGACGCTCTTCCCACGCGCCGCGTGCAGCAGAGGCACACCCCAGGGCTTGTCCGGCGGCTGGCCCCGGCGGTCCAGCAGGTACGTCCGGCAGCGCAGATACTCGATCGCTTCCTCATCGCTTGGAAACGCCCGCAGCACCTCCGCCGGCGCCCGCCGCCCGATTCTCAACTCGATGCTCTTGCCGCGCTTGTTCAACAGTTCCCGTGGAAGATTCACGGTCCGGATGCCGGGATGAACCGCCCCCATTAACTGGAAGGAAACGCTGTTCGAGCCTTTGAAGAACATCGGCACAGCCGGACAGCCCACCTGCCTGATGAGGCGGGCCACGTTGGAGCTCCATGGGGGGTCGGTCACCGCCCGCTGGCGCCAGTCCAGATGCGCTACTTCGCCCGCGGGGAATACCACCAGTACGCCCCCACCGCGCAGCCATTCGATACACTCGCGCAGCGGCTTTCGATTCTCCAGCGTCGATTCCCGCCCGCGAAACGGATTGACAAAGATGCAGCGGCTACGAAGCTGCGGAACGGCCGCCAGCATGGAGTTAGCCAGGAATTTCACATCCGGCCTCCTCCGCGGCAGCACCGAGCCGAGGATCGCTCCCTCCAGCAAACCGAAAGGATGGTTTGCGACCAGCACCGCGGGCCCTCGCGCTGGAATGCGGGACAGATCTTCCGGTTCCACGTGATAGCGGATGCCGAGCTGCGCCAGCAGGTTGTCGAACATCGACTCCCCGCTTTCCGAGAGAATGGCGGACTCGAACACTTGTCCCAAACGGTCCAGCATCAGCAGTTTCTCGAGCGCAAGCTCGATCGGTCGCAGTAACGGCCTGAACCGCTGGTCGAACAGAGCGGTTGCGTGGAGCGGGGGGATGGTCTCCGGCTTCTGCACCGAATCAATCAATAACAGACGGATGTTACAGGAGCGTGTGCCCTTGGTTAGGAGATTGTTGCGCCGGGCAGGTCACGAAAGTTCCGCGGCTCAGGAGCCGGGGACGCCCGCCTTGTGGTAGAGCCCGCGGATACGCTCGAGCTCCTCCTCGCATTCGTTCAGGCCGAGGGAACGAACCATCTGGCGGACGGTCATTCCGGGGTCATTGGACCAGAAGATTCCCAGGTCTTCGTCTTCGTAATAGCGGAACCCGGCTTTCGCGCCGTATTTCTCTTGGAACGCCGCTCCGTTCCTCAGCTTCGCACTCCACTGCACGAGGGCATAACTCAGATCGATCTCCTCGACCAGAATGTGCTCGGGCGGCCTCACCTGCGCGGTGATCTTACCGGTCGGCTCGAAGATCGAAGCATTGTTCCGCCACGTGCTGGAGACGATGTAGTACCGGTTCTGCATTGCGCGGAGGGCGGGGTGCGCGGTTCCCGGCGATTGTGTCGGCCAAACCACGATATCGGCGCCCTTCTTCGCCAGTTCCGTCCAGCCGTAGTCGTATTCCATGTCGAAGCAGATCTGAATGCCGAGCTTTCCGAAGTCGCAGTCGAAAACGGGCACTTCCTTGCCAGGGGTCGCGCCGTCTTCCGTGGAGTCGCGGCCCATCGGCACCGCTAAATGCAGCTTGCGGTACGTGCCCACCGTTTCTCCATTCCGGCCGACCAGAATACCGGCGTTGTACACGATCTTCTTGGCCTCGTCCGCCAGCAGAAACATGGGCACCACAACGTAGCAATGGTGCTGCCGTGCCGCGCGGGAGAATGCCTCCTTCACCGGGCCCTCGAAGGGGAGAGAGTGCGCCATCAGGCCGCCCGCGTCGCCGGTGACGGCTACCTCGGGAAACACCACCAGGTCCAGGCCGCGGCCGTACTTGGCCTGGGATTGTTCGGCCATCCGGTCGATCTCGCTGGTCAGCTCCCGCAAGCGTTTTTCCACACCGGGATACTTGACCCAGTAGCCCTGCACCACGGTAGCCACAATCACCTTGCGTGGCGGCAGATTCGAAGTGCTTCGCACGTTCAACTCGCCGGCGCCGCCGGACCAGGAAAGAAGCGGCGCGAAGCCGATAGAGAGCACAGTCGCCAGGATGCGCATACGATAGACTGTAACACGCCTATATACTGAATCACTGAGGACCTGATGAAACTGCTATACACGCTGCTCGCCGCCGTTCCGTTGCTGAGCGCCGCCGGGCCCGTTCGGGAAAATGTACAGCTTCGAACGGGCTGGCAATTTCAAATGGACGGCTCCGATCTCGGCGCCAAAGAGCACTGGGAACGCATCGGTTTCGACCGCTCCGCCTGGAGCAGCGTCGCCGTCCCCAAGGCATGGGACCTGTACGACGAAGCCCTCTGGGGCTACGAAGGAATCGGCTGGTATACCATCTCGATACCGGGCTCGCTCGCAAGGCCGGGGAAAATCCAGCGCCTGAAGTTCGGGCGGGTCAACTACTATTCGAAGGCCTGGCTGAACGGCGAGCCGCTCGGCGAAAACATCGGCGGCTGGCTTCCTTTCGAGTTCGACGTCACCGGCAAGCTGCGGCCCGATGCTCCCAATGTGCTGGTCCTGCGCGCGGACAACGTTCCCAGGCTCGAGTGGCTGCCCGCGGCAAAAGACATCGAGTGGATACAGTACGGGGGCCTGCTTGCGCCCGTCTCTCTCGAGACCACGGCGGCTATCCATATTGCGGATCTGACGATCAACGCCGTGCCCCAGGGTTCCGGCGCTTCCGTGGCGTGTACGGTAGCCGTCCGCAACTCCGAGCCCGCGGAGCGAGACGTCGTTCTTCGGGTTGGCATCCCGGGTGACGACGCCTCCTGGCGCTCGGTTCCTTTGAAGCTAGCAGCCGCGGCGACGTCGGTCCGGAGCGTTTCGCTCTCCATCGGGAACGCGAAGCGCTGGACTCCGGATTCGCCCTTCCTTTATACACTGGCCGCGGCGATCGAAAGCGGCGGCAAGACCATTGACCGCGTATCCGACCGCTTCGGCATCCGCAAGATCGAGGTCCGTGGAAGGGAGATCCTCCTCAATGGCGAGCGCTTCCGCGTGAAGGGCGTCAACCGCTACGACGAATACGGAAAGTACGGTCCCAACGCTCCCCACGATCTCATCGTCGATGACCTGCGCACGATGAAACAGGCCGGCGTCAATTTCATTCGAGTCCACTACCCGCAGTCGCCGGATCTGCTATCGCTCTACGACGAGATGGGGTTCGTGATGATGGAGGAAGTGCCGATCAACTGGTGGGGCAACGGGTTCTCCGGCAAGGGCAACGAAGTTCTGAGCGACAACATTCTCACGCAGGCGATCCCCTTCCTCGAAGGGATGATCCGCAGGGACAAGAACCACCCGTGCCTGATCATCTGGAGCATGGCGAACGAATCGAAGACCGAGACCGAAGTGGGCATCCGGGTCATGCGCAAGCTGATCCATCGGGCCAAGGAACTGGACCCCTCCAGGCTCGTAACCTTCGTCTCCGTGAACGGCGACGTCCGGGATCAGAAGGCCTATGCGGACGCGGACCTGGTCGCGGTCAACATCTACTACGGGCTGTTCATGGGCGAGATAGCTCACCATGAGAGCCAGCTCGACGAGTTGGCGCGCAAGCCCTCGGAAGAGTATCTGCGGCGCACGCTCGACGGCTTTCCGGACAAGCCCATGATCGTCAGCGAATTCGGTATGCGCGGCATCCGCGCTATACACGGTGATGTGGACTACTCCGCGGACTTTCAGGCTGCCTACATTCAGTCGGTTTGGAAGGCCATCACCAGCTTCGATGAATTATCGGGCGGAGTTCTGTGGTGCTGGGCGGACTATTATCACCGCCGGAATTTCATTCTCTACGCGCCGTTCGGCCCCTACGGCGTAGTCACCGTGGATCGCCAGGTGAAGCCGGCTCTGCGCGCCCTCACCCGAATGTACGGCGGCAAATAGGAAAACGCCATGAAACGCCGCGACCTGCTTCTGCTTCTGCCGCTGGCAGCGTTTTCGCTGAATGCCCAGACCACGCCGGTCCACGTCATGGTGCCGATGCGCGACGGTGTGCGCCTCGCCACGGACCTCTACTTTCCGGCGGTCAACGGCACGAGACTCCCCGGCAAGTTTCCTGCAATCCTCGAACGCACACCCTACAACAAGGACGGCGCGGGAAAGGATTGGGCGCCCTACTTCACCGCCCACGGATACGTTTGCGTGAGCCAGGACGTGCGCGGCCGCTTCGCCTCCGAGGGCACGTGGCGCATGCTCACCGGCGACCTGGCCGACGGCTTCGACACCGCGGCCTGGATCGTGAAGCAGCCCTGGAGCGACGGAGGGATCGGGACGATTGGCACTTCTTACGTCGGCGGCACGCAGCACGCCCTGGCCGAGTCCGGCGCTCCGGGCCTGAAAGCCATGGTTCCCGTGGATGCGATGTCCAACCCCGGATATTTCGGAATTCGCAACGGCGGGGCCTTCGAGCTGCGCTGGATGAATTGGATCTTCTCCCTCACCGCGCCGAACGGCAGCGCGGCCTCCCGCGATCCCGCAACCCGGACGGCGCTCGAAGAGGCTGCAGGGCACGTGCGCCAGTATCTGGAGGCGCTGCCTTTGCGCCCGGGCATGACCCCCATCCGCCTGGCGCCGGAGTATGAAGCCTGGCTGATCTGGGCGATGAGCCATGGCGAGAACGATTCCTATTGGAAACAGCCCGGTTTTGGCGTGGTGGACCAGCTCGCGGCATACAAGGACGTGCCGGTCTACCTGGTGGGCGGATGGTACGATTCCTGGGCCCGCTCGACCACGATGAACTACGAAGCGCTCTCAAAGAGCAAGAAGGGGCCGGTCAAAGTGATCCTGGGCCCGTGGATTCACGGGGAGAACACGCATTCCGCGCACGGCCAGGTGGACTTCGGTCCGGAAGCCGCCATCAATGCGCCGGCCTTCCGGCTGCGCTGGTATGACCGCTGGCTGAAAAACATTCCCAATGGCGCCGAATCCGACCCTCCGGTCCGCATTTTCGTCATGGGCGGAGGCAGCGAGGCGCGCGTGGGAGAGGGCCGCCACCTGCACGGCGGCCACTGGCGCGACGAACGCGAATGGCCGCTCGCCCGGACGCGCTTCACTCCTTACTACATCCACGCCGTCGGAACGCTCTCCACGGACAAGCCCGCGGAAGCGGCGGCTTCGATCCGCTACGATTTCGACCCGCGCAACCCGGTCCCGACGGTCGGCGGCAACATCTCCTCGGCCATGGGAATCATGCTGCAGGGCGCCTGGGACCAGAAGTGCGGCGAGCATGTCTGGAACTGCAAAGATCAGTTGCCGCTCTCCGGCCGCCGGGACGTGTTGGTCTTCGAGACGCCGCCGCTCAAGGAGGATACGGAAGTCACCGGCCCGATCGATGTGAAGCTGTGGGCCTCGTCCTCCGCCCTGGATACGGATTTTACGGCCAAGCTGATCGACGTCCACCCGCCCAGCCCGGACTTCCCGGCGGGAATCGACATGAACCTCGAGGACGGCATCATCCGGGCCCGCTTCCGGAACTCGCTCGAACGCGCCGAGCTGATGCAGCCCGGAGAAATCTACGAGTTCACGATCCGGCTCTATCCGACCTCGAACGTGTTCACCGCGGGCCACCGCATCCGCCTGGATATTTCCAGCAGCAACTTCCCGCGATTCGATGTGAATCCGAACACCGGAGAACCGCTGAACGCCTACCGCCGCATGATCACGGCCACCAACACGATTTACATGGACCAGCAGCACCCGTCGCACATCGTGCTGCCAATCATTCCGCGTTAGGATGCGCGTCGAACTTTTCTCGGCCGGTAAGCCAACTGCGCCGCGGCGCTGTGCCGGCGACTTAATCGGGCAGAGAATCCACGACTGAGCGGAGTTGCTCCCCCAAGGCCGCGATGTGCCCGCTAACGATCGCCCACACGAGCTCAAGATCGATCCCGAAATACTCGTGAATCACAACGTTGCGGAAAGCGATGATCTGTGGCCACGGCACCTCGGGGTGAGCTTCGCAAAGCGCGGAGGACAGCCCCCGGCAGGCTTCGCCCAATAACGCCAGGCGGTGCAACACTGCGCTCTGAATCAGAAGGTCGCTGAAGAACGCTTCGCGGCCCCGTTGGGAAAACCTGGAAATCAGTTCGACCTGCTCGATAGCATCCAGCAGACGCAGGCGATCCGCCCTCATAATGAAACTGCGTCACGCATCACTTCAGACGCCAGGCGCGGCTTAAGCCCACGGCTGGAAACGACGTCAACCTTGCAGCCCAACACCGTCTCCAGATCGAGCCACAACCCGGTCAGATCGAGCAGCGACCGGCCCGGCTCGAAATCCACCAGAAAGTCGATGTCGGAGTCGTAGCGCTGATCGCCGCGAGCAACGGAACCGAATACACGGACATTGTGCGCGCCGCGCCTCTCTGCCGCCGCGACGATTTGGGCGCGATATCGCGAGCGGATTTCCTCCAATGTCATGGCAGTTTCTTCGAGTATGCCACAACCCCGCCAAAACCCGATGAGTTGGTATGCCTGAAAAGTGCGTTCAAGAAAATTTTCGCCTTTCCAGCTCTCCAGGGAGCAAGTGTAGGCGTTTCGCCATCGAACTGTGCGACCAGCCATCCTAACCGTGGCGCCAGCAGCCGCTTTACTCAGACGGGTGATCTCTGGGTGTAGAATCGAATGTTTCTGAATGCAAAACGACCATATGAACCCCTCTGGGACATGCGAAATGTGCGGCCATCATGTCGGGGTGAGGCAGAAGGCCCATATAATGGCCGAAGGGAAGAAGACAGAGAGCAACGTACTGATGCTCTGCCCCACTTGCCATATCATGTTTGATACTCACCTGAAGCCAAAGGTATTCAAAGCCATGATGGAGGCGGGCCTGCAGGAGTTCCCTGAGTCATGGAAGAAGTCCATTTACGAGCAGGCAGCAGAGGCGTCAGCAAATGCGTTGAAAAGAAAGAGGGGTTAATCCCACCAAGAGCCCTTCAGAACCGCGAGGTTGTCGCCACGCCCCCAAAATAAGCGACCATAGAAGCTTATGCCAGTACCGACGCGGCCGGCCGATGGCCTGCCCTACGCTGTTATCGCCCTTTTACTAGTGGCTATTCTCCTCCCAGGCTGCGATGCCTCCGGTGAGAAGAGCGGAGCAGCCGGCCCGCCGCCGCCGCTCGTCACCGTGATGGAAGTCCAGCCGCGCGACGTTCCCATCTTTTCCGATTTCGCCGCGCAAACCTACGCACGCAACATGGTGGAGGTGCGCAGCCGCGTGGAGGGCTATGTTGACCGCTGGCTCTTCCAGCCGGGCGCGGAGGTCGCGGCCGGTCAGGTCCTGTACGTGCTCGATCTGCGGCCGTTTGAAGCCAGCGTGGAGCAGGCGCGCGGCAACCTGCGCCAGAGCGAGGCCGATCTCGATTTCGCGCGCAAGCAGGTTTCGCTCTTGCAGGCGCGGGCGAGCCTGGCCTCCGCCGAGGCAAACCTGGTGAAGGCGCAGCAGGACTACGAACGTCTGAAGCCGCTAGTCGCGGCCGATGCCGCCTCCCAGCAGGATCTCGACGCCGCCGTGGCCGCCCTGCGCGCCGCCGAGGAGACGGTCAAGGCCAACAAGGCCAACGTCGAACAAACCGCTCTCTCGACCAAAACCCAGATCGCTTCCACCGAGGGCCGGGTCGAAGCGAACCGGGGCGCTCTGAGCACCGCCTCTCTGAACCTCGAGTACGGCACCATTCGCGCGCCCATCGGCGGACGCATCGGCGATTCCCTGGTGCCCGTGGGCGGCTTGGTGACGCCCACGGCCGCGCAGCCGCTCACCACCATCGTTCCGCTCGATCCCATCTGGGTCCGCTTCCAGGTCACCGAATCGGAGTACCTCGCCTGGGCCGGACGCGGGCAGAAATCGCCCGCCGGCGAACTGACGCTGATCCTCGCCGACGGCTCCGAGTTCCCTTCCAAGGGCCGCGTCGCCGACACGCTCAACCAGGTGGACCCGAAGACCGGCACGCTCGAGCTTCAGGCCAGCTTCCCGAATCCCCGTCATACCCTGCTGCCCGGCCAGTTCGGCCGCATTCGCGTGCAGGTGGACGAGCGCAAGGACGCCATCGTGATCCCGCAGAAGGCGGTCCAGCAGATCCAAAGTATCGAGACCGTGTACACGCTGAGCCCGGACAACAAGGCGCTCGCGCGCGCGATCGTCACCGGCAATCGCAGCGGCGAGCTCTGGATCGTCGAGCGCGGCCTCAAGTCCGGCGAGCGCATCATCGTGGAGGGCCAGTTGAAGGTGCGGCCCGGAGCGGCCGTCGAGCCGCGGCCCTATCACGAACCGAAGGCGGGAAGCTGACCGATGGCGCGGTTCTTTATCGATCATCCCGTCTTCGCGATGGTGATTGCCATCGTGATGGTGATACTCGGCGCGGTGGCCATCCCCAATCTTCCGGTGGCGGCGTATCCGGAAGTGGTGCCGCCGGTGGTGCAGATCACCACCAACTTCCTCGGCGGCAACGCGCAGGATCTCGAGAAAACCGTGGCCCAGCCCATCGAAGAGCAGCTCGTCGGCCTCGATGGCATGCTCTACTACCTTTCCACCAGCGCCAACGACGGCACGCTGAACATTCAGGTGACCTTCAAGCTGGGCACCAACCCGGACATCGCCACCGTGCAAACCCAAAACCGCGTGAGCATCGCCATGCCGCGGCTGCCTCCCGAGGTGCAGCAGCAGGGCGTGACCGTGAAGAAGGTCTCGAGCGCCTTCCTGCTGGCCATCAGCCTGGTTTCCCGCGACAACCGCTACGATTCGCTGTTCCTCACCAACTATGCGCAGATCAACCTGGTGAACCAGATCGGCAATCTTGAAGGCGTGGGGGAATCGCGCCTCGGCTCCAACCAGGTTTACTCCATGCGCGTGTGGGTGAACCCGGATAAGATGGCCAAGCTCGGCGTCACCGCGACCGACGTCAGCACCGCCATCCAGGCGCAGAACCGGCAAAATCCGGCGGGCGCCTTCGGACAACCGCCGGCTTCGCCCGGCACCGATTTCCAATATTCGGTGAATGCCCCCGGGCGCCTGGTGGACCCACGCGACTTCGAGGACATCGTCCTGCGCGCCCAGCCCAACGCCGGACTGCTCCGCCTGCGCGACATCGGCCATGTGCAGCTCGGAGCCCAGACCTACACCGGCTTTAATCGCGTGGACGGCCGCGACTCCGGCAACGTCATCGTCTACCTGTCGCCGGGAGCGAACGCCGTCCGCACCGCCGCCCGCGTGCGCCAGTTCCTCGACCGCATCAAGGCCGGCTTCCCAGCGGGCATGGACTACCTCGTCTCCTACGACTCCACCATGTTCGTCAACGCCGCCATCAAGGACGTGATGAGCACGCTGTTCGAGGCCATCGGGCTGGTGATTCTGGTGGTGTTCATCTTCCTCCAGAGCTGGCGCGCCTCGCTGATTCCGCTGCTCACGGTTCCGGTGGCCGTGGTGGGCACCCTGGCGTTGTTTCCGCTGCTGGGCTTCTCCATCAACATCACCAGCATGTTCGGCCTGGTCCTGTCCATCGGCATCGTGGTGGACGACGCCATCGTGGTCGTGGAAGCCGTGCAGCGCCATATTGACGAGGGCCTCGCGCCGCGCGACGCCACCATCCAGGCGATGAAGGAAGTGCAGGCGCCGGTCACCGCCATCGCCTTCATCCTCGCGGCCGTATTCATCCCGGTGGCGTTTCTGGGCGGCATCAGCGGGCAGATCTACCGTCAGTTCGCGCTCACCATCGCGGCCTCGGTCCTGCTCTCGGCCTTCAACGCCCTCTCGCTGAGTCCCGCGCTGAGCGCCATGATCCTGCGCCCGAAGCGCCCGGCGCGCGGACCGGCGGCCGGCTTTTTCGGCGCGTTCAACCGCGGCTTCGGCTGGGTCACGGGCCGCTATCTCGGCGGCGTCAGCGCGCTGACCCGCAAGCCCGCGCTGGCGCTCGTGGGTCTCTTGTGTTTCTGGTTCGCGGCCGGCGCGCTCTTCCACCACTTGCCCCGCGGCTTCCTCCCGGATGAGGACCAGGGTGCCGTCTTCATTGCCATCCGCCTTCCCGACGGCGCTTCGGTGCCCCGCGCCGACGCGGCCACGCGCAAAATCGAGAACCTCGTCAGCCGCATTCCCGGCGTCGCCGGCACGCTGACCCTCGGCGGCCTGGATATCGCCACGCGCACCAACAATTCGAATGTCGCCACCATCATCGCGCGGCTGACGCCCTGGGATGAGCGCCACGCCGGAAACCTGCAACTGGCGTCCATTCTCGCCGCCATGCAGAAGGAGTTCCGCCAGGTGCCGGAGGCCTTCACTTTCGCCTTCGGTCTGCCGCCCATCCTCGGCCTCAGCGCCACCGGCGGTTTCCAGTACATGCTGGAGGACCGTGTGGGCGGCAGCGTGCAGCAGCTTGCCGAAACCGCCGGCCTCGTGGTCGAGGCCGCCCGCCAGCGCCCCGAGCTAGGAGCCGTCCTGAGCACCTTCCGCCCCGACGTTCCGCAATACAAGGTGGATGTGGATCTCGCCAAGGTCGAGACGCTCGGCGTTCCCGTCTCCGATGCCTATAACGCGCTGCAGACCTTTCTCGGCGGCCTTTACGTGAACGACTTCAATTCCTTCGGCCACACCTGGCAGGTCCTGGTCGAGGCCGAGCCCGAGTTTCGCACCGGACTCTCCGGCGTCAACCGCTTTTTCGCCCGCAACCGCGACGGCGGCATGGTCCCGCTGGGCACTCTGGCGACGGTGCGTCCCACTACCGGGCCGGATGTGATCTACCGCTACAACCGTTTTCGCACCGTGCAGTTGCTGGGCGTGCCCGCACCCGGATACTCCAGCGGCCAGGCCTCGGATGCCATGGAGCAGTTGTCCTCCTCCGTGCTGCCTGCCGGTTACGGCTATGAGTGGACCGGCACAACCTATCAGGAAAAGGAGGCGCGGGGCCACGAAGGCGTGATTTTCGGTTTTGCGGCCGTGCTGGTGTTTCTCTGTCTCGCGGCCCTCTACGAGAGCTGGTCCATCCCGCTGGCCGTCTTGCTGGCTCTCCCCCTGGGCCTTTTCGGAGCGCTCCTGGCCGTCTGGATGCGCGACTATCCCTACGACATATACACCCAGATCGGAATCGTCACGCTGATCGGGCTCGCCGCCAAGAACGCCATTCTGATCGTCGAGTACGCCCGCATGAGCCACGAGCAGGGAAGGTCCATCGTCGATGCGGCCATGGAAGCGGCCCGGCTGCGGTTGCGGCCCATTCTAATGACCTCCTTCGCGTTCATTCTGGGCGTGGTCCCGCTGGCGCTGGCCGTCGGCGCGGGAGCGGCTTCGCGGCGCTCTCTGGGCACGGCGGTCTTCGGCGGCATGAACGCGGCCACGCTGCTGGCGGTGTTCATCGTGCCCGTCCTTTACGTGGTGATCCAGCGGGCCGTCGAGCGGAGGCCGTCATGACCAGAGCCTCGCTGGTTGTGCTCCCCGCTTTGCTGCTGGCCGGTTGTGCCGTCGGGCCCAACTACAGGCGGCCGGCCGTCGCCCTGCCTGACCAGTACCGGGGCGCCACTACCGATGCCGCTTCGCTCGCCGACAAGAAGTGGTCCGATTTGTTCCAGGACGATGCGCTCCACGAGCTCATCGAGACCGCGCTCCGGGACAACTTCGATCTCGGGATCGCCTCCCAGCGCGTTCTCGAAGCTCGCGCCCAGTTCCACATTCAGCGCGCTTACGAGCTTCCCAACCTGACCGGACAGGCCGGCTTCACCGCCGAGCGCACCTCGGACGCCAGTTCGCTCTTTCCGTTAGCGCCGGGCACGACTTTTCAGGGAAGTTACTGGCTGGTAGGCCCCGCGCTCTCCTGGGAACTGGACTTTTGGGGCCGGCTCCGGAGGCTTTCCGAATCCGCGCGCGCGGAGTACCTGGCCACCGAGGAGGGCCGGCGCGGCGTGCTGGTGTCGCTCCTCGGCGACGTCATGGACGGCTACTTCCTGCTGCGCGAGCGCGATTCGGAGCTCGAGATCGCGCGCAAGACACGGGACATTGCGCAAGACAACCTCAGGCTGGTGGAGCTACGCCGCGGGCGTGGCGCAGCCACCGGCCTCGATGTGCACCAAGCGGAGCAGTTCCTTTATACCGCGACCGCGCAGATCGCCAGCGCCAAACGCGACATCGAGCAAGCCGAGAACGCACTCAGCCTGCTCGCCGGCAGGGCTCCCGGCGAGATCGCGCGCGGAAAATCGCTAGCCGAGCTCGAGCCGCCCGCTCAGGTTCCCCCCGGGCTGCCGTCGTCGTTGTTGGAGCGGCGCCCGGACATTCGCCAGGCCGAACAGACCCTGATCGCCGCCAACGCACGCATCGGGGCGGCCAAGGCGCTGTACTTTCCCGAGATCACGCTGAGCGGCTTTTTCGGCGGCGAGAGCATTGCTCTGACGAACCTGTTGGCAGGGCCCCAGCGGCAGCAGTTGATTGCGCCCGCGGCCGTCCTGCCCCTCTTCAACGCCGGCCAGATCCGTGCCGGCGTGCGTTTCTCCGAAGCGCAAAAGCGCGAGATGTTAATCGCCTATCGGAAGGCGATCTATACCGCCCTGCGCGAAGTCTCCGACGCGCTGGTGGGCTACACCGGAACGCGCGACCAGCGCGCCCAGGAGGATCTGCTGGTGCGGGCGCTCGCCGAGAGCACGCGCCTGTCCACCCTGCGCTACAAGGGCGGACTCGACAGCTATCTGCAAGTCCTCGATTCCGAGCGCAATCTCTTCCAGGGCCAGCTCGTCCTGGCGCAGCTCCGTCTCGCCGAGATGCAATCCTTCGTCCAGCTCTACCGCGCCCTCGGCGGCGGCTGGCAATAGCAGAGCGTCACTTTACTGCATGGATGAGCGGGCGGGGCTTCCGACTATCTCAGAACTTCTAACGTGTTCCCTACCTGAATCACTTTCCGGGTCGTCACGGGTGAATATGCAACATTCACCCGCTCGGCTCGCGCAGCAACCCAAATCTCGCCTGCTTGGTGACATCTCCGTAGTACACGCTGAAGCTCTGCAGCGAATCGCCGGCCTGGATGCCGGCTCGTTCCGCGCTCGAGCCTGCCTTCACGCCCGTAACCTTCGCAGTCTTTTCGATGTTTGCTTTGTCGATCGTGAAGCCTAACTCGAAAATCGGCGTATCACGCTCCTCAAAAGGGATTCCCGCCAACCGAAGGACCTCTCCGAACGGCAGCGGCTCTGCCGTGGGGATGAAGCGATCCCAGAAATTGCGCCTGGATTCGCCAGCGACCGCTACCCACGCAGCCCGTAAATCAGACACATCGTAGTTCGGCGTGCGCAGCATCGCGCGCATATAATCATCGAGCGACCGCCCCTTCGCGCGAAGCTGCAGATCCATCAGCAGCGCCAGCAGCGCGCCTTTGGTATACGGCAGGCGCTGGTGATCGCGATCCCGCCAGTGTTTGCTTCCCAAATCCTCTGTCGTGGCGCGAAGCGATTCGCCATTCCGCGCGTAATCGACGATCAGGTGGTTCAGAAACGTGGCGAACTCCGAGCCATCGAAGATGCGCTCCCGATAAAGCGTCGCGCCGCTGTAGTATTCCGTGAAGCCCTCTAGAAACCACCCATATTTGCCGTCCGGCCAATCGGCGTCGTCTTTGTGCTTGATCTGGCTGCCGTTCCAAAGGTGAAATAGTTCGTGGCTGATCACGCGCAAAGCAGCGCAGTTGCCGGATCTTAGATCTTGCGAAAGATCCGGGTAGAATACGGCAGAATTCTGGATCGCTGTGCCGCCACTGGATCCCGCACGCCCATCCACAAACACGAACAGAGGAGATCGCGATGGCGACGTGCCCATATAGCGGGTCTGTGCCGCAAAGATCCTATCCACCGCACCCATCAGATCGCGATCCTGAACCACGGCTTGGCTCGTCGCAAAGCAGTACTTCCTTCCAGCCTGGCGATAGCCCCGAAAAGCGCCGGCAATGAAAAGTTGATCGCTCAGGTCGCTTAGATGGGGCAACCTGCCGCCGGCCGGCAGCGTGGAATCCCAGTGCCGATATTGGTTCGCCTCAAGGCGGACCAGCACCGGGGCTTCGGCCAAGGGGCTTCGAATGGGCACCAGCGCGAACGCGTGCCCCCACATCAGTACCCAATCCCTCAGCAACGTGGCGTGGAATTGGCTGCCGGAGAAGTTGCCCACCATGGCATCCTTGGTGGCCCTGACGTGCCAGATCAATTGGAAAGGCCGATGCCGATTCTGCACAACCCACTCGCCGGCAGGTCTTGCTTCCATACCTAAAGTCTTGCCGCGGAGATCGGAAGCGGCAACGCCGTCAACATCACCATGGAAGTCGTGACCGGCCCAGGAAGGGAGCACAAATGTAACGGAGTCCTGGGCGGCTGCTGGAAAACGGGCCCGAACCACTGCGGCCCGCTCGTGAAGACTGATCGTATATCGGGCAGTAGCAGCAGCCTGACCGGCTACCGGCAACAGAACCAACGCCCAAAGGTAAAAGCGCATGGCATAATTCTCCCGTCACTGATGACGTGCCCCATCTCCTCGACGTGCACCAGGTTGAGCAATTCCTCTATGCGGCAACGGCGCAGATCCGCGAAGTCTCCGACGCCCGTGTGGGTTATACCGAAATTCGCGAGCAGCGCGCAACCTCTTCCAGGGGCAACTGCCCCTCGCGCAGCTCCGCCTCGCCGAGATGCAATCCTGCGTGCAGTTGTAGCGCGCCCTCGGCGGCGGCTGGCAGTAGACCGCGCTTCGGGACTTTGAGCCATAATTGGAAAGGCATGACGCTGATGCAGATCGAGATTCCGGAGGCCAAGATCGCCGATTTTTGCCGCCGTAACGGCATCCGGAAGCTGGCGTTCTTCGGTTCCGTGCTCACAAATCGATTCTCGGATTCGAGCGACATCGACGTCCTCGTTGAGTTTCGGCCTGGGGAGCACGTCGGATTCTTCCGTCTTGGCGACATGGAGGACGAGTTGAGCCGCCTGCTCGGCGGCCGCAAAGTCGACCTCCGGACCCCGATGGATCTCAGCCGGCATTTCCGCGACGAAGTCATCCGAACCGCGTCGGTAGCCTATGCCGAGCTTTGACGCCATCCGCATGCGCCACATGCGGGAGGCGGCAGCCGCAGCCTTGGAAATAGCCGCCGCATACAAGAGGCCCGAACTTTCCAGGAACCAGGTCGTGGCCATGGCGCTCACGCGCTGCCTTGAGATCCTGGGAGAGGCAGCTTCGAAGATGACCCCGGAGGCCCGCCTTCGTTTTCCCGCCATCCCGTTCGTCAAATGGTCTCGATGCGGAACCGTCTCATTCACGCGTATTTCGATGTGGATCTCGATGTTGTCTGGACCACTGTCACCGAAGATCTACCCGCTCTCCTGCCCGCCCTCGATGCGGCGCTTGCCGAGATAGATCGCTGAGCGGGCACCCGGCAGCCCAACCGGCCTCTCCCGGCCGCCGGCCGGGATGAAAAAAGGAAAGCGAGCGGCTCCCTCGCAACGGTGGTTGGACGTATAATCAACACTCGGTCAGGATGGCAAAAAGGAAATCCTGGATCACATGGTCACAGTCCGCATCACACTCCCCACTTTCGTTCTCGCCCTGTTGCTGGCGGGCGGTCTTTCCGCTCAGGCGCCAGCCAGCGATGATTTGATCTGGAAACAGTACTTCGCCTGGTTTCAGCAAGGCGATCCCGGCTCCAATACTCTGGAGCAGTATCACGCCGAGCTCATCGCCGAAGGCCTGCCGGAAGCTCAGGCCGTCCAGCGGCTGGAACTCATCCGGAAGCTCTCGGCAGAGCACCGGTCCGACTTTGTCGCACTGTTCTTCAACCGCATCTACACGGAGCCGGTCGCCTCTTTCAACACGGAGCCAAACGCGTTTCTCGTCAGCACGACGGCCGGTCTCAAGCCCGGCACGGCTTTGGACGTCGCCATGGGACAGGGACGCAATGCCCTGTACCTGGCCTCCAAAGGCTGGCGGGTGACCGGCTTTGATATCGCCGAAAAAGGTCTGGAGGTGGCCCAGGCGGCAGCCGCGAAGCGCGGTCTCCACATCATCACGGTTAAAAGCGGCTATGAGGGCTTCGATTTCGGCCATGCACAGTGGGATTTGATCGTGTTCAGCTATGCCTGGGTGCCGCTCGCCGATCCGGCGCTAGCCCAACGCGTGCATGCGGCCTTGAGGCCGGGAGGGCTGGTCGTGATCGAGCATCCGGCGGAAGGTCCGCTCCAGCCGGGCGTCCAGACTGAGGGGCCTTCGGACCCGATTGACGAGATCAATTCGCTGGTGAAGGTCTGGACCACCGGCTTCCGCATCCTGCGCTACGAGGACACCGAAGACCAATGGGACTGGCGCCCCCGAAAAGCGCGGGTGCTGCGTCTGCTCGCCCAGAAGTGGTAGCGTTCCGGGACTCTCGCTCTCGCGCGGTCTCTGAGCGGCGCGGCACGATGTCACCATCTCTCCTCTACTGCATCTTCCCCAGGGAGAAACTCCATGGCCGATCGACGCATCCAGCACATCCTCGCCCCCGTCGATTTCAGCGAGCTCTCCGCGCTGGGCGCCTGGGCGCCCGCGTCACCGTCCTTTACGCGGACCCATTCCTTCCACCCTGGTGTTGCTGGGTCAAGGCTGAGTTCTCCGGTCTGCGCCGGCCCGGCACCGCACGACAAGCAAACGCCTCGAGTGTCTCAATCGGCGCCAAACGCGCCTAGTACCTCGACCGCGTGATGCGTTGCTACCGCTCCCTTACGGTCGCGGCTCAGTTACGGGTAGATGCCGCTACCGTAAAGAAACGGAGTTCACGGTCAAAGGCCCAGTCTGTCAAATCTTCTTAATTTACTTTCCTCTTCACACAGCGCCGTGGCATGCTAGGGTTTCTGGTGACCAGGAGGTTTGTGGCTGTGAAGCTCCTAAAAGCCGTAGACGTATCAAGAGTCCTGACGTCTATGATTTTGCGAATGTTTACCGTTTCAACCCTCGTTTCGGCGCTGGCCGTCGCGGCCTGTCTCGCCGCTCCCGGGGGCGCCACGGCTCAATCCGCGCACCTCCGCGCTTCTGTCGTGAAGGTGGACATCACCCCGTCGAGCAGCAAGTGGTTGTTGGGCTATCAGGCCCGGCAGTCCACCGGCGTACACGACCGCCTTTACCACCGCGTCGTCGCCCTCGACGACGGTCAGACCCAGTTCTTCCTGGTTTCCTCCGATTTGTGCGAGTTCGCCCCTTCCGTATACGACGAGTTCGCGGCGCAATTGAAGCGGGCAACGGGAATCAATCCGGTACAGGTTTGGTGGACAGTAACCCATACGCACTCCGGTCCGGAGGTCGGGCCTCCCGGCGTGGACGATCTGGTGATGCCCGAACGGCACACTCATGCCTGGGACAAGGAATACACGGCATGGGTGGAAAGAGCCCTGATCGACGCCATCAAGGAAGCCCGGACAGAACTGGCCCCGGCGCGTCTGGTGGCCGGCACCGGCTTTTCGACAGCCAACATCAACCGGCGCGCCCGCGACCCCGAGGGCCGCATTTCGCTGGGCCTGAATCCGGACGGTCCCACGGACCGGCAGATCGGCCTGATCCGGCTGGAGCGCCAGGACGGCTCCCCCATCGCGCTCGTCGCCAACTACTCGATGCACGGCACCGCTCTCGGCCCCCCGAACACGTTGATCAGCGGCGATGCGCCTGGGCTTGTCTCCGCCTACGTCGAGCAGAAACTCGGCGCGCCGATGCTGTTCATCAATGGCGCGGCCGGAAACTTGGCGCCCATCTACACGGTTCAGGACGACTTCCGGGCGGCCCACATCACCGAGTTCAACGTGCTCCTGGGAGACAGAATCCTCGCCGCCAACAGCGCCATGCGAGTGCCCGTGTCCGAGGTCCGCCTACGGCCCGCCGAGAGGATCGTCGAGACTCCCCGCAGGGCTGGCGTGGGTTGGGACGAGGGGATGGGCAACTACCTGAAGGCGGTCCAAGGCGAGGCTGGCGTGATCCGTTTCCCGGTCCGATTTCTGATCGTCAACGACGATCTCGCCCTGTGGGCAGCCCCGGTCGAGCTGTTCTGCGAGATCTCGATGGAAGTGCGCAGCCGCTCGCCGTACCAGCACACTTTCTTCTTCGGTTTTTCGAATGGCGCGTTCGGTTATCTGCCGACCCGGCAGGCATTCACCGAAGGCGGATACGAGCCTCACACGTGCCCCTTCACCGAACGGGTCGAGGACGATCTCACAAAGGTTGTGCTGTCCTACCTTCAGGGCCGCGGCCGGTAAGCAAAGTTCACCCGGAGGCCCCACCTTGCACGCATCATCTATTGCGGGCTTGGGTCTGTCGAGATTTCGGACGTACGGCTGATAACCGGGCCTGAAACCACGCTTTCTTCACGCTCGATTCCGGGCAGCGTGGCCGGAAGAGCAAAGAACGCCCGCAGTACAACGCACAGGGAACCTGCCGGTTGCGGTCTCTGGGATGGCAATAACTCGAAGCGGGATAAGCGCAGCAAGCGGGCAGCTTAGCTGAACCGAAAGAGCCGCCGAATGGTGATCTGCAGCTTGCCGGCGGCTAGTACCTCGACCGCGCGATGCGTTGCTACCGCTCCCTTACGGTCGCGGCTCAGTTACAGGTAGATGCCGCTACCGTAAAGAAACGGAGTTCACGGTCGAGGACCTGGCTCTAATAAATCTCGGGGAGCGGTCTGGCCCGCTGGACCCAACTATCTGAACGCCAACGCAGCGGCGGCGGTCGCGCCGGCGACCGGGACGGCCAGCAGAACGCAGCCCCCGGCCGCGGCTCCAAGTTTCCTCTGGCGGCCGGAACGGGTGAGGGGAATTCCGATCTCGCGCGAGAGCCGGCCCTTTGCCGCCGAGATGCCGAGCGCTCGCTTCCTCCCGCCCGGGAAATCCCGCGCCCCGTGCGAGCCTATCACCTCCGGAGGAGTTCCGGATGCATTTATACCAATTCACTGTCACTCAGCCGCGCCCAGCGAGTCGCCTGCCGAACCGGGGAATCGCAATTTACCACAACGCAGCGTATTCCCATCGCTGCTTTCCAAAAAAGGACGGATAATAGGGCCTTAGAACCCTTGTATCGAATGAACGGAGGCACAGTGAAAGACCAATCTTCTCGGCGCAGTTTTTTGGCCGCCGGCCTGGCGTTGCCAGTCGCCGGCCTGGCGTCCACTACGGCAAGCCCCACGCCGCCAACTCCGGCTCCGCGGCGGGCGGGATCTCCCGCCGGTAAAATCACCTACCGGATTCTTGGCAAGACCGGAATGAAGGTCACAACCGTGGGATACGGTTGCATGATCACGACGGATCCGACCGTGATCACCAGGGCCGTTGATATGGGCATCAACTACTTCGATACTTCCCGCGGCTACCAACACGGTCAAAACGAGCGCATGGTGGGAGCCGCGCTGGGACCAAGACGGAAGGACGTCTTTGTTTCAAGCAAGTGCGATGAGACGACCGGAGCGGGTATCCTGACGGAGCTTGATACCAGCCTCAAGGAGCTCAACACCGACCACCTCGACGTGTGGCTGCTCCACATGAAGGACAAGCCGGCGCAGATCTCCGACGATCTGGTCGAGGCGCAGCGCAAGGCCAGGCAGCAGGGCAAGGTGCGGTTTATCGGCATGAGCACGCACACGCTGCCGGCCATGGTCGACCGCGTCATCGAAACCAAGCTGGACGTGGTCCAGGCGCAGTACAACTTCACCTCCGCCGCGGAGTGGGGCCCGGCCATCGAGAAGCTGAACCAGGCGGGCGTGGGTCTGGTGGCCATGAAGGTAATGGCCCGGGCAGGCGGCCGCGGCAGCGGCGGCGCGGAGCCGGCGCCCTTGGCGAACAGGTCGGCCGCCGCGTTGAAGTGGGCGATCAAGAACCCCGCGGTAGCCACCACGGTCCCCAGCATGACCGATATCGACCAACTGGAGCAGAACTTCAAGGTCATGGGGCAGGAGTTCACCGGCGCGGATGCGACGGTGCTGGCGGCCGCCTTGGAAGAGATCCGTCCTTACTTCTGCAGCATGTGCGGCCAGTGTGAAGGCCAGTGCCCCAAGGGCCTGCCGGCGCGCGATCTGGTGCGGTTCGTCATGTACGCCGACGGCTACGGCCAATTCGCGCTAGGTCGCGAGGGCTTCCAGCGGATGTCCGCCGGGCGCCAGTTGATACGCTGCGGCGACTGCTCCTCGTGCGCCATTCGGTGTCCGCACGGCGTGCGCGTGGCGGAGCAGGCGATGCGCGCGCAGGAGCTGTTCGCGTAACCAACACGCGCCTTTCCATCGCCTTTCGAGTCTGATCCGCGCTACGACAGCGGGGCTCACCCTGATCACGCACAATGATTCCGGGTATGATCGGGGAACGGGAACAGAGCATGGCGAAAGTGACAATCCGCTACACCGACTATTTCGCGGAGACCATCCAACGGATGCGCGAGGATGGACTCCTGCTGGTGACCTCCGGCGCAGACGGCAAACCGAACGTGATGACCATCGGATGGGGCGCCCTCGGCGCCATCTGGGGACGGCCGGTGTTCTTGGTTCTGGTCAGGCCCTCGCGCTACACCTACAGCCGCTTGGAAGAGGCGGGCGAGTTCACCGTCAACGTGCCTCCCCGGCACCTGGCGGCTGCGGTGAACCTCTGCGGGACGGTTTCCGGCCGGGATCACGACAAGTTCCAGGAGGCCCGGTTGACTCCGCTGGCGAGCAGGCAGGTGAAGCCTCCCATCATCCAGGAATGTGTGGTGCATTACGAGTGCCGGATTCTGCACAAGAATGATCTGGCTCCTGGCGCTCTGGTCCAGGCGATCCTGGACGATGCCTATGCCCAGGGAGACTTCCACCGGGTGTACTTCGGCGAGATCGTGGCGGCTTACGCGGATCAAGCCGCCGCCCACCGCCTTAGCGAAGCGGCGGCGGGGGCGCTCCCCATGGCACGGCCGTAATAGGAAACGCGGGAGCTCCTCGTCTCAAGCGATTTTTCCCGCACCTCACCCTCCCCCCTCCTCCCCGCGGCCGGTTTGTTTCTCGCCATCCGCTCCATTGCCAAACGAACAGTTGAGAGAGTGCGGAAGTGACATCGTCGCGATCGCCGGTCAGTTGCGCTGAATGTAGACGACGTGCGTCTGCGTGAACTCATAGAGGCCGTGCTTTCCATCCGCTCCGCCGATGCCGCTCTTGCGCCAGCCGGCATGGAAGCCCTGCATGGCTTCGAAGTTCTCGCGGTTGATATAGGTCTCGCCAAAACGGATTTCCTGGCAGGCTCTCAAAGCCACGTTCAGGTCGCGCGTGTAGATCGAAGAGGTCAAGCCATAGTCGGAGTCGTTCGCGAACGCGATGGCTTCATCCAAATCGTCGAACCGGACCACTGGGATCACCGGACCGAAGATTTCGCGGCGCACGATCTCCATGTCCTGTTTGCAGCCGGCCAGTACGGTCGGCTCATAGTAGTAGCCGCCTTCTGCAGGCGCCCGCCTGCCGCCGGTCACCGCGGTGGCCCCCGCGGCTACTGCGCTCCGCACCAGCCGGTCCACCTTCTTATATCCCGATTCGTTGATGAGCGGCCCGTATTCGACGGCCGAATCGGTCAGCGGATTGCCGAACTTCGTCGCTTTCATCGCTTTCGCCAATTCCGCCACGAATTGATCCGCCACGGCCGCCTGCACATACACTCGCTCCGCGCAGTTGCAGACCTGGCCGCTGTTGATGACGCGCGACGCCTTGATGGCCCTGACTGCGAGTCCGAGGTCGGCGTCGCCCATGACAATGGCGGGCGCCTTCCCCCCAAGCTCGAGGTTCACCTTGGTGATATTGGCGGCTGCCGCGGACATGATGGCCGAACCGGTTTCGACGCTGCCGGTGAAACTGATCATGCCGGAACGCCGCGACGACGCCAGCGCTTTGCCGGCCGTCGCCCCGCGGCCATGCACGATGTTGATCACGCCCGGCGGCAGCTCCGTCCGTGCCATCAGTTCACAGAACTTCACCGCATTGTGCGGCGTCTCCTCGCTGGGCTTGATGACAATCGTATTGCCGGTGACCAGCGCAGGTGCGGCCTTGCGCGCGATCAGGAAGAACGGGAAGTTCCACGGCAGAATGCCCCCGATCACCCCGATCGGCTGCCGGAACAGGAAAATGGTCTCCCCGGGCCGGTCGCTCTCGAGGATCTCGCCCTCGATGCGTCGCGCCCACTCCGCCATGTAGTCGAAGTAGTCGGCGGTGAACGCAACTTCGACGCGCGCGAGATCGAGAACTTTGCCCTGCTCTTCCGTGATGACGCGAGCGAGTGGTTCCACCTGTTCTCGAATTCTGGCCGCGATCGCCCGTAGCGCCTGTGCTCGCTGAATGGCGGGGCGTTTCGCCCAATCTTGTTGCGCCGCGGCGGCGGCAATCAGGGCGTCTTCGACGTCCTCGGCGGTGCTATCGGGCACCGTGCAGATCAATTGGCCGTCTGACGGATTCACCACCGTGATGCGGTCCTTGCCCTTCGAACTTGTGAATCTGCCGTTAACGAAGTTGTCGTAGTCGCGCACGCCGTGCTCCTTTTCTGGCGTCCGGACGGACGGCGTCTTCCGGAAACGCCATAGCCATTATGTGGCAAAGAGGCCGGCTGCGGTGACATGGCGCCGGCGCTATTGCACGGTCACCGGCCGGTCCAATCCACCGGCGAGACAGGCCCCACGACAAATAGAAAGCTCAGCGCTCCTAGCGCCAGCACCACCGAGACAGTCACGAAGGCGTAAAAGAAATGGCCGGTCGCGGAAACGATCACCCCGGTGATCCACGGTGCGGCCACCCCCGCCAGATTACCGAATGCATTCTCCAGGCCGGTCCATTTACCCGCCGCTGCGGCTCCCGCGATGGTCTGGGTGATGGCCCAGTGGTTGGAGGTGCAAAGTCCAAACGACAGGCAGGCTGCCGTCAGCAGGGTGATGCACATCCTCGTGCTGGGAACGATCGCCGCGGGCAAAACCAGCGTGCACAACAGCAAACCGGCTGCCGCGAAACTCTTGCGAACGCGGGTCGGTGTGGCGCCCCGCCTGATCGAGTGGTCCGCAACCCAACCGCTGATGGTCGCCGAGGCGGCGAGTCCCCAGAGAGGAACCGAACCCATCACGGCCATCATGCCCATCGACAAGTGCCTCTCCATAACCAGGTAGGTGGGCAGCCAGGTGATCAGAAAGTACCACGCGTAATTGATGCTGAACAGCCCGAAAAACGTGCCCCAGGCGGACCGCTCCCGCAGAATCCGGCCGAAGCCTGGCCCTTCGTGGCGGTGCGCCTTGCCTGCGCCTTTGGTGCGCGGCGCCCAGGCGGCCCATAAGGGGACCCACAGCAGGGCGCCGGCGCCCAGGATCAAGAACAGGTCGCGCCACCCGAACCGCGCCACCACCAGGCCGCCGATCAGTGTCCCCAGGGCAGGCCCCGTCTTCGAGCCCGCATCGATGAGAGCGTTCGCGAGGCCGCGGTGGTGTTCCGGGAAACGAGTGGCGATGATCTTTGAATACGCGGGATATGCGACCGACTCCGCGGCGCCGAGCACCAGCCGCAGTGAAAACAGTGCGCCAAACCCGCCTGCGAAACCGGTTGCCGCCGTCGCCCCGGACCAGATCAGGAAACCGGCGCCAAGAACCCAGTTGACGTCGTAATGGTCCACCAGCCACCCGGATGCGATCTGGAACGACGCATAAGTCCAGAAAAACGCCGAGAGCAGAAGCCCCAGTTGGGTCGGGGACAGCCCGAATTCGGTCCGCAATCCTGGAGCCGCCACGGAAAGATTCGTGCGGTCAATATAATTGATTGCGACCGAAACGACGAGCAAGGCCAAGGCCACCCAGTCAGCTTTCGTCGTCTTGCTCTCGAGGGAAGCCGCTCGCCTCATGCCGCCGTCCCGGACTCAGCCGGAATTGAACTCCAGGCTCCACACGAGATTACCATCCCCCATCGCCCGGCGGCGGTCGCCAGCATGATCTCCCCGATGCGATCGAGCCGCTCCCGGTCCACTTTGATGGGCGCCCCGAGCGCGGCCGGCCGGCCTTCGCCGGGCCGCGGCGCGTCGCCCGCCTCCGGCGCCGCCCGCCGCGCCGCCTACGGGCAACCGAGTGCCCGCCTTCAGCCGGCGGCCAGCGCCGCGGTCTCGACAGTGTGGAAAGTCACGGCGGATGCGAGCACGCCGGCTTCGAGCACTCGAGGTCGAGGATATCGAGGAGCGCGGCGGAGCTGGAACGAACCAGGGAGCGGAGCAGCCTCACCCCGGCCAACGAGCCGCGGGTAATGACTCTCACCGTCCAAGCCTTGGCTGACAGAAGCCAACCGGATCGCCATGCATTGCGCGAAAGCGATGAAGCGCGCACACCCTCGGTGGGCGACGTGTGCTACAAAGGGCTCTTCAGCGCAATCGAGTTGGTGAAGGGCAAAGCGAGCCCGGGCGCCGCGGGCGCTGTGCCGGACGGATCTGCAAGGCTCGCGGCTAGGAAGACCTCCCTGTTGCCGGCGTCATCAGGCTCAGAATCGTTGTAATTAGAAAGTTAAGGCAAAGAGCCACAAAACCGGCACTCCAGCCGAAAAAGGGGTCCTGTTTGGTGAGGATGAGGAAGGCGACGGCGGCGACTCCGGCAATCATGCCTGCGAACACTCCAGGCATGGTGACACCTTTCCAGTAGAGGCCCAGCACCACACCAGGGAAGAATTGGGTGACGCCGGCGTACCCCAGCAGAAGGAGGGACACGAGCGTGGCGGAGCTGTAGATGGCGAGGTACAGGCTGATCAGGCTGAGCACCACGACCATTGCGCGGGCAACTCTAGCAACCTGATCGTCCGTTATTGCCGGCGCGAAGATGGGCCGGCAGAGATTCTTGGCGAACAGAGTGGCTGCGGTCAGGATGAGAATGGCAGCGGGCACCATGGCAGTGAGGGCGCCAGCGCCGCCGATCACGCCCAGGAACCAGGGGGGAAAGCTCTGACGGACGATCGTCAAGAGCGAGAGGTCGCCATTGGGCAGGCCGGGCACGGCCAAAACCGCAGTGAAGCCGGCGAAGAGAACAAAGATGAGCGTGATGGTATAGAGGGGCATCACCACGGCGTTGCGGCGCAAGGTGTCGCCACTTTTCGCGGTGAAGGCGGTCCCAAATGTGTGCGGCCACATGTAGAAACCCAACGAAGTCAGCAGGACCGTGGAGATGTACCACGTGTGGCCCAGGTTGGTGGTGGCGCCGGGCATCGTCAGGTGTGCCGGCCGGGCGTGCGCCAATGCAGCGAACATGCGGCCGATGCCCCCGTAGTGGATATACGGTATGCCGATGCCGATGGAGAGCGCCGCGAAGAGCATCAACACATCCTTCAGGACGCTGACCCAAGCCACGGCGCGGACGCCGCTGGCAAGAACGAATCCCGCCAACAGGACCACCGAGATCACCATGGCAGGAGTGCGGCCGATGCCACCGAAGCTGGCAATCGAGACGATCAGACCCAGCCCCGTGAGCTGGAGCTGCAAGTAAGGGATCAGGAAGGTGACACCAACGACGCACACAAAGGCGGCCAACCACTTGTTGCGGTAGCGCATGCTGAAGAAGTCGGATTGCGTCTGCAGCCCGTACTGCCGGCCCACCTCCCAGATCTGCGGCAGGATAAAGAACGAGACAACGTAGGCCAGGGTGAGGTAGGCCATGATGTACAACGTCGGGCCGCCACGGGAATACGCCCAGCCACCGGCTCCCAGGAAGGAGAACGTGGTGTAAACTTCTCCGGCCATCAGCAGGTAGATAAGCACGGCGCCGAAGCCGCGGCCGCCAACGGTCCACTGTTCCAAATCCATCTTCCGGTGGACTCCCGCCAGGAAGCCGATGGTGGTACCTAGCGCGATGATGGCGAGGATGGTCGTCAAGGCAACAGCGCTGGGACTCATTCGGCTCCGCCGTCCTTCTTCTTATCCCGCGCGGCTTCTACCCGGTATGCGGCCCACATGCACAGCGTACTGAGCACGATCCAGCAGATAAGCCAGAAGAGATTGAAGGGGATGCCGGCGATCATGGGATCAACCCGGTCCCAGAGCGCGACCGAGAGACACATGGCGGCGAAGGGGATCAGGCCAAGGAGGAGAGCGCCGAGCGATGGTTTCCTCACGGGCACAGGTTCACCGATTATAGCCTGCCGGGCCATAGCTGTTTCTGCGGAGCGCTTCAGACCTCGGCGCGAAGCGAATCGGTCAGCTCCCGGATGGGCGGGCGCCCGGAAAGTGGCGCGAGCGCGACTGGCGCGGAACCGAACTTGCGCATGCGCGGCAACGCTCGTGTGCAACGGGCGCTCTGCTTCGCAATGGCGCTCTGCCGGAAGGCTTCCGGCAGTTCTGACGCCGTTTTGCAGGGCCGTGCAAAGTAGGGCAACACAGCAAGTGTGAGGAGGACGAATGCGAATGCCCTCGTCACAAAGAAGACGAACGACTCCAACGAAGCCTGGCGGCGGCTCGGTGCGGAGATGAGGAGTTGGCCGGCACGATATACAGTAACCTCCACTACGGCGGTTCCCCAAAAACCCGCCTCTTGACGGCCGCGCCGGGAAGGATGCTGTGCAGGTGTTCGTTCAGGCAGGCGCTTCGGGCGTCGACAGCCATCCAGTGTTGCTGCGCGGCTCGGCGGCGGCGCTTCCGCTTCAACTCTTCGGCCGCCTGAGACGGTGATACAGCTTGTACCCCAGAAAAGTCAAGGCCCCGCCAGCAACGGCTCCAACCCCGATGACTATACCCGCGGACAGGGCGGTCACACTCCCTTGGGCGGCGAGTTCCAGGACGCCGGCAGTTGCGCCGCCAGCACCGCCGACACCGGCGCCCACCGACGCCGCGGCAGCGGACTTTATCTTCTCCTTCCGGTCTTTCGTCACGACGCTCATTTTAACATTTCGCCTTGCGTCAGTCCTCCGAACCGTTGCCTCGATCTCCTCCAGGAGATACCTGGGGATTCCCTTTGCGATCCGGTGACCCCGCCTCGCGGCGCAGGCGCCATCCTGTGCGTTGACTTCCAGCGCCCCGATCCGTACTTCCCGCTGGCGCACGCACCGTTGACTTCCAGCGCCCCGATCCGTACTTCCCGCTGGCGCACGCACCGGCGCGCGGCGGCTGTCGCAGACCGGCGATGCCAAACGTGGGGAGGCGTTGTGAGCGTTGTCGCCGGCAGGACTGCCCCCCGGCTCAACGCCGTCCCCTGGGCAGGCGCGCATGCGCGGATCGGCGGAAGTTCAAGGCCGCCCGTAACAGCACTCTCAGGAGGAATAGCGGCGCGTGGCCGATTGCGGCCGGTTGGTGGTTCTCGGCCACCGGGCAAGAAACCACACAACCTGTTTTCAATAAGCTGCGGCGTGGGCCTCGGATTGCCTGCGACAACAGTGCAAGGTGGTGGAAGCATGAATTTCAGAGTCGGTGCGATGCTTTTCGGTGCGGTGCTGATGGCCCTGGAGCCGGCGTTCGGCCAGGGGCCCCCGTGGCCGGCCGCGGGGACGCCGGAGCCGCAGCAGCAAGGGCAGCCGCAGCGCCAGCAACAGGGCGCGCCGCTCCTGTCGCCGGACCAGTTGGATGACCTGGTCGCGCCGGTGGCGCTTTATCCCGACCCGCTGCTCAGCCAGGTGCTGGCCGCGAGCACGTATCCGCTCGAAATCGTCGAGGCGGAACAGTGGCTCGGGCAGAACCGCAATCTGCAGGGCACCCAACTGATGGACGCCGCCAGGGCGCAGAACTGGGATCCCAGCGTGCAGGCCATGGTGGCGTTTCCCGATGCGCTCGCGCTGCTGAGTAACGATGTGCAATGGACCACGGCGCTCGGCAACGCCTTCCTGGCGCAGCAGGCTGATCTGATGGCTGCGGTCCAGAGAATGCGCTCGCGGGCCATGGCAAACGGCAGGCTGCGCAGCACGCCGCAAGAGACGGTGAGGCAGGCTTCCGAGGAAGGGCAGAGCGCGATCCAGATCGCGCCCGCCGATCCGCAAGTCATTTACGTGCCGGTGTACAGCCCGGCTTACGTCTGGGGTCCGCCGGTGTGGGACGAATATCCCGGCATGTGGTATCCGGCCCTCGGTTGGGGCTTCGGATTTGCGCGCGGGATCTTCATGAGCGCCTTTTTCCCGGGCTTCCTCGGCTGGGGCGGCTGGGGATGGGGCCTGGGGTGGCTCGGACACGGACTGGGGCTGTTTCTCAATCTGGGCTTCCTCGACCACTTCGGCTTCCATGGTGGAGGCTACGGGCATTGGGGCGCGCTCGCAGGCGGCGGATTCGCCGGCCGCGGATTCGGCGGGCGGGTTCCCTGGACGCACGATCCCGGCCACCGGATGGGCGTTCCCTATCCGAACCGGGCGGTCGCGAACCGGTTCGGATCGACGCGGTTTGGCTCCGGCGCTCTCGGAGGCCGAATGGCCGCCGGCGGCCAATATGCCGGCGGCGCGGCGCGCGAAGGACGGCAGAACTTCAGTGACGCCGGCCACGCCCCTTCCGGTGGCGCCGCTTATGCGCGCGGATTCGGGCCGGGCAGCCGCGGCTACGCGGAACCGAGCCGACAGCCGTCCGAGAGCTATCGCGGATACAACTCCCAGCAAGGCTACCGGAGTTCGCCGTCGTATGGACGGTCTTTCTCTTCGGCGCAGCGCGGCGGCGGGTACTCCGCGCCGAGGTCGTACTCAGCGCCCAGGAGCTCTTCCGGCGCGCGGTCGTTTGGAGGCTCGCACTCCTTCAACGGAGGCTCGCACTTTTCCGGCGGCCGCTCGGGAGGCGGCGGCCACTTCGGCGGTGGCGGCCATTCCGGCGGCCATTCCGGCGGCCACTCGAGCGGCGGACACGGCGGACATGGTGGGGGCGGACACCACCGGTAATCGGTGTTGCCGGCACACGGCGGGTTCGTTAGCGCACAATCCCTTCCGAAAGGGGACTGCGATGTGCCCCCACGAACTGCCTCTGGTTGCAAGCATTGTTGACGAGTACGCTCTGGCCGCGGAGCTTCCCTACCCGGGGAAGTGGAAGAGTGGAGTGAACCTCCACGACACCGGTCACTCGGACGTGTAAAGCCCGGCCGGTCTGGCCCAATCTTTTCCACCGCGTGCGGAGATTTCAGGGTGTAAGATTGGGGTGAGTTGGGATCTTGCCGCATCCTCCCTGTTCGGCTCAACTCGAGGAGAACCTATGAACCGTCGGTGTCTGTTTAGCGGCGTTCTGGCTGCCCTTGCTTTCGGAACAACCTTGCTGGCGCAGAGCACCAGCCCGCCGAACATCCCGGTTACCCCGCCAATCATCCTGCACCAAAGCTTCACCACGGGAATGGTCGGGTTCACGACCAATCAGACCGCGCGACTTAACGTCCTGAACCTAAATTCCGTCCCGGCCGCCGCTCCCGCCACGCAAACAGCGGACTGTACCGTCGAACTGCAGTTCTTCGACGACAAGAACAATTTGGTGAAGCAGACCGTGGTTCCGAACTTCGCTCCTGGAACGGCCACCTCTTTCGACCTCCCGCGCGCGAGCGTCACTTCGGAAGCCGCAACCCGAGCCGAGATCCGCGGCGTGGTCGTCATCAACCCCACGCCCACCCCGGTCGAATCGCCGGCTGCGGCAGGGTACTGCAGCGTGGTGACCACTCTGGAGATTTTCGACGCCGCCACCGGCAGCTCGGTGGCTCTGACCAGCGATACCCGCGCGGTGGGTCTGCCCAGCTTGCTGCCGGTAGTCGCGGGGCTTAAATGACCCGGACCGCAATCTTCGCCGCCACCTTAACACGTGCCGTCGCTCTTCCCCTTCGGTCTTGCACTACGGCGACGGACGTCTGAAACTGGTCACTGCGATGTTCGTTGGTGATGCGCCAACCGGGAGCTCGCTCCGGCCACCCGCCATCGTGCGGCGCCCACCGCTTGCGTTGGGCGCGCTGAGCTTGCCCCTCGGCAGGCCGGGCGTTGCCCGCGCTTGCTGCCAATTTCCAATGACGAGCACAGTGCGGGCGATCACCTGTCGATTGCAACCAGAGGTGCGCCTGACGACGGCTTCTCTGTGCGTGATCGCGTGGTTATTCCTCAAATCCTTCGCACCCTGCGAAATCTCTTGAAAGGAGCTTGTCGAAAATGTTACACATGATCGGACACGCCATCTTCGGACTCATCATTGGTCTGGTGGCTCGCGCCGTGATGCCAGGCCGGCAGCATATGGGTCTGATACTGACGATGATTCTAGGACTGGCCGGTGCGTGGCTGGGCGGCCTCATCGGCCAAAAGACCGGCATGTACAAGGAAGGCCACCCCGCCGGCTTCCTCATGGCGCTCGTCGGAGCGTTGATCGTACTGTTTGTTTACTCGCACGTCGTTGCCTGATTCTTCGGG